>Ga0255764_10000817_pt1 | contig 27506 bp, 28 predicted proteins | sample 071ome_30_FD_179964 | JGI IMG/M metagenome (GOLD analysis project Ga0255764, IMG submission 179964) | Coastal salt marsh microbial communities from the Groves Creek Marsh, Skidaway Island, Georgia - 071406AT metaG (version 2) | ecosystem: Environmental > Aquatic > Marine > Intertidal zone >... | reverse complement strand
GTTGACCGAGTGCAAAAAGCAGATTTGCGAATTACCCAATGCATTACCGATTCAAAAGGGGATCGCAGCAAGCGGCCCTCCCAGCAAGATGATCCAGATCATTACGTGCGGGTGGTCGAGCGGCGCGATGGGGGGGTTGTCATCAGAGGTGCGAAGCTTCATATCTCTGCCGCATCGATGGGTCATGAATTGATGACTATTCCGACCAAGTCGATGAAGCAAGGTGATGAGGACTACGCGATTGCCTGCATGGTTCCTGTGAACGCACCGGGTGTGAAGATTATCAACACGACCTATGCACCCAGGCATGAGGACACGCGAGATTTTCCGATCTCCGGCCAACACCACACCCCAGAGGGGTTCGTGATCTTTGATGATGTGTTTGTGCCTAGCGATCGCGTATTCCTTGATGGACAAGTTGAATTGGCAGGCTTATTCGCGCATTCGTTAGGGCTCTGGGAACGATTAGGCGGGCTCTCAGGTATGGTCAATACTTTTGACGCGCTCGTTGGTTTTGCTCAGTTGATTTCAGAGGCCAACGGACTCGAGCGTGTGGCCCATATCCGAGAGAAAATTTCGGAAATGCTGATTCATGCCACCCTTGTTCGGTCTTCGCTTGAGGCCGCGATTGAAAATTGCCAGATCACATCAGACGGGGCGGCTTTCCCCGATGAGCTCTATACCAATGCGGGGAAATATCATGGCGCGGCTAATTGGTCTCTGATGGTGCGCCACCTTCATGACATTGGCGGCGGAGCGATATTAACAGCGCCTGGAATTGCTGATCTTGAAAACGAGCACGTGGGCCATCTAGCGAGGAAGTACATGAGCACGAGCCAAGCGGTCGATGGGCAGTATCGAACCAGGCTGTTTCATGCCATCAGGGACTTCACGGCGGATGCTTATGGCGGCTGGAACGCGGTCACGCAGATTCAGGCTGGAGGCGGCCTTTACGCCCAGCGCATCGTGTCACGATTGCATTACGACTTTGAACGCGCTAAGCGCTCAGCGCTCGAACTGGCGCGGATGCCGGAGTACATTGGCAAAGTGTAGTGGGGTTAGCCGAACAAAGGGGCCAAGGGAGAGTAAAGACCGTGTATCCGCTTAGATTTGGTGTGAGTTACGACTTTAGAAACCCGGTTGATTCGGGTATCGCGAATCCAGATTTTTACGCAGCCATCATTGAGCAGGTGAAATGGTTAGATCAACTTGGTGCTGAGTTGGTTTGGTTTACGGAGCACCACTTTATTGACGATGGTTATTTGCCCAGCTGGGCGCCCGTGGCGGGTGCGATGGCGAGCGTGACCAAGAACGTCCGGTTTAATACAGATATTTGTCTGCTTCCCTTCAATCACCCGGTTCGGCTCGCGGAGGATTTGGCAGTTCTGGATAACCTGTCCAATGGCCGTGTGGAAATCGGGCTTGGGCTCGGTTATGCGCCTCATGAGTTCAGAGGATTTGGCATCCCGAAATCGCACCGAGTCTCGCTGATGGAGGAGGGCCTCACGATTTTGAAGCGCTGTTTCACTGGCGAGAAATTCAGTTTCAAAGGTAAGCGATACGCTCTGAACGATGTGTTAATCACACCGTCCTATGTGCAAGAAGGGGGACCACCGCTTTGGATCGCGACCATGTCGGAGGCGGGAGCAGACCGAGTGGCTCGTTTTGACGCGCACATCTTGCCTCAAGGACTCAGGCATCGAGCATTTGAACCTTGGATCAAGGCACTTGAGGCCTCTGGGCGTGATCCCAAATATTATCGAACAGGTATCATCCGAAGCGTGTTGGTGACTGACGATTTAGAGCGCGATTGGTCTGAAGTGCGCGTGGCCGAGCGATACCGCATGGCGCTGTATCGACGCTTTTTTGAAGAGAGTCAGGAGGGGTTTGGAGAAAAAGGGGAACCCATTCCGCAGACCTGGATCGTTGGTGATGTGGCTTCGTGTGTTGATCAGGTTGTGTCGTTTGTCAAAGCGTTTGGGATTACGGACATGGTGACTATGGCAGCTCCTCCCGGGATGCCGGTTCACGCATTGAACGAAAGTTTGCAGCGGTTCTTTCAGGATGTGGTGCCGCAAGTCCGAAACCGGTTGAGCGAATCGAGTTTTCAGGAGGCCAGTGGATGAAGATTGAAGCGTTGCTGGAGTTGATGATCGAGCAAGACGCTTCCGACCTCTTCATTGCGGTTGGAAAAGAACCGTCCCTCAAAGTTCACGGTCAGGTTCACGCAGTGGGTAAGCAGCGACTCATCCCGGAAATAACGGAGAAGCTTGCGCTTGGGTCGATGGATGATTGGCAAGAACGTCAGTTCTTAGCGGATAAGGAGCTGAATTACTCATTGGTCTCCGCCGCAGGAGAGCGATTTCGCGTGAATGCTTATTTCCAAATGGGACATATAGGCCTTGTAATTCGAAGAATCAGAAGTGACATTCCGAGCCCGGAATCGCTCCATTTACCTTCCGTGTTGACTGATCTCGTGATGTCAAAGCGGGGCATTGTGATATACACCGGTGGGACAGGGACCGGGAAGTCAACGTCGCTCGCATCATTAATCGGTCATCGGAATCGACATGCGTCGGGTCACATTGTGACGGTCGAAGACCCGATAGAATTCGTTCACCAGCACGACCAGAGCATCATTACGCAGCGCGAAGTGGGTGTTGATACACATAGCTTTCAAGCTGCGTTGAAAAATGTCTTGCGACAATCACCTGATGTCATTCTGATCGGTGAGATTCGTGATCAAGAAACAATGGAAAGCGCCATTGCCATGGCTGAGACAGGGCACTTAGTGCTCGCCACGCTTCACGCTAACAACGCCAATCAAGTCTTAGAGCGAGTGGTTCATTTCTTCCCGCCTCAAAAGCGGGAGCAAGTGTTGCTGGATCTGTCGCTTAACTTAAGGGGCATTGTGGCTCAGCAGTTGATTCCAATGTGTGCAGGCGGCCGTCGAGCGGCGATGGAGATTTTAGTGAATACGCCCTACATCGCGGACCTCATCGCCAAGGGAGAAGTCCGAGCGCTAAAGGAGTCCATGTCGAAGTCAAGAGAGATGGGCATGCAAACTTTTGACCAAGCACTGTTTGACCTTTTCAATGAGAGCATTATTTCTTACGACAATGCGCTCGCTTTTGCAGAATCGAAGAACGACTTGCGTCTGATGATTAAGCTGCAAGATGACTCAAGGGTTGAGCGGCGAGGATCTGTCGACTTTGATATGGAACCCGATTTCTAGGTGTTTCAGTACGCCAAAGCATGAGGATTCTTCGGTGCCTGAGTTCATAGAGCGCCGGATGAAGCGGTAGTCTGTGAGCGCCCCTCAAGCTTCGGCAACCAGGGTCCTTGACCAACGGCAACCAGAGCCGCGACGCAAAAGCAGCAGAGGCCGGCGATCATCATCCAGGTTGACCAACCCCAAATAGCCACGACCTGCGGTAAGCCAAGGTTTAGAAACAAGCCGGAGATCGGTGAGAGTGTGGCGGTGATGCCAAAGGCTCTGCCCACTCCATGAGGGCTGATGCTCTCGGCAGTTTCTGAGTAGATCGCGCACCAGGCGGGGTAGATAAACCCAGCAAAAAAACCCGTTAGAGACCAGATAAGGATCAATGTTGATTGATTCGCGTCCGCTGGCAAGTTAGCGCCGATGATGAAACAAGTCCCTGTTGAGAGTCCGCCAAACGCCGTGATGGTCTTTCGAACCTTAAGCCGATCAGAGAGCCAACCGGAGAGAAAGACACTCATGGTGAAGACGATCCAAAAGTACGAAGTCACACCGGCTGCTGTGGCCGGATTCAACCCATGGTGCTGAGCGAGAAATGTTGGAACGTAGCCGGAAACGGTGACATAAGTGAGCGCCCAAAACACGATCACCAATGATAAGAGCCATAACCTTGGGCTCCTGTAGACTTCGCGCCCCAACTCGTAGGCGTTGGCTTCATCGTGACTGGCTTGGGTCCCAGCTTCCTCTTGCTGAGCGGCCTGCAAGATTTGGCCTCGGATGCGCAGGCTAAGATCCCGATAAAAAATGAAGATAATGACCGATGTCATGAGCGCGAGCGCAGCGGCAATCCAGTACTGAGATCGCCAGCCCGGCCAGATGGGGAGCGTTTGCGCGGCCACGGCGGTCGACATCAGTGCGCCAATAGTGAACGCAAGAGAAACCCAAGCGTAAACCATCGCACGACCCATACGAGGCGTGAGGTCACGTGATGCGGCATGAACGGCAGGATTCATCCCAGCCATCATGAAACTACCAATTGCGACAAGGCTGGCAAGGGTCCAAAAATTCGTGGACAGCGCACCACAGACCGACACGATGGCATAGGCAAACACGGGGTAGATCATGAGAGGCCTTCGACCCCAACGGTCAGCGAGTCGGCTGAGAATGACGGCGCCCGCGCTGTAGACAATGCCGGCTATGGCTGCGACCTGACCCCACTCGACCAGAGTTTTATCGAAATCTGCGAGGATATAGACCAGTACAGGTCCATTTTTTAGGGCTTCGTATTGTTCGACTGCCCAACCTAGAACAATGAGTCCGAGCAACCACCATCGAAGTCGACCCTGAGGCATGAAATCGATTTCTTTGTGGCGCAGATAACCAAAAAATTGGGTGGCGGTTTCGCGCGGGCTGGCCATTGGGCATCCTCGTCCTTGATAGACCGACTAAAGCATGCGTCTCTCAGCTGCGCAATATCCTAGTTTTTAGCGGTTAAGCAGGGCGGAAGAACCCGCATCATGAGGCAACTGCATGACCATCAGCACTGGGGTCTCGGCAGTTTCAAACCGTTGACGCTGATGGCGGAAAATACCCAAGCCGTCTTGCCATGTGGTCTCGGTGCCGGGAATGATCGCGCCACTTGCGTCTAGGCTGGGCGGCTCATCTGAGAGCCCAGAACATTGGGCGCTCAGCGATTGGATTGCCTCGTGCTGATTGAAGGACATGCAACTCAGAGGGCTATCTCAAGAAACCTGCCTGCGCCTCGAGTGCTTTTACCGCACCTTGTTCGAGTTCATTCATGATCGCTTGGACTGGGCGCACTTGGTTGAAGTAACCCACACTTTGGCCTGCCCCCGAATGAATTAAGGGCTCGATGTCGTGTTCCTCGATCGCGCCCAGTAGGTCTCCCACCAATACGTCTTGGTAAGGCATCTTCAATGGGCTTGGGGCGCCCTCGGCCTCCCATGCTTGGCTCCAGGCGGTGCGGACCTGTCTGAATGTCTTACCCGATTCAGACCGGGTGATCACAGTATCGCCGCTGCTGGCCTCGATCAGTTTCTTGGTATTGGCGGGGTGCATGTGTGCTTGATGCTCCGATGAGAATAGCCAAGCCGTGCCCAGCCAAACCCCTTGTGCGCCCATGGCAAGTGCGGCTGCGATGTGTTGCCCCGTGGCCACCCCACCGGCAACCAACACGGGAAGATTACCTGCCGCCTCGACGATTTGCGGGACAAGTGAGAAGGTCCCGATAGGCCCGGTATGAGCGCCTGCGTCGTAACCCTGAGCCACAATGATATCCACGCCCGCGTCGATGGAACGTTGAACGTGATGCGGGCTGCCAATCAAGGCCAAGGTGGTTTGGCCTCGCGCTTTAGCCGCTTGAACAACCGCTTTTGGGGCGCCGATGCCGCAGGCAAATAGATTGACGCTGGAGCCTAATACGGCCTCAATCTGATTGGCTTCGATCTCTGAAGAGCGAATAAATCGTGTCCGCATGCCAGGCCCTGAAGCGGGCGGCACTTGGTAACGGTCAATGATGGATTGAACGAAGTCTTTATGTTCTTGAGGAATTTCGGCCTCGATGGCCTCCCTTGAATTGTGCTCTGGCATCCCAGGCGGGAGCACCAGATCCACACCGAACGGCCGATCACCGACAAGCCGTCTAATCTCCGCGAGCTCGTCGCGAATCTCTTCAGGAAACCTGCGCGTAGCGCCATAGACGCCATAGCCCCCGGCCCGACTGATCGCGGCGACGGTGGCCACATCGTGGGCGAAGCCAAAGATCGGTGTGTCGATGCCCAGCTGCTCGCATAGAGGTGACCAGAGTTTGCTCATAGTGAATCTCCGCCAAAAGAGCGACTATGCTATCAAAGGTACGTAGCGTCAAAGTAAAGCCCCCGGCAAGTGAGCGAGCCCGAAGTCTGCGATTTGCGGCATGGATTAGGCCAACAGCTGGCAGCCTAAGATGCCTTAGTGTAGGCAGTATGAATTTTGCTCGGGTACTGCTTTTCTTGCTGGTCTGGTTTAGGTTGGACGAGTCGCAAGGCTTAGGTACCCACCCAAGGACCTGCCAACAAGGGAGCGTTTAATCAAATTTGAACGATTTGAGCGGCAATGGCCTGGGCTCGAGATTCGAATGCTTCTCGCGTCTCGCCCTCGTCCGTCGCACAGGTCAGGTACCCGCCGCCCGCCTCAATGGTCCGCACGATCTCGGGCCACATCAGCTGAGGTGACTTCGCCTCATCCCATTGTCTCGATAGCGCCGGATCAGCTGATCTTGGTCCGCCAAAGCGGGCGGGTCTGGCTCTGGCGCCATCCCAAATCTTGGTATTGAGTAATCCAGGGCACAAAATTGTTGAGTTTATCCCCTCGTTTGCCAACTCGCTGCTGATGGATTCCGCGAAAGCAAAAGTTGCGTGTTTAGTCGTCGCGTAGAGCGGATGCGCGCCCACAGCCTTTCTAAGGGCTGCAGACGACGCAGTAAAGCCTACGTGTTTTGGGCCCTGTGCGTTGGCCATTAAGGGCACAAAAGCTTGCGTGGTCCAAACGATACCTAACACGTTCACGCCAACCGCCCATTCAATTGCTTGAGGCCGACCCCTAAGGATAGAAGCGCCGACGCCGACGCCGGCATTGACCCAGAGCAGATTTAAGGGGCCATCTTGGCTAAGCGTTTCGGCTGCGGACATACAAGCCTCGCGGTCTGATACGTCAAAGGCGATTGCCATCGCTGTATCACCGATCTCACACGCGACGCGCTCTGCTGCATCAAGTCGGATGTCCTGGACCACGACCGAGAGCCCTGCAGCAGCGAGATTCTTAGCGAGCATCTCACCAATGCCATCTCCCGCCCCAGTCACGAGCGCACGCTTACCATTAAAGTCACTCAACACGCTGTTCACTAAGACATGCTCCAGATTTGGAGTTAAGTCGCGAGTTTAAGGGCACGAAACCCTCTCCTGAAAGACCCATGATGCGCCTGAATTTCAGGATGTCAGCAGATAGGGTTGAAGCAGAGTGTGGAAAGAGAGGGGGGCAAATTCAGCTGGTCGCTGTGTTTTGATGTGAAATTGAGGCAGGATGATGGGCAACTGAGATCTATTCAAGGCTGCCGTTATGAGTATTAACCCTTCGATTGTCGTAGCCTTCACGTTGCTACTAGCGAGCGCCGCAGTGCAATCGACTGAGGTATCGAGTCCCCGCCTGTATGTACTGGATTGTGGTTCGCTCGTCTTCAATGACGTAAGCGCCTTCGGATTGTCTAATAGTGAAACCGAAGTTCGAGAGATGGTCGTGCCTTGCTATCTAATTCGACATGGTAAGTCGCTTCTTCTTTGGGACGCTGGGTTAGACCCCTTGATTGCTGGGCAAGGAGCGGTGACGCTTCAGCCCGGCGCGGAGATGACTTACGTGACGTCGGTTGTGGACCAACTGGCCATGATTGGGGTAACGCCTCAGGACGTTGATTTGATCGCTCTGTCTCATATGCACTTCGATCATACGGGGGCAGCGAATTATTTTCCTAACGCCAAATTACTCATCCAGCAGACTGAGTATCAAGCAGCCTTTGTTGAGCACGAGAAAAATCCAGTCTTCGATTACAAAAGCTACAGTAAGTTAGCGGATCAGCCGATCAAACAATTAGATGGAGATTACGATGTCTTTGGCGATGGTTCGGTCAAAATCCTCTCGGCACCAGGTCATACACCCGGTCATCAAGTTCTCTTTGTAAGATTAAAATCTACAGGACCCGTGATTTTGGGCGGCGACCTCTATCACTTCAGATTCTCGCGAGCACATCGGCGAATTCCCATTTTCAACACCAGTCCAGAGGAGACATTGGCGTCAATGGAGCGGATTGAAACTTTGACCACTGAGCTTGGCGCGACATTTTGGATAGAACACGACCGCGCCCTAGCCAGGACGCTAAATTTTGCTCCTTCATATTACGAATGAAATCCTAAGGGAGCGAGTGTGAGCCGGCGGTTTCAGCGCCTTAAGGTCGAAGGTTGCGATTCATTATCCAATTCGTCTTTCGAATATCGAGTGATAGGCGTCTGACTCGTGATCGCCCCATGGTCGCTAGGGGCTTTAGACGACTCGGTAGCGATCATTAATTGTTGATTTGTCTATCGGAAAAACGACACGTTCAGTGGTCAATTGCAAGGGACGGATCGCCGCGAGCTATGCGCTGTAGCGGGTCTGGATTTCTTGCACGATACGATCACATTGAACCTGGAAGGCTTCGGCAACCGTTTGGGTCCAATCCGCGCCTAGCGATGCTGAAATGGACTCTATCAAGGCGTCCATAAAGACCGGGTAAAGGGATTTGGGAACAAAGTAAGCCGTTTGATGGTTTTTGCTTTCCCAGTTCAGATAATCCGTCTCAGTACTAAGATCCGGAGTCAGTAAGAGGCGGTAGATCTCCGCCATCATTTTGCCTCTATGGACGTCATCCATATGTTCCATTAAGCCTCGACCTTCTTCGGAACGTTCAAAAAACCGTGCGAAACAGTCTTGGCCTAGATCGCCACCGGTTTCGATCAACTGTTCAAGTGCGGACTCAATGATGGCTTGGCTCATCCCGACTCCTTGGGTATTTAGGTCATGGGATCCTATCGGGTTCGCCCAGTCTTGACCAGATCAGTGGTTAGCTGAAGGGTTTGCTTAGAAAACAAGCATACGCGTTGGTTGAGTTTTAGGGTCAGGTTGTGGCAAAAAAGAGCCGAGCTGGCGCGGCCAGCCTGATTATCGATGAGTCATCACGAAGTGAGGAGCGCAGGGATGAAAGGGACATTTGGCCTTAAGGCGCGGGGCGTGTCCGTATGGGACATTATCATTTGGCTTGCTGTCATCGCCTCAGTTGTCACGCTGGTCTCTCGTGTGCTCCCAGTCTATACGGACCATTGGACCGCAGTATCAGTCTGTGAGGACGTGCTTGCAGATCGGACTGTCGATCATTCCGATTTCGATGCCGTACGTGAACGCCTCGTCAAGCAGTTCAAGCTGAACAATCTTGGGTACTTTATGAGCGAAGATCGCGTGCTGATCAATCAGGGGTCGATCAAGCCCGAAATTCGTTTGATGTATGAGGTGCGGGGTGATCTCTTCGGCAATATGGATTTTGTAGTTGCCTTTGATGAATCACTGCGCAACTGAGCGCTCAACCTTTCAATGGCGAGCGTTTTCATCGGATTGCCGCTTTCTACTCAGCTTTTCACTCAGCTTTTTTGTCAGCTTTTTTGTCAGGCTAGGCAATCAGCCTTAGGCCAGGCGCAGCGCAGTGATAGGCTTGCGCTTGGTCGTAAACGTGGGATCGGCGGCATGCCTTGGTAGAGCGCCAGAATGCTTTCGATGGTCGTCATCGCATGCGTTAAGGTGTCGAGTTAAGTCTGATCGAACTGGCTCAGGACCAATCCTCTGTTGCCGAGCGTCTACTGCCGTCCTAATCCCTACAATTTCGTGCCTATAGACAGATCGATCATCAATTGATCTTCAGCTGTTTCAGACAGAAGGCGTTCCATCGCTCATTAATGATCGCGCGAGACGACTGTTGTGGTAGCGAACGATTTGATCGCCCCAGAACAGGCAGAAGAGAAAATCGAGTCCGTTATAGCCAGCGATAAGAATGGGAAAAATACCAAAGGCCACATCTTCCGTGAAAAAAAGATAGACGCTGAACCAAAAGAGCCCGCTCGCCAGCAAATCAATCGCAGCGAGGATGAAGTGTCCGAGATAGAGGTGGTGCAGACCAAAGCCCAGGGCGTAGCAGAGGCTGGTGTAGGTGTCGGGATCTTTGAATTTGGTTTGGTAAGCCTTGAGAAATGCTTTGCGCGCGTCAGCGTCGAGTGCTCGTTGAGCGATTCGTATCTCCTCTTCAAATTCAACCAACGCTTCAGATTTAAAAATGAGTGTCCAGGACATTATCTCAGAGGATCCTTGATGGGGTGAGGTAAGTCGGGGTCGTTGCAGCGGCGAATCCGTCCAAACCCAAGCTTGAGTCCGCGCAGAACACCGTAGCGTTCAATGGCCTGTAGCGTGTATTCAGAGCACGTGGGGTCAAAATTGCAGATCACACCAAACCAACGTCGCCCGCCCCCGGTGGATTGGTAGGCTTTTATGCTCGCTGATATGAGGCGTTTCATGGCCGCCCAAAGGTGACGATGACAGATTCTTTGGACCAGAAGAGCCAGAATCGTCGGCTCTCCATCACTTGAAAGACCACTTGCCAACCGTCGGCGGCCGCCTCATTGAGTTTCGCCTCAAGCCGCTTGACCGGCATTCGAGCGGATCCTAAAAAAATCGTGCCGCAGGCGCCTTCTTCGATCACTTCTACTTTGTATTCTGTATACATACCGTTCTCCTTCATGCGAACACGATGATCTTGAAGAGGCTACCCAAAACCTTTTGGCAAAACCATAGCCGCAAATGGTTTGTTAAATGATTGCCCAACAACAGGGGTCTCGGATCAAAGTTGTGTGAAAGCCTCAACGATCTCGACATAGTCGTCGACTGCTTGTCGGTAACGGCCGATGTGAACAGCTTCGTTATTGCCATGCACTCCTTTTGTTTCTCCATCGAGATAAAGCATTGGGCTGAAGCCGTAACTTTGAATGCCTAAGTCTCGTGTGAAATGGCTGTCGGTGAACCCGGTGGACACAGCGCTGGCAAACCGCGCATCGGGATGCCGTTTGAGAATTTGCGCTTGGATCGTGTCAAGTAACGGCGTATCCCAATCTGAAATCGCTGGCGAAAATGCCATGATTTTAGTGACCTCGACACCCGTGCCTTCGACGCGTTCAGCAACGTCTTCAATAAAGGCATCTGCCCCACGGTCAGGCAACATACGGCAATCGATCTGCGCTTCCGCCGTGGGAGGGACGACATTGATTTTGCTCGACCCGGTCAGCATGGTGATGGAGCAAGTGTCTCTGAGAAGCGCGTGGTAGCCCGGGTACTCCAGATGAAGACTGGCCACGAACTCGGGCGACTGCACCGCTTTTTCAATGTCCAAGAAGGCCTTATTGAACGGTGCGGGTAAGGTGGCGGCGAGCGATTTGAAATATCGATCAACCTCTGGGATCACTCGGATGGGAAAGGGCTGACCTCGAAGTTGCGAGAGGGCATCAATGACTCGAGTCACGCTGGAGGTCGGCCTGGGATAGGATCCGTGGCCAGGGATGTCTTCTGCTGACAACGCAAGCCAGACCGGGACTTTTTGCGTGACCTCGATGCTAAAAATTTTCTGATCATTCCGGAGATTCCCGCTACCCCCTTCATTTAAAACAAAGCCAATCCCTTGAAATGCCTCGGGGTGCTGTTTGATCACCCAATCCGCGCCAAAATAGCCACCTGCTTCTTCATCGGCCGTGGCCATAAACACCACATCTCGAGCAAGAGGCGTTTTACTTTGAGCGAGGGTAACGAACGCCATGAACTGCGCGATGCCGGTCCCCTTCATATCGATCGCACCCCGTCCAAAGAGATATCCATCTCTCTCGACGGATTTAAGTGCTGGCGTATCCCAATAACGATCGTCGGCAGGCACCACATCGGTGTGTTGTAAGAGCATGAGTCCTGGAAGCTGGCCCCCAGGAAGTCTTGCCCAAATATTTCCGCGCCCTGGCGCCGACTCGCCGGATTCATACTGAATGCCTAATTCGTCGAATAGGGCTGCGTAAAATGCCACCGCGTTGGATTCATTGCCTGGTGGGTTGATGGTGTCGACTTCCATAAATTCGCTGAGAAGCCGAACCGGGTCCAATGACCTCACTTCGGACCCCATCAAAAAGGGGACATAAGTCATTAGGAGCAGCGTGAGAAGTGATCTTAAAAGCGAAAAGTGCATAGGGTCGTCCAATATCAAGTGTTCGAGTGTGCTTGGGGCAGACGACTAAGATTCTGCCGTGATGGCACCTTATCTGTCGAGGCAACTTGGTGCTCGATAGGGAGGTATTGTGCCAATCATAGGTTCTTGAACCTAGGTTAGACCTTGAAGGTATATGGCGACTTGTGTTCGATAGGTCCTTGTTCGCCTGAACAGCGAGAACTCTGTAAGCTCGATCCAAAGCTAAGGAACTCTGCTATGTCTCAGTCGACAGAGTCGCAGTCCTCCGCTGCGCCGATCAAAACCGGTGGCGCCTACGCACACTATGTGCTGGCCGTCTTGGTGATTGTTTATGTCTTCAATTTTATTGACCGAAATATTCTCTCGATCCTGTCTCAAGAAATTCAGAAGGACCTGGGCGTTTCGGATGCAGAAATGGGCTTCTTGTACGGCACCGTCTTTGCTGTGTTTTATGCGGTGTTTGGGATTCCGCTGGCTCGATTTGCCGATGTCTATGTCCGGAAGAACTTGATCAGCGTGGGACTCATGTTTTGGAGTGCCATGACCGCATTGTCTGGATTTGCCAAGTCGTTTCCACAGCTGGCGTTATTTCGAATCGGCGTGGGCGTTGGAGAAGCCAGTGCCTCGCCAGCTGCATTCTCTATGTTGTCCGATTACTACGCCCCGAAAGTCAGGGCAACCGTGCTCGCGATTTATTCTTCGGGCGTTTACATCGGGGGTGGTATTGGCCTCTTCCTGGGGGGCTTCGTGATGGAAACCTGGGATTCGACGTATCTCACGCCGGCTGAGGCCCCCATGGGCATCAAAGGGTGGCAAGCGGCTTTTCTGGCGGTGGGCATTCCAGGCATTTTGATGTCTCTCTGGGTGTGGACGCTAAAGGAACCAAGGCGGGGTCAGAGTGAGGGTCTATTAACCGAAGTGCACCCGACCCCGTTTAGAGTGCTGGGCACTGAGCTCGCTGCGATGCTGCCGATTATCAATCTCTTTGGATTGAAAAAGTTAGGCGCCAGTTTGCCCAAGAATCTCTTGGCCGGGGGTGTGATTGCGCTGGTAGCGTATGCCCTTGTTCTTGTCACTGGCAATATTCCGCAGTGGGTAGCCATCGGTTTAGGGGTCTATGTCACCGTGTCTTGGGTGCAAGCGCTGCGGGCTCGCGATCCTGCAACCTACGCCATGATGTTTAAGTCCAAAGGCCTGATTTACACGCTCGTAGCGTTTCCTTCGATCGCGTTTGTGACTTACGGGATCGGTTATTGGACCGCACCGCTGATGTTGCGACTCCACGATACCAATGCTGCTGAAGTGGGTATGTACATCGGGCTGGGCGCGGCGGTGGGTGGTCTGATCGGGGTGACCCTCGGCGGGGTAATCGGCGATTGGGCCAAAACAAAGCATCCCGCAGGACGTCTAATCGTTGGCTACCTTGCAATCTTCGGAACGGCGCCGCTTGTCTATTGGATGGTCTACACAGAAAGCCTGATGTGGGCATTTGCACTGAATTTCTTCCATCACTTATTCAGTGCCGCATGGCCCGGCATCCCGCCCTCAACCGCCAGTGATTTGGTGATGCCGAGGATGCGAGCAGTGGCCAGTGCCTATTACATTCTAGTGAATACGATGGTGGGATTGGCCATGGGACCTTATTTCATCGGTCAGTTGTCAGATATGTTTGCAGCAGATGGCATGGATTCGGCATCCTCGTTACAGTTGGCAATGACCAGTGCCATGGGCATATTCGTCATCACTTTCGTATTGTTGACGCTGGCGTGGCGTCATTTGCCTGGCGATGAAGCCAGTCGGCTTGATCGAGCACGAGCCCTGGGTGAACGAGTTGAGCAAGTTTAATGGGGTTCGCGCTTGTATGCTGACAGGGCGATGGGGAGTTGAAACGTTAGGGTAGAGCGCGATGCAGAGCGATCGCCTCTGGCAAATCACTGATCAATGTCAGACCTTCAGGTCGATAACGTTCGTTCAGCGAGATCAGCCGAGCAAGCGTTTCCGTATCGAAGAATCCTGAGTAGTTGTTCGGGCGAAAGTGCATTTGGAAGGCGCGCACAGCAAGCTGTGATTGTGTGTCCTCGGTGCCGGTCACGTCCAGATCGTACCCGTAGTGATTGAGTAGGCGTTGCTGCGTTTCCAATGGGATGGGATGTGTCTCAAGCCACGGAATAAGCGTCTGGACCCGATTTTCATCAAACCATGCGCCGATGCCTTCCCCATACAGTTGTCGCCAAGGGAACAGCGGGCCTGGGTCGATCTTCCTGCTCGGTGCGATATCGGCATGACCAATGATGGCGTGCGGCGAAATGTCAGGGAAGTCTTTTAGGATCTCCTTGATCAGTGCGATCAGTAGCGCGATCTGTTCAGGTGCAAAAGCCTCAAAGCGGCATCGATCCTTAAATGCGGGTTGATTGGCAAGTGTCGCTATGTCGTCGAGGCACCGAGATTCGTTGACAATTTCAATACCGATTGATTGATCATTGAGCCCCGTTTTGCCAGCCCAATAGGAGTTTCCCGCGTGCCAAGCTCTGAATTGTGGTGGTACCAAAGCAAAGATTTTCAATTCGCTAAGGTCGTAAGTGGCGTCCATTGGATCAGGCAACAAGTAATGCGCGCTGACCGGACGCGTCTCTGACTGGGTCAGAATGTTAAGGGACTCTTGAAAGTTCTCTGAGGTGAAATGAATCACCAAATGATTCACCCGTTCGTTGAAGTTTTGAGACGGGGCCTTAACGATGGGCAGTTGCTGACAGGCGGTGGTGCAGAGGACAACACTGCAGACAATCGCAAAACATCTCATGGTTTGTGACTTCATGTGAATCGATCCCTCAAATAGTCAAGTCCGAGTGCAATGCCCAAGGTGCACAGGGTAGCAATAGGAAATAGCCACGGCCAAGCCAATAGGGGCGAAGGGTAGGGTAACCCGATGAAGCCAGGGTGATTGAGGATGATGACCAGCAGGATGCTGAACCCGACCGCCGGGAAACATGACGCTGCTTTTCGCAAACCGATGATGCTGAGGAGAATCAAACCAAACATCGGGCCATAGGTATACGTGGTCATGGTGAACGCGAGGTCAACAAGGTTGAGCTCGCTGGTCTGATAAGTCACTGCCATGGCGGCAAGGACCAGCCCCCAGATGAGCACGAGGGCTCGGCTTAAGGCGACGCCTTCAATCTTCAGCAGCCGGTCACCGAGTGCGCGAGAGGACACTTGGGCGAGCGCTGCGAGAATCGAATCGAGGCTGGAAATGGCAGCGCTCAAGAGTCCAGCGAGAATGAGCCCTCTAAGTCCCTCGGGCAAGACGGTGATGATGAAGACAGGAAAGATGCGGTCCGGCTTGTCTTGAACGAGTTGCGCGTAAAGATCTGGGATGGGATAGGTCTGGTAGAAGAGGACGAGCCCCAAACCTACGCTCAGCATGATGAGTGGAATGAGTTCGCCGAGCGTGCTTAATAAAACGGCTTTTCTCGCTGCGATCTGATCCTGACAACAGAGCAAGCGCTGGACAAAGAGTTGGTCGCCGCCGTAGACCGCAATGTTTTGGAATGGCAGTGCAATCAATGCTGCCCAAAAAGTAAACGCAACGCGAGGGTCGCCGGTGAAGTTGAAAACCGTCAGTTTTGATTCGATGGTCGGTGTCTGCCAGGTCTCCACCGATAATGATGGGAGAGAGAGCGCAATAAAACAGAGAACGAAAATTGCGCTCCCGAGCAGAATGAAGAATTGCACGACGTCCGTCCAAATGACGGTTCGGATGCCGCCCATCCAAGTCCAAAGAATGCTGAACACCGCGATGATTAGAACGCTGGTACTGAGCGTCCATCCGGTCAAGAGCTCGAGAACAAGGGCGGTGGCGTACACCCTTACGCTTTGACCCAGCACGCCGCCGAGAAGAAAGAGCCCTGAGATCAGTTGCCCAGCGGCAGGCCCCAGTCTCGAACGAGTGAAATCATAAGGGCTATAAAACTCGCCAGAAAAATAGTGTGGCACCAAGAAGTAGGCGACAAGCACCCGACTCAGAATGCCGGCAATCGCAAGCTGGAGATAGGTGAAATTGCCTTCACTAGCGAACACCAGCGCGGGCACGGAAACGAATGTGATGGCGCTGATGGTGGTCGCAATTGAGCTGGCGGCAACAGCCGGCCATGGGACGGAGCGTCCGCCGAGGAAAAAATCAAAATTGCTTTGTTGAGGTCCGCGAAGCCAGTGTCCTAGCCATGTCGTCCCGACAAGATACACTGCGATGACGCTCCAATCGAGGGTGCTAAACACCGATCTAAAGCCTCATGACTCGACCGAGTCCCACGCCCGGATAGTGCCGAAAATTAGCACCTTCGACCGCATACCCGTTGATGAGTACGCGTCGATAGTGGTCACTGGTGTTGGCCCGACTCATATGGGCCGTATAAGGCCCGAAAAATATCACGTCACCCGGCTCACCTATTACACGCACGACCTCATGGTCTTGAGGATCAATATCCGCCTGATACAACAGATCGACAGGACCCATTTCACGACCCTTGAATCGGACGGAGCCCCACTGATTGCTTGAAGGAATGAATTCCAATGGTCCGCTTTTAATATCCATCTGATCGAGCACGCTGATGGTTTGTACGTAACTGCCTCGAGGGCCAATATCCCGCCAACTGCCGCCGCCTTTATCCCGATGCTGGATATCCTGGTGCCAGTCAAAAGCGACGCCATCACCCGGTCGCTTAAAGTGTGCTTGATTAAGGAGTTGGACGACGACCTCGGTTCTAAGCAGATCCATCACTGGGGTCAGGAGTCGAGCGTCCGCGCCGAATTCGAGCAGCGAGGCTCTGGCGCCGCCGGCCCAAACGACTCTGGCGAGTACGGGCTCGCCTTCTGGCCCAGGATTCATGACGAACTGTGCGTTCTGAAGGAGTGTGGTTTCGCGCAAGTCTCGGGCCAGCGCTTCGAGTTCGTCGAACTCAAGGATGACCACGGCCACCTCATCGAGGGAGAAGACCGATTTGCGAAGGAACCAGCCTTGCTCGTCAAAAAGTCTTTCTTCCTCTTTTGTGAGCTCAATCGACATGATCGGCCAGATAATTGCCGCGAACCGCTTGGTTGATGATTCGCGTCAGAACCCTCGTTTGGAGGCTCTGTTTAGCGGGCGTAACCGAGATCAATCTTCAGGTCCTGGACTCGCATCGAAAAAGGCATGAGTACATGGGGGCCTTTCTTACTCAGAGGATAATGTCACCGCAGTGCCATACGCCAGTAGCTCAGCAGCGCCGCCTAGGACAACGGAGGTTGAAAAGCGAACGTTAATGATCGCATCGGCTCCCATGGCGTGAGCATGGTTAATCATTCTGTCGAGGGCTTGCTCCCGAGCCTCGGCCATGAGTTTGGTGTACTCCTGGATTTCCCCTCCGACGAGTGTTCTGAGCAGCGCGATGATATCGCGACCAACATGACGTGCTCTGATCGTGTTGCCCTTGGCGAGACCTAAATGCGCGGTGATGGTTCGGCCAGCGATGGTTTCTGATGTGGTCACTAACACGGTTGGTTGCTCCTCGGATGGATAAGGGTGGTAATCAGATGCTCTAAGTCAGGGAATTGAACCGTAGCGGTCACTCTTTAACCTCCCCATACGGATCATGCCGTCGGTCTCGAAGGCGTTCAAATAGGACGATTGCGAGGCCGATCATGAGTCCGATCACTAACGCGGCGAGGCTGATGTGAACCCACAGCTCACGCGTCGCGGAATCCGTCTCAAAAACTCCTAGCCCCTGCAGCAGTCCAAATAAGATCAGCCCGCTGTAGCCGCCGATAGCTAAGCACCACACGAGAACATACCTTGACGTACGTTCTGGGCCTACAGACGTTGGGTCGATCGGAGGTTGATTCATCACTCTCCCCTTGGGTGCGTTTTCGTGACGTATCACGTTGAGCATCTTCTACCGATTTCGCAAGAAGTTGTCGAGCGCTAAATGAATCAAAGACCCTCGGTTTCGCTTGCCCAAGTCCGCTTGCTTAAGTTCGATTGTGGTAGGGAATAGCCCTGAAACTGCAAGGTCGAAGGCGTTGATGGTGTCCCCATGAGGCGCTGCGTGTAATTACGCTCATTAAATTGGGCTTAGGGCGCGAGGCTCGATCGGGCTTGAATGCCCCATGTATCCTTGATCTTCGTCACAATGTAGAGCGATCGATATTGGCCGATGGATTCACCGGCTTCGTTGTATCGTTCGAAAACGGTTTCCAAATGCACCTTTTGATCCGATACCAGCGTAGGCGTGCGGGAAATCCAGGCAGAGCGTCGCCAGCCCGTGGCTCTCAATCTTTCAAATGCAGGGCGCGCTCTGAAGCTCGACGCGTCTTGAAAGACGGTGACGTTGCCGCTCGCGAAGCGGACGTGGGGGTAGTGCAGCGTGTTAGACCATCGCTCCACATTCTCTTCGTTGAAGGCCGCCATAAACTCGTCAAGGACGCCAAGAGCTTTGTCGAGCGGCGTCTGCGCCTGCGCTAGGCTGGCACTCGTGATCAACATCAGGGACAAGATGAATCGCATGGCGTGCTCCAGAGTGAGATGTGGGATGGATTGCGTGGAACAGGTCGTTTGCGTCTGTTCCCCACGTCCTAGAAAATGTCACGGGGGTAAGGAGTCGGTCAAGTGACGCAGAAAGTGGTGGATTTCGACAAGGCCAAACAGAAGCCGATAGAAGCGAAGAAATCAGCGCGTCTTAAATCCATGCAGGAAGCGTTTGAAGACTATCGCTCGAAAGCGCTAGGGACAAAGAAGGCGAAGAAGAAATCGAAAAAGAAGTCGAAGAAAGGTCGTAAAGGTGCTTGAGGGGCAGCGCAGCTGGCAGTTTCAAGAGGTCCACTCAGCCCTCGGCAAAAGATGTGGTTCTGAAGAGAAAAGGTGATTCGTGGCCTACTGGCTCGTAAAGAGTGAACCCGAAGAATGTGGGATCGAAGATTTTGTAAAAAAGGGTCGAGAACCCATCTGCTGGGATGGAATTCGTAATTATCAGGCGAGAAACTTTCTGAGAGCGATGTCGGTGGGCGACGCCGTCTTTCTCTATCACTCGAGTTGTCGCGTGATTGGGATCGCTGGAACGCTCGAAGTCACCCGAAAAGCCTACCCCGACCCTCTCCAGTTCGATTCCGAATCACGCTACTTTGACCCCGCAAGCCCTCATGATGAACCTCGGTGGACCGCCATAGATCTAAGATTGGTTCGTTCTTTCCCAAGAATCGTGGAGCGCTCGGAACTGCAGTTGATGCACTCATTTTCTAACTCAGCGTTGACCCGTCGTGGCTCGCGGCTTTCCGTGATGCCAGTCACGGAGGATCAGTGGCGCGATGTGTTAAGTCTGGTAGGCTGATGATCGGCCCGTTTTTATGCGCGCCCATGAAAGGCTCCACAGTGCACGGCCCTTTGAACCGATGAGGATGCGCCTGACGCAGCAAGGTTCTTTCGATAGCTACCCATGAAGTCAAGCCGAGCTTTGGGGGCAGGATTGGGGCTTCCGAGAGGGCCTTACGACGCTGATTGAGGCGAGCTTTTCGGGCGCTCGAAAGAGACGATCAGGCGTCAGTCAGGGGTTTACGAAGCGACACCCCGCATCGGTAATAATGGAACACGGCCCATAATGCGATCACGAGCGTGGTCATCAGCCCATACCGCAAACCATCGATGCCATGGGTTTCTCCGAAGATGTCGCTAAAGAACCCTACCGTAAAAGGTCCAAGGCCAAGACCAATGATGTTGGTGATGAACAGATTGATCGAGGCCGCGACTGAGCGCATCTCGATCGGCGTAATATTTTGGATCAGCGCAAATCCAGGGGCGACATAAACCGTACCGAGCATTGCGGGTAACGCATAGAAGGCAATCGCGATCATGGGCGAATCAGCCGTGAAGGCGAAGTAAAGAAGGGGCAGCACCGCCAGGTTAACAATGCCGACCAACCAAGGGAGCCACTGCTGACCGAAATGTTTGGACAGCGTATCGGCGGCTCGTCCCCCTAAATAAATACCCATCGCGCCACCGACGCCAATCAAAAGGGCAAGATAAGTGCCCGCCTCACCCGTGCCCATCTCATGGATTCGAACCAAATAAATGGGAATCCAGATGACTGAAGCGTAGCCGGTGAAAGCGATCAGCGAGCCCGCGATGACGATGTGCCTCATGGTTCGTGAATGCCACATGAATTTTACGACTGTGCCAAAGCTGGGCGGTTGGACCGCTGTCGTAAGGTTCTCAGAGAAACCTCGAGGGGGCTCTTTTACGGTGAACTGAAACACAGCGGCTAAGAGCAAACCGGGTACGCCCACCACGAAGAATGCGGTGCGCCAGCCGAACCACTCGTTGATCCATCCACCCAGCAAAAATCCGATGAGAATGCCCCAGTTGATGCCTGTTCCAAAAATCGCCATCGCGGTGGCTCTGCGTTCTGGTGGATAGAGATCGGCAATGATCGAATGTGACGGTGGGTTCGAGCCAGCCTCCCCAACACCGACACCAATCCGCAGGAGAAGCAGTTGAAGATAATTGGCAGCCATGCCGCACAAGGCGGTCATCAGGCTCCAGAGTGAGACTGAGAAGGTGATCAGGTTTCTTCGGTTGCGGCGATCGGCCCACATCGCCATGGGCATGCCAAGCGTGGCATAGAACACAGCGAACATGATGCCGGTCAGCAACCCAAGCTGGGTGTCGGAAATCATCAATGATTCTTTAATGGGCTGACCGAGGATGCCCATGATCTGCCGGTCCACGTGGCTAGAGGTAAAAACCAAAACCAACATGAAAAGGGTATAGCGTCGTTGGCGTTCCGTGACCGAATTCAGCATGAAGTGTGTTTGTTTATCGAAGGATGGACTACCCTAATCGCTTGGCTGAGAAATGGAAAGTGATACCCAAAGTCTTCAGGCAGTCTTCAGGCATCGGAAGGGCTGATACTGGGTTGTGACTCGCTGCTGATCGCAGCCTATGATGCGACGCAGATGAAGCCATCCTGGTCAAAACTATCGAACGGGTCTCGGTGACGACCATTTAATGGGCCGAGTGCGACGCCTCAAACCCGCATTGAGCCCAATAAGTAAGAAGGAGTGAATCATGAAAGCCATCTGGCAAACACAGCTGGACGCCGGTGCGTCGACGCGTGCTCGGGAACGGTATCTCATCAGTGCGGACGCATTGGCTGCGCGTCTTGGTGAGCCTTCCCTATCGATTCTGGATGCGACGACCCATTTACGGCCGACGCCCGAGGGAGGGTATACGAGTCAGCCGGGCGATGAAGCGTTTTTGGCCGAACACATTCCGTCGGCTCGGTTCGCCGATCTGCAGGGTGCGTTGTCCGACAAGGATTCTCCATTTCGCTTCACGGTGCCGGAAAAGGTAGCGTTCGAACAGAGTGTTGGTGCCTTGGGCATCGAAAAAGAAGACGAGGTGGTCATTTATTCCACGACGCATCCGATGTGGGCGACCAGGGTTTGGTGGCTGTTTCGTCTTTTTGATCATGCATCGGTTAAGTTGCTCGATGGTGGCTTTGCAGCCTGGCAAGCGGGTGGCTACCCAACGGAGCAAGGAAAATTCCCGGTGAGTACCGTTCGCTACGAAGCGAGTACACGAAAAGACGAACGATTTGTTGATGGTGAAGTGATTCTAGCGGCCCAGGCCGCGGGTCAGCTCTGTTTGATTAATGCGCTGTCTGCCCAGCAGTTCAGAGGTGAAGGCCCTCATTATGGCCGCCCTGGACACATCACTGGATCAGAAAGTCTGCCCTGGGGTTCATTTTTAGATGAATCGCTATGCTTTCAAGAATCAGCCCAGCTGCGTGCCCACTTTGAATCTGTGGGGGCTTTTGAACAAGAACAAATTGTTACTTATTGTGGCGGAGGAATTGCAGCCACTGTGCCGATTTTTTCGTTAGCCCTTCTAGGCATTGAATCTGGGGTCGCGCTCTACGACCGTAGCCTGTCCGAATGGGCACAAAATCCAGATTGGCCAATGAGCCAATGAATCATGACATCCCGAGGCTAAGTAGGTTATCGAGCGGCTGATACAACGCTTCAAGATAATCACAGTCCGCCTCCGTTAGCTTTAAGGACGCTGCTTGAACGAGGTCTTCGAGTTGCTCGACGCGAGAAACGCCAATCACGGGGGCTGTCACCATGGGTTTACTCATGAGCCAGGCGATGGCAACCACGGCTGAAGAGACGTCGAGGCGCGCAGCAACTTCTGCGCATCGGGCTGCGATATCGAAGTCCCGCGCACCACGATAAAGTGAGGCAGTTCGATTTTTGTCAGCGCCTTGGGATCGATTGGTTGAGCCGCCTTCGAGGCTGCCTTGATAAGCACCGGTCAGAATGCCTCTAGCAAGTGGCGACCAGGGCGTGAGGCCGATACCGTGTTCTGAGCAATACGGGATCATCTCGCGTTCCTCTTCCCGATAGATCAGGTTGTAGTGGTTCTGCATGCTGATAAAGGGTGTCCAATGATTGGCCTTAGCAACGGCCTGCAAATCCGCGAATTGCCACGCAAACATGGATGAAGCGCCAAGGTAGTGAGCCATGCCAGATTTCACCACCTCATGTAGCGCCTCGAGCGTTTCCTCAATGGGCGTTTTGAATTGGCCTGGGATGGCGTGTGGATGCCGATGAATGATCAGCTGATCAACGTAATCAAGGCCAAGCCGTTCAAGGCTCATTTCGACCGCTTCGAGGATGTGTTTTCTGGATAAGCCGCTTTGGGTTTTCATCGGGCCCATGGGCATAGAGACTTTGGTGGTTAAAACGAATTCATCGCGCGCGTAAATTTCTTGGAGTAATTGGCCCACGACTTCTTCGGAGGCCCCCAGGCCATAGACATTCGCACAGTCAAAATAGGTGACGCCTGACGCTTTTGCTCGTTCAAAGATCGGCCGCGCGGCGTCAATATCGAGCGTCCAATCACCTTGGTGACCCCGGCCAGGAATGCCGAAATTCATCGTGCCAAGACAGAGTTCTGAGACCGCGAGTCCAGCGCTTGGACTGAGTTGAACTTGGTTGAGCATCATGGTGTCCTTATTTGTCGTTTTATGCGCAGTCGTGATGCTGCGACAGAATCGTCTTCAAGGTCAAAGTCACGAAGTAAGCGTACCTGATTAGGCCAGGGCTCAAGCTTGCCGAATGGGCGCCCGATGCTTAGATAGCGAGGGGCCCGCGCCGCGAGAGACTGTTCCATGATCAGTGAACTTCGATCCCCGGCTCTGGTGTCAGAATCACTCGCACTTGAGTGAAATCGCGAATCACGGCGTCTGCAGCGCGTCGTTCTTTTTCACCAATGTAAGGGCTGTCGACGCAAATCACCGTCATGCCGGCCCGCTTCGCGGCTTCGATGCCTGACTCGGCGTCTTCAAACACAACGCAATGGTGAGCATCGACGTCGAGCAAGGTCGCAGCTTTCAGAAAAATTTCAGGTTCGGGCTTGCTTGCGGTGACTTCGTCGCCACACAGGGTGTGATCGATCGATTGCAGCCAGGGTTTCTTGGATCGCTTGAGCTCAAAGAGTGTCCTTGATGAACTGGTGGCGATGCCGACCGGTTGATCTGCATGGTGCAACGCGGAGAGAAAGGGCTGTGCGCCAAGTATGGGCGATGCGTCGGCGAATAAGGTTTGAAGTATTTCGCCTCTCGCCGCAAGGAATGCGTCGGGCGTGAGAGGTAGATCAAAATGTTCGACTGTCATCGCCGCCGACGCTTTGGCCTCTCGACCCACGATGGTTCTTTTGAATTCGAGGGTAAATAGTTTGTCGTATCGATCAAAGACTTGTTGAGTCGCCAACGTGTACAGTGGTTCGGTATCGAGCAAGGTGCCGTCCAGATCAAAAATGAAGGCTTGAGCAGGAAAAAATGTCATAAGAAGCACTGAACCGGTTGGTGAGGTCTGAGAATGGACCGAGTGGGACTTTAGCAGATTGGTGGGGATAAATATGGGACTTTTAAGGTCTATAGGCTCGCTAGCCATTGACCCCCTCAAGCGTTTAATTATGATACGGCGCGTTTAAGGTCGGTCTTAGGAGGTTGAAGACGTGATCGAATTGAGACAACTCACCAAGCGCTTCGGTGACATCGAGGTTGTGCGTGACCTTTCCTTTAGCATCGAGCCCGGGACGGTGCTGGGGTTTCTTGGGCCTAACGGTGCAGGCAAATCTACGACCATGAAGATGATTACGGGCTTTTTGGAACCTACGTCTGGCAGTGTCGAGGTCTATGGGCACGACGTGGTGACGAACCGCAGGGCAGCCCAATCACTCCTGGGCTACCTTCCCGAGGGAGCGCCCTGCTACGAGGATATGTCAGTGAAGCGCTTCCTCAGCTTCATGGCGGAGATGAGAGGGTTCTCTGGCGCGGACAGAGATTCAAGAGTCGCTGAAGTCATTGGCCAGCTCTCGATGAATGACGTGGCGCGTCAACGCATCGAGACGTTGTCGAAGGGTTTTAAACGCCGAGTAGGGCTTGCGCAAGCCATTCTCCATGATCCGCAGGTGTTGATTCTTGACGAGCCGACCGATGGATTGGACCCCAACCAAAAGCGGCAAGTTCGAGAGATGATCAAGAACCTTGCAGAGGACAAAATCGTGATCATCTCAACCCACATCCTGGAGGAAGTCTCGGCGGTTTGTGGAAGGGCGATCATCATCAATCAAGGCCAAGCCGTCTTGGATGCATCAACCGAGGAGTTGATGGCGCGCGCTGCTTCGTATGGTGGACTTACTCTCGGTTTGGCCGAGGCAAGTCAGGAGGCTGTGGTGGCAAGGCTCGGGTCGCTCGGGCCGAATGTGCAGATTCAGGTCCTTGGCGAGCAGCGTTATGTCGTGAGCGGACAACCGTCGGACGGATCGCTCGCAACAAAGGTCATTGAATGCGCGCAAGCGTCAGGGTGGAACATTGAGCATTTTGAGCAGCTGACTGGGGCTTTGGATGCGGTGTTTGCAGATGTAACCGAGGGCCGCGCGTGATGGCGAACTTAAGCGCAATTTTCAAGCGAGAGCTGGTGTCCTACTTTATTACGCCTATTGCTTATGTGTTCATTCTTGTTTTTTTGGTGCTTTCGAGCGCCTTTACTTTCTATTTGGGACAGTTTTTCGAGCGCGGCCAGGCAGATTTGACACCGTTTTTTAATTTCCACCCCTGGCTTTATCTCTTTTTGGTGCCCGCGGTCTCGATGCGACTTTGGTCGGAGGAGCGCAAATCAGGGTCAATCGAATTGCTGCTGACACTGCCTTTAGCGCTTTGGGAGGCCGTCGTGGCTAAATTCCTGGCGGGGTGGGTATTCACGGGGCTGGCATTGGTTGGCACCTTCCCGCTTTGGCTGACGGTGGCTTACCTGGGTCAGCCTGACCATGGCGTCATCATGTCCAGCTACCTCGGGTCCTGGCTTATGGCGGGCGCGTTTCTGGCCATCGGTAGCTGTATGTCAGCGTTAACGAAAAGCCAGATTATCGCCTTTATTTTGACCGGCAGTGTTTGTTTGGTTTTCGTCTTGGCGGGGTTTCCATTGGTCTTAGACTTTTTTGATGCCTGGGTGCCCCAGTGGGTCATGGATACGCTCTCGGGTCTTAGTGTGCTTAACCATTTTGTTGCGATCACGAGGGGTGTGGTATCGCTGAAGGACGGTCTTTATTTCCTGTCCATGGTGGTGCTCTGGCTTTATCTCACGGTGTTGGCCTTAGAAGCGAAGCGAGGCAGTTAGGAGATGATGATGAATCATGCTTGGCAAAAACCCACATTGATTGTGCTCGCCATCAGCGTTTTTTTCCTATTCAACGGCTTCAATCATATGTTTTTGAGTCAAGCCAGGTTGGACCTCACTGAAAATCAGCTCTTCACACTGTCGGACGGGAGTCGACGCCTGGTTCAACAAATGGACGGGCCTGTTCGTCTCTATTTTTTCTTCTCGGAAGCGGCCAGCCGAGATTTGACGCCGATCAGAACTTACGCGGCGAGAGTTGAGTCAATGCTGCAAGAGTTTGCGCTTGCATCCAACGGCCAGCTTTCTGTTTCTAGAATCGATCCAGCGCCCTTTTCTGAGGCGGAAGATCAGGCCGCAGCCTATGGGCTTCAGGCGGTGCCAGTTGCCGCCAATGGTGACGCACTCTATTTTGGGCTGGCCGGTACGGATGCCTTGGATCATGTGGAGACCATCAGTTTCTTCCAGCCCGACCGGGAAATGTTTCTCGAGTACGAGGTCAGTCAGCTGATTGACCGCCTAGCCAGACCGCAACGGCCCGTGATCGGTCTTTACAGCAGTCTTCCGGTGCAAAACAGCGTAAACCCTCAAACTTTTCAGCCAGAGCCTGGCTGGCAGTCGATATTGGCGCTTGAATCGACCTTCGATATCGAGTCGATTGATGTTGAGGCTGAAGAAATCCCTGAAGGCCTCAGTACCTTGATCCTTATTCACCCCAAAGCACTCTCCGATGCTTTCAAGCGGTCGTTGGTGAGCTATTTAGCGGGCGGAGGCAAGGTGATTGCCTTTCTGGATCCGTTGGCGGAGATGGATCGTGAAGCCGCCTCACCCATGATGCCAACGCTACCCACAGGGCAGGTCTCAAGTCTGAATTGGTTAACGAGATCGCTTGGCATTCAATTGCGCGAGCAAGAAGTTCTTGGTGATCCACAGCTTGCACTCAGTGTGAGTACGGCAAGCGGTGCACCCACTCGTCATTTAGCGATTGTGGGCGTTGGGCCAACCGAACTTTCCGAAGAATCGATTGTGACGTCGCAGCTCGATTCAATCAATTTTGCCAGTGCGGGATTCTTTGATGTGGAGGAGCCCACGGTCGAGGTGGAAACGCTGATCGAGTCGTCACCCTACGCGAATGGTATTGCAGCAAGCCAACTCCAGTTTTTGCAAAACCCAGAAGACCTTTTGAAAACTTTCTCCGAGGGAACAAAGCCGCGCCCAATCGCTATCCGGTTGTCAGGCCCAGCAGAGCTCGAAACAGGGCTTGAGGGTGACGCTTCGATTAAAGCCGCGCATATTGATCTCTTTCTGGTTGCGGATACGGATGTTTTAACCGACAGACTCTGGGTGCAAGTGCAGAATTTTTTTGGTCAGCAAATTGCGTCGGCTTGGGCGGACAATGGGAGCTTGCTCACGAATATGGTTGATTATTTTGCGGGCAGCCAGGATCTAATTAGTATTCGCAGCCGAGGTAAATTTACTCGGCCATTTGAGGTGGTTCAGGATTTACGGCGTGAAGCGGAATCGAAATATCTCGCAAGCGCTGAAAGATTGCAGCTTGAATTGAGTGAGACTGAGCGCCAACTCACTGACCTAGAGGCGCAAAAGGAGTCAGAAGGTACTTTATTGCTGAATGCAGAGCAAGAAGCGGCACTCGCACGTTTTCAAGATGAAAAACTCAGAATCCGCAAGGAGTTGAGGGATGTTCGTCACCGTCTTGATCAGGACATCGAA
>Ga0255764_10000815_pt1 | contig 27514 bp, 21 predicted proteins | sample 071ome_30_FD_179964 | JGI IMG/M metagenome (GOLD analysis project Ga0255764, IMG submission 179964) | Coastal salt marsh microbial communities from the Groves Creek Marsh, Skidaway Island, Georgia - 071406AT metaG (version 2) | ecosystem: Environmental > Aquatic > Marine > Intertidal zone >... | reverse complement strand
CGCTCGCATGGTGAGCCACCTATGTTCTTCGGCACTCAACGTCCCATCGTCGTGGCTTTGTTGATTGGTGAGCGGTGCAAGCATGAAGCGATTCGGCATCGCCGGGCCGCGAGAAAAACTGACGGGGTCAAACGGAGTGATCACCTCCCGAGTTTGACCGATCGGAAAGGAACGCAAAGGATCGAAGTAAAACTTGACAAGGTTGATTACTTCACCACACGTCGCCAAATTGGCGACGGGAGTATCCGTAATACGGCGAATACCCACCGGAGTATCCCCGGCACCCACACGACTGCTGGCGCTGCTCGAAGCGATCGCCACACCGCATCAGCCACGTGCTCCGGCGTCGTGGAAAAGGGAGCGGGCGGTAATCCCTGGGTCATGCGCCCACGAACAAACCCGGGGCGCACAATGACCAATTCGACTCCCGCAGAATGCAATCGTTCTTGCAACCCTTGAACAAACGCATCGAGACCAGCCTTCGATGCACCGTACGTCGCGTTTGCTGCCCTCATGCGTACGGCCGCCACACTTGAGAGGACAACAATCGTGCCATGTGCTTGGACCCGCATCTGCTGAGCAACGGCACTCAGCATGACACTCGGTCCTGTCGAGTTTGACAACATCACATCGGCAACAGTATTTGGATCTCTATCGCATTGGTCTTGGTCACCAAGCACACCAGCGGCCATCACCGCCAGGTCAATATCACCGTGATCGGTCACGAACTGCGCTACCCAACGGTCATGATCATTTAGGTTACTGGCATCCCAATACACCACCTGCACGTCACAGTTCTTTGAATTGTGCAGGGCCATCGCGACATCGGAGCCGGCATCAACATTGCGACAGGCAAGTACGACAGTCGTTGTCGCTGGTGTCACACATCGATCAAGAATGGCTAGCCCGATTTCACTGAGCCCTCCGAATAACACAATCGTTTGAAACTCGCCGGTTGAGGTTTTCATTACTAAGACTCCTTACAACTCAAGACGTCGCGAGAGGTCACTCTGAAAAATTCCATTGGGGTCAACTCGCGATCTCACGTTTCGCCATTCATCCAGTCGCGGATAACCCGCTGCCACCACTCGAGGCGAGCTACAACCGTCCTTTGCAAGATAGATCCGTCCGCCAGCTTCCATCACAAGTTCATCTAGGTGGTGGACGAGTTGGCTGAGCCCATCGGTAACGGGAAGATCCATCGTTAATGTCCACCCCCGCATCGGGAAGGACAGCATCCCATCTCCCGCGTCTCCAAATCGTTTCAGCACGTTCAAGAAATCGGCAGGACGCTCGCTTGCAACTCTGCGAAGTGCATCGACAACTACATCTGGTCGGTCCTCAGGTACGACGAACTGGTATTGCACGAACCCGCGCCGGCCATAGAGGCGATTCCAGTTCCCTACCGCGTCAAGGGGATGAAAGAACTTTGGAATTGACTGCAATTCGTCAGTGCGTTCACGCGGTGCACTTCGAAACCAGAGCTCGGAGAATGCCACCGCATTCCATCGTCGAATAGCGCGTCGCGAACCTGCAAATTCAGGGACTGAAAGCCGCTGAGAGGCCATGTACTTCTCAAACCTGCGACCCCGGCCAACACTAAGCCGCTCCGAGGATGCATGATCCCCCCAGGTGACCACCCCGCGACCGAGACGACCACCAGACACCGTTGTGTCGACCCACGCGACCGAGTACCGGTGATCGGCATCATGGCTCATCATCGCCTCCATCACTCGTTCAATGCCGTTATACCGCCGAGTGGTCACTTCCATCATCGGAGTTTCAATCGGGATTAACTTGATCTGGGCGGACATGATGACGCCCGTGAGTCCCATTCCTCCAATCGTTGCCCAAAACAAATGTGGATCGCTCGCCGGTGAGACAGAGATGAGACTGTCAACTGCAGTGACGAGGTTGAGCGACTCCACCCATTGACCAATCGAGCCATCGCTATGGTGGTTTTTTCCGTGGATATCAGCAGCTATCGCTCCCCCGATCGTGACATATCGGGTTCCCGGGGTCACAGGAACAAACCAGCCCTTCGGAACGATGTAGCGAAGCAACTCATCAATTGATAGGCCGGCATCAACGATGACAACACCAGATGTAGGGTCCAACAAAATATTGCGTCCGGTGAGCTTCACTAATTGCCCGCCTGAGACCTGTGCTGCATCACCGTACGACCGGCCAAGCCCTCTCACAAGTACCCCACGCTGACTTGCATTGGAGATCACCAGCTCAACGTCACTCTGATGGTCACATTCGACCAACAACGCGCGGGCAGGATTTGTTCGGCCCCATCCGGTGACGGTGACATCGCTCATCGATAGACCGCCAATGTAAAGATCATGAGCCAAACAATTCCAAAAAGTTGAAGCAATCGATCTGATGCAAACAACTTCTCGGGCGCAGAGCCAAGGCCACCCTTGGCAAGACTGTGGTATCGCAACAGCGCACCGACCACCATCACCACAGTCAGTATGAAGAAGTTTGAGCCGTTACCGAACGACTTCGTCACTGCCCAAATGACATACGCAAGGATCGATGCAACAAGAGCACCTCTCATCACGAGGCGCAAAACATCCACTGAGTAGGCCGCCAAGGTCGGTCTCCCAGAAATTTCAAGCATCTCAAGTTCAGTTGCCTCGCCCAAACGCTTTCCCGCAAGGACATAGACCGACCCGCACAAGATAAACAGTAAGAACGTCAACGACACCTCAACATTCGCAGCGAATGCACCTGCGTATGCCCGCAACACAAAGCCCGATGCCACAACGATGAGGTCGGCACCAACAATCGCACGAAAGACAAGTGTGTAGAGCAGGGTCGTGCAGCCATACACCGCAACGACGCCAACAACCGCTGTACGACCTGTTGCTACGGCAAGCGCTACGGCCACGCCTCCAAGAATGACTGCAACTGAAATTGCACGCGCAACAGAAATCTCACCACTCGCAACCGGGCGATGTTGTTTCGCTGGGTGACATTCATCTTCTTCACGATCATGTACGTCGTTGATGAGATAACCAGCAGACGCCATCATGCAGAACGCCAATGAAGTAATTACCAACGACGGCCAAGCTGAGGGTTCGTCGAGCACGCCCGCTGCAAGTGGTGCTCCAAACACAACAAGATTCTTTGTCCACTGCAATGGTCGCAGTGCTCGAAAGTAGGTCATCGAGCGACCTCTCGCAGCAGTGCAAGATGCTCACTCGCCGCTGTGTCCCACGACATCTGTTGCGCACGTACATGTGCGGCAGAGGCATAACGGCGCCATCGCTGTTCGTCGGCCAAGAGTCGGGAAATAGCTGTCGGAAGGTCTTCAACTTGCGAAACAAGGTCGCCGGTGACACCATCAATCACTGAGGCGCGGTGTCCTGTGACATCGGTGACGATCGCAGGTTTTCCGCAGCGGGCCGCTTCAGTAATCGTCATGCCCCAGCCTTCGGACGATGAGGCCGACACCAAAATCGCAGCACCTCGATAGAGATCGACGAGGGAGTCGGTACCAACTCGACCGTGAATAGTGAGCCAGTCAGCGGATTCTGCGCGCTTCCAGCGCTCAATGGATGACCGTAGTGGACCATCGCCAACAAGATCGACGTCAACAACAAGACCCTGGGAACGTGCCTGATGCAAAACTCGAAGCAATTCTTCAATCTGTTTTACCGGAGCTAATCGACCCACGACAATCAGACGTGTTGACGTCGGTAGTTCGTCGTCGAGAGGTCCATCAAAGCATTCGTCAACGCCTGGAGATACGACATGAACCGACCGAAATCCGATGTCCGTCAGAGCTGTCCTTCCAGTTTCAGCGAGTGTGACCACCGGTGTGCGTCGGTACACCTGCGGTACAACCCGTCGTTCATTCCAGCGCCCAACGGATGCAATCACTGGTGGAAGGCTCTGCTTCCACATGTCGGTGTGCAGGTGGTGAAGCCACACGATGTTCGGGCCACGCCACCACACCGGTGACCAAAACGGAACGCCATTCATGATTTCAACGACGGCATCAAACTTTCGACGTTGCCGCAACACTGCTGACACGGCAGCTGGAAATACTGAATAGGTCGAACCTACTCGTTCAACACGAAACGGAACATCTTCCGGGCGAGGCTCGGAACCGCCATCGTCACGAGCGAACATCGTTACGTCGACACCTTCGTCCTGCCAGCGTGCGAGCACCTCTTTGGCATGCAATTCTGATCCGCCGGCGTCAGGATCGCCCGGGGACCGCCATGAGAGAACAGCCACTCGGACCATGGCCTTAGACTAAGGCCTTCATGCAACCAACCGGTGAGCGACCAGTACGAGACCACACGCCGCCGTCACTGATTGCGCTGCACGAAGCAGGATATGTATTCGTCTCAGAGACGGTCGGAGGCGGCACTGGCATCGATATTGGGTGTGGGCTTGGAACCGAATCGGTGATGTTGGCAAGGTCGGATCGCAGGGTGATTGGTATCGACTATCACGCCGAAACTGCCAGCACTGCCGCGTCTGTTATCGACCACGCAGTTTGCTCTGATGCCCGCTCACTTCCTATCGCATCTGCATCACTTGATTGGGTTTGTTCGTCACACATCATCGAGCACTTCGAAGACTCAGCTGCGCACGCAGCCGAGATCGCCCGAGTGCTCAAGCCCGGCGGAGTTGCCGTAATTCTCACTCCAAATGAACCTGCCGATTTTGAGAACCCATTTCATGTCAACTTATTCACACCAGACCGTTTTTTGGCTGCACTCTCTGAGCACTTTGCCGCTGTCGAGTTGAGAGGTCTCACTGGTTCAACCGAGGTGCTCAACGAATTTGAACGCCGACGTCGTGTTGGTCGGGCTGTTCTCCGCCTTGATGTGTTCAATTTGAGGCATCGCCTACCTCATCGACTTCTTGCCCGGCTGCACTCAATTGGCAGACGACTCGCGTATCCCATTCTGAACCGGAAAGGGAGCGACGTTGTGGTGGCGAGTAATTTCTTCGTCGTCGGAGAGAGCGAGATCTCGAACGACACGCTCGTTCTTGCGGCCATCGCTCACCGGTAGTGAGCCTGATTCATCACTTGCGTCACGCCGTATCGCGACGCATACGTCGCACCCGACGCCGCAGAATGAGATCCCGTAGCCCCCATGCTGTGACAAAGGCGAACGCCTCCCAGACTATGGACCGATTCATCTTCGAGGTACCAGCGGTCCGCTCGCGAAAGACGATTGGAATCTCAACAACTCGTGCCTGATGTTTGACTGCGCGGTAGGTCATTTCGACCTGGAATCCATACCCGCTCGATCGAACGCCCTCGAGTCCTACTCGTTGCAGTATTGATGTTCGATACACGCGTAGTCCTGAGGTTGCATCGTTCACGGCAAGTCCAAGGACAAGCGATGCGTACCGATTTCCCCAACGAGAGAGACGGACGCGAGACCGTTGCCATCCCTCAATTCGACCCCCCGGTACGTAACGAGACCCGATCACGACATCGGCACCAGCTCTTGCAGCAGACAACAGTTCTGGAAGTGCCGACGGATCATGGGAGAGATCGGCATCAATTTCTACGAATAGTTCGTAATCGTTCAGATGTTCACGAAAGACGTGTAAGTAGGCATCCCCTAAACCTGTCTTCGAATTGCGCTGCACAAGCGAAAGTTCCACGACTTCATTTACAAGGCGTTGAACAACCTCGATCGTTCCGTCGGTTGATCCGTCATCGACGACGAGAAGATGAGCATCGCTCACCGCCTCACGAATCCCGCGCACGACAGCCTCGATAGTTCCCACCTCGCAATAGGTCGGGATCACAACGAGGGTTCGCATCGCTCGGACACTACTCCCGATCGAGGGCTGACCAGCAGCAGCTCACCACGATCACTATGACCCCCCACTGCGCCCATGACATCGATGATGGCCACCGCATGTCGACAGGCATGTCCCATCTCACTTGACGTACCGACGTCCATAACCACATCGGAACAATCACCATGCCAGCAAGAATTAGCCGTACTCGTTTGGAACAGCGGCGAACCGGTATCGCCAAGAGCGCCGGTAACCCAAGCAGCATCGTTGACAGAACAATGAGAGATGCACCTCTCGGAGTCATTGTGATTGAAATGACTTCTTCTCGCTTAATCCCCTTGCGCTGCGCCGCAAGGAAGATCAACCCGACTGTCATCGCCGCAGAAATCAGCAATCCAAGGTTCACCCATCGTTGTGGACCCCAACGAAGAGTCACCACTCCAGATACCGATTCAGGGATCCACCACGCCATTGCATACCCGTTCACAAGCAGTGGTTCGCCTAGATCAATCCCTCCAGACTGTGCAGACCACCCCTCACTAAATGATTCATTCACAACCAACCACTGGCCACCAGCGTCAATTGTGATCTCCATTTGCGTTGATGTTCGGTGAAGTGATGCCTCACTCAAGTTGACGTTGTGAACACCTGATCCAGAGTCAAGGACGAGCGAATCTATGTGGACTCCACTGATGTGGCCTGGTGTGGTGACGAGTCGGTGTGAACCCTCTTCGATTATCACCTCGTGACACCCAACCAGCCCATCATTCTTGAATTGAACCGGAACATCTCGGCCGTCAATCTCGAGCACGCCCGACACACAGTCGTCTGACGAGGTCAACGGCAAGTCGCCAATGTCAAGCGAAGTGCGCTCAATGGCAACTGGCAGGACTCGCAATTCGTCGGCAAAACGGTTGACTGTGGTCGCTGGTGCGATTTCTGTGAACTCGATTCGCAATTCATCACTCGTCATGCTCTCCCAGGGGATCTCAAGCACGCCATCTTCAGCGATGTTGATCAACATGTCGAGACCACCTCGATCAGTAATGCGCACAGACCGAACTGCGCTGACCAATTCGTTCGTCGAGAACGTGACCTGAAGGTTGCCACCCTCGGCCCGATTCGACGTATCAATCACAACCCACGGCTGCATCGGATCGAATTCGGACACCCACAACAACTCACTCACTCCGCGCAGAGATGGCGATGAATCGACCACCGGTAGCCGATTCGCTACTCGCGCGAGAGACCATGAGCCTGACACTCGCATTGTGAGATCGTCCGTGGTTGAAAACACACGGCGAAGTTGTGGTTCCGGGTCAAAGCGATTTGCAATCGACTCATCAATTCGACGTCGATCAAAGATGTACGTCTCACGTTCAGATCTTCCGGACAACGTTGCCGATGGAGGGAGCACAATCCATTCAATTGACTCCGGTACGCCCTCGAGAGTGATTTCTGCGAATCCAACCCCCGCCGAATTACCGTAGCCCGGTAATGGGCCAACTGAATCGGAAAGCACCTCGATGTCGATCGACTTGATCATTGAGCCGTCAAGTTGAATCATCTGTCCGTCGCCTTGACGCGATCGATCATCAAGAGCGACCGTGATGTAGTTCACTCCATCAACAGTGTGGGTGGTGATCCCGACCTCGGTGATCCAACGGGTTCGTTCCCCCTCAACCGGTTGCAAGAGTTGTAGCCAGGTCGGGGCGCTCGGAGTCGTCAAGGTGCCAGACCAGGTCAATCCATCGGTGCTTTCAAGAGCCGCGCCTCTCCAAGCTGTAAATGGATCGCCATCGACAGCATGTTCGGGTCGATCCTCTGCGGACAAAATCACCTCGGATCCATACGACGTGGCGGAGACCTGAGAAAACCCCCCATCGATTTGAGAGACAACTTCCGCATCGTCGCGGCTTGTGACCCCAAGCATGTCGAGTGACTCGTCATCGCTACGTTCGCCGGCCTGTCGCGTTGCTCCGAGAATCCCGCCGATCGAATACCACCGTCGATCCTCGCGCCGGTTTGAATCCCCGTATACGTTCCATGTCGCAAGCTCGTTCGCAGCGACACCAACCGAGTCAGCATCGAACACCACCTCGGAGCCATCGATCATTCCAAGTTCTGCCATCGTGACAAGTGACGCCCCACTGCCAAATAGGTTTATCGGCGCTGTGTTTCTCAATGTTGTCAATGACGGAGCATCACCGCTCCAAATCGCGATCGCAGGAACCGTTCCGATACCTGGATCACCGCCGAAGGTCTGCTCGTCGATGAGAAACTGATCAGGACTTGACTCAGGTCCTTCAAACACTCGCGTGAGACCCGACGTGTCGAGACGTTCTGTCACGTCATCTGGTCGTGCAAGCGCATAACGCTCAAATTCAAGATCATTACGAGCGACCACCGTGTCGACAGACAACATTCTTGAAATGGGAACTATCGCAGTTGGTGAGAGGGTGTTCTCCGCAACACGTCTCTCAATCTCCGAAATAAGGTCGGCTGAGCCCGTCGACCCCAACGGGATAAGTTCCCGTGCGACAGTTGGCCGATCAGTAAGACCGGGGAACACCGGGTCAATCGTCCCTCCCCACCGATACGACGCAAAGTCACTTCCGGGAGTGACCCACACCCGATGGGTTGTGTCCTCGCCGATCTCAGCGGCGGCGTCATGCCAGTAGTCTGGAATCGACCTTCGCGTGATCGCCTCGGTGGCGATTCCGCCGAGAAACCACGGCAGTGCTTGAACGCCAACTGCAACGAGAGGGACGACCGAACGAAATCGAGATCGTTCCAGCTTGCCTTGCTCAACAACACCTGCCAGGCCAAGTGCTAACCCAAGAATGAGCAAAGGGAGCGCACGCTGTGTCGACCGCAGAACAAGACCCGGGCCACTTGAAATCGACCACTGAAATACCACTCCCCACGGACTCCATCGACCCGTCGATCCCGCTCCGATCGAAGCGGCAAGGCCGACGAGTACAAGCCAAACAGCAGGACGTGCAGCACAAGGCGGCAAACCTCGTAGGCCGAAGAGCGCGGCACCAGCAATCCCGAGCCCCAGCGCTAGATACCAGGGTTGAGCAAGCAAGCCGTATGTCGCCCCAACCCACGGGTCCATCCAGTCGCCGCCATATGAGAACCAGTAACCAAAACCTCGCAGAAGCTCCGAGGGAAGAGTCGTGCTCCTGATTGTTTCGTACGTCTCAGTGAAGCGAAGAATGTCAAGCCCAAATTTGCTCTGAACAACTAACGCAATCACCCACCACAACGACACCAAAAAGCTGCACACCGCACATCTCATCAACAACGCAACGGCAGAGCGCCAGCGCTCGGCTTCAACGACCGCCCACACGGCCGCGCCCATCACAACAAACGCAATTGATGTGGCATTAACAGAGCCGCTTACCAACACCAGCAGCCCGAACTGGGCGGGGGTCCTCCAGCGTCGGGAATCGTGAAGCCCATTGCGAATCACGATGATCATCAATGGAAAGACAGCCCAGGGCAGCAAAATCGCCGAAATTCGGGAGATGTACGCGAGCACATAGGGGCTCCAGCCGTAGGTCAACCCAACGGTGAACGATCCCAGTTGGGTAAGACCGAGTGATCTCCCGAGCCGTTGTGCGCCGATTGATGCGCAAGCGACGAGACATCCCCACCACAGACGCTGTGTGAACCAGTCCGGAATGGCTAGAAGGTCAGCAATTCCCCACCAAGTACCCATTGGAAAGAGGTACCCGATGTACTGATGGGTGACGGTACCTAACCCGATCGATGGGTTCCAAAGGCTCGATGCTGAACCCAACAACGACCATGGATCGATCATCAAATACGACTTGGTGTCCGCCGCAATTCGACCCGGGTTGCTCCAGACCGGCGGCAACATCGATAGGCACAGCAGCAGCAACGTACCCGGCGACATCCGGTAGCGCCTGCGTGTTCGAGGGTCTGGCCGACGGCTGCTCATCACTCAGCGCCTGCGCTACGTTCAACTGGTGTGCGAAAGGCATCATCGAGTCGTTGCTCTAACCAGTCAAGTACCAACGGCTTTGCCTCATCTGAATAGTGGATGCCATCTCGATGAAGTTCAACTCCGGCAATCGTTGACTCATAAATTCCGTTTGGACATGTCAAGTCGCGCATTTCAAGCCACATAACTTCGCCACCGAGTGACTCAACAAACTCCCGACCAGCCTGGTTCAGGCTCGCAGTTCGCTCGGCGCTTACACGCGTGTCGAGGTCAAACCCAGTCGGGTCGTCATCGACGTGAAAGCAAGGAACCCCAGCGATCACAACGGATGCTCCTTTGGCCTGCGCAATCGACACGTTTTCACTCCAAGACTCGCGCAGTACTTCCTCGTAACGTTGACTTCCATAGGAAAACTGTTCGCCGTTGATCTCAACGTCGTACGCATCCCAATGCGAGAGACCAATCAACACCACGGACGGGTCATCGTTCTGCACACTTTCAACCCACGAGTCGAGCCGACCATCGCACCAGTCTCGAGAGTCGTCGGAAAGAGTTCCACAACCGACTCTGGTATCGGCCGTAATTGACCACCCTGACATCAATAAGTGATCGCGATTCCAAGCAGCTAGTTCGAGCCAGATCGAGTCGCCAAGTATGAGCAGGGACAGATTCTCCTCAGGGATCGTCGTTGAGGGGACATTCGTCGTCGACGTCGTTGATCCCGACGCCGGTGGTAACTCTTCTCTCGATGGGGCCGGCGTCTGCACAACCTCCGAGCTTCCAGATTGTTGGATGGTGTCATCTACTACTGGTGAGGCCTGTGTCGACTCGGTAGTGATGCGGCCGTCTACCTCTGGTTGAGTCTCTGAGGGAACACTCCACCACACGACCGACGCGATAACGAGACCAGTTACAACTAGACCGACAGCAACAACTGGTCGATCAGAACCGTGATGTCGTATTGGTCGTTCAATGCATAACAACGAACACGTGGCGACTGCGTAACAGACGACAAGTTTTGCGATTACAAGCTGAGGTCCATCACCTTCTTGCCACAACCTGTCGATAGCCATGAACACCGGCCAATGCCAGAGATACAGGCCGTACGACATCCTGCCAAGATGAGCCAGCGGTCGTGCCGCAAGAAGACGAGCAGCAATCGATGTTGGTGACTGGCGGATACCAACAATCAGCATCACGCTCATGAGTGCCGCCAATGTGAACCCGCCCCGATACATCCAGAGCTGTTCATCATCGACGGTAACGACAAGGCCAAGGCAACCAAGTAGCCCAACCATTGAAGCGACCGATATCACCTTTACGCCACGAGCGGACGTGAAGAACCGTTTGCGACTCATCGCAAGTGCCGCCGCAGAGCCAATGAGTAACGCCTGTGCCCGCGCATCGGTTCCGTAGTATGCGCGAGACGGATCTTCAGGTGTGGCGAGATACAACATCCACAGTGCTGAGAAGCCCGCCGCTGCCAATGTCATCCATAAGAGAAGGCGATCCCGCTGGACTGCAATTGCAACAACAACAGGCCACAGCAGGTACCACTGTTCCTCAATTGCAAGACTCCACGTATGGATAAATGGACTTGGTAGTTCGAAGAGTTCGAAGTATGACTCACCCCTGAGAATTTCCGCCCAGTTCTGACTGTAGAGAAGTGTTCCGATGGCATCAGATCGGGTTGTTTCCGAAATTGAGCCATTTCCGGCTACGACGGCGACTGTCAGAACAACAGCCACCATGACGAGGAGTGCAGGCAGCAGACGAGTGACTCTCCGACACCAGAACGATCCAAGCGAGACCGAACCACTCACTGCGAACTCTCGCACCAACAGCGTGGAAATGAGGTAGCCGCTCAACACAAAAAAGATGTCGACGCCGAGAAAGCCTCCACCAGCAAAGCCAACACCAGCGTGATAAAGGGCAACTGACGTGACCGCTAGGGCTCGAACTCCATCAAGGCTTGGGTCATACGACAGCAATGACGATCGATGAAAAACTGGCTGAGCCGAGGTTGTGGATCTCATCACCTCAACTCCTCAACGAATCAGAGATGCACCAGGTGCAGACCGCAACGAGCGAAGCAAACATCGGTGCGTGAAGGAGTTCAAAATGGTTCGGCCACGCAATTCCATGCAGAGGACGATCGAGCACGACTTCTACTGATGTCACCGCCATGATCATGCCAACTGCGACCAACCCGACACGCTCAAATCGAGGAATCACGATCGCAAGAATTCCCACGATTGCTCCGTACATGGGGTCGACGAGTGCTGCGGAAACCGCGGCCGAAAGAAACGCCATTTTGCCTAAAGATCGTCTACCGCTGCGGTCACTCGCAACACGAGCACCAGGTGCTGGGTGGCCGGGGTTCATCATGATGATGACCAACGCGAAACCTGCCGAGGCAGCAGAAACGAGCAGAGCAATCCGATACCAGTCGTCCGGTGCCCACTCACTGATGATTTCCTCTTGCAGCGCAGAGAGCGGGACATGCGCGCCGGTGCCACCTCCGATGATCGACATCGCCTCGAGCGATGTGTCGCCAACACGATCGACCCACCCGCCGGCGAAGGCATGTTCAATCTTGTAGGGACAACACACCGGCGATGACTCGCGTTTCACATCTCGCAAGATGAGTCGGTCCGCTCGGGTTACCACCTCGTGCTCGCCCGCACTCAGTACAACCGGCATGCCGTTGCAGGCAACTTGCCCGTCGGTTGCGATTGGAACATCGACTCCATCAATCGTGAGAACCCCATCTCGACATTCCGAGCCTGCGCTTCCAATACCGACGGTCGACAGCACCATCTCCCTCTCGACGGGAGTACTGATGATGCGGCGCATTACTGGCTCGGGATCGGTTCGGCTCAAGTCCGGTCGGTCGACTTGCCAGCGTGAGAGAACCACGTCTGTCGTTGTGGACGGCATTGCCGGAACGACAAGCCATTCTTCTATCTGATTGTTGCCGATCTCGCGGATGCCAGCCCAGCGTGTTCCAGGTGCAACATCGGTAATTGTCAACTCAAGAAAGTAGGTGTCGGTCGGCAGTTCGAGTCGATCGGTACTTCCATCATCACGAACGACCAGGGTGGTAGTTTCCTGCCCACCACTGCGGGATCGGAACCGGGCGACCATCTCTCGGACAGCACCGACTTCGGCTACCACCACCGGATGAATTGCAGTCACTGGCCCCTCTATCGCAAGATACGCAGGCACGTGTTCGGGATCTTCGATCAACCACGCTGATTCAAGGTCGCCGTCGAACGCTTGTGAGACCCGGTGTTCGGGCGTGAATTCGAATGAGGCTCCGTAGGTCGAAGCCCACACGGAAACATACGACGGTGGGGACCAACGAACGCCGGTTTGAACGGGGTCTGGATCAGTAATTTGCTGGACACCATCGCGAGCAACGTCTGATTGGTCATCTGTCGCCCCTCGCGTTGCCTGTGAGGTCCTCCACTGCCGAGCCTGATTACGATCACCATCGGTAATCACGGTTACCGACCCGGGCGGAGCATCACCGGCCCGCCACACAAGGTCGGTGACCGAAATCAGATTGCTATTCGCTGCCGAGAGCGCGCCCTGTCCACCGCCCCACAGGTCAACCTGTCGATTAATTGTCGGTTCGGATTCAAGAACGCGGAATACTGCACCAACACCATCAACTACAACGATGGGTTCAAGGCCATCGATGCCCACCAGCGCGTCGGGATGAACTAGGGCGGTGCGATAACGGCTGAAGTTCACGTCTTCGGCAACCCAAATCGCGTCAACTCCAAGGAGATGAGCAATCGTCGGGAGGCCAGTTGGATCGAACACTCCATCTTGAATCGAGTCGTCGAGCGCAAGCAGCAGATCCATCCGATCAGGGGAGCCAAGCGGCAGCAACTCGCGCGTCACCACATTGACATGGGAGGTCCACGGTGGGTCTTGCGTGTGTCCCCACGAGAATGTCGAAAACTCCGAGCCCGGTATGACAAGAAGACGATCAAACTCCTCAGCTGCGACAAGTAGTTCGTCCCAATCTTGAGGAGGATGCTCAGGTCGCTCGAGAGAAGGGTCAACAACAGAACCAACGCTGAACCATGGGGCAGCACACATTCCTACAAGGGGAATCGTTACCGCAACAATCGGACGAAGTCGGAGCCCACCGACCAGTCGGCCCACTCCAATTGCTGAAATCAACAGCAGTAATGGGACGGCCCTGCTCGATGATCGAAGCGCAGTCAATACAACCTCGGGCACAACACGCAAGAGCGCTCTTCCGAGTGGACTTGCATCATCGATCGGATGCACACCTACTCCTAGCGTGACTCCGACGAGCACGCATAGTGCTGCAAATCCACGATGCTCCCAGCGGTGCCAGAATGCTCCAACAAGTCCGGCAAACGCAACAGCGAATGTGGTCACAACGACGACTGGGTACTCGGTCAGAAACCTCCCATTTGCTGAAGTAGCCGTGCCCGAGGCCTCGACGACATACGTCAACCAATAGCCGCCGCCTCGAACGACTTCTACGGCGGTGGAAGTTGACGAGACGTCTCGGAGCGTCTCTGAGAACCCGAGCAAGTCAGGGCCGTACCGCGATCCGATGACAGCTGAGGTGACCCACCATGCGCTTGTGAGCAACGAAAAGACTCCGGTTGCGATTGCGAGACCAAACGCCTGAGGTCCAGATCGTTCGCCACGCCGGTACGACCAGTAGAACCACAGAAGTGGGAGTGGTGTGATCATCACTATCGCTGTTGAGTTCACCCCACCTGCAGTGGCGATGAGCAAACCGATCACCGCAATCGGCCTCGGCCATGGCCCCCGTGTGGCCAAGATTGCCGAGCCGAGTATCCACCCCGCTACTGCCCATGGGAGCAACATGGCTGAAGTTCGTGAAAGATACGGAACTGTATATGGGGACAGTTGATAGACGAGCCCTGCTACCACGGCAGAGGCACTCCCTAAACCGAGGAGTGCTCCGGCCCAGCGTGCTCCAAGACCAGCCGTCGCAATGATGAGCGCGATCCAAAGTCGCTGCTGTACCCAATCTGGAAACGCAGCTGTCAACCAGAAGAACGGTCCACTCGGCCACAGGTATCCCGCATGCTGCTGAAGCACCCACCCTCCGTGGAGGCTTTCGTTCCACGTCGATAGTGCCGCCGACATGAGTCGCCCAGGAGCTGTCAACAGGTCATATTTCGTGTCGGCGTTAATGCGTCCCGGCTGGTCAAGCAGTAGTACGACCACTGGCCAGATTCCGAGGGTCCACCAATGCGAACGCGCTTGTGTTGTTCGAGTCCGATTGGTCACGGAATGGCACCAAGCAATCCGTAGATCGCGGAGAGCGATACCAATCCGGTTGCACAGGTACCGATGACTGCTAGTTCAACTGTTCGACGTCGATGCGGGGCAACTTGAACATGATCAATCCACCACACGGCAGCCGCGATCATCGGACCTAGCGCAACAAACACGAATCGCGGCCGTGGGGTCGTCGTTGAAGCCGTCATGGTCAACAGCAACACGCCAACGCTGTAGGAGGTCACCACACGGTGCAAGGCAACGCGTTTCATCAGAAATATGCCAATGGCAATGGTGACAACAGAGATCATTGTCAACGCCCGCGTTGGAGATGACAGCGGGTTCATCAGCCACTCAATGCAGAGACGTAACGTCGATGCACCAAAACTGAATCCTTCACCCCATGCCTCGCGTTGGATCCGAAACCAGACCATTGGTTCGCCCGCCCGGTTTCCGATGTACCACTGCGTGAACGCGAAACCGGCACCAATCAGCATTCCTGAAACCGCGATCATTGCGCGTCTGCGAATCGGGGTTCTTGCAACGGCGACCGCTGCAAGACACGCTAAACCCAGAGCAATCGCGTTCGGTCTCGTCATTGTCGCAACCGCCCCAGCGACACCAGCAAGCAGCCACCGGTCATCAACCATCGCGATCAGAGCGAACCCCACCGCTACCACCATCAATGCTTCGCTGTAGGCCATTGAGAGACTGAATGACCCAGGAAACATTGCGCATAGAACCATCGCTGCTACCGCAGCCTCTTCGCTCGCAAGTCGCTTGGTCAACATTCCAACAAGGACAACTCCAGTTGCGCCGAGCACAAAATTGAGAAGCACGGTGGTGGTGATCGTGCTGCCCGGAATGATGGTGTCAAGCACGTACACGAGAACTGGGAAGCCGGGAAAGAACGCAGCGCGCGCTTCCAACATGAAGTAGGTGACTCCTTCGGGAACCGATCTCGGGTAGCCGAATTCCACAATCGATAGATACCAGTACCCATCCCAACTTGAGATCACATCGCGAACATGCTGCAGCATCGACACGCGCTCGAGGCCGTTGCGTGCGTCTTCTTGTGTTTGTGCAACTGCCACGATGCCAAATCCGAGAAATACCAACACTCGACTCGCAGCAAAGGTCAGAAGACCAATACCAATCGAACGATGAGAGAGGTGGCGGGTCGGCTGACTCACGATCATGAAACGGTACCAGTTCGACTTACGGCACTGTCACCCACACCGACGGCAGACTGCGACCCACTCTCGCTCTGTTCGGTCACATGTGACCGACTCGCCTAGGTTCGACATATGCGCGCCGATGATTTCCCTCCAATTACCGACGACATTCGTGAAGTGTGGTCACGGTTCCCGAGTTGGGACCAAGACACCAACATGAACCTTCATATGGGGTTCATTGTTGAAGACATTCGTGCTGGTTACGCCCGGCTTCGAATGCCGTTGAAGCCTGAGATCATGCAACCAGCAGGAATCATGCACGGTGGGGCGATCGCAAGCCTCATTGACACCGCTGTGGTACCAGCCCTCGGCGGAGTTGGAGTTGAACCGACACGAATGGTCACGATTTCGATGAACATCAATTACATGGGCGCAATCAGCGATGAAGATGCCGTCTGCGAAGGGTGGGTCACCCGTCAAGGACGATCGATCGTGTTCTGCTCAGCCGAAGTGACAGGCGCGAGTTCAGGGAAGGTGTGCGCAACTGGAACGCTCGTCTACAAGGTGTAAGAGCACCAAAAGTTCACCTGTCGTTCACCAAGGTTAAGTTGAGTTCATCACTGCACCATGCTTTGATGACTGTATGGCTCGCGTTGGTATCAACGGTTTTGGTCGCATTGGCAGGCTCGCTGCCCGGGCACTTCGTAACCACCCCTCGTTAGAACTTGTCCATATCAATGAATGGAAGGGTGACGCCGAAACAGCAGCGCATCTCTTCGAGTTTGACACCGTTCATGGGCGTTACGAAGGTGACGTCAGCGTCAACGGCGACACCATCACCATTGATGGACGTGATGTCACGTATTCGAGTGAAGCCTCGCCATCTGAGATCAACTGGTCGAACGCCGGGGTCGACATCGTCATCGAGTCATCCGGCAAATTCAAATCTGTCCCAACCCTGCAGCCACACCTCAACAACGGGGCAACGTCGGTGATTGTTGCTGCCCCGGTGAAGGACGACAGCGTCCTCAATGTTGTTATCGGATGCAACGAGAGCATGTACTCGCCGTCCGCTTTCCCCATTGCAACAGCGGCAAGTTGCACGACGAACTCGATCGCCCCGGTGGTCAAGACATTGCATGAGACAATCGGTATCGAACGGGGAACTCTCACCACGATTCACGATGTGACCAATACCCAAGTGATCGTCGATGCCCCGCATAAAGACCTCCGGCGAGCCCGATCAGCACTCAATAGTTTGATTCCGACATCAACTGGTTCGGCCACCGCAGTCACCATGATCGTCCCCGAGCTCGCTGGTCGCCTGAACGGCATTGCTGTGCGTGTACCAATGCTCAATGCGTCTCTCACTGACCTCTCGGTGTCGATGGTGCGGGACACCACGGTTGATGAGGTGAACAGCATTCTTCAGCAGGCTGCAGAGGGACCACTCGCTGGTGTACTCGGGTTTGAAACCAAGCCACTCGTTTCTGCTGACTATGTCAACGATCCGCGTTCGGGCATCGTCGATGCGCAGTCGACGATGGTTGTCGATGGTTGCTTCGTCAAGGTGCTGGTCTGGTACGACAACGAGTTTGGCTATGCACATCGTCTCGTTGAACTCGTCCAGCTCGCAGCAGATCGTTCATGAACCTTCGTAATTACATTCTGGTCACCGCTGGCTACTGGGTCTTTACCCTCACCGACGGTGCGCTGCGGATGTTGGTTCTTCTGCATTTCAACGATCTCGGGTATTCGGCGGTGCAAATCGCCTTCCTCTTTCTCACCTACGAATTCATGGGCATTGTGACCAACCTTCTGGGCGGTTGGGTCGGTTCTCGACGCGGTCTCAACGTCACGCTGATCGCAGGACTTTCCACGCAGATTTTCTCACTGGCGGCAATGAGTTTCTTATCTGATGACTGGCCGGTGTGGTTTGCCGTCACGTTCGTGATGGCACTTCAAGCACTCTCTGGAGTGGCGAAAGACCTCACCAAGATGTCGTCAAAGAGTGCTGTCAAAGAGGTCGCAGGAGATGGAGGACTCTTTCGACTTGTTGCCATCCTCACTGGTTCAAAGAATGCCCTCAAAGGCGTTGGCTTCTTCATCGGCGCAGGATTGCTGTCATGGATCGGTTTCGTAGCCACCCTGTGGTCAATGGCCGGGGCGCTGGCAATCACCGTCGTTGCTCTGCTGTTGTTTCTCAACGCAGATATTGGGAAAGCGAAAAAGAAAGCGCCACTTCGATCAATCCTTTCAAAGTCCTCAGAAATCAATCGGCTGTCTGCTGCCCGGTTCTTCTTGTTTGGTTCTCGCGATATTTGGTTCGTCGTCGCGCTGCCGGTGTTTCTCGCCAATGAGCTTGGCTGGGCTCACGAAGCCGTTGGAGCGTTTCTTGCCCTGTGGGTCATCGGTTACGGCGTGGTGCAGTCGTCAGCCCCCCGCCTACTGACACGCAACGGCAACTCCACCGATGAAGTGGTCGCAACCCGCCAATGGGGATTCATTCTTGGTGTGACCGCCACCGCTCTCGCCATCCTCGTTGCAATTGATATCGCTCGAACTTGGGTCGTCGTCATCGGACTCGTCACGTTCGGTGTGGTGTTCGCAATGAACTCGGCGCTGCACTCGTTCTTAGTACTTGCGTACTCGAATGACGAGGGCGTCGCGCTCGACGTTGGTTTCTACTACTCGGCGAATGCGGCCGGACGGCTTGTTGGGACCCTGCTCTCAGGATTGCTGTTTCTGGCTGGCGGCCTGACCGTCGCACTCGCTGGATGCGCAGTGTTCGTTGGTCTGACGTGGCTACTCACACTTCGACTGCCGCCCATTCCTGAAAACACCGGAGCAAGTCTTGCTTCAGTGAAATCCTCTGACTAGTTCACGTCTCAGCCGGGGCGGCGATGCATCATTGCCTGTCGAACAGCGGTACAGACGAGCACGTCATCTTGGTTGTATCCACGGTGTTCAAACGTGACGATTCCTCGATCGTCTTGTGACTTTGACGGCCGAGCCTCAAGCACTTCGGACTCGACTCGAATGGTGTCACCATGGAAGACCGGTGCTGGGAAATTCACTTTTTCGAATCCAAGGTTCGCAACGGTGGTTCCATGAGTGAGTTCATGAACAGAGAGTCCTACAACGAGGGCAATGGTAAACATCGAGTTCACTAACGGCCGACCAAACTGTGTTGTTTCGGCGTACGCAAAGTCGAGGTGAAGTGGCGCAGGGTTCATTGTCGCAACAGTGAATTGCACGTTGTCTGACTCGGTGACCGTGCGTCGGAGCGCATGTTGCACAACGAGACCTGGTGTGAGTTCTTCGAACCACATTCCTTTGGGGATGATGTCAGCCATGAGTTGTTCTCCTATTCCTCAGCCGTTGCGACGATACGACGTGCTTGGACTGCCAGAGGTTCATCAACCATCTGACCTTCGAAATCGATTGCGGCGAGTCCTTCAGATGTCGCTCGCTCATAGACCTCAAGTAGACGACGCGCCCGATCGACCTCTTCGGCCGATGGAACGAATGCTGCGTTTGCTAACGGAACCTGACCGGGGTGAATGCACAGTTTGCCCGAGTAGCCGATCGCCCGAGCTTGTGCGCACTCTGCGACAAAGCGCTCGTCGTCTCTGAAGTCGGTGACCACCTGATCAAGAAGCGGGACTCCGCCAAGACGCGCTGCGAGTGCAACTGCGCTTCTTGCATACAGCACTTCTTCATTCGATGCCGTCCGGACACCACCCATATCGGCGATGAGGTCTTCAGCGCCAAAGTATGCGGCGATCACGCGATTGTGGGCAAGCAATGGCCGAGCATCAGCAACCCCAAGAGCGGTCTCGATACCAGCGATTACTCCGATGTGACCGAGTCCGTTTGCCTCCAAAGCATTGCTCACCGTGTTGAGCGCATCAACGCTGTCGATTTTTGGCACGACAATCGCCGCAACCTCGGGAACGACTCCCGAGCAAATGTCCTCTTCGAACCATTCACTTGCAACGGCGTTCACGCGCACGGTGACCTTGCACTGTGCAGCTAAAGCAGGCACGAGTTCACGTACGTGCTGCCGGGCAAGGTCCTTAGCACCGGCTGGAGTCGCGTCTTCACAATCGACAACCACTGCATCAGCCCCTCGCTCGGGAAGCTTCGCAATGAAGTCGGGGCGCACCGCTGGTGCGAACAGAAGTGAACGCAGTCGACCGATTTGGTTCACTTAATCACCGATCGTTTTGCAACCTCTTCCAGCATGACTTCGGTTGCCCCGCCACCGATCGGCAAAATTCGCGCATCGCGGCTCATTCGCTCAACCGGGGTCTCACGCATGTAGCCCATGCCGCCGTGGAATTGCACGCAGTCATACATGATGTTGTTCACGACTTCAGCCCCGTACGCCTTAACGCCTGACATCTCTTTCACGTTGTCTTCACCAACATCACCGATCCAGGCAGCGTGGTACATCGATGCCCGAACAGCATCGAGTTCGGCTTGACGCATGGCAAGGCGCTGTCGGATTGCACCGAGATCCCAGAGATGACCACCAAATGCCGGACGGTTCTGGACGTGTTCAAGGGTCTGGTTGAGTGCAACTTGAGCAGCACCGACACCCATCCCGACGAGCACCATGCGCTCGTTCTGGAAGTTACGCATCGTCTCGTAGAACCCTCGATCAACGGTGCCAAGTACTTGGTCGTCGCCGACCCACACGTTGTCAAAGACGAGCTCTGCCGTGTCAGAGCAACGCCATCCGTGCTTGTCGAGTTTCTTTGCTACCGAGAAACCCTCCGTTCCGGCTGGAACCAAGAACATGGTGATGCCATAGCGATTCTCGGTGCTGGTACGGGCAGCAACGATGGTCATATTGCCGTAGACCGCGTTTGTGATGTACGTCTTCGTGCCGTTGATCCGCCAGCCGTCGCCATCGCGCACAGCGTTGGTTCTCATTCCAGCCACATCACTACCGGCATCGGGCTCAGACACGCCGATTGACAGAATCGTGTCGCCAGACAGCACGCCTGGAAGCCAATGCTCCAACTGCTCCTTCGTTCCTGAGTTAATGAGGTGTGGTCCAGCCATGTCAGTGTGCACGAGAACACTCACATCAAAACCTCCAAAGGTCGAGGCTCCAAGGGCCTCAGAGAAGGTCGCCGAGGCCAACATGCCAAGCCCGAGGCCGCCATGCTCTTCAGGAACTCGGAGTCCGAACATGCCAAGCGCACCCATTTTCTTCAGCACGTCACGTGGCACTTTGCCATCGAGTTCCCATTGCTCACCGTGGGGTGTCACTTCTCGTTCGACGAACTCAACGGTCTGATCGTAAATCGCCTGGAGTTCATCGGTCATGTAAATATTTCTGTGGGTCATTTCGGTGTCCTTTCTTCAGAAGTCGTTATTCGTTCTCGCTGGTCAATCTGATGAGTTCTTGCCCGCCGGCGACTTGGTCACCAACTGCAACGAGCACTTCACTCACGGTTGCTGCGCCACTTGCCGTCACCGAGTGCAGCATCTTCATTGCTTCGATGACAACGGCGACATCGCCGCCTTTCAATTCATCTCCCGGGCTCACTCGTACTTCAGCAATGACAGCCGGGAACGGTGACACGAGCGCATCGCCACCCGATGAGCGTCCAGTTGGGTCAGCGGCCCAGCGTTCTGTTCGCGACACAACGGTGAACGCTTGGGTATGTCCATTCACATTGATGGCAATCCGACGGGTCGAATCATCGATGCGACTTCTCACGGAATTCGATGCCGAAACTCCACTCGTGTCAGCCACCTCGTGAATTTCGCCATCATCAGAGCGGAGCCCCAACGACCGCTGATGAATATGAGGTGTCATTGGTAGCGAACCAATTTCGGACCATACGTTTGACGCCTCACCACGTCGGTGTTCACGCCACAGCGCAGCGGCGATATCGGTTGCGAGGTCAGGCGACGCCGGAAGTTCAATCGCATCAAGAAGTCGTGTCGTCACAGTGGCCTCGACAAGTGCGTCCTGATCGAGGAGCCAACGGTGGAATCCGGTCGTGGTCGTCACACCAGCAATCAACAGGTCGTCGAGCGCAGCGCGCATCGCGGCAAGAGCAGCCGGTCGGTCATTGCCAGACACGATGAGCTTCGCGACCATTGAATCGAAGTGCGGAGTAATCGAACTTCCCGCCACGACACCAGAGTCCCAACGGACATTTTCTGGCACCTCAAGAATGTCAATAGTTCCAATTGAAGGCATGAAGCCTTGGCTTGCATCTTCTGCAGCTATTCGGGCTTCGCATGCGTGGCCGGTAAAGGTCACCTCGCCGAGCTCGGCCGGCAGAGGTTGACCATCTGCAACATTGATCATGAGCTCAACAAGGTCGAGCCCGGTGATTTCCTCTGTGACCGGATGTTCCACCTGCAGGCGAGTGTTCATTTCTAGGAAGAAGAACTCCCCGGTGCTGCCATCGACAACAAATTCAACGGTGCCGGCAGAGTCGTAGCCGACCGCCGCTCCAAGTCGAACTGCGGCTTCATGCAGCCCGTCACGTGTTGCGTCAGAAAGGTTCGGTGCCGGGGCTTCTTCGAAGAGTTTCTGATAGCGCCGTTGAACAGAGCATTCACGCGTCCCAAGATGTTCAACTCGGCCATGCTTGTCACCAATGAGTTGGACCTCAACATGTCGTGGTTGTTGTACGTACCGCTCAACGATGACGCTGCTATCTCCGAATGCACGTTCTGCTTCATTTCGCGCTTCGTCGAGTGCGCCTGCGAACTGATCGGTGGTTTCAACAATTCGGATTCCACGACCACCGCCGCCAGCAGATGCCTTGATCAGCACGGGATACCCAATGCGTTCGGCTGCAGAGCGGAGATCGTCATCGGCCTGTGAATCTGAATAGCCAGGAATGAGCGGAACACCAGCAGATTCAGCAATTGCGCGAGCGTTGATTTTTGATCCCATCGAGTTGATGACATCTGCATTCGGACCGATCCATGTGAGACCGGCAGCAGCGACCTCTCGCGCAAACTCTGCGTTTTCTGAAAGGAAGCCGTATCCGGGGTGAATTGCATCGCATCCAGATGCTCTAGCCGCAGCAGTAATTGCGGCTCCATCGAGATAGGACGAGATCGTGATGGCGTTCAACACACGAGCATGTTGCGATGCGGCGTCGACATCGGTCGTCACACCGACAACTTCATGGCCGAGGCGCCACGCAGTGGTGGCGATTCGGAGAGCAATCTCTCCACGGTTTGCAATGAGGATCTTCATGGTTTCTTCCTCACATCCTGTAAACGATTCCCGGACCTGCTGCCGGTTCGTCCTGTCGTGCGGCTAGAGAGAGACAAAGGCCGAGCACATCACGGGTATGCACCGGGTCAATTAATCCGTCATCCCAAAGTCGGCTGGTGGCGTAATACGGATCGCTCTGCGTCTCGTACTGTTCGCGGATTGTCCGAGCAATTTCGGCAATCTGCTCTTCGGAGGTTTCGTCTGCCTTGAGACCGGCACGTCGGATATCGACGAGCACCGTTTCGGCAGTGTCGGCAGCCATTGTCGCGATACGTGAGTTCGGCCAAGCGAAGAGGAACCGCGGGTCAAACCCACGTCCGCACATGCCGTAATTGCCGGCGCCGTAACTTCCACCAATGAGCACGGTGTACTTCGGGACTGTGGCATTTGCGACAGCGGCAACCATCTTCGCTCCGTGTTTTGCGATGCCGCTTGCCTCTGCATCATCACCAACCATGTACCCGGTTGTGTTTTGCAGGAACAGCAGCGGTATTCGACGCTGCTCGCAAAGTTCAATGAAATGTGTTGCCTTCAGAGCCGCTTCAGAGAAAATGATGCCGTTATTTGCGATCACGCCGACGAGGTAGCCATGGACGCGGGCAAATCCCGTGATGATCGACGTGCCCCACTCAGGTTTAAAGGTGGCAAACCTTGAACCATCAACAAGTCGAGCGATGATTTCAGTTGCATCGAAGGGGATACGGCTGTCGGCATTGATGATGCCGTAGATATCGTCCGCCGGGTACGCCGGTGGCTCAACCGGGGTTCGTTCAAGCCATCCACCGTCATGATCGACACGTCGCCGGTTTGTTGTTGCGCAGATTTCTCGCAGGCGTGCGTACGCCTCATGCTCGGTTGACACGATGTTGTCGCTCACGCCCGATACCCGTGTGTGCTTGACCGCACCACCAAGGTCATCAGGGTCAATGATTTCTCCGAGTGCCGCTTTCACAATCGGTGGACCGCCGAGGAAAATCCGGCCGATTCCTTCGACCATGATGACCTCATCACTGAGTGCCGGCACATACGCTCCGCCAGCAGTGCATCCCCCAAGGACGACCGAAAGTTGGGGAAGCCCACGAGCTGACATTCGAGCCTGCCGGTGAAAGCTTCCACCAAAGTGGTCTCGGTCAGGGAAAATTTCATCCTGCAATGGGAGGAATGCCCCACCGGAGTCGACGAGGTAGATCACCCCAAGACCGTTTTCTGCCGCGATGTCTTGGGCTCGCACATGTTTTTTGATCGATACCGGCAGAAGTGATCCACCCTTGATCGTTGCGTCATTTGCGATGAACACCCATGGCACACCGTGCACCACTCCGATACCGGTCACGATGCCTGCGCCTGGCGCTTCGTCGTTGTATTGACCCCACGCAGCGAGAGTTGAGAATTCAAGAAATGGCGTGTTGTCGTCGGTGACGAGATCGATTCGATCTCGAGCCATCACCTTGCCGCGAGCATGGTGACGATCAATAGATTTTTGCCGTCCTTGGCCACCATCGATCGCAATCTGTTGCCGCTCACGCAGCGTGCTGACCAGCTCGCCGTAGGCGGCAGTGTTAGTCGCAAAAAGGTCACCCGCCGGATCGACTCGGCTTTGAATTATTTGGAACGTCATTGTGTGCTCCGTTGAAGGTTGAGGGAATGCACACCCTCAAGGAATTGGACAGTGATGAGATTGGCGAGGCCATCGAGGCTGAGGTCACCGCGTGGGTCGAACCATTCGATAGTTGTGTTCATTGCGCCGAAGAGAAAGAGACGAGCAAGAGGTAACCGCGACGCCTCGACATCGGGAAGCACATCTGCGAGGAGCGAGTTCCAACGATGCTCGTAGGCATCTCGGAGGGGAACGATCGCCGAGCGCAATTCGTTCGGTGCAGTGAAGAAGGCGGTGACGTGAGCGGCGGTGTACGAGCCGTGCTCGAACAGAGCACCGAGGTGTGCTCGAACGTGCTGTTCAATTCGGTCATTGATGGTCTCACAAAAGTGAGGGGATTCGTCAACACTCTCGAATGCCTCAACCATGACTTCGATTCCACGGCTGAATACCTCGATAAAGAGGTCTTCTTTCGAATCGAAGTGGTGGTATATCGAGCCTGCCTTAATGCCGACATCAGCTGCGATTTCTCGAAGTGTTGTGGCCGTATAGCCCTGCGCGACAAGCCGTTCGGCTGCAGCATCAAGCACACGCTGTCTGCCGTTTGGGGTGTCGCGTGTCCGTCGCATATCCGTCAACCTAACAAACGTTAGGTAGGCATACAACAGGCGGAACGATTACGAGTCAGACCACTTTGTTCCGGGGACGTAATACCGTTGGTGCCAGACGCCACGAATGTCCTCTCCCCGCCGAGGCATCCGCCATGTTGTCAATCTGGTGTCAGCAGAGGAAAGGTTCACTGCACACAATGCACGCGGCTGATCGTCGGTGCCATCGACATAGTCATCTGCAGCACCATCGGGCACATAGCGGCGAGCAATCGCTCGATAGAGATCACGCCATTCATCATCATTCCCGGGGTCATGAACAACCTCAACCACACCCTGCACCGTGACCTTTCGCCACGGATGGGATTCCTCATCGATTGAGATTCCGACACGCGGATCGCGCTGAAGGTTTCTCCAAATGAGTGCCGGGGTACGCGGCGTGAACAGCAAATGCCCATCTCGAATGATGAACCACAGCGGCACAACGCGCGGCATGCCATCGTCATCAACAGTTCCGATCCTCGCGAGGTGACCTGGCTCCTCGAAGAACTGCTCAACTTCTTCAGACGTAAGTTTTGGCATTCCCTATGGTCGCAGGCAACACCTCGACGGCCAGCACCCGGGACGCCGATTAGACGCAGGTGTTGCGCATGGTGCCGATTCCTTCAACCCAGGTTTCGAGCACGTTGCCGGGCGTAAGAGCCCGAGGAGGTTTGCGGGCCATACCAACCCCACTTGGGGTCCCGGTAAAAATGACATCACCCGGATACAGAGTGAGCACGGATGAAAGTTCTGCGATCAAGGTCGGAATGTCGAAGATCAGGTCGCTTGAGCGGGCATCTTGGACCACTTCGCCATCAACAGAACAACCGAGCGCGAGGTCGTCTGGGTTCTCAAATTCGTCAGGAGTAACGATGAACGGGCCCATTGGTCCGAACCCGCGACGTGACTTACCGAGTGAGAACTGGCGTCCTGCAGCCATCTGAAGTTTGCGATCGCTGATGTCTTGTCCGACCGTAAGACCAGCGATATACGACCATGCATCATCGACCGACACGTTGTCTGCCTCTCGACCGACAATTGCGACGAGTTCAACTTCCCAGTCAACAGATGTGCCAACGATCGGAATGTCGTCAAACGGGCCCGAAAGTGAGGCGGGAAACTTCGTGAACGTGGCCGGAACTTGAGGGATCTCCATCCCAGATTCTTCAGCATGTTGGCGATAGTTAAGGCCGATCGCGAACACTTGGCGTGGGGCCGTTACCGGCCGCCGCAGCGTTGTCATGTCGAGGGCGTCCGTTCCCTCGGTGATTGTTGCTGCGAAGGTGCAGAACTCTTCCCAGTTGTCAAAGATCGACATCATGTCGGGCCCAAAACAGCCCTCTGATGCAGTTGCAATATCGACGGTGCTGTCGCCGATCACAATGACGGCACGTCCGGCAGCGTTCGCAATCTTCATGTGAGTTCCTTCGGTGTGAGTCGTATTGGTCTTTGTGTTGTCAAGTGTTGGGATCAGCCAACCCGACGCATAATTCCGGGAACGAGGCGTTCTTCGGGAGGACGATGTCCCCAGAAACTCATCGCATCGTAGGTATCGACTTCCCAATTCTCATCATCGACGAGCAGGCCGCCCGTGCCGTATTCAATTTCAAAACCTGAGGGAGTTCGGACGTAGAACGATGTCATCAGGTCGTTTGTGTGCCGGCCAAGGCTCATTGCAAGCGTCATCTTCTTGTCGTTCACGATGTCGAGTGCTCGACCGACGTCGGTGAATTGTTCGACCTCAATCATGAGGTGATGGAAGCC
>Ga0255764_10000797_pt1 | contig 27800 bp, 18 predicted proteins | sample 071ome_30_FD_179964 | JGI IMG/M metagenome (GOLD analysis project Ga0255764, IMG submission 179964) | Coastal salt marsh microbial communities from the Groves Creek Marsh, Skidaway Island, Georgia - 071406AT metaG (version 2) | ecosystem: Environmental > Aquatic > Marine > Intertidal zone >... | reverse complement strand
TAGTCAGCATCTTCAATTGTTCCATTATACCTATCAACATGCTCTTGAATTGACGCATCAGTATATTCATGTTTTGGTCCTAGATATAATGAATGTTTTAAACTTTTATCAATAGTCATATCTTGACTAATACTTCTTGAAATTAACATTGCCGCACCCATTGCAGTTCCTGCATCATTTGAAATAGGTTCTACATAAAGATTAATTCCTTCGTCTTTTAGTGCTTCTAGATAATGATAATTTGCCACACAATTTAAACCGTAACCGCCACTAACAACTACATTTTTTTCTCCGGTCATTTGTACCGCTTTTCTAATTAGGTCAGTTACTTGATTTTGTGTTTGTATTTGACAAGCATACGCTAAATCTCTTCTATTTTGTAGTTTTGTTCTATCTGGTCCCCCATCATTGGTAACCGTATATTTGCTTTCCTCTACATTTTCTTCTAGAACATCATATGCTAATGCATTAACAATAGCACCGTTTGGATAGTTAGGAATAATTAAATTTCTATTTACGGTAGGATGTTTTCCTTCACCGTATCTAAATAACGGAGGAATGTCTAAGTTTTCTTTACCATAAGGGAATAGCCCCATTGTTTTTCCTGCTTCAATAGAACTAAATCCGCAGTACTCTGTTACTGCTTCATATACTTTAGTAATACCGGCACCGTCTGTAATAACACAATGGTGTGTTCCATCTTCGTTATACATACTACTATCAAATTGAGGATTACTTACATGAACACTTGGTTTTTGTACACCAATATGTTTATAAATTGTTTTAAAATTGCCAGGATAATCACATGTAAAAATTGTTTCAGTTTCCCAACCTGTTAGTTGTTCGCCACCGAACTGCAAAGGAATAAATGTTCCTGCACCATCAACAATTACAGCAACAGCCTTTTCAAATCCTGAACGATAAAAAGACGCCGCGGCATGTAATTTATGATGTACAAAACTCATGTCAATAACTTGACTATGTCCGTACGGATTATCTCTTCTATTAATTAATCCTAATTTACGTGCCATACCAGTATAGACATCATCACCAGTATAATCAACTCTAGGAGCAGTATCCTGTAGACTTTGTGTATGTGCAACTACAAGATAATCAATCTTATCTGTGTAGTCTAAAATTTTAACCATAGAAGCAAAAGGACCGCCGTCATATTTTTGTCTTGATAGTCTTTCTTCTTCTACCGAAAATACTACTTTGCCGTCTTTAAGTAAGCATACACCTGAATTATGCCCCCTTGCAATACCGGCAATCCAAACTGGTTTCTTATCACTCATTTACATTACTCCTTGGTTTCTTTTTGTTGTTGCATAAATGGAGGAACAACACCAAATTGTGAACTCATTGCTGTTGACCCAGGCATCATTCCTGCCGGAGGTGTTGGTGCTTGTTGTGTTGGCATTTGATGCGTATGACCATGATCGTGTACAACACCATGAACAGGACATACTTCACCTTGCGGTTGACCTTCATCTTTTAATTTTGCTTTTACTTTGATTGCTGACTCTTTTCCATAGTTTTTTAAGCCTAGTTGAACGCTCTTAATAACTTTGTCAATGTCTGCATTTTGCATTTTCATTAATCCGTCATTAAGTCTATCACACATTTCATCTGGTGTAATTCTAATAGGGGCATATTCCCTTTCAGCCGAACCTAAGTCAATAATAGTAAACTTTTTGTTTTCTGGATGTGAAATATTAATAGGATCAGTTGACCCAGTAATTACGGTTGACGCTGTACCTACAGCATCTGCAATGTGTTGTCCTACACTATCACATCCTACAAAATAATCTGCACCTCTAATTAATCCTGCCCATTGACGTAATGTAATTCCTGTTGGTGTTGGAATAGGAATCTTAACATCGTTGTTACTAAAATCAATTTGCATTTCAGCCATAATCATAACAGCATGATCTTTGTCGTGTAGTTTTTTAATTATTGAAACTAGATCTTCAAATTCAATACTACGTGCTGTGCTGTCATTAAACACACCATCTCTATAACTAATACCTCTACCAAAAGGTTGAATAACAATGACTTTTTCTTTACCTGTGATTTGTCTTACTTCATTAAGAGTAATTTCACCGTTGAGCACTTCTTCTCTATTTAATTTTAGTGTAGGTTTTGGTAAATCTCTTGGACCCTCTAAATTATTAATTTGGATATCAAATGCTTGTGCTAGACTTGCTGTTTGATTGTAATAATCCCAAACTCTGTAAGGTTCAGGACTTACACAATTTCTGTCTTTAATTTTATCTTGGAATAAATTTTTATGCCATACATCATATGCACGTTTATCAAGATCTGAATGACCTTTGTAAAATTCTGTTCCTCCCTCACAAACGATAATAAAATCATCGTCGGGATTTTCTTGTCTAAATAGTTCTAACGCAGGTATTGAAGCCAGGACTCTTCCGGCTCCCCCGTTAATAAAAAAGGCTGTTGATCTGGTTTTGCTCATGTTATTCCTCTATTATATTATTGCTTTATGCAAGAATATTTATAGGGTAGTTTTTTACAGAGGAATAAAAGTGGTTTTAATTATTCGTTAACGTCTACTTTTGATCTATCAGGATCAATTGCTTCATCCGCTTCAAACTTATTTCCTTCGTGAATATCACCTCTAGGATGCTTAGGAAACGGAATCATCCAATAATCCCATTCTGGTTTAGGAAATTTAGTTCTTAAATTTTCAAGATCGTTTAAGTGATCAACTACTTTTTGACGTATAGCGGCATTAGCAGGATCATTTAATTCTTTATCTTTGCGTAATTCTTCCGAAACGTGCCAAGCAGTTGCTTTTCTTGATTCTTCCCATTGTTCTTCGCTCATGCCAGGCTTTTCCCATGGAAATGGTTTAATCCAAGCATTTGTTTTAAGATCATAATGAATATTTTCTTGATCGTAAGCATCATCAGGAATTAACGGATCAGTTTCCCAATACAAAACTTCATTTGTATCTGGGTCTCTCCATGCTTTACATGGATAATTCTCGTGTGGTTCATTGTCCATCCAAACTAGTGTTGCTAGTAATGGTTGTTCATTTGCATCAACTAGCACAGCCTTGTGACTTTTGCCAGCAAAAAGATCAATGTCACGTTGTTCGTTTTCATTATCAGGATTGTATGCTCTAGCATCCATTCCTACTTCAAGTCTGCCAGTGTCTGCTTCTACAAACACCCAAATTTTTTCTGGACCTTTATATGTAAATCTTGCTTTTTTACCTAGTTCGTTTGTTTGATGTAGATATCTGTCAGGAATATCATATTCAAATACAATTTCTACTTCCGGAAGGTATGATGGTGTAGTACTCATTATTCAACCTCCTCTAGTGTCGCTTCAGCATCCACAGATTCCCCTGCATCTGTTCTTGGGTCTTCTGGAAAAGGTACCATCCATGGATCCCAAGTATCTCTTGGAAACTTTGTTGGTATTGCTTCTAGTTCAGCAATAAAATCAGTTAATCCTGAAATTAATTCGTCCCATTGTCCTTCTGTTGCATCTGGGTCGTTTTCTAAATTTTGTTTTACTTGTTTTGCATCAGCAATAAGGTTTGTTCTGCCGTCTTCGAGCATGTCCCAAGTCATATGTGGCTGTTTCCAAGGTAACGGATATATCCATTCATTGTTTGTTGTATCATAACGAACTTCACCAATTTCATACGTATGATCAAGCGTTGGTGTAGCCGCACGTGAATAATAAACCGTTGTATCTGATGGGTCAACGTCTTCTCTAGTAAATTCTACTTGTGGAAAATCTGCTTGATCAATTTCCATCCACATAATACTAGCAATAATAGGATGTTCTCTGGCATTAACTAGTACAGCAATATGATCTCTGCCTGCTTGATATTTTGCTTGTTCTGCTGTTTCAGGGGTTCCGTCATCAGGAATACAATCATTAGCGGCAATTAAATAACCTGTTTCCTTATTAACCTGAACCCATAAACGTGCAGGACCTTGATAAGTCCATGTTGCTGTTAGACCAAGTTCATTGGTTTGATAGAGATACTTGTCTGGTAAATCGTATTCAAACTCGTGTGTAATATGTGTAACTGCCATTTTATTCCTCTATATCCTTTATATTAATTATGAATCGTACCATGTAATTCTAATTAATCCTGGTGCACCATATGAACCACAATGACATCCTCCTGACCAGCGCCAGTAAGTAGGTCCGCCCATTCCCGGAACGTATTGTGGAGAAAGTCTATTCCAACCCACGTTGTTCATAGCCGCACAATTAATGTATGTATCAAATCCTCTACCGCCGGTTTGTACAGCAACGGTTCCACCGCACTTGTTAACCAATCCGCCTGGGTAAGGAATATGATTTTTATGGCAACAATGTCCGCCACATGCTCTGTGTTGCATCCAACCTCTAACACCGCATACCATAAAGTCACCACCACTTGCTTCTGCAGGGTTATCGTTAATACAACAACCGCAATTCCAAGCACGGCAACAGCAATATCCTGTTACGTAACATCCGCATCCTGGGAAACAGAAAGAACAACCTGGTTTACCACCACTTGCACACATGTTAACGTTACAGCCTTTAATTGATGACCGACAACCTCTAAATCCATTTCTACCATTGTGACAACAAGCACCTTCACCTAAACATAAATCATAGCACCAACCCTGTGATACAGGAATAGTTTTACGTGAATAAGCACCGCCACCGCCTGGGTTACCACCCATACAACAGCAAACAACACCTCCACCGCCGCCTGAACCCCATGTTTCAAATGTTGCTCTAGCCGCTTCGCCTGGCACAATAAATGCAAAACAACAATATTGTTGATAGTTACCAAATGATGGACAACTCCAACAACTTGATGAATATACAAATTGGCAACCATTTGGAAGATCTGTTGTTGATGCTCCTTGTGGAAGTCTTAAATCTGAAACGTATGAACTAAGTTGTGCCATGTTAATATTTACCCCTAATCTTGATCATATGTAATTCTTACTAATCCTGCCGCGCCTGGGTAACCATAACAACATCCGCCACCGCATGATGTTGCACTTGGTCCACCTACACCTGGTAAATGTCCTGATTGACCTGTTGCCCAACCAAGGTTACCACGCACACAACGTGACCATTCATTATTACAAGCATTACCCATTGTTTGTGTTGTTGTAAATCCGCCTGTTTGATTGTTGATGCCGCCTGGATAATGATATAACATCTTCCACCAGCATGATCCACAAGTACATTGTGCCCAAATAGCACTTGGTCTTCCTGGAGAACCTCCATCTGACCCGTAATGACATCTACAACATATACAACACATTCTGTTTGTGTAGTAGTATCCGCATCTGTTACCTACGCAGTCTGACCAACCCCAGTGAATAAAACAACAAGTTTGTCCAGCATTACCGCCGTCTGCACAGAAATTTGATAATCCGTTACCTGTGATGTAACCTTTACATCCTATAATTCCACAACAGCACCGAGCACAGCAAGTTGCTGGTCCTGGGTATAAATCGTAGCAGTCACCTGCACTAAAATCATCTGTTGAATTTAAACATTTGTATGCCCATGCACCTGATCCACCCGGTGTACCTCCCATACAACAACAAGCACCTGCGCCGGATCCACCGCCGCCCCATACTTCCATTTTCATGTTTGTTGTACCTGCAGGAACACACCAATATAGGTAGCAGTTTCCGCCGTAATCTGAATTACAATAACATTGACAATGCGGATAGAAATAAAGTGTGCATTTGTCTTGTAAAGGCGTAATGTCGTTAACGCTAACTGAACCTATAAGTGATCTTAAATTTGCCATGTTATCTTCATTCTCCCTTACGTAAACATTGATACTCTTACTAGACCTGGTCCACCTGGTCCACCGCAGTAGCAGTTTCCGCCAACAGCCGAACCTGAAATACCACCTTGTCCAGGAACCCTTTGGTGTGATCCACCTGATCCCATAAGATATCCTTGTCCAATTTTACATCCGTCCCAGCCACCTGGCATATTTTGGGCACAGAATCTTGTTAATTCCCATCTTTCTTTGCATGTCTCTAACATTGCAGGAATTTGTGTGTAGTGTTTGTACCAACAAGCATTATTGTTAGAACAGAAAGTAGCAATACCACCAAGTCTTCCTGGATAACCTAAGTCTCCATCAAACCAACATGAACATGTTGTTTGGTATCTTGGATCCATGTAAATTCCGCAGTTAAAGCAGTTAAACATAAAACAGAAAGAACAACCCGAAATACCGCCTTCTGCACAAAAGTTACCAGCACAAGTTGTGCCGTCACATTTTCTTAGGTATCCGTTATTAATGTATGACTTACAACCTCTGTATCCACAACTTTGAACAGGTGAACAACATGAAGGTGGTCCAATACAAATCCGATATTCTGTTTTACAATTTGTAATATCTATATTTTGAAGTTCTGAGTATGCACCAGCACCTCCAGAGAATCCCCATGAACAACAGCAGACACCGCCACCGCCGCCTCCGCCGCCCCACATTTGAAATTTTACTCTTGTGACGTCAGGCTCTGGTGTCCAACAAAACTCATGCTTACACTGATCTCTATTATGAGATACACCGCAAGTAGTTGCAAACGCTACCTGACAAGAATAATACTTGTTACGAGGCATTGATGGATCGTTACCATCGAAATCATCTGCGGTTGCTTTGTCTAATAAACTTTTTAAGTCTGCCATTTAACTCTGTCTCCTTAACAATTGAATATCTAATTTAATAATAAATTTAAACTATTATTATGCGCCAATTAGAATCCAACCATAAGTTGCTCCAGAATACATAATCGTTACAGCGGAGTTATTAATGTTCAAATCTAAATCTTCTGATAGTGATTGGATTTTTGAACCATTTCTCGCTAATGTAAGATTATTTGTTCCGAAACTACCTGTAACATCAATAATCTGAATTGTGTCACCTTTGATTAGGTCAGCGTTCGCTGGCAATGTAACCGTAAACGAAGCACTACTTGTATCTGCTAAAATTCTATCATTAACTTTAGCGTTATAAGCAGAACTTTGTTCAGTAATTACTGCACCACTAGTTCCAGTTGTTGTAATATATCTTCCCATTTTATATGCTTCCCTTTATTCTACTTGTATTTAGCATTAAGCAGGAGTTTCGATGCCCATAACAACAACAGATGTATTATCTGCTGATGAATAAGCAACTACTTTTTTACCTGCGTCTAGCACTAATCCTGTTCTTTCTAATACCCCTTTTGCTTGTATTTCAGTATCGAATTCAATCCACTCTGCATCAGTGGGTGTATCAGCCGCCGCAACAGCAAGTCTTAGAGCCGCCGCGTTGTTTGATCTATTACAGAATGATACCGTTACAACCGAATAGGTACTAGCAGGAACCGTATAAGCAGTAGAATTACTACCTGCTGTAAGGTCTATTGCTCCTAGTCTTCCTGTAGCCATGCTTTTTTCTCCTTAGTTTAACTTAATAGGAATCTTTGTAATGCAACAGCATCGCCATCAATTCCACCCGTAAAGTTCATTTTTTGTTTTACGTTAATCTGCACACCAGTTGTTGTATCGATCTGATCTTCCTTGATTTCAATAACACCTGCTGTCAAGATATTTACGTTCAATTCGGAATTACCGCCACCAATTTGAGCATTAATAAATGTTCTAATTGCTCGTTGTGTTGGGACAATGCTGTCCGAATCTGCCGCAAAAGTACCGTCAGTACTGAACTCTGTAATGACTGCACCTGTTCCACCTAGTTCAACCGAACCTAATGAAAGTTCATTTAGTCCTGCAATATTAAATGCATCAGCATCTAGTGTTGCAACACCTGTACTTTGTTCTACCGAGAACAAATCACCTACTCTAAAGTTACCATCTTGGTCAGTTGAAGTAAAGAATACTCTACCGCCTCCACCAACAACCGTTTCTTTTGCTGGATCTGGATCTTGTAATGGTAAGTTTGGATAATTGGTATTTGTAAAGTTACCAGTACCAATGTCTAAGAAGTCATGTCCTGTTAGACGTACTTGTGAATATCTAATACGCATGTCAATTGGATCACCATTTGGTGGTGCAGTATCTACTGGAATATCCGGAGATACTTGAAGTTTACATGCATATTGTCCTTTTGCGTCAGGTCCAGTTAATTCACGAACCGTAACCAATTTAAAATATGATCCAGGTAAGTTATCAAATTCAACGTTTGAACCTGCTCTTGGAATTTCACTTAATTCTTTAACAAAAATGTTAGCACCTGGTTGATATTCATCTGCTGTACCGTTTCCAGAAATTGTTGCTTGTGCAGTTTCATAACCAGTACCAGCATTAATGATTGTTGGATTACCTAGTACACCATCTCCGATTCTTAATTGTACCGGTGCTTCGACGGTGTTTGAAGGATCTGTAATTGTAATTGTTGGAGGACTTGAATAACCTGAACCCGGTTCCCAAATTCTCATTCCTGGGATCTTACCAGTTGCTACTCTTGCTCTAACAAATGCTCTTGCACCTGCTCTAATAATAGAACCTGTGTTTGATCCACTTTGTATTGCAAACCATGTTGGTCTATGTGCTGAATTTGCAGAAACATAAGGTCTACCAAATGCCATTGCTGAATATTTTGCATCTGTTTTACCATTTGTTTTTGCGTTCCATTTGATACCATCCGATGATATTGCTGTTTGTGAACTATCATGAATAGTTTGAATATCAAAAGTAAAGTTGGCTCCGCCACCACCGCCTAGGCTAGCATCTGCAATAGTAATTGTATCACCAACCGCATAACTTTCGCCTAATAATACTGGAACCACCTCTGTAATAGCACCTGTTCCGTCAACCGTAATGTCAAATGTTGCTCCTGTTCCAGAGCCTGTAGTTGAATCTTGTGTTACATCCGTGTATGTATTAGCAGGTCTTAATGCATCAGCACCTGAGAAACTAGTATCGTCGATAGTTCTAACCTGACCATTTTTACTTGCAGTCCAAAGGAATATACCTGAACCATATGCAATTAATCCGTCACCTCCGCCAATTGATGAATCAGCAGTAGTATCAACGGTTGTTGTTGTCCAGTTAATTCCGTCTGTTGAATAAAATGCTTCAGTTCCTTTATCACCGATTATAATATATCTTCCATTACCGTATGCAATGTCTTTTACGTTTGTATCAGTGTCAGTAAATGATGGTAATGCTCTTGAGTTCCATGTTGACCCGTCAATTGAAGTGGCATAGTTTGCATTATCACTGATTGCTAGGAATTGTTTTCCATAAATTACTTTTTTCCAATTTTGTGTGCTTGGTAATACTGCCGCTGTCCATGTAATACCGTCATCGGAGTATGCCGCTGAAGTGCTTCCTTCAGCAATAGCAACATATCTTAAATTACCGAATGCAGTATCTACCCAATTAGCAGTTGCAGGTAATGTCATTGCGGACCATGTAGCACCGTCGTCTGTAGAATAAGCACCGCCGTTGGTATTGTAAGCAGTACAAATCCATTCTTCTGTGCTGTCATCACCGCCGCCGTATGTTAAACCGGTCCATTGTTCCGTGCTAGGTAAGTTGCCGCCTGCGGCCCATGTAACACCATCTGTTGAATATAAACTAGTTGTTGTGTTTGAACCAACAATTATAAATCTGTCATTACCAAACGCTATAGAGTTTGGCTCACTTTGAATAGCAGTTCCATAACTTTGTGAAGTGCTCGAGAACGGAGGTTCGTTAATGGTTACCCTTGGTTCAATAATATATTTTGTTGTACCGTCAAGCAGTTCTGCAATAGGTGTGCCTGGAACAAAGTGATCCCAACCTGGCTCATCGTCACTTTCTCTAAACACGGTAGCATCTTTGTTACCTGCATTGAACTGGCCAATGTAAGCATATTGTCCAACACCTAAACCGCTTGTTATAACAATTCTCATTCCATCGTAGTCACCGCTGTTTGCTGTGTCGGTGTTTGAAATTCTAATTGATGTTTGATCACCAAACTGAGCAGTATTGTTAGCAAAACCGTAATCAGCACCACCGTAGTCGCCTGCTCCATCTCCATTAACATCTGTGTTTAACATTCTAACATTAAACAGAGCCTGGTCTCTAATTTCATCTCCTATAACACTTGCACTTGCACCATCACCAGCAACCGTAAATGTTGCTTTTTCATAGTTTATACCGGCATTATCATAGAACATTGTTAAAACTTGATTTTGATCTGTTAGTACTTCTCCAACAACAGCATCTCTAAATCTATTGTTTACCGTACCTGTAATTGGTTTTTCAGTAGCATCAACACCTTCTGCAACACAACCAAATGTACCATAAGATGAGTTACCGTTTGTAGCACGTATTTTTCCACCGTTTTCTGCAAGGTAACCAATGTGTCCATAGTATGAGAACACGGAAACAAGTTCTGCTCTACCTAAGTTTGTGATCCAAGCACCAATACCATCACTAATAATTTGTGTAAAGTCGTTAGCAACAATAGAGTCGTTACCGCTATCATGCAATGATCCATCAACTTTTAATCCAACACAGGCTGTACCAAATGTTGACACGTTTTGTACATATGGTGAACGTGTGCTAATCCAAGTTCTGTTATCTGCTGGACCCCAACCTGGATCAAGTGAAACAAATGCTCCTGCTGTTGGACGTTTTGTACCATAAGCATTATCAGCACTTAACGTTCCTGTTAGGCCTTTAACAGAACAATTTCTTAAACCTGTACCATCTCTAAGATAGAACATGTCCTCTGTAAGTGATCCTTCAACAGCATTTACATACCAACGACCGTTCATTGTTGTACGATATGTTCCGCCGTATGTTAAGTCCCAAATAAGTGCGTCGATATACTCTCTTACATCTCTTTTGCAACTATCTACATTGTAAGTGTAAGAAGGATATGTTGCTGTAATGTAAGCAGTTGCTTCCTCTGCTAAAAATTCTCTGTTAATGTATAATTGTCTAACAGCATTATGAATATTTTGGTCTTGTGATTCTCTGTCACCATTATAGTAAATAGTTCCGCCGCTTGAATAATCATTGTGGTTACTACTATCATGTGATGTTCGTAAGTAAAGATCTTCGTAAAGTGCAAATGTTGTAGCATCAATCTTGTCAACCCAGAAAACCCTGCTATTGACTTCTGTCATACCGTTTACATTTTTAATATGCACTTGTTGTCTATCGTATAATCCGTGTGCTACAGAAGTAGTAACAACAGCCGGATCTGCTTTTGTAATATTTGTAATTGTTAGACTTTGCTGTCCATCGCTCATTGTAGGAGCAGTTGAATCTTGTGTGTCATTGCCAGCATAATAGTTAATATAGTCTATTAAGTGTTGCAACTTACCTTCTAGTTCTGTACCTTCAGTTGCTGTTGCAACAGGACCTGCTGTGCTTTGTGTTTGTGTGTTTGTTCCTGTTTTTGTAACTCCACTACCTTGAACAATGTCACTAACTAATGATTTAACTCTGGTAATTGCCGCAACGCTATAATCAATATCAGATCTTTGTGTATATTGATCAGGTGTGCTAGGTTGAACAACCGTACTACGCAATTCATCACCAACAACTGCTGTAAGTTTAGGAACAATGATTGGAAGTATTTCGTAAAAAGTTCCTGTTTTAACAAAAATAGTTTTTTGTACTGCTTCTTCTGCTGGTATGTCTGATGTTCCGCCTGCTGTAATAGCATCGGTAACGATTTCTACTAAACTTTCAATAATAGATTGAGCGTTTGCTTCTTCTGTGTTACCTGGTTTGATTTGTATAATAGCAGGAGTATAACCGTTTTCTGTTTGATAGTTTGTTGCAGGATCAACGCTTGAAATTACAGCATCCATTACCGTAATTGCATAGTTAATTGCCGCAACCGTTTCACTAACCTGTCCATTAACATAACTTGCGCCGTCTTTATCAAAATAGTTATAAGCAACTAATCTTGTTTTTTCATTACCACCATGTGATAAATCGTAGACAACAGCATCAACCAAGTGTCCCATATCTCTGTAACACAATGCTTGGTCGTATGTAAATGCTCCAGTGAATGGAGAAATAACGTTTGCTATTTGATAATCAACCCATTCAACAACTTCACGTTGAATAAATTGTCTATTCTTTTTAAGTGCATCAACAGCATTTGGATTTAAAGAACCCTTTTCGATTGCTTCACATGCACGTCTAATTGTTTTAAATGGTCTATCTAATGTTGAACCGTATCCTGGATAACTGCCGTCATTACCGTTTGGACCAACATAGTAAACATGATCTGTTCTGCCCCAATATTGCCATGCAGGTAATCCATTTGTACCAACTGAAAGAACCTGTCCTGTTTCACCAACTGGAAGTCTAGTAGGACCTGATCCTGAATAGTAAACTAAATCACCGTCGGTTGTTAACGCACTTTGTTCATTACCACCTGCTAAGATATTCCAGTATGTTCCTGATGTATCTTGGTCTGGTCTATTTCTTGCAATCGCTTGATCTGATTGGTGTGCTTGAACACAAATATATGAATTAACTCCGAAGTAAACAACATCGCCTAAATCATATGATGTAATATTTGCCCAATTACCATTCCATTCAATGCCTTGATTTAATCTTACCCAGTAAGTTGCATTTGGTGGACTTTGGTTTTGATGATCAGCAATACACATATAAGTGTATCCGCCGACTCTTACAACATCACCTACTAGATAATCCTGTGAAGATGAATCATCACCCCAGTCGCCTCTAAAGTTTAATCCTTTTAAGTATAATCCCCAGTCACTTGCATTTGAATAAGGCGCTTGTCCAACATTGTTTGTTTTTGCAATATATGAATAACCACCGTATGTTACCAAGTCACCTGGTTGATACGTTGTTCCAATATTCCAACTATCTTCAAATTCTAAACCTGGAACAAAGTTTTCCCAGTTAGATTCATCTGAAATAAAGTTTGTTGCTGTGTGATGAGTTTTACAAATATAAATGTTAGCACCGTATTGAACTAAATCGTTAACTCGATATCTTGTTCCACTCGCCCATGCATTTCTGTAAACAACACCTTTATGGAAATATTCCCACTTCGCTTGGTCTGCTTCTAGACCTTCTGTTAATGTTCCTGACTTGTGTCCTACTCTACAAATATATAATTGGCCACCATATCTAACAAGATCATTTCTTTTATATCTTGATTGACTTGCCCATTCATCTTTCCAGTCAAACCCTTCTGAAAGAATATTCCATCTATCAGCAACCGTAACAACCGTAAATGTAACATCAGGTGCACCACCGCCACCTAAGTTAGCATCAGTAATAGTTAATGTATCACCTACTGCATAACCTTGGCCGTTTGATGTAAGAGTAATTGCAACACCACCGATACCATCAACGGTTACATTTGCTGTTACTCCTGTGCCCGATCCGCTTGATGTTGTTGATACACTATAAGTACCTGCGGCTCTAAGTGCATCTGCAGACGAAACAGAATCAAATGTTAAAAGTTTTCCGTTATTGTCACTTTCTAAACCATCAATATCAGTTTCGGCTGTTGCTGATGATGTATGGTCATCGATACAAACATATACCGTTCCGCCATATTTGACAACGTCATTGACTCGATATCTTGTGTTTACTGCCCAAAGATTTCTGTATTCTAAAAACTCTGAGTAAATGTCCCAGTCTGCTTGGTTAAATTCTAAACCTTTTGTAATAGTATCTGCTGAAGTATGTGCTGTTTTAGCAATATATAAGTAACCACCGTACTTAACAATATCACCAATTTTGTAGTAAGTGCTTGTTGTCCAATCACCTTTCCATGTTGAACCATCTGAAAAGATATTCCAGTTTGCATTATCTAGATAAAAATCACTGCTATCAGATGTATGCGGAGCAGTACAAATATATACTTTACCACCGTATCTAATAACATCGTCTTTAACGTATGCAGTACTTGGTGCCCAATCACCTTTCCATACAAATTTAATTCTACCAAGTAAAAATTCAGCCATTGATTACTCCAATTCTAATGTTATTTATGTATTTAGAAGCCATGTCCACCTGCATCCCCTCCAAGTTCGTCTGTTCCGCCCATGTCATCTCCCATAGGAATATCTGTTCCAAAAGCAAAGAACGCCATTGCCGCCATGCTTCCCCCAACACCGCCCTGGAATGACATTTTAGTTTTAATTTGTATTGGCGTTAAATCACTAGTTTCTAATGATTGACCACTAGTTCCGCCGATAACAACAACACCTGCGGTTGCTTTGTTAACATTAACGCTTGATCCACCACCTGTAATACGTGATTTAACGTAAGCCGATATGGCTTTTTGTGTTGGAACAATCTCATCACTATTAGCAGTAAACAATGGATCAATACTAAACTCTCTAATTACAGCACCTGTACCACCTAGTGTAACACCGCCCAATGATAATTCTGTTAATCCAGATAAATCAAATTGGTCAGCGTTAATTGTTACAATTCCTGAAGCCTGTTCAACTTCAAATAATTCACCTACTCTAAAGTTACCATCTTGGTCAGTTGATGAGTAGAATACTCTACCACCATTACTAAAGTCAGTTTCATTAAATTGTCTTGGAGAATTATCACTACCACTTAAGAAACCTTCTAAATATCTTACAGGATATCTAGTTGAATTTTTGTTACCTGTACCAATATCTAAAAAGTCATGGAATGTTAATCTTACCTGTGAATATTTTTGTCTGATAGTAATTGCTGTTTCGTGTTCAGGTGATTCATCAACTCCAATTGGCGTACTAATCTGAATGGTTGCTGATAGGTTACCAGCCGATCCAGTAATATTTGAAACTTTGGTTACTAGATAATCTCTCTGGGTAATTCCACTAATTGCCATGTTATCTCCCGGACCTGGTTCTCTAGTTAAATTCGAAACAACAATATTTTTACTAACTTGATATTTGTCAGCAAAACCGTCTCCAGTAATAGTTGCAGTTGCAGATCTAAAATTATTACCTCTATGAATAAATGAAGGTTGAGGCAATACTCCATCAGCAAGTCTTAATAACATTACTGGTTCTGCGGTTGCCAAAGGATCTGTAATTGTAATTCCTATTTCATTTGTTGTTGTAACATTAATAGCGTTACCCATTCCTGCTAAATTACTTGATCCATAATAGTATTGAGCAGAGGCTCCAAATTGAATTTCAATTTCTACCGTTCTTTCGGTTGCTGTTTTAAAACCATCTAGATATTGTTCTCGTGTTTTTGTAACACCGCCTAATCTATAAATGACATCTGTAGTTACAATTCCTGCTAATCCAGCATCGGTTGCAAACACCAATGGATATGTAACATCACCAACAGCATCATAATTTGTTGTATTGCTTTGATCAAAAACGTAACGTCGTCCTTCAACAAAATTTAATGTTGGTTTTTCGTCACCATTTAAAAAGAATACATCAGCGGTATCCCCAGAATTTCTTCCAACCGTTACGGTGTAATTTGTAATTAAATCTGATAATGCAGTAACATATCCACTTCCTGGATCGTAAATAGAAACACTACCGATTCTATTATTTCTAACATTTGCTCGACCTAATGGTTTTCTTCCCACATTTACCGTAACAAAGGTTTGTTCTCCTGAACCCTGTAAAGGTGTACCACTACCTATTAAAATAAATTTACCTTCGTTGCTAGGATTACCAAATCCTATATCTTCCCATTTTCTCGATGCAGGTAATGTTTTTGTTTTCCAATAAATTCCGTTATCACTATAAGCAAATTCAGTTGAATTTTCTTTAAATGCAACAAACACACCTTGGCCATATCCTAATTTCCAGTTACCGGGACTCGGTAAAACACCGCTTTGTTTATACCATTGGCCTTCTCCGCCTGTTGGGTTAATTAAAACATCTGCCGAATCGTTTGTGGCAATAAAAATATTATTTCCATATACTGCATAATTGATACCACTTAAATCTTCACCACCAATAAACTCTTCTCTCCAACTTCGCTGTCCTGGTGTTTTAATATAGATTCTGTTTACACTAGAATCATAATCTCTTGTTGTTGCAACAAATTTTCCTGAGCCGTATGTTAATGTTGTAACCGTAGGATTACTTTCTTTACTTGGTAAATCATAAACCGTCCAAGTAGATCCTTCATCAATTGACTGCCACCATTCAAATGATCCTGTGTTCGATCTACCAACAACACAGAATTCTTTTTCGCTGTTAATAGTTACAAGTGCGTATGTACTATCTGTTTGAACGTTTGACCCTGTACTATTATAGTTTACATAATATATATTAACACCTACAAGATTATTAGGAACTACCCACTCAACTCTTCTAGTTTGTGCTGTGTTAAATCCTGCAACATAAGCCGCTAAATCTGCAACTTGTACATTGTTTAAGAAATATTTTACACCGTCTGTGATTGGTGAATAACCATTATGATGTCCTAGTGGATCTGTTGCAAAGTAAATTGGACAACCTTGGTTACTAGTATCATTTTGATTAAATGTATATGTATTTCCTGCAACAAGTGTTAGGTCTGGCGCAGAATTACTTGCTCCGTCGAAGTGATAAAGTGGATTATCGCCTGGTATAGAAACCGTTACTTTGAAACTTTGTGATGTAACAGGGTTGGCACCGAATTCAATATATCTTTCTACAGGAGCAGTCGAGTCTGTTGATACTTCTGTAAGCGTCCAAGCAACACCGTCGGTTGATTTTGCAACAATACCTTCTTTAGCAACTGCAACCCATGTACTTCCGCTGTATGCAAGATCGCTCCAACTCCAAAAATCGTTTGGTTGTGGTAATGCACTACCGTCAAATGTTCCTGTTGACCAACTTACACCGTCATTTGAATATAAAAACTGATTTGTATCTCCGCGGCCAAATTCACTTTGTGCGATAGCAACAAACTTGCCGCCGCCGTATCTAATTTTTTTGTAATCTAATGGTGTTGGTAATGTTCCTTGTGAACTGCTAAATGGCGGCTCATTAAATTCAACCATAGGTTCAATTCTATAACTTGTAGTTTCATCAAGTGCTGTAACTATTGGAGTACCTGGTATCCAGTGATCCCAACCCGGTTGTCCGTCACTTTCTCTTTCAATTTCACAACGTTTTGTTGAAGGATCAAAAGATACTACTTTAGCATATTGTCCTTTGCCACGACCCTGTGTAATTATAATTCTTTTTCCGTCATATACTCCTGTACTATCTACGACCGTATCTGTTGCATCTAGAGTTAATCCTGTTGCATCACCTGCTGATGCTTGACCTGTTACTACACTATATCCTGCACCACCCGGAGTAGACGAATCACCTGGATCCATCATTCTAACTTCTGATAATGCGTTATCTCTAAATTCTGTATATTCTGTTTTTAAATCAAAGCCTGTTCCTGAGAAACTTTGTACTTTTGCGTTCGTATAACTTTGTCCAGCATGATCGTAACCAAACATGTAAACTTGTTCGTCAAGATCGGTTAACACATCTACTACAGATGCTTCTGTTGATCTATTATTAAATCTAGCAGTAATCGGAGTTTCGAGTAAATCAAATCCTTCTGCAACCGAACCAAAGTCACCGTAAGAGTTGTTACCGTTTGTGGCACGAATCTTACCACCTGTTTCTGCTAGATAGCCGATGTGGCAATAATATGTAAACACAGATACAAGTTCTGATAAACCACCGTTTGTAATCCACATACCAATACCACCACTGATAACCTGTGTAAAGTCGTTGGCAACTATGGATCTATTGCCGCCGCCGTGTAGTTGTCCATCTACTTTCATACCAACACATCCTGTACCAATAGTTGTTACGTTTTGTACATAGGTTGATTTTGATGTTACCCAAACAGAATTATCTGAAGGTCCACTTCCTGGATCTAAACTTACAAAACTTGGTCCACCATCGACTGGTCTTCTAGTTTCGAATTCATTAGGAGCACCAAGTGTGCCAACAAGTCCTTGCATGGTCATGTTTCTTAATCCACAACCGTTTTTAACATGGAACATATCAGTTCTTTCAAATCCTGCTTTAGGAACTACTCTAGTCGATCTTAGTTCATGACCAGAAATAGCAACTTCATTTGGTACTTTGATTGGAAGTTCCTCTTGGAATTCTCCTGTGCTTACAAAAATTGTTGCTGGCGCTCTACTGCTAGGATCTGCTTGAATAAAATCACATGCATATCTAATTGTTCTAAATGCACTAGTTTCTGTTTTACCTCTCTCGGGCGAATCAACACCGTCTAATGAAACATAGTAAACTTTGTCACTTTCGTTAAACAACTGCCATTGTGGTCCGGCACCTAATGAACTATCTGCATTGGTTTGTTCTAGTCCTTTAAGAACCGTAGATGCATCACCAATTGGAATTCTTATTTGAGAATCTGCACTGAATGATTTAATGTCGCCTGGTCTTGCAAGAACGTTTGTTCTAATACCTTGAATATAAATTACCCAATATTCTGGATTGCTTTTTCTTAAATCTTGATCTGGTCTGCTTTCAGGTATTGTTGATAGATGTCTCTTAATACATCTATAAGATGTTCCTGCCCAAACAGCAATGTCACCTATTTGATATTCTGTTGTTGACGAATCTAATTCAAAGTCATTCCATACTCCTTTGAAGTATGTTCCTGGCATTAAGACATCCCACGAACTTGAACCTGCAATAGTAATTGTTTGATTTGCTGAAAGTCCTGTATTACTAAAACTAGCAAAATATATATTGCCGGGAGAATCAGGTTGTATTTGAATTATTACTTTTCTAATAGAAGCGGCATTAAATCCAGCGGAGTATGCATCTTTTGTTGGTATAATTTCTCCATCAAGAATATATGTTGTGCTGACTCCTAGTTCTTGTTCTACGCCTGCACCTAGTTCTCCATCAACTGCTGTTGCTGGATAAATTGCATTCCCGTTATTTGAACTATGTGATTGATCTAATGTTATCGTTGTTCCTCTTAGGAATGTTAAGTCTGGCGTGGCCTGACCGTCCCATGTATAGACTCCGCCGCTAACTCTAATTTGATACGTTTGTGCGTTGTTACCGCTATCCGGTCTATCATTTGAATTATCAACAACACACCAGTACATATAACCGTTATTGCTAACAACATCACCTACTTTATAATTTGCTATCGGATCCCATTGACCTTTTATGTTGTACCATTCGCCTAACACTTCCCAATCAGTTGTATTTGTCGTTGGATTTTTATTTTCGTTAAATGTTTTTGAATAGTATGTATAACCACCATAGGAAACAATGTCACCTATTTGATATGCTGTTGATAAATCCCATGCGGCTTCATAGGCCATACCTGGAATATAAACGTCCCAATTTCCTGCATCAAATATTAAACCTGATGTATGATAATCTTTTGCTTTGTAAGTATTTTGGCTAAATCGAACAATGTCACCTTTGTAATATTTTGTGCTTGGCGCCCAGGCTCCGCTATATCTAATGCCGTCAACAACCACTTGCCATTTGTTTAGATCAGCAAATGAATTTCCGTCGTCACCTATAAGGCCTGCATCACTAGTTCCGGACGTATGTGGATTAACACAACGATAAACAATACCACCGTACGTAACAATGTCTTGATCTCTGTATCTAGTTAACGGTAACCATTCGTTTCTCCAATAATCTGATGTTGATACTTTAACCCATTTTTCAGCATCGCCGTCAAGGCCTACTGAATTTGTATCTGATTGATGCGAGGTAACACAACGCCAAATAGTACCGTTGTATGTAACAACATCTCCAGGATTATAACCTGTAAATCCTGTCCATTTGTTTCTCCAATGGTTACCCTGTACCTGCATTGTCCAGTATTGAATATTATTTTCTAAACCGTATGTGGCATCAGTTGATGCATTATGTCCTTGAACACATTTATAAACATTACCTGATTTAAAAACTAAATCGTTAATATAATATTTTTTAGGAACATATGGATATCCAGCGTCGCCCACGTTTGAGCCTGGAACGCCTGTCGACGCTTGCCATTCTCCCTGCCAACTTAAACCGTCTGCTTGTATTTCCCATTTGGTTAATTCAGGAGTACCTGTTATTGATAATGATTGAACAACACCAGGAGTAATTACACCAGCATTTTCAACGTTGTCAATGGTATCAATTGTAACAACAGCATCATTAACACCTCTAACACCACCTAATTGGTCTCCTGGAATTTTAAAGTATTCTTTTGTTACATAGTTTCTACCGCCTGCAACAAGTGTTACCGAGTATCTCTTTCCGCTTCTAGTAACCGTAAAATCAATTCCAGTACCATCAACGGTTGTTTTTTCGCCACCAACCAACGCATCAAAATTAAATTCAGCATCAATATTATTTGCCGCAGTATATGGTGCCGGATATGTAAAGTCGTATAAGAAGTCTAAATAAAAGTCTCCTTGTGATGTGTGTGCTTTGTTACAGAAATAAACGTTACCGTTTACCGTAACAATATCATCAAGTTTATACGCTTTACTAGGTTGCCAATCACCTGCGTAACTATAAGTAAATCTTTCTAGTTTAAATTGTGCCATGTTTTACCTTATGCTCCATAATCATATGGTTGATTTAATCTTGCAACTAAAATACCATCATCATTGATGTAGTAATTAATTTTTTGATAATCCCATCTATATTGTTCATATTTTAAATTCGCAAAAACTTTTTCATGATTAACATCTCTACCTTCAAAAAAGTCTTGACCAAAATCAAAGCCGTCATAGTTTTCTGCAACTTCACCTGGTACGTTAATAGTAATCTGATCATTTGGATTCATTTGATCTACTACGGCCAAATATATACTTCCATCGTCTTGTTTACGAAGACCATAAAAGTATCTTTCTCCCATTCCGTTGAAAAATCCTTCTGCGTCTTGTCCAATATAATTTGCCATAGTCTACTCCTTATACCTGTTCAACATAACTTATAATTGCATCAATTGAATCAGGATAACTTGATTTTACTTGCAACGTATAATTTTGTTGTAAGGTTAATTTTTCTCCTGCCGCAATTGGTCTCAAACTTGAGTTTGGTGCGATAGGTACATCTTTAATATAATTTGCTGTAACACTAGTGTCATCTTTTATTAAAACACTACCTAACACAGCAGAGTCCTTAATGTTTGTCATAGCAATACCGATAATCGTAACCGTTCTAGTTGCTGGGACCGTAATTGCATCGATTGGTGTTAGTCCAACATCTTTTACTATTTTATTTTTAAAAATAACTGCCATTTTTTTATCCCATAATTATCGCATACAAATACGAAAGTTCTTCTGCTTCAGCAAACGTAATACCACCTTGCTGTCCAACTACTGATGCCCAAACACTTCCGTCCCATACTTCCATTCTACCCTGTTCAGTATTATAACGTGTTTGTCCAACTACTGCTCCGGTCGGTCTGTTAGCGTTAGTTCCTACTGGAAACTTAACACCATAAGTTCCTGTAAAGTCAACATAACCTTCTCCGGTTATACCAATATTTAGTGTTCCGCCGCTATCGGTTTGTGTAATTGTGTTTGAGTTTTGATCCCATTCTACATCGCCGATAACAATTTTGCCCGTTCCGTTTGGTGTTAGTGTTAAATTAGCGTTTGCACCCTCTGTGCTAATGGTGTTTACGTGTATTCTATCAGTGTTTAAGCGTGTTTGATTTAAATCAGCGGTTAGTACGGTACCGTTGTAAAATCTAAATGTATCATCATTTGCGCCAGTTGTTAATTCTGCTGTAATATAGGTATTTTGATCCTGGTCAATTGGCACACCAATACTACCACCAATTACATTCCAGAATCCTGAAGCATAACCTTCAAATGTGTTAGATTGTGTATTGTATCTTAACATACCGTTTACTGGTGTTCCTGGACGCTGTGCGTTTGAACCTCTTGGTAATCTAACGGTATCTGTATCAGCAAAATCTACATAACCTGTACCGTTTGCAAAAATTTCTAGGTTGTTGTTATTCTGATATGTTTGAACAGAGTTGTTAACTAATCTAACTTCGTCTGACTGAAACTGAGATGTTGTTAAACCGTCTGTGTTTATAAATGCTTCGATCGAATTTCTTACATAAAAGTTAATAGTATCTTCGTCTTGATTAAAATCAGATTCAACCGTAATTTTTGTATCTTGATCTGTATCTTGTATTTTTATTAATGCACCAGTTACACTTAAATTTCCTTCAACATTAACGTTGCTTGTTGAGTCAGGATTGATTGTTAAGTCACCGCTTGTTGTAATAATTTGATTACCACTAAGTCTAATGTTTCCTGTTTCAACTCTGTTAGGATCAACAATAGTTGTATTACCGCCATCTGTAAAAGTTAATCCACTTAAAGATGTAATGTCGAAACTTTGTGCTTCAAATGTTACGTTACCTGTTTCCTGGTCAACGGTAAATGCATTACCGACCCTAAAGTCACCGCTTTGGTCAATTGAACTGAATAATACTTTACCACCATTTGTTTCTGTAATTTCGTTTGCTTGTATTACAGCAGAAACATCGTTGTCTGTTCTCTTACCAACACCCATGTAACCAAAGTTATGGTTGATAAGTCTAAGCACTACTCCCGGACCGTCTGCAATAACTCCTTGATTACCATAAACGTTCGCGGAACCAATTGAACGTAATTCTGCTCCAAATTCTTTAAGATCAACATTTGAAATTCCAGTTGCAGTACCGCCGCCTGAAGAACTTATATCTAATTGGATCGTAACATCTTCAGTTACGGTTGTGCTTGAATTTTGTCCATCAAAATGTGTTAGGAATACCGTTGTTAAGTCACCAACAAAAGCCGATGTCAATGCTGTAAAGTTAGCAAGGTATCTTGGTAAACCTTTTGTTATTCTTACTTCATCAACATAACCTGCAAAAACGTTTGCGTTATTGTAGTCAGCACCAATTGCTAAAGGTCTTGCTGTTCCATAATTATTTGTATCAGAATATGTTGAACCATCTTGCGACCCATTAATGAATAATTTTGTTCCATCGTTTGATTTTGCTATTGCAATATGATACCATGTATTCGATGTTAAAGTTGCACTACCTGTAATTACATCTACGCCACCTACAGCAACTCTAATATTTGCACCGTTTGCATAAACACTCGGCGCTGTTGTTCCTGCGACACTTCTTAAATCAAATAGATATTTTGTTCCTGTAACATCATCAAATCTAAAATAACCTTCAACGGTAAAGTTTCCTGTACCAAATCCAAAATCATTTGTACTTGCAACGGTAGCATAATCACCTGTTCCGTCTAAGTATAAACTTGCTGTTCCGTATTTTTTCTGTGTGGTACTTAATTGAGCATCACCAGAAAGGTTAATTGTTTTGTCGTTTCTATTAGGGTTAGTAACAAATCCAGTTACCTTTCCATCAAAAACAAGCCTTAAATTTCCGTCAATTGTAGTAGATGATTCGATAACACCTGAAGCAAGTACGGTAGATCCGTCTTCTGATGTTAACGTTACGGTATCGCCGTTACTAAATGTTCCTGTATAATTTGTTAAATCAACTTTTGTTTTACCATCACCACCGCGGCCTGTGTTTCCGCTAACAGCATAAATTCCTTTGTCTGCAAAATAGATAAAGCAGTTTAGCCATTCCACTCTAGCACCATTTGTCATGTAAACTGCTGTTTGATTTGGAATAAAGAATGTTGTATCATTAAACAACATTGCCGCTTCCAATGAATTTGCTGTTACTAGACTTCCGTCGATCTTAGCACCACGTCCTGCATCACCGCTGTCAAATCCGTATGGATCACTTGCTGTGATTGTTGTTCCTCTACTTAAAACCGTACAATTAATAATGTATGGAGATTGTAATGGTACTGAAATTCCTGCAGGATTAAAAGCATACGCATATCCTGTATCGTTTACAGCATCATATTTCATATCCTTGATGGTTAAGTTTTCAACCGTTGTTCCGCTATCTAAGTGAAAACAATCTTTGTTGATTGTGCCAGCAGTACCAGTAATAATTGTTGATCTTAAACCTGCACCAACCACACCAACACCTGCCGGAACTACCAATGGAAATATTTCTGTATATGTTCCTGAAGCAATTTTGATAATATCGCCCGAGGTTGCAACACTTAACGCTTTTTTAATTGTTGCGTAGGCACTATCTACCGAAGTTCCTTCTTCAGTATCGCTACCGTTTGTTGTAACGTAATATGTGTTTCCTTCTTCATTAAGAAGTAAATTTTCAATTCTAACTTTACCAGTGCCGTTTGCACGAATAGTTAAATCTTGATTAGAATCTATTGTTTCAATTGTGTTATCACTTAATTGTAATCCACTAACATTGATATTTCTTGTGTTAATTGTTTTCCATCGTTGTGTCGGAGTACCTAGTGTGTACTTGTCGTCTTCGTCTGGAATAATATTTGAAATTAAATCTGCATTAATAGCAATAGTGTCAGTTGGTTGATCACCTAAACTAATATTTCCGCCGGCAGTAATATTTCCTGTTGCGTATAAATTTCCTGTAACGTTTGTGTTACCTACTAATTCAATAGTTCCTGTGCCGTTTGGACGTAATTCAATAGGTGCATTAGAATCTAATGTCGTAATATAGTTGTCATTTAATTCTAATGAATCTACATGAATTTTTGAGTGATATATTACAGGATCATTACCAGAAGGTGTTAATTCAATAGTACCTAATGTACTACTAATTGTGTTGTTCTGAAATGTTAAGTTACCTGTTGTTGCTGAATTTGTTGCTATCCAGTCTGTGACTTGCACCGTGCCGTTTACATCTAGTTCATAAGAAGGATTGGTTTTCTTAATACCAATGCGACCATTGTTAACATCCAAATATAGTAAGTCTGTTTCAAACGCTAAATCTACACCATTACGTATAAGATTAGCCTTTAACAACGGACCCGAAATACGACCCACGGCCATTGTGTTTCTCCTTATAAACGGGCATCCTGTGCCTCCAACCACCTTACATCGCGGGTTGACCACGGTATGTCCTCGCAAGAACTCTTGCGATTAATAGTATTTAGTCTAAATTGGAAAAAGGGTGTGAGTAGGTGCTAATTATGCGCCTAAAATACTTCCGTCATAACCGTGCATTACGGTTACATCCTTGCCGAAAGGTACTGGGGAATCAAACTTAATATATTTGTCTCCACCATTATCTACAAGAGTGTAGTTAACTCCTGGAATTTGAATAACGTTTTCAACTAGTGTAATAACATTCTCTGCCGCAACAGGTTCAGGATTTAATGGACCAAATTCAGTTATTGACGCATCACCTGTTCCTAGGTTTTGTACTTGAATTGTTCCTGGTCTATTGGTTCTAAGAAGTTCCCAACTATTGCCGACATACACTTCTAGTTCTCCTAGTGTTGTGTTATATCTAATAGTGCCGTTAGCAGGTGCTGGTGATCTTTGTGATGTATTACCACCACCAATTTGAATTCCTTGGATTGCTCCTGCAAATTGTACAGAACCGTTGATATCAATAAACAATGATCGATCAACGATATTCTTTGTTCTTAGAAATGCTTGTTTTACAAATCGCACTGATTACACCTCAATAGTTGAAATTGTGCATGAAACCGTTGCCGGTGATGTAGTTTCTGCAATAATTCTATCACCATTATCAAGAACAAACTTTTCTGTATCCATGATAAATGTTTCGCCTGCAGGAATTGATAATACATGCAGTATTTTATTATAGTCTGCATGACTTTGGCCGTTTTTAACTATATACAAACTTAAAAAAGTATCTGCATCTGTTAAACTAGTATCGCCTGGTATGTTATCAACGTCTGCATAGTTACAAAATATCATACTGGTTACAGCATTTGTACCACTGGATGTGTACAACGTTGTAGGTCCTGCATCAATAAAGTTATTATGAATCGCCATTTTTTCTTCCTAAAATATCATGCTCATAAGCAATGATCTGTTTTTACTAGTTATCTCGTCTCTTGTATTGTTATTTACAAAAAATAGGCCAGTTCCACCCAGTCCTTCTGGCTGAACGTATATTTTTAATCTGTCTGTTGTACCAGTTGGTGCACTAGATACAGGGTTTGCAATGCTTAATACATCGTCAATTACTACCTGTCCTGTTCCACTTGCTTGTAAAATTAATTCTTGGTTACTATTTGATGCCCTGATTGTTGTTCCGTCTATCGTAACATCGCCTAAATTAAATTCATTTAATGTAATTTTAAGTCTTTGAACATTATCAACGTAACCTGTAATTCTTGACTCTGGATCTCCGTCATTTAAATCTTCTGTGTTTACGTAAGTGTTATCTGTTCTAATCTCAGGAATGTTAATCGTTGAGAAAATGTTGTTAACATAAGCAACGTTTGGAATATCGTCATCGGTTAATCCTGTTTCGTAATTTGCTGTTCCTCTAACACTCAATTTTGCATTCGGTGCGTTTGATCCTAGTAATACCAAATCTTCGCCTGTTGTGCTAATATGGTTAGTTCTAATTGCCGCTATTTCGGAGCCTATTTTAAAAGTAAAAATACCATCACCAGCACCGCCGTTTGGTTTGGTGTATGTTAATGTATCGTCCCATAAAAGTGTTGCCGCATCTGCTATGGTAACTCCGTCTGGTTTAAAACCTCTTGAAATTGATAACCCCGATTGCCCTAGGGTAATTGTTTCAGTTCCAGTTTCACCTTTGTTAAGTGTAATAATGTTATCTTCAATATCAAGATTGGCAGTATTAACCGTAGTAGAAACACCCTCAACAATTAGGTCGCCCGTAACCCTTACGGTTCCTTGCTCGTTACCCGTGTCGAGAGTAATTGTACCATTTGATGCAGTAATTACTTTATAATCACCTGTTACTTTTAAAACGTCTACAGCCATATTAGTAGGATCCTTACTTTATAGCATTATTTAGTCAAGAGAAAAGGGTAAAGCGAACTTTACCCTTTCCGTGTTTGCAATTAGATTGCTGTAAGAACCATGATAGATTCTGTAGAGTCGTCTTGGATTTCCCAAGTATAACGATTGTTATTGAAATCTCTACAAGTTCTATTGTAAAGTTTCTTAATACGCACTTGGTTTCCATCACTGCCTGCTAGTGTACCTTGTAATGACATTTCATTAGCATCTAATGATCCTGCCGCTTTATCTACTAAAGTTACAAGTCCAACGTTACCTTGGCTGTTTCCTGCTTCAGTATCGCCGATGTTTTTATTAGTACCTGTTTTCTTATCGTTAACAATGAACTTGCTTTCGCTTCTTTGTCTTACGATATATCCTTCTTCAGATTCAGCATTAGCACCAACCTGTACGTTTACCGTAAAGTTAGTACCGTCTGCTAACAAACCGAAGTATCTTTTGTTTACTGGTCTTCCCATTGTATTCTCCTTTTGTTTTATATGTTGCCGTTCTAGGGTCTACGCGGTGGATATCCGCATAAGTCCTACTCTAGGTAGGCTCCTAAATTGACACTATTATTTAGTCGGTTCTAGTAAACAAGTGCAGAAGATGTATTGAAGAAAAGTCTTTTATTGCATTATTAATTTTTTTACATTGGTCTTTGTGTTTAACTAATAACCCGTCGCTAGGACGTCTTCTTATTTCTATTTCTATATCGCCTAGTTTTTTAACTTCACTACCAATGGCAGAACAAAATTTTATAACGTCAAATTTAAATTCTGGTGCGGTTTGAATTAGTTGTCGTATTTCCTGCTCAACGTTTTTCCAGTCCAACGATGTTTCTAATTCTTTCATTATTACTATTTAATAAAAGAAAGTTGGTGGAGGAGACGGGATTCGAACCCGCGGTTGGATAGCCTC
>Ga0255764_10000780_pt1 | contig 28057 bp, 37 predicted proteins | sample 071ome_30_FD_179964 | JGI IMG/M metagenome (GOLD analysis project Ga0255764, IMG submission 179964) | Coastal salt marsh microbial communities from the Groves Creek Marsh, Skidaway Island, Georgia - 071406AT metaG (version 2) | ecosystem: Environmental > Aquatic > Marine > Intertidal zone >... | reverse complement strand
TGCTGGAAGGGATACAAACAAATTGGTATGAAGAAAAAAGGTGGCAAAGAAGTTCCTAACTGTGTACCAGAAGAACTAGAATTAGAATCAGCATTTGAAAAGTCAATGGGTCAGTTTGCAGAAGGTGCAGGCGAATACAGTTATAGATTAGAATATAACGGTGAAGAAAATGGTTATACAAAACATAAACTCATTATTACATCTCCAGAAGGGAAAACTAAAGAAGTTGCAGACGACTTTACATACTTTGATACTGAAGACCCAGAAGAACTACAAGCAGAATTAGAATCTTGGTTCAATAAAGGACACGGTGTAGGCGATGAAGATATGGACGAAGGGTTTGACCCAGAAGAATTTGAAGGCGAGTTTGAGTATGAAGGTGTAGGCGACGATGGCGAAACTACTCCATGTACAGTAAGTTATACAGCTAAGGTTGATGACATGGGAAGACCAGTTGTTGATCCTAAATCAATTTCAATTGATTGCCAACAAGACGGTAACAGCAAATTAGGTTTTGATGCTGACATGGATCTTGAAATGCAAGACATGAAAGAACTCCTACAAATGGCACAAGAAGATGCGGACGAAATGTGGGATTCACGTGATAACAAATATGCACACGGTGAAGCAGACGATGATACAATTGATGTTAAAATGACACCAGACAGCGGCATTGAAAAGGCTGATAAAGAAGAACAAAAGACACCATTAGGCGAATTTATACTAAGTTACTACGACAGAGAAACAGGCGAGTTTCCAAAAGGCGAAACAGCAGTACTTACTATGGTAGAGAAAGACTACGGTGAAAAATTTATTGAACCTGCTAAACAGTTTATTATGCGTGTATACGAAGTAACTGAGCAGTACAGAGAACCTGAAGTAAACCCAGAATTCGAAAGAATGAGAGAACTAGCAGGACTTAGATAAATAAAATTGGATGGATAATCCATTGATTTTTTGCAAGTTTTTTTAAGAAAAGACTTGACATTGTTTGTAGTATAGCATATAATAAGAACTGTGCTGCAAACAAATAGGCACAAAGCACATAGGCATAACAATAGGAGGCACAACTATGGCATCATTAGCAGAAATCCGAGCAAAGCTCAAAGAGCAAGAAAACAACGCATCCGGTAACCGCAGTTCAGGCGGTGGTGATAACAGCATTTACCCATTTTGGAATATTAAAGAAGGCGATAGCGCAACGCTACGTTTCCTTCCTGATGGCAACGCTGATAACACTTTCTTTTGGCAAGAGCGTTTGGTAATTAAACTACCATTTGCAGGCGTCAAAGGTCAAACTGATTCACGTCCGGTACAAGTACAAATTCCATGTATGGAAATGTATGGCGAGACATGTAACATTCTTAATGAAGTACGTGGCTGGTTCAAAGATCCATCACTAGAAGATATGGGTCGTAAGTACTGGAAGAAGCGTTCATATATCTTCCAAGGCTTTGTTGTGGATAATCCACTAGCGGACGATGAAGCACCTGAGAATCCAATCAGACGCTTTATTATTGGTCCACAAATCTTCCAAATTATTAAACAGGCTCTAATGGATCCTGATATGGAAGAGTTGCCAACAGATTACACAGCAGGTGTAGACTTCCGTCTTAACAAAACATCTAAAGGCGGGTATGCAGATTACTCAACATCAAACTGGGCTCGTAGAGATCGTCCACTTAACGATGCTGAAATGCAGGCAGTTAACACACACGGCTTGTTTAATCTAAGTGACTTCCTACCTAAAAAGCCAGGTGAAGTAGAACTCAAAGTAATGCAAGAAATGTTTGAAGCGTCAGTAGACGGTGAAGCATTTGACATGGACCGTTGGGGTAACTACTTCCGTCCAGCAGGTATGGCGGCACGTACAGGCGATCCAGTAGCACCAGCGGCTACTACTCCTGCACCAGCGGCAGCACCTACACCAGCACCAGCGGCAGCACCTGCTCCAGTAGCAGAGGCAGCACCAGTAGCAACTCCAGCACCAGAGGCTGAAGCAGCTCCTGCAGAAGGTGGCAATGCTCAAGACATTCTAGCAATGATTAGAGCACGTCAAGGACAATAAGAAACTATATGGGGGCTGTATAGCAGTCCCCATACGCTTTTTAGATAGGAGGCATTATGGCAACTAAGGCGTTTGATCCTACAAAGTTTAGGACAGCATTAACAAAATCCATTACAGGTATGAGTGCAGGATTTAACGATCCAACTGATTGGGTTAGTACAGGTAACTATGCACTCAACTATCTTATTTCAGGAGACTTCCATAGAGGTGTTCCAATGGGTAAGGTAACAGTATTTGCAGGTGAATCTGGTGCAGGTAAAAGTTATATCTGTGCAGGTAACATTGTAAAATACGCACAAGAACAAGGCATTTTTGTAGTTCTTATTGACTCAGAAAATGCACTTGATGAGGCTTGGCTACATGCATTAGACGTAGACACAAGCGAAGAAAAACTACTTAAACTTAATATGTCAATGATTGATGACGTTGCTAAAACTATTAGTGTGTTTATGAACGACTATAAAGCAATGCCAGAAGAAGACCGTCCAAAGGTTCTTTTTGTTATCGATAGTTTGGGTATGTTGCTAACACCTACTGATGTTGATCAGTTTAACAAGGGTGATATGAAAGGTGATATGGGTCGTAAGCCTAAGGCATTGACTTCACTTGTTCGTAACACTGTAAACATGATTGGCTCACACAATGTTGGCTTAGTATGTACTAACCATACATACGCATCACAAGATATGTTTGATCCAGATGATAAGATTTCAGGTGGACAAGGATTTATCTATGCGTCATCTATTGTAGTTGCAATGAAGAAATTGAAACTAAAAGAAGATGAAGATGGTAACAAGATCAGTGAAGTACGAGGTATTCGTGCAGGCTGTAAGGTTATGAAGACACGTTATGCAAAACCATTTGAAGGTGTACAAGTTAAGATTCCATACGAAACAGGTATGAATCCATATAGTGGACTTGTAGAATTGTTTGAAGCAAAAGGTGTTATTGAAAAGTCTGGTAACCGGTTAAAGTATGTTACAAGTGAAAATGAAGAACTACTTGAATACCGTAAAAACTGGACAGGCGAACTGCTCGATAAGGTTATGTCAGATTATCTCATTAAAGAAGCTTCTGTGGTAAATACCTCTGATGAAGAAGTCAACTTAGATGAAGCTGACGAATTGCAACCAATCGAGGAGTAATTTTATGGATGAAACACAGATCGTTGATATCTGGACAATGTTCAAAGAGTATCTTGACAAAAAACATGTTGAGATAGCAGCTGAACGTTTTGTAGATTTAATGGCAGATTTTGGTACAGAAGATGACCGATTTATTGCTGCCTTAGGTCATGATTCAGCATTAGATAATGCAATCAACTACTACTTAGATCTTGACGGAGATGATGTGTTAGAAGAAGAATTAGATTGGGATTAACATATGGGTTGGTATAGCGAGGTTTCTCGTGATGTAAGTAAAATTCCTGATGCAGTAGCACACTATGAGTTTGAACTTATAGAAGCAAAAAAGGAAGTTAAACTTGCAGGCAATGTTGAAAAGGCAGCGGCAGCAATGCCTGGCATTGTTGAACACCGATTTAATCAATTACAAGAGATTGAAGCAATCCTAAACTATCTAAACATAGAGCTACGTAGACTTCGTAGCTCATATTTCAAAAAATATCTTGAAAACTATCAACGAGCTCTGTCTAGCCGTGACGTTGAAAAATACGTTGACGGCGAGGCAGACGTTGTTGACTATGAAAAGATTATCAATGAATTTGCTCTTATGCGAAATAAGTGGCTTGGAGTTCTTAAAGCACTTGATCAAAAACAGTGGCAAATTACTAACGTAGTTAAACTACGTGTTGCAGGTATGGAAGATGCATCGCTATGATGGCAACTGAATGGTACTATAATAACATAGGTAAACATTTAAAATATGGTTTCTTTATAGAGATAGGTGTGTTTAATGGTAAAACACAAAACACTACATTAGTATTAGAAAACTCAGGTTGGGACGGATTATTAGTCGAACCTATGCCTGAAAATATTCAAAAAATTAAAAAGAATAATAGGCGAGCAAAATTAATTGAAGGTGCTGTTTGGTCTTCTGACGGAATGGTAGAAATGATTGATGTTGGTATTCCTGGACAAACAGGAATCAAACAAACCCATAAATCACCTGAAGAGGCAAAGCGTATTATTAAAGTTGTTAGTTATAAATTTAGTTCTTTACCTATCCCTAAACACATAGATTACCTTCAAATAGACACAGAAGGATCTGAGTTAGAAATATTAAAAACAATAGATTTAAACGAATATAATATCAACCATATTTGTATTGAAGATAATAACGGTCATTATTATGATGATCCTACATATCATAACTTTATGTCTAGTATAGGCTATAACTTAGTATATACTAAACAGCAAGATAGAGTTTATCAAAAAGTTTAAGAATATCTTTTAATATCAGCAACAACCATCATTTCAATTAGTTGATCAAATTTTACACTAGGCTCCCAGCCTAGTTTTTCTTTAGCCTTTGTGCTGTCGCCTTTTAAATGATATAATTCTGCAGGACGCATAAATGCAGGATTTTGAACAACATGTTCTTTCCAATTATTAATTCCAGCAGCACTAAATGCTGCTTGACATAGATCTTCAATACTCCAAGTTTCGCCTGTTGAAATTACATAATCGTCTGGTTCTTCTTCTTGCATCATCATCCACATTGCTTGTACATAATCACCAGCAAATCCCCAATCACGACGTGGATCTAAATTTCCTAATTCAATAGTATCTTGTAAGCCCGCTTTAATTCTAGCAACGCCATCAGTAACTTTACGAGTTACAAATTCTTTTCCTCGAATGGGAGATTCGTGATTAAACAATATGCCGCTACATGCAAACATACTATAACTTTCTCTATAGTTTATAATAGCATTGTGTGCAAATACTTTTGCAAAACCGTAAGGTGATCTTGGACGGAATGCAGTAAGTTCGTTTTGTGTGTAATTCTCTTCATAACTGTTTCCAAACATTTCACTAGTACTAGCCTGATATAATTTTGTATCTGGAGAGTGATGTCTAATAGCTTCTAACATATAAAGTGGACCTAACCCATCAACATTTGCTGTATGAATAGGCTCTTGCCAACTAAGTCCTACAAAACTCATTGCTGCTAAATTATAAACTTCGTGCGGTCTAGAAACTTTAATTGCATGATTGACACTGCTTATGTCTGTTATATCGCCGTGTACAAATTTAATTCTACTAGTAATGCCTAAGTAGTCTGTATTTGAATAATCTTGGTTTACACGTCTACTTGCAAACCCATAAACTTCATAATCTTTGTCTAATAGCAACTTTGCTAGGTATGCACCATCTTGTCCGGTAATACCTGTAATTAAAGCACGTTTCTTCATTGCACACTCCGTAATGTTAAGTACGTAGTTATTTATAAACTAAATATACGTAGTTAATTGAATAAGGATCCCCATGAGAACATATCGAGTAATAACAACTCAGCACGAACCCTATTATAACCAAATTGGTAGAGATTGTATTGCTAGTTTTTTAGAATACTGGCCTGAAAATATTACTATGGAATTATGGGCCGAAGGCTTTGAACCAGATATTAAAGATGACAGATTAATTATAAAAGACTTTGAAAAAGTTAGACCAGGTTTAAATAAATTTTTAGATTTAATATATCCTTACGTACCAAACGATCCAAACACTAAAGATATGTTTACAAAGTATAAGCCTTTTTGGCTTAAAGGACATGTAATTGCTAATGCTATGCAAGAGTGTGATGCTGATGTGTTTATATGGTTAGATAGTGATGTAATTACAAATAAAAAAATACCTTTAGATTTTTTTGAAAATCTATTGCCTGAAGATACGCTGTCTGTTGATATTCCTGCGGGAGGAAAAGTTAAAGGCAAGGAAGCCGAAACTGGCTTCTTTATGCTAAACATGAAGGATCGTAATGTTCAAACAGTAATTAAACATTACGTAAACTGCCATAACTCTTTAGAAATCTTAAAAGCAAGTAGAAGGTTAGAAACAGGAGTTTGGTGGCAAGCAGTGCATCTAGCACAAGATCAAGGTTCTAAAGTAAAACATTTAGCAACAGCAGTAGATAGCATAGTGCCGTTTATGCATACAGAGCTAAAAGAATACTTGAGACATTGGGTCACTAAAGCCAACAAAAAGAATTATCATCGTGGCCGACGTGACACAACAGTAGAGGAGGCAGTATGAAAACTGTTGCATTTGTTCCTGCTAAAGGTAGCAGCGAAAGAATACAAAATAAAAATTTACAAATACTCGACGGCGAGTATTTGTTCAAACGTAAACTACGTCAACTATTAGAGTGTGAAGAAATTGACGAAGTTTGGCTAGATAGCGAAAGCGAAGAAATACACAATCTTGCGAGCGATTTGCCTATACAGCATCATTACAGAGATCCTGAATTAGCAACTAATGCAACAGACGGACATGGAATGTTTGCAAACGAATCAAAAGTTACAGAAGCAGATATTGTTGTACAAGTGTTATGTACAGCACCTTTTATAGATAAAAATGTAATTGATCCTGCTTTAAGAAAATTAAAAGAAAGTGAAGCAACAAGTCTTGTTGCAGTTTCTGAGCAAAAATTATATTTGTGGAAAGACGGATATCCAGAATATGGTGATAGAATTCCAAACAGTATAGATTTGCCTGTGCATACAATTGAAGCTATGAGTTTTTATGCGGTAAAAACTGATAAAAAGCCCGTAGAAAAACGTTATACAAATAATGCAATTTTGTATCCAGTTACTCCATTACAATTAGTAGATATTAACAATCAAGAAGATTTAGAGTTTGCAAAAGATATTTGTGCAGGACAACGTGCAAAGAAAGTACAGCAACTAAAAATGTTAAGTAAAACTATTAGTAGTTGTTTGCTAAGTGATATTTGTAAAGAAAACGGAATAAAACATTTCTTAAGTTCAGAGATCAAATCTATGAACAATGGTACATTTTTAGGATACGCAAAAACTTTAAAACTAAAAGAATTACCAGAAGAAGAAAAAGATCCTTCATTGCCTCATTGGGAAGGAATATTTGACGCACTAGGAAGTTATCAATTTGTTGCACCAGGCGATGTTATTATTGTATCGACTGATGTAAAAGATAAGGCATACTTTGGAGATCTAAATGCTCACTTTGCATATCGCAGTGGTGCAGTGGGTGTAGTAGTCGACGGTCCTACTAGAGATGTAGACAGAGTAACACAAATTGGATTACCATTATTTGCACATACTAGAATGCCAGACGATATCCGTTATGAAGGCACACTAGAAGAAATGAATATGCCTGTAGTAGTTAATGGAGTTACCGTAAGAAACAATGATATAATTTTTGGTGACCCGGACGGTGTTGTTTGTATTCCTGCAGAAAAATGGCCACTTGTGTTTGAAGAAGCAAAGAAAGCACTTAAAAAAGAAATGCTTGTTAAGTTTGAAGCAACATTTGGATCAGATCCTTTTGACGTACTAAACAATGTTGGACTCTTTTAACATTTACATCATAAACTATAACATGCCTGAAGCAGTGCATAAAATATACACTGCTTTAGAAAAATCTATTCCTACGAATAAAATACATGTGCTTGATAATGGATCCGATAGCAACCTAATTTACAGTAACACTTCAATTCGTATTCCTGTAAACAAAAAAGTAAGCGGAGCATATAGGCATATATTCAATAAGGCAATTGAAGAAGATGTTAAGTTTATTGTAACTATTACAACTAGTGCAATTTTATTAGATTTAAACTATCTAAAAGGAATTCATAAAACAATAAAATCTAGAAGTAATAGCAAATGGTCTGCAATATATGGAAACATAAACAATATTGACAGTGATATGAAAGAAAGTATATCAGATCAAATTCAAGTAAAAGATTGGGTAATAAATCCCTTTCATGCACAGCCGTTGTTAACTATTTGGAATGTAGAATACCTAAAAGAAATTAAACAACTAAAACATGGCTGGTTTGATGAACACTATGTTAACGGACAAGGTGCAACAGAAGATATGCGAATGTATAATTTAACTTCTGGTTGGAACGAATGGACTACTCCATACATAACAACAGACTGGTGGCGTAACTCAACACATAGATATGGAAGAGCAGGAGTTGAAGCAAAAGAATATTATAAAAACAATAAAAGAGAATATAACCAAAGATTTAAGTCTAAGTTTAATATGACTAAGGCTCAAGTTGAATCACACTTATTGCGCAACAGTAGAAAGGAAGAGTAAATATCTATATGAAGGTCGTATTAGTTACTGGTGGGTTTGATCCACTTCATTCTGGGCATATTGCCTATTTTAAAGCAGCAAAAGAACTCGGTGATCACCTTGTAGTAGGTGTTAATAGTGATTCGTGGCTTACACGCAAAAAAGGCCGTCCGTTTATGCCTTTTGAAGAACGGGCTGCTATTATTGAAGCATTAGAATGTGTAGATGAAGTTATTGGATTTAATGACGATGACGACAGCGCCTGTGCTGCAATTTATCAAGTATTAGCAACTAAAGGTAGCCAATGGAAAGTAGTATTTGCCAACGGCGGCGACAGAACTAACAAGAATACATTAGAATATAAAATGTATAATAATCATCCCGATGTAACATTTGCATTTGGCGTAGGCGGCGAAGATAAGAAAAACAGTAGCAGCTGGATACTTAAAGAGTGGAGCCAACCCACTGTAGAACGTGCATGGGGTACATATACTATACTTGATAAAGGCGATGGCTGGCAAGTTAAACAACTTGCATTTTATCCTAATCGAGCATTAAGTGATCAGAGGCATTTTAAACGGTCAGAACACTGGCATGTTGTTGAAGGTGCTATAAGAATGGAATTAGAGTTTGCTAACGAATATAAAACTACTAGAACATACTTAGCAGGTGAAAGTATAGACATTCCTAAGAAAACATGGCACAAAGCAACTAATGTAGGAACAGAAACAGCAAGAGTTATCGAAGTTTGGATGGGAAACGAACTTACTGAAGATGATATAGAAAGAAGAGACTAATGAAAGTATTTGTAGGATATGACACTAGAGAAGATATTGCTTATCAAGTGTGTAAGCATAGCATTTTAAAGCATCAACCAGAAGCAGATGTTATTCCACTAAGGCAACAAGAACTAAGAGATTCAGGTTGGTATAAAAGACCTATAGATAAATTAGGTTCAACTGAATTTACATTTACACGATTCCTTATCCCCGAACTTACTAACTTTGAAGGTTGGGCAGTGTTTATGGATTGTGATATGATCCTTACAACAGACATTAAAGAATTATTTGATCAAGCGGACGACAAGTATGCTGTTATGTGTGTACAACATGATTACAAAGTTAAAGAAGGTTATAAAATGGATGGGCAGAAACAGACAGTCTATCCACGTAAAAATTGGTCAAGTGTTGTTCTTTGGAATTGTGGTCATCCTAGTAATAAAGTTGTTACACAGGACTTAGTTAACCATTCTGAAATTAATGGAGCATACTTACATCGCTTTAGCTGGCTAAAAGATGAAGAAGTTGGAAAGTTAAGTCATACTTGGAATTATCTTGTTGGTGTATACAATGATATCGAAAAACCAAATCTTATACATTATACCGAAGGCGGACCGTGGTTTGAAAATTATAGAAATTGTGAGTTTGCAGACTTGTGGAAAGAAAATCTTTTCGAAATGATGAAATGATATGTTTAAGTAAAAATAAAGTAGACGAATATGTTAATATGTTTGCACAAGGTGCAAACCTTCCTATATACGACTACGACGAACCATATCCTAGTAAAGGACCATTAGTTATTAGAAGTATGGGTAAAAGAAAGTTAATACATGATTGTTGGGATAACAAAAGAACTTTCTTTTATATGGACAGCGGATACATTGGTAACTATAAATCAAAAAGCAATCCTTATGGTTGGAAGTTATGGCACCGTATTGTTAAAGATGATGTACAGCATAACGAAATAATAAACAGATCTGATGATAGATGGAAACGCTTAAACTATCCTATCGAAAAAAGAAAACAAGGACGACATATCTTACTTGTTACTCCTAGCGAGAAACCCTGCAAGTTTTATAACATAGACAGAAATCTATGGGTAGAACAAACAATATCATTAATTAAAAAACATACTGATAGGCCTATTGTTGTAAGAGACAAAGCGCCAAGACAGCAGCGTATAACTAAAACAATTTTTGACGATCTAAAAGACTGTCATGCACTAGTGACTTATCAAAGTATTGCAGCAGTAGAAAGTGTGTTATATGGCGTCCCAGCGTTTACAGCAGCGCCTACAGCAGCTGATCCTGTATGTGATAAGGATCTTAGTCTAATTGAAAACCCTACGCTACAAGACGAAGATAAAATATATAAATGGGCTTGTCATTTAGCATATGGGCAATTTCATAATGACGAATTAAAAAATGGTACAGCATATAGAATTTTGTTAGGAACAGTATGAAATTAAAATTTGTAACAAGTGTGTCAAGAGAATATTGGTACGGTGTTGGAAAACATTGTATTGATAGTTGGGACTTGCCTGGCGAATTAGTTATCTATATAGATCAAGAAGAAGGCGAAGTAGAATGGTTTAACGATATAAACTATAAAAAATTATTACTTCATGTTCCGCCTTTACAACTTGGTGAAGAGTTTGATGTTAACACTAAAGTAAGAAAATTTTGGGGGAAGAGTTGCGCTCAAATACATGCAATTAAAAATAGAGATGCAAAAACAGACGAACGTATTATTTGGTTGGATGCAGATGTTGAACAAATAAAACCTGTTGACGAAAGTCTTTTTAATTTTAAATTTGAAGAAGCAGTAGCAATGATGAAAAGTAACAATCATTCGGCAGATTGTTACGAGACCGGATTAGTAATCTTTAATAATGACTATATTAAGTTAACTGTATGGGCTAACAAATATGCTGCATATTGGAATAATATAACTGCTATAAAAAGTTTGCATAGACCGTATGATGCAATCGTACTAGGAAACTTTGCACGTGGTGAAAAAATTGGAATGTATAATTTGTGTAACAGTGTATGTAATAACGTTGACGCATTAAAACATACAAGATTTGATCCTTATTTTAAACATTGGATTAATAAAGCAAATAAAGAAAAATTAGTAGATCAGATTTTATCTAAATGAATAGTGTAAGAATATATTATGCAGGTATTCCTGCTAAGAATACTAATAAAGAAAAAGAAATGGTGTTAAGAAATTTTCACCTAGGTATTCCTAATGGCATCAGTAAAGAAATACGCGAGCCAAGATGGGAACCGAGTGACTTAGCAGTAATACAAGGTTGGGTACATGCAAACAGTGGCCGCACACCGCATTTAATGTTTAGACGAGAAATTATACAACAGCAAAAGCGTATTGGTAAACATACACTTGCTATTGATAGTAACTTATTCTTATATAGAGATCCAGGCAATACAAAAACATATTTGCGTTTTAGTTTAGATGACGTTTTTCCTACAACAGGAAATTATTTTACAGACAATGTTGATCCAAGTAGATGGCAAAAACTTAAAACTACTATCGGTTTTGATTTACAACCTTGGACTAACAAAGGTAAGCACATTCTTATATGTTTACAACGTAATGGTGGTTGGAGTATGGCCGGTTTAGATGTAATGGAATGGTGCAACTTAACTATACAGCGTATTAAACAACATACAGATAGACCTATAGTTGTTAGGGCACATCCTGGAGATAAACGAGCACAACAATATTTAAAGTTAACTCATCCTAATGTAACAATTAGTAATAAATCATCTATACTCGAAGACTTTCATAAATGTTGGTCTGTAATAACATACAATTCAAGTCCAGGAGTAGCAGCAGCAATAGAAGGTATACCTGTATTTGTTACTGATCCTACTCCACAAATAAGTCAAGCATATGATGTATGTAATACTGATTTAAAAGATATTGAAAACCCTAAACGTCCTGAAAGACAACAATGGATTGAAAAACTTGCAATGAGTCATTTTAGTTTTAGTGACTTACATACTGGTGTTGCGTGGAATATCATTAAGGATTACATATGAAAAAGTATGCTGCAATAACTAGTATGAATAAAGAATACTATGATAGATGTGGGAAAGTTATGTTAGAAACTTTCAAAGATAAATGGGGACACTTAATGAAGTTGTACGTTTATAATGAAGACAACTTCGATTTAGGTGATAAGTTTTTTAAACCTATGGGTTGGGATTTAGGTAATGAGTATGAAGCATTTCAAGAACGTCATAAAAACAATAGGGTAAAAACATTTTCTAAAAAAGGATTCAGTATTATACATGCTATGGATAACATAGACTGTGATAGATTAATATGGATAGATGCTGATGTAATTTTTAAAAGTCCTATACCTCCAAACATATTAGATGACATAACTAACGACAAAATACTAAGCACACACTTTATGGTTTGGCATCACATAGAGGGTATTGATTATTATAGTTGTGAAACAGGATTCTTTGTACTAAACAAACGTCATAAAGGATTTGAAGTATTTAAAAATACATATAAAGACATTTATTATAATGATAAAACAGACGGGTTACGTAGATTTTATGATGGCGAAATATATGGAAAAACTGTAAGAACTTGTTCTGGTTTTAGAATGATGAATTTATCTGTAAGAGATAAAATTAAGACTCCGATTAAAAAAAGTATACTAGAGCCTTATTTAGAACACCATAAAGCAGGAATGAAAGAACGTGTTAAAAAGGCAAAAACTATCGCCAGTACTCCTCTTTTCGAGTAACCATTATATCTGAGCGTTTAGACTTACCAGCAGTTTTACGATCACCTTTCATATGGTCCATCCACTTACCTAGTACAGTATTAATTAAAGGATGTCCACCGCCTCCAGTACGTGCCTCTCGTAAATACATTTCAGCACTATAATCATGTGCTAAAGGAAATTCTCTTTTATATTTGTTTAGTATGTGTCCAAATACAAAACTATCGTGCCATTCTTCTAGTTTAAATATTCCGTTGTCAGCATCTTCGTAATAGCGTTCAAATTCTTTCATAAACTCATGACATACAGGATGATTTTTATTCATTCCGTAAAATCCGCACTCAGGCCAAGTTTGACTTCCTTTACCTCTACCTACATATGTAAGCCACGAGTTCTCAGGCAATAAATTTTTAAAGTCTTTATGTTTCCAAGGACTATGAATAAACGTATCTGCATCCATCCATACAATCCAACCACTGCTTTTTTCCCAAGCGTCAAATACAGCATAAACTTTGTTAGCAAAACGCACAGCGTCCCATTTAAATGCTTTATTCCAATCTCTTGGTCTACGTGCTTTAATATCATCTGGCGGAATGCCATTTGCTTTAGGAACATCTTTCCAACGTTCTTTAAACGCATTTAATTTTGGTAATGCTTCTTTTGCATTTAATACTGTAATGTTTTCACACATAGGATCTACTATAGGAGAACAATCTTCTGCATATACTAATAACTTAACTTTTGGATCTACACGTTCTGCAAAACTATCTAAAAATCTTTGCCCATAAAGCCGTAATCCTGGCTTATGAAATGTTGTAACCACAGTTATGTTATTCATTATGTATCCTTGTATAAGTATGCTTGTAAGAGTATTTAACTATGAAATTTAGTATTTGGAAACAATATGGCGCACTCAATAGTAAACCGGTTTTTGATGCCTTTGCTCACAGTGTTATGGCTGCTGGGCATACTGTTCTTTGGAATACTCCTGGCGGCGACATTGATGTTATTTGGAGTGTGCTTTTCAATGGCAGAATGGCTCCGAATAAAAACATCTGGGAAAGAAACATTTCACAATCCAAACCGACCATCGTACTTGAGGTCGGTGGCATCAAAAGAGGAACAACATGGAAAGTAGGTTTAAATGGAATCAATAGAGATGCTTTTTTTGGCGATGGCGGTAATGATAGCAATAGGGCTCGACGACTCGGACTCGAACTAAAACCCTGGAAAGAAATAGGCGAATATATTCTTATCTGTGGACAACATGATAAAAGTTTGCAGTGGAAAAATATGCCTAGTATGAGTAAATGGGTAATGCAAACTATAGAAACTATACAACAGTATAGTAAACGTCCTATACTGTTTCGTCCACATCCGAGATGTCCTTTACCTAATATAGAACACGAATTTAAAAATGTTATACGACAAGAGCCACGTAAAACTCCTGGAAGTTATGACGACTTTGACATACAGTTTGATAACATATATGCAACAATAAGTTGGAGCAGTAATCCAGGTATACATTCAATTATTAATGGTGTGCCTGCATTTGTAGGTCCTAGTAGTTTAGCATATGATGTTGCTAATACAGATTTAGCAAAAATAGAAAATCCTAACATGCCCGATAGAACACAGTGGCTAAACGATTACGCTTGGACAGAATTTACAGTAGAAGAAATTTCTGCAGGTTTGCCACTTAAATGCTTGACTTCTAAGCTGTTTTAAGTTATACTAATACAATGAAAACAGTAGAAGATTGCATTGAAATTCTTGCCGGTATGCAAGAGCGTAACGGCGAATTTAAACTAGAGCGTAGTGATTACAATCTAGTAACAAGTCTTGCTCGACAAACATTCAAAGGCATTGGCTACACTGATAGGCAACACCAACTAGCTCAAGAAAAAGTTCTCCACTATAGGCAACAATTTGAAGATAACGGATACGATATTGATCTAGCCCTCTGTGAACTAAGAATAGAATTAAGAAAGATTGATAGAAGTAGATGGGTTAAAATTATTGAATCAGATGCTGCTGTTAGGCCTTTAACACCTACAGATGACGGGCAATGGATTGCTGTAAGATTTATTTTTCAAAAAAAACTTATTGCCAATATTGACCGTCTTAAAAGAAGCATTGGCGAAGGAACATATGATAAAGAAAACAAAGTTCATTATTTTCCTTTAAATGAAAAAACAGTTTATGAAATAGTTTCTAACTTCAACGAAGAAAATAACTTTGAGGTTGATGAAGAGCTAAAAAATTATTATGAAAAATTGGTAGATATGGAAAACAATAAGAAAAATTATTTGCCGGGTATATACGGATTAAAATTAAGAAACCTACACGAAAAAAGTTTAGACTATGCAGTTAGTAGTATAGGTGAGCCTGACATTGATAACTTATGTCATTTTTACGATCAAAAAGAAAAGTTTGGGTTGTATCACTTTGATGAAGAAGATTTAGAAATTAGCTTAAATTCTCTTTCACCAATTGCTAAGAAAGTTGCAATTAGAAAAAAGAAACAAGTACTATTAAGTTCTAAAGAACATAATGTAAACACATTAGCAGAAATTGTGTTAGAACTTTATAGATTTCCTTTACTTGTAGTATTAAATGAAAAGAATTGTTATAACGAAATAGTTCAAATACATAAAGCATTTAGCGGTATTATACTAGATGAAAGTTGTTCAGTTTTATTTAGATTAGATAATAATGAAGAAGGAACAAGTTTTAATCAATATATTAAACGAAATAATTTAAACAATAAGGTTGACAAAGACACTAAGATAGTGTATATTAGTAGTAATAAAATTCCAAAACCGTTACTTCAAAGTGAATGGTTTCCTAGTGCTGCTATAACAACGTTTAGTGGCAGAAACTATGGAGGTACTAAGGTAGACGATTATCTAGATGAAGTAGATTTAATAATTCATTACGATGACGAAGTTAGTCCTTGGAAGGCGAAAAATATTGAGAAACTTTAATGCCTAGTTGTAAACTAATAATTGAAGATGAAGTAAACATAAAGTTGGAAGGACTTGATGTAGATGTACGACGAAAACTCGCAAATGCTCTTAAGTTTGAAGTGCCTTATGCTCGATACATGCCCCAGTATAAATTAGGAAGATGGGACGGTAAAGTTGCTTTCTTTGGTATTGGCGGCTCAGGCTACGTTAATCATCTTGATGTTATTGTTAGTGTACTGGAAAAAAATAATGTCTCTATTGTAGACATTGAAGACAACAGACATCCAGTACAGTTTAACTTTCCTACTATTACAGAACGTTACTGGGCAGATCAAAATGTACGTTGGCCTAAAGGACATCCAGCAGAAGGCGAAGAAATCATTTTGCGTGATTACCAAGTTGATGCAATCAACAAGTATTTAGAAAACCCACAATGCTTACAAGAAATTGCTACTGGTGCAGGTAAAACAATTACCACCGCTACACTTTCGCATCTATGTGAACCTTACGGACGTAGTCTAGTTATTGTTCCTAATAAGTCTTTGGTTACACAAACAGAAGAAGATTATATTAACTGTGGTTTAGATGTAGGTGTGTATTTTGGTGACAGAAAAGAGTTAGGTAAAACTCATACTATCTGCACGTGGCAATCACTAAACATATTAGACAAAAAGCATAAGGATGGCACAGCAGTATTATCACTAGCAGAATTTTTAGATGGTGTTAGTGCTGTTATTGTAGACGAAGTACACCAAGCAAAAGCAGAAGTACTTAAGAATCTACTAACAAGGAACTTAAAGAATGCTCCTATTAGATGGGGTCTTACTGGAACTGTTCCAAAAGAAAAGTTTGAGTTTGAATCCATCCACGCTTCATTAGGCCCCGTCATAGGTGGCATCACAGCAAAAGAACTACAGGACAAAGGTGTACTATCTAACTGTCACGTTAATGTTGTGCAACTAATGGATACACAAGCATTTACAGATTATCAAAGCGAATTAAAATATCTTGTCACTAACGAAGGCAGGATTGAGTATATAGGCAAATTATTAAACAACGTAAAAGAATCAGGCAATACTCTAATACTTGTAGATAGAATCTCAGCAGGCGAGATGTTACAAGAACTTATACCCGGATCAGTATTTGTGAAAGGCGATGTTAAATTAAAAGATAGGAAAGAAGCATATGACGAAATTAATGAAGGGACTAACCATGTTGTTATCGCAACATATGGGGTGGCTGCTGTTGGTATCAATATTCCTAGGATTTTTAATCTCGTCCTTATTGAGCCTGGCAAGTCATTTGTAAGAGTTATCCAAAGTATAGGTAGAGGCGTAAGAAAGGCAAAGGACAAAGACTTCGTGCAAATATGGGATCTTACAAGCACTTGTAAGTTTGCGAAGCGGCACCTTACTCAACGTAAAAAGTTTTATAAGGACGCAGAATACCCATTCACAATAGAAAAAGTGGATTGGAATATATGAAAATTTTAACTTTAGAAAACAAACCGTTTTCTCTTACAAACTTACCTGACGAAATTGAAGATGATGTAAGATTTAGTGTATTAGATAATAGCGACCCAAAAGAACCAGATTTCTTTTTTGTCCCTTTAATATTTTTAGAATCTTTTAATTCTCCTGCAATAGTAATGGAAATAAACGGAAATGAAATAATGATGCCTATAGACTGGCACATAGCAGTCGGCGATAGTTACTGCGGAAATGATTTAGAAGTATTGCCACTAACATCTATAAATGATAGAGGTTTTGAAGCATTTCTTTTTAATCCATTGTCCAGTTTTAAAACAGAATATGGTTCTATTAAAATAACTAATTTTTATAATGATGTAAAATGGTATTTTCCTAAGATGAAAAACGGTCAGCTTTTAAGCGTACCAATTACAGATGAAGACAATCCAATGTGTGCGTTTTTTGTAAAAGACATTAGTAGACAAAGTGAAACAATAGATTTTTCACAACTGTTATAAGGAAAGGGTATGAAAATGAAAGCAGGAAAGATATGGGGTCAAACGGAATTGATCCATGCAAATGGTGTACTAGAGTTTCATCGAATAGAATACAAAGCAGGATATAAATGTAGCGAACATGAGCATCGCTACAAATGGAACGGATTCTTCGTCGAATCGGGCAAAATGATTGTTCGTGTTTGGCAAGATGCGGATCAAGAAGGTTTAGTTGATGAAACTATTCTTGAAGCCGGTGACTTCACTCAAGTGAAGCCAGGAAAGATCCACCAGTTTGAAGGTTTAGAAGATGGTGTCGCTTTTGAGCTATACTGGGCGGAATTTAATCACGACGACATTGTTCGTCGAACAGTTGGCACCAAAATTGAAAAAGGAAAGAAGTAAATTATGTTTACAAAACTATTAGAAGGTGTAGATAAAACACTAGTGCGTAATCTAGTTATTCTACACACCCTAGTAATTGCAGTAAGTAATTATTTGGTTACAATTAGATTTGATCTATTCCCAGGTGCAGATTTGCCCTTGTTTGGATCATTTCCGTTAGCAGCAGCGGCATTTACATTTCCGATTGTTGTAGTAGCTACCGACTTAACAGTTAGATTAGTTGGCAAGGAAGCAGGCAGAGCTGTAGTAGCTATGGCTATTGTTCCGGCCATTATTGCATCAGTGCTAGTATTGTTAGCTCTAGGTGACGAACATGCGTATAGAGTAGGTTTAGCGTCAGGCGTTGCATACGGTATAGGTACAATGTTAGATGTATATGTGTTCCAGCACATTCGTGAAAAATATTCACAGGCTTGGTGGGCAGCTCCGGCAATTTCCACTATTGCTGCAAACATAATTGATACGTACTCATTCTTTTACACAGCGTTTTATCCTGCACCGTGGGTACACGGCGTAGCATTTAACAATACGCTTACAAAGATTGTAGTAGGATTAATTGTGTTCTTACCAGCTTACGGCTTGCTTCTTGCATCGCTCAAGAACAAATTTGATGTAGGTTTGACGCCTGCACCAGAGCCGGCAACAGCGCCTAAAAAGCGTGGTCGCAAACCTAAAGCAAAGAGCGAATAGTGTATTCGAAAGAATATATAAAACAACTCCAAAGCCTCCACATGGACAGAAGTCGTCCTAGAGGCTTTGGAGGTAAAATCAAAGATCTAGGAAAATTTTATACATTTCTAGACAAATGGCAACCTAGAAATTTACTAGACTATGGTTGTGGTAAAGGTATTATACTTTCTCATATTAATGAAAAGTATCCAGACATTAGATGTTATGGTTATGATCCTGCAATACAAATGTTTTCTAATTTACCAGCATCGCCAGTAGAATGTATTTTTAGTAACGATGTATTAGAACATATAGAACCAGAATACTTAACAGATGTTTTACAAAACATTAATTTTTATAGTTTAAAATATATATGGTTACGAATAGATACTTTACCTGCTAGAAAAAAATTACCAGATGGCAGAAACGCCCATTTAATACAAGAACAACCTAGTTGGTGGATAGAACAAATACAAAAACACATAGCAGGCAGGATGGTATATACACAATTAACACATAAAGGCAAATTTGATGTCGCTATCGAAAAATAAATTACTTCCCGGAGAAGAATTAATATACGAAAGAGCTAATGGTGTAGTATATGCTCGATATCCTAACAAACCTGATATACCTCGTTGGATAATAGGTGGAGATCCTGGTGCTGTTGCTAGAGCACAAGGTAAACTTTTAGACTACGGCGAATGGAATCATTTGTGTGAAGTTGCAGAAGAAAGCCCGGCACTGAAAAAACAACTTGACAAATTAGTAACTATGTATTATTTGATAAAGGATCAGAAATGAAATACAATAATTACAATATAGGCGGAACAATTGTTAAGCAAGATGATCGCTACGAAGTTGCAGACAATACAGAATTAAAAAATCTTATTTTAAGTTCTACAAAACTTAATGCTAATAAAAGTACAACTGGACATAGTCATGTTGGACAAGAAGAGGTATATTTTTTTATAAAAGGTGAAGGCAAAATGGAACTTGACGACGAGACTATAGAAGTTGGAGAAGGCGATGTAGTTCTTGTTAAAAGTGGTGTGTTCCATAGAGTGCATGCAGGGCCAAGGGGTTGCATCATGAACTGTGTATTTGATGGAAAGAGAAGACAATGAGAATTATTGCAGGACCTTGCCAACACGAAACACTAGAACAAAGTATTGAGATTGCAGAAAAGTGTGCAAGAGTTTGCGCCAAGTATGGCATTGAATATTACTTCAAAGCCAGTTACGACAAAGCAAATCGTACTAGTGTAAACGGAGAAAGAGGCCAAGGTTTATTTACTACGTTATACGATTTTCAAACTATGAAAAAAGAAATACCAGGGTTAAAAACATTAACTGATGTACATACTTCTGAACAAGTTTCTACTATACGCAATCAGTTTAGAGATGCTGTAGATGTTCTACAGATTCCTGCGTTCTTGTGTAGACAAACAGATTTGATTACGTCAGCCTGCGACACAGGAATGATTGTGAATATTAAAAAAGGACAGTTCTTAGCACCCTGGGACGTAGAAGGTATTCTTAGCAAAACAGAAGGTGCTAAAGAAGTATGGATAACAGAGAGAGGTACAAGTTTTGGTTATAATACCCTTGTTGTTGATTTCACTGGGCTTGACTATATGCTCACTAATTATAACGTTCCCATTGTATTGGATGCTACCCACTCGGTACAGAAGCCGGGTGGAAACGGCACTTCAAGTGGAGGCAATCGCGATTTCGTTCCAGGTCTTACTCGTGCTGCTTCTGCTTTGGGCATCGACAGCTTCTTTTTAGAAGTACATGCTGATCCAGACAATGCACCAAGCGATGGGCCTAATATGTTGAAGTTAAAAAACTTTGAGGAGGTAGTACGTGACATCATCAGCCATTCTTATTCCCGCTAGATACGGCAGCACAAGATACCCAGGAAAGCCTCTGACTATGTTAGGGGATAAACCTATGATACAACGAGTAGCAGAAGCTTGTAAAGCAACAGGGTATGATACCTATGTGCTAACAGATAACAAAACTATTGCACAGGCAGCACAAGCATCTGGTGTAGGCATTTATATAGATTCACATGATTATGAAAACGGTACCGAAAGATGTGCCGGAGCAATTGCTAGTCGTAAGTTTGATGAGTACGATAATTTTATAAATGTACAAGGTGACATGCCAGACGTAACAAAGGAAATGATAGACAAATGTATTTTTAGTTTACAACATTATAATGTAAGCACAGTGTTTACTAATATGCCTGAAGCAAAGCAAGATGATCCTAGCAGTGTAAAAATGATACGTGCAGGAGACAATGCATTATGGTTTGGTAGAGGTATGACAGGGTATGGCGAATGGCATTTAGGCGTTTATGGATATAGTAAAAACGCTTTACAATGTTATCAAGATATGCCTATACCTAAAGAGGAAAGAATTGAGCAATTAGAACAATTGCGTTGGTTAAAAAACGGTTGGCAAATAGGCTGTTTGAGTGTACAATTTAATGGTACAGAGATAAACACACCTGAGGATGCAGAAGAGTGGCACAAGAAAAACTTAATCTAAAACAAATACTTGGCTGTATAGATATGAACTACAAAGGAGCCTGGAAAGAATTTACTGACGAAGAAAAAAAGAGTGTAGGCTTTTGGTTACTTAATAGATACGTTAGTAATGTTGCTGGCAACAGAGAAAAACAAGAACGTGCAATAGAAAACACAAATAAGTACTATAACAAACATTTTAATACAATCGGTGTAGGCAAAGAAACCGGTCATCAAGAACTGATGTGGCAACTATTGTGCATGAGCGGAGCAACTGGAAAAATAGAATTCCATCCATACATTGGATTTAAAAAGAAAACCGAATCTAATTCGAAAGCAATAAAATTATTAGAAGAAATATATCCGAATATGAAACAAGACGAGGTAGAATTACTTGCTAGACTATCTACAAAAAAAGAACTCAAACAATTGGCTGAAGAACATGACGTTGACGTCAAGCTCTGATAAACCATACAAATGCGAATACTGCGGCAATGGTTATATGCGAGAAAAGACTCTTGCAGCTCATATGTGTGAAAAGAAGAGGCGTTCTTTACAAAAAGATGAAAAGCGAGTAAGGTACGGCTTTTATGCCTTTCAACGATTTTACAAACTCAGTGCAGGAACTAAGAAAGAAAAAACATATGAAGATTTTTGTGCAAGCCCCTATTATAATGCTTTTGTTAAGTTTGGCAGTTTTCTTAGCAATGTCAAACCTTTATATCCTGAGCGATATATCGATTATGTGGTTACAAGCGGTGTCAAGTTAGATCACTGGGCACGAGATGAACTGTACGAAAAGTATGCACTAGAATTTATTCTTAAAGAAGATGTTGCTACTGCACTTGAACGTAGTGTAAAAACAATGATGGATTGGGCAGAAGAAAATGAGCCTGCTGCATGGAATCATTATTTTAATTATGTTAGTTTAAATAGAGCAGTGTGGCATATTAAAGACGGAAAGATATCGCCTTGGCTATTACTTAATTGTAAAAGCGGAAAAGACATGTTAAGTAAGTTTAATGACGAACAATTAAATCTTGTTTATCACGTTATTAACCCTGAACATTGGGCTATGCGATTTAAAAGAAAACCAAGTGATGTGCAGCTTGTTAAAGATGTTGCAAAAGAAAGTAATCTATAATGCCAGATATTGACATAGATTTTGCAGACAGAGACATTGTGTTGTCAAAGATACAACACCGTGTTGCTAAACTTGATAGTGAAAAGAAACACAACACCGGCGTCTATGTTACAGAAATTCCTCACAACCCTGTGGATAACCTATCTACTATCGACTACAAAAACGCCGAAGACAGAGGTTATTTTAAATTAGATTTTTTAAATGTGTCTATATACAAAGACATCCAAGATGAGACACATTTAATGAGTCTCATGCAAAAGGAACCACTATGGGAACTATTGGAGCACGAAGAATTCGTAGATCAAGTCTTTCATCTAAGCGGGCACAGCAGTCTGTTGAAACAATTGAAGCCTACATCGGTAGAACAATTGGCAGCGACACTGGCGATAATTCGTCCGGCAAAAAGGCACCTAGCGGACAAAAACTGGCAGACGATACTAAAAGAAGTCTGGATCAAACCTGAAAACGGTGAATACTATTTTAAAAAAGCACATGCTGTATCATATGCTATAGCATGTGTTGTACATATGAACTTATTGTGTGAGCAACTCAATGGCTACTAAAGAAACGTTTGGTTTACTAAGATCTAGGTTTTTTAACTAGCTGTACACTTTTGCGTTTTACACGTTTTATTGCAAGGTTGTTTAAATTAACACAAGGGCCAATTGTAACCTTGACATCTTTGCTATTCATTGTTATGAGTGCATGTCTAAAAGGTTCTATGTCTTTTCTCAAAAATATATTAATTGGTATCATCCTGTTAGATTCCCACCACCATATATCACCCAGTTCTAAAAAAGCTTTACGCTCATTTTCAGATCGGAGATTAGTGTACACATACATAGATGTAATGTACTGATCTTGATTGGAAATGATTCCTACATATTCTTGTCCACCATATGTGACGACAGAAATATAAGGAAAGTTTTTTTCTATATCTTTTAATAACATATTAGCGATAAATACTTTAAATAAATTAAGGATCCTTTTTGTATGCAACTTATACCTAGATATTTATATGAAAACAAAGTTGATGTTGTATCAAACGATATAGGATTCGTTGTGGAGTATAGACCAGTGTATAGTAGACAATTAAAAGTTTATAGAGGGATAGACAATCAATTACAGTTTAGATTGCTTAATGCAGATCAAAAGCCTGTAACAATTACAACAACACCAGTGTTGGTTGTGTTTGATGAAAACAATGTAAAGATTATTGAAAGAGATTGCACAGTACAAGACGATGGCTCCACAACTGCTACCAAAGGTCAGTTCACTGTAACAATTACTGAAAATGATTTATTGAATGTGCAACAACAATATCTCCACTATAACGTATATATGAAAGCTTCCGCAGGTCAAAATACACTAACTTATGCAAACAGTTACTTTGAAAGTGCAGGAACTATATACGTAGACGGTAATGCTTTTCCAGGACCAAAGTCTAGTACAGAAATTACAACCTTTTTTGCAGAAAATGATTACTGGGTAGCAGGATCAAGTGATACAAATAAAATTACAGCAGAGCCAGGGTTAAACGGAAATGAAGCACTACACACTGTTGCTGTATATACAGATGCATATGTAGGCAATGTCGAAATACAAGCAACCTTAGACAATCAAATTACAGGTTCAAACAATTGGTCTACTGTTGATACATTATCATTTGCAGGAAATGAAACACAACCCGTGCCGTCTAGTTTTAACGGCATTTACACATACCTTAGATTTAAGGCAAGTGCAGATCCAGAAAACAAGATAACAAAGATATTAGTGAGAAATTAAAATGGCAAACAGCGAAACAATACTATCGGCACAGACACATCCAGGAGACAGTACAACACAAACTGTAACTGGTGCTAATTTTAAAGGCGACGGATTTTATAGCAGAGCCGACGGACTACACACAATTCAAATTAGTGTGACTGAAATAATTGGCACTATAACTATTCAGGCAACGTTAGCTACTACACCTACTTCAGATGATTGGTTTGATATTGTTACTCATACAAGTGCAGACGACAGCAGTGCAAACCGAACAGGAAGTTTCCTTTACAATTTCACAGGCAACTATGTTTGGATAAGAGCTGTTGTAGAATATACAGACGGTACTGTAAATAGTATTCAATTAAATCATTAAAACCTCTTGACATAATCGTATACTGACACTATAATAATAGTATGAGTGTAGTAAGCGATACAGTTCTGACATACTTGCCGCCTAAGCGTAAAACAACGCCTAGTGGCTGGCTATCATTTAATGCACCGTGTTGCCATCACAATGGACACACGGCTGACACTCGCGGACGTGGTGGCTTAATAAGCAACCCCGATGGAGGCGTTAGTTATCACTGCTTTAACTGCGGCTTCAAAGCAAGCTGGCAACCGGGCAGAAATTTCTCACACAAGTTACGAAAACTCCTACAATGGATGGGAGCGCCTGACGATATAATCAACAAGGTGGCGTTGGAAGTGATGAGAGAGAATGAAGGTGTAGAGGCTAAAACACGTATTGCCGAACTGCCTACATTTAATACTGTCCCGTTGCCAGACGATGCTATCAAGATTACAGACATAACAGACTTTAATAAGTTTAGTATGGCGGTGTTAGAGTACATGGCTGCACGTAATCTAAACGTAGATGATACAGACTACTACTGGTCACCTAGTCTAGGTTATCGTGATCGTCTTATTATTCCTTTCTACTATGAAGGACGTATTGTAGGATGGACAGGACGCAGCGTTGTACCTGACAAGAAACCCAAGTATCTTACAGAAGTACAACCAGGATATGTATACGGACTAGACGACCAGCGTTATAGCAAAGTGTTTGCTATTGTATGCGAAGGACAACTAGATGCTATACACGTAGAAGGTTGCGCACTAGGTGGGTCAGAAATTTCAGATCAACAAGCAATGCTGTTAAATAGACTACAGAAGCAAATTATTGTTGTACCGGATAGAGATAATGCAGGCAGCAAACTTGTAGAACGTGCTATCGAATTAGGTTACAGCATTAGTATGCCTGAATGGAGAGAAGACATCAACGACATCGGAGATGCTGTAGATGTTTATGGAAGACTGTATACATTACATAGTATTGCAGTTAGTGCAGAAGATAGTCCATTAAAAATTAGATTGAGGGCAAAGAAATGGTTTACTTGAAAAAACTTTGGACAATAATTAGTTGGCCGTACACAAAAATTAAAGAAGAAATAAAGTTCCGTCAGAAGTTAAAAGAATTACAAAAAAAGGATCCGTTTATATACAAATGACAGAGTTTAAGTTAGGTATATACGAAATGCTAAAACGCATCATAGGCGGAAGTAGTCTTGGCCTTGCTGTAGTATATACCATAGGACACATAATTATTGCAATAGCATGTGTGAAAATAATTACTGGCGCAACATTAGAACTTGCAGCAATAGATGCTATTGTAGAACCAATAATAAACGGTGTCTGGTTTTATCTTCTGCATAAAACTTGGAAAAAATTTAAAGGTATAAAATGATTACATGGGGTATTTCAGCAAACAGTCACGACGCTGCATTGGCTGTATTTTCAGAAGACGGTCTTGAGTTTGCAAGCCATTCAGAAAGATTTAGCGGTATTAAAAACGACCCACATCTAAATGCTAAACTTATAGACTATGCAAAACAATGGGGAGAGCCTAATGAAGTTATTTGGTATGAAAGACCCTTTAGAAAAACTCTTAGACAACTTAGAGCAGGGCAAGGATGGAACTATAACGAAAATAATATTAAACGTTATCTTAAGAGCTACGGCATTACTGCTCCTATTCGCTATACTAGTCACCATCATAGTCATGCTGCCGCTGGTTATTATACTAGTCCTTTTAGTGACGCTACTGTGGTATGTATTGATAGCATTGGAGAGTTTGAAACCCTCACCGTTTGGGAAGGGACCAATGACGTTCTAAAGAAAAAATATTCTCAGGGCTATCCTAACAGCGTAGGCTTGTGGTATAGTGCTATGACTCAGCGTGTAGGCCTAAAGCCTAATGAAGATGAATACATCTTAATGGGTATGGCAGCATATGGAGACCCTGGTAGATTTTGGTGGGATATGTATGACATGATCGAATACATAGACGGAGCAGAAGTCAAGTATACACACAATCTTCACAGAGGGTGCCGTTGGTGGAAGCCAGGGTTAACATCGGAGCAGGATATGTTTGACATTGCTGCTGCCACTCAGAAGTGTTATGAGTTTACCCTAGAACAAATATTAAAGTGGGCTGAGAAGAATACAAAGAGCCGTAACCTAGTTTTAATGGGAGGGTGTGCCCTAAACTGTAGTGCTAATCATTTGGCCTACAAGTATTTTGACAACGTATGGATCATGCCCAACCCGGGTGATGCTGGGTCAGCAATAGGGTGTGTACTGGCTCACAAAAAAGAACATATGGAAATGAATCATGTATACACAGGCTACAACATAGAAGGAGAATACCCAGTTGACAAACTTATTAAGGAACTTAAAAACACTGGTATTGCGGGTGTCGCAAATGGTCGCGCTGAGTTTGGTCCTAGGGCTCTTGGCAATCGTAGCCTCCTTGCCGACCCACGTGGAGCAGACATCAAAGATAGAGTCAACGACATCAAGCAACGACAACGATTCCGTCCCTTCGCTCCAGTTATCCTGTCAGAACATTATGACGAACATTTCGACGGGAGAGCAAATAGCTATATGCAGTTTACCGCCCGTTGCAAGCATCCAGACCTGTATCCTGCCATCGTACACAAAGACGGTACATCCAGAGTCCAGGTGGTACCAAAAAACAATAGCGGAATACGATCTTTGTTAGAACACTGGTACGAAACTACAGGATGCCCTATGCTACTAAACACTAGTTTAAATATTAAAGGCAAACCGATGATTAATAACTTGACAGATGCTCAAGAGTTTGCTAAAATGTACAAAGTTAAGGTATATACGAATAATGACTAGACAGAACACTGATTACGGATACGACATCCAAAAAGTATATTTAGAGATGATGCTTACAGATGCAGAATCTTTTGTAAGGTGCCAGGCTGTATTTGATCCAAACACATTTGATCGTCGATTACAAGCACCAGCAAAATTTCTAAATGATTATGTAACAGAACATAACGCACTGCCTACATTTGATATGATCAATGCTGCAACAGACAGCAACTTAAAACATCCAGGAGATCTAGCAGAAAATCACTATGATTGGTTGCTGGCAGAGTTTGAAACATTCAGTAGACACAAGGCGTTAGAATCGGCTATTCTTAAGAGTGCTGACTTGCTTGAAAAAGGCGAGTATGGACCTGTTGAAGATCTAGTTAAGAAGGCTGTGCAAATTGGTTTGCAAAAAGACTTGGGCACAGACTATTGGGCAGATCCACGTGGTAGACTAGAAGCAATCAAAGACAAGAACGGACAGGTAAGCACAGGCTGGCCGGCACTGGACAAGAAACTGTTTGGCGGATTCAACAGAGGCGAGCTTAACATCTTTGCAGGTGGCTCTG
>Ga0255764_10000769_pt1 | contig 28284 bp, 24 predicted proteins | sample 071ome_30_FD_179964 | JGI IMG/M metagenome (GOLD analysis project Ga0255764, IMG submission 179964) | Coastal salt marsh microbial communities from the Groves Creek Marsh, Skidaway Island, Georgia - 071406AT metaG (version 2) | ecosystem: Environmental > Aquatic > Marine > Intertidal zone >... | reverse complement strand
GGGTTGGAACCTGCAACAATGCGTGCACTGATTTCAAACACTTTGAATTCAAGTTTGTCAGTGACGATTGTTTCGAGACAAAATGGGCCGAGCATTCCTCGCCCGTCTTCTTCCAGATTAAATGACGCAGCGACAGTTCCTTCCGCCATTTCAAAAGCTCTCGGTAGTAAAGATTCACGGATGACTACTGGTTGATTTCCTGTCACAACAAATGATGGCTCAAGATTCATTTCTCTTAAGTCTCGTAATGAACCCAATTTGTAAAACTCATCGACATTGCTCTCATCCCTTCGGTCCATCGACATAAGTTCTAATCGCCCAAGATTTTGTCCCGCTCGTTGACCTGTGCCACGAACTTGATAACCATCTGTGCTGATTGGATCGAAAAAGAAGTGAAGATAATATCGACACCCGAGTACATATTCTTGGATTGTAAACTCCTCTTCAATATCCACATTTCGTCGAAAATCTCGGTAATCTCTTGCAATAAAGTATCCTCTTCCACCTTTAGCCCCGGCGTATTTTACGATGACGGGACCGTCAATATTGTGTGGGTCTTCAACAATTTTCGGCATTGTGCAACCACCTTGTTCAAGCCATTCCCTTTGCAAAGCACGACTGCTCTCCCACCTGAGGATTCCTCGGTTTCCATATGTTGGTACTTGGAGTGTCCTGTAATTGCTCGCACCAAGATATTCTACCAGTGAACCGTGAGGGATGATAATCACATTACGTTGTCTGAACCACTCAGCATGGTCGAGCATTTCTCTATAATCATCGAGCATCAACCATTCATCAGGTTCAGCCCCTGGAAATGCTTTGTAAAAACGGCGGCGGTTTTCTCCGACAGCGATGCCAAGGGTTCGAAAACCTTCCATTTTCGCCCCATGTAGAATCTGAAGGGATGAATGGGACGCTACAACCCCAATTGTGATGTTGTCTTGGTCGTAGTTTTCTAACCAACCTCGGAGGGTACCAGCATCTACGCCCATATCGACCGGTTTTGTATGCACTCTATGAGTCTTGTGTCATACTTTGAGGCAGGTCGAACGTTCTCAAGTTAAAACTTCATTCATATGATTCGGAAAAGGTTCAAAGTCTGTATGTTGAACCTTAACATATGAGCAATGATACATCGTCAACCAGAATGACGTACGGAAATTATCTCAGGTTACCCGATTTACTCTCTCTACAATCTGGCCCGAAGAATTACGCTCCTCCACCTTCAAATCATGAAATGCATTTCATTGTCGTCCATCAGGCATTCGAACTTTGGTTTAAGCTTATTTTGAGAGAATTAGAAGAGGCAAGGCAAAAGATGTCCCAACAAATTATCGACGAGGCCCAAATTCAACTCATTGTTCAACATCTCGAGAGAGTGTCTGAAATTTTCCGCCTCCTTGCCCAGCAGTGGAAAGTGATGGAAACGATGTCACCAATCGATTTTCTTTCATTTAGGGATCGACTTGGGACATCCTCTGGTTTTGAATCTTGGCAACTTCGACAGATTGAATTTGTCATGGGATTGTCAAATGAAGATCGAGTAGGAAATATGGACCCACTTGACCATATGAAAAGATTACGAGATGAAGGGAAAATTAGTGCAGAAATTTTTGATGAAGTTGAACGTATTGCAACATCGCCATCGCTCAACGATGTCCTCCATAACTGGCTATCAAGAACCCCCATCCATGGTTCTAAACCACAGGATGCAACAGATTCGAAAATTGTTACCAATTATATTGAAGAACATCTATCTTCAATGCAAGCACAAGTTGATGTGTATGTCCAACATGCAATATCAATCGGTCATATGAAAGAGGAACAAATACGCCCTAGGTTGGAAGCAAACATTTCAGCAGCCCGTGAATTTTTCTTCGATTCAAATCAAAACGTACGACGAGACCGAGTGGGTCTTTTATTCATCGAATCGTATCGACATTTGCCTTTACTATCATGGCCACAACGATTACTCGACTGTTTCATCGACTTAGAGGAATCAATGTTGCTGTTTCGTGCCCATCATGCGAGAATGGTGGAGAGAATGATAGGCAGGCGGTTGGGTACAGGAGGTTCATCAGGTGTTGATTACCTCGATGCAACATCATCGTATAGAATATTCAAGGATTTATGGAATATTCGTACGCTTCTCGTCAAACAGAGTGCTACTCCTGACCTGCATCAACCAGAGTACTATGATTTTCATCAAAGTCAAAAATGAACGACCTTACTCGTCAAGGTGAGGGTCGATATCGATTGGGATGAGGTGATTGTCATATTCATAGAGAGCGATTTTGAGAGGGTCGAGAACATATCGAATGGAAGCTTCTTCGAGACCATAAAGTGAAATTAATTCATCTTGGAATTCTTGTCGAAGGGATTCTTCTGTTGCGTACAGAGGTGCCCCCATACCAATTTGAAGTGCTCTTGCACCAATGATTCTTGCACGTTCAAAACGGGTATGATTACGAATTGGCTTAACCATTCAAGACACCTACGAGCAATGCTCGTATTTGGCCGACCTGTGTCATCTTTTTGAACTTAACCCCGTTGCCCTACTTACTCTTCACTATCTCCATCACCTCGAAATGATGGTTTTCTCATCAAATTATAATGACTCACAAGAGCGGGATAAAGGAGAAGGAAAAGTAATCCGCCAACGATGTACGGTAGATTTGTTTGTGTAGTTGTTGAATATTTTTGACCTTGGTCCCCTGGGGTACTTAAGAAATCAAAACCACTTGCAGTAGCATTTGAACCCTGTAAAAATTGACTACGTTCGCCATTTGTCCATGAATTAATGAATAATTTTCCTCCATGTCGGAGATCAAAGGTTTCATTCACATCCAACTGAGGCGATTCAGAGGAGACATAAGCGACAGATTCTACAACATCAAAAGTGACCCCAGACCGTTCTTTCAGCACAGGGATTGTATACCAAACTTCCCAATATTCCAAAGATGAACCGGTGAAAAAAAGTGTTGAATTGACGAGAATATCTTCGGTATCCATCGGCTCAAGAGAGGTCGTGTTTGTCAATGCCTCAAGGTCGAGAACTTGGCGATTACCTGTAAACAAATATTCTCCGTTGTACACAACTGATGGGAAATACAGTAATCGATATTCACCTTCAAAATGAATGAAAGATGCTGACGTGTAATTCTCATCAAAGTTTGATGATTGATGAAGGACAATATTCGTATCATTCTCTACAAGTGATGACAAAACCCCATCAACATCAGTGCATGGAGTGCACCAATCTGCACTAAAGTACTCTATCATGTGGTTTTTTGAATCTATAGAACATGAATCATTTTCATCCACAAGACAAGCGATATCGACCTCGATGGACGAAATCATTGTCGCTTGATATTCTTCATGTGCTACACCGTGAAATGAAAATGATGATAGGAGTAAACATAGGCATCCTAAGAGCGTGAAAACTCGCACATGCATGAACATGGGTAGAGGCATTTGTTCAAAAGGGGTCTCTTCCCCCACTTACACATGGAGGATGGTGAGGGCCTTCCATTTTACAAACGCCCCTCCACCATACCAATTGCGATATGCTTCATGGCAATGTTGATTGTCATCGCAGGAGGAACAATACGAATCCATGATGCTGGAGAATCTTGTCCAGACTGGCCACAGTGCTTTGGAACATGGGGTTTCGACATTTCTGAGGACGAGCAAGAAGCCTATTGGGATGAAAACCCAGATGAAATCGATAGCCGGGGAATTGACCATCGATACACGGTCTTCGAAATTTTCACTGAATGGGTACATCGAGCTCTTGTCGGCGTTATTGCTATTCCAATTCTTGTCAATGCGATTATGATGCATCGGATGGAGGAAAAATACGGGAGGGCAGCGAAAAATATCGCCTTTCTTTCTGGCGTTCTCTTAATTATTCAAGCAATTGCAGGAATGGTAACTGTTGAATTTGATAATGAGGATTGGACAGTAGCCATGCACCTCACTCTGGCATCAATTTTCACGGCACTATTCATTTTTCAGTACCTCATCATGCGAGTTAAGGAAGGGAAAGCATGGAGATTCTTGTCACTCACGAAAGAGGATATCTCAAGTGTACAAAACGATGTCATTCGCATCGCTATTGCTGTAGGCGTACTTCTTGTTTTAGGGGCTTGGGTTTCTTCAACAAGCGGTGGCGAATACAACAAAGCTTGCTCCGTCGGATTTCCTGATGGTTGGCCACAGTGCCAAGGTGAATTTCTACCACAATTTTCTGAAAACGGAGAGTTGGTCCCGGGCGTTCTCATTCAAATGATTCACCGGCTTGGTGCTGTTGTTGTGGGCGTTGTTCTTTTTTTGGTTTCAGCAAAACTACGCGAATATGTTCGAAGCCATCCAACAGCTCAACCAATTTCAACCATGGTCGAGACAACAACTGGTTTTTGGTTACTCAACGTCATTGTCGGTGCAATGTATATTATATTTGCAAAGGCGGATGAATTCCCAGAAATTCTTTCCCTTCTCCATCTTATTGTCGGTGTTACTGTTTTCCTCGTTTCTATCTCAACTTATTTCATGATCTACATTGCCACAATTGAAGGAACCCCACAAGCACAAGTACCGCAAGAACAGGAGTGATAAAATTGACCGAAAAAAAGTCAATGCTTTCTTTAGCGATGGAATTGATGAAACTTCGTGTTATTGTGCTGTTGCAAATCACTGCGATTTGTGCTATACTTATTCATGATTCACTTGTTCGAAATGAAGTTATTGATGGATCTCGGACATGGCTCGACACACTGTTTGCAATAGGTTTGACATTGCTCGGAGGAACACTTTCTGCTGGAGGTTCAAATGCAATTAATATGTGGTATGATGCTGATATTGACCCACACATGAAGCGAACGATGAACAGACCTATTCCGAGAGGTGATGTTCGACCAAGGACTGCTTTAATCTTCGGTATTTTTATCAGTCTTCTCGGTTCAAGTTTGTTTTTCTTTGTACATTGGAAAGCCGCATTTTGGTCTTTCTTTTCAGTCTTTTTTTATGTGTTCATTTATTCTGTATGGCTCAAGAGAAGAACTCCACAAAATATCGTCATCGGAGGAATTGCAGGGTCAACACCTCCACTCATAGGTTGGATTGTTGCCTCATCATCAACCATTCCTTCGAATGTAAATCCATTTGACCTTGGTTCACCCATTCCATGGATTCTCTTCCTTCTTATTTTCCTGTGGACGCCTCCTCATTTTTGGGCCCTTGCCTTGTATAGGTCTGGAGAATATGGTAAAGTCAATATTCCAATGATGAATGAAGTCAAAGGGCCAGAATCGACCGTCCGACAATCAAAAATGTACGTGATTTTACTCTTTCTTCTGGGTTCTCTGCCATGTTTTTGGCCAAATTCGGGCATACCACTTCTCTGGGCTTTTATCTCGGGCGGTCTAACATTTTGGTATGCCAAATCGGTATGGAATATCGACATCAATGAACCATTGGATGAAAACGGTAGAATGCCGAAAGCAGCAAAATCCTTCTTTCGAAGCTTGTTTTATCTCGGATGGATGTTCATTAGCATCGTCTTTGTCTCATTTATTCCACCGAAGTGGCTTGGCCCCCTTGGTATATTGTGATAAGAAGTGACACTTTATTACCGCTATCTTCATGACTCAATCGTAGGTCGGCGGTTTACATTGCGGCAGTCGCATAGCCTGGCCATTGCGCCGGATTGCTAATCCGGTGGTGTCTCACCTCGGGAGTTCGAATCTCCCCTGCCGCGCCATCAATATAGGACGAACTTCATGCACAGCCATGGTAGAACTAAGTATGCCGTTGTTGTTCAGTGTTGTATTTATCGTTCTCCTATTGATTCCGAGAGTTCGAAACGCTCTCTTCTTTGTGCTTTTTTCTTACAAATTGATTTGGAAATATCTTCATTTGCGGCCATCGAATGACAGGCCATGGGTCAATGACAACAAAGAAATAGCGTTTGCAGAAATTGAAGATACAAATGTTAATCTTCAAAATGTAAGAGATTTTTCCTGGACCACAACTAGAGAGTATGAAGAGCATTGGGTCAGCATGGATTTCGATACAAGAAATGTCAAAGATATTTGGTTTGTTCTAGAATATTTTGACCCTGAGCGAAAGGGTTTGGCCCACACGATTCTTTCCTTTGAATTTGAAGATGGGTCTTTTCTTTCATGTTCTATAGAAGCAAGAAGAGAAGAGGGTGAACGATATCATCCAGTCACAGGAATGTTCCGACAATTTGAATTGATCTATGTTTGGGGTACAGAACGAGATTTGATTGGGGTTCGAACGAGGTGTCGGCCAAAATCCACGACACATTTGTTTCGAGCAAAATTGTTCCGAGAAGAGAGTAAGCAACTGCTTCTTCAGTCATATCTCAATCGGACAAATCAACTTGCTGCCCATCCAGAATGGTACAATTCGATATCAAATACATGCACAACGAACATTGCAAAGCATGTGAATGAAGTTTATCCTGGAAGAATTCCTAAATCCTTTGCAATATTACTACCAGGACTCAGTCCAAGTCTATTGGATAGAAATCAGTTGGTTGAACTCGATGGGCACACCATGCAAGAGATGTTAGAACTCTCAATAATTGATGAAAAAGCGATGGCATGGGACGGCGTAGATGATTTCAGCCAAGTGATTCGAACGTAATCACTCAAAGAAGTCGTCAAAATCACCCGAATACATACTTTGATTTCGCTTTCTAGCATCCAAGACTCTCTTTAACCGCTTCCGCTTTTTCAAGATAAGAGGTAACAGGATAAAATTGAGCAAGATTAAGCCAATCATCGTAGCACCGGTGGCTTGAAACTCTTCAGTTTCCATAGCATCCTCTAAATCTCCAAGCCACTCAAATCCAAGTGGTGGTTCTGGCTCAGGTTCAGGTTCAGGAATGATATGTTGATTGTAAGTCCACCAGTCATCATCAATATGGACCCGTTCAACGTTATCTGAAGGGTATGTGGCGATGAATTGTTGATTTCCAACTGCATCAATGGGAGCAAGGATGTAGTAATACGTTCGGTCTGGCCGAATTCCATTGAATTCTATACCACTTTGATTGAATGTCCCCTTTTCACCAGGTGTGCCTTTCAAGTTGGTGGCCAAAGGCGTGATAAATCGAAGGTTAACATTCTCAGGCTTTGCTTCAACCCTGTACATATTCCATGATAATTCACCATTCAATTCATTTTGAGGCCAGGTCCATGTTAAATTCACCTCGTAGCATCTTGACCAGTCTTTTGTGAGGGAGAAACAATCAGTGGAATTTGTGAACCGCCACGTATGCCTGAAGTCGATAATATTCGTTACTGGCGGAATTGCATCTCCACAGAGGAGGCCAGCAAGGCCTTCTGAATTCCTCGTGATATTGACCATGTCAATATTTGATTGTCCAGAACGGTCTGCTGGAATTAATGCGTATGAAGAGCATATACCGGTCTCCATTACATCAGGGTCAACGTAATGTTGACTTGTTGATGGCAACATTGTAACGAGTGAACCATTGGTTAATTGCTCCCATTGGAAAGCGTTGATGCCTCCTTCAGGGTCTGGGAAGTAGGTTGTGCCTTCAATGCCTCGATATCGATACACATTCCACCCACCGAAATATGGATTTTCGATGTCCCCGAGAGAATCCCAATGAAGTTCAATGCCGCCATTCTTCATCAATGACCATGATAAATTGTTTGCGTGGACAGAGGGAGGAGGTAATTCTCCTGCGATGAGAATGATCCCGCTGGAGTACATCTTTACAGAAAATGTTCCATCTTCGTTCACGACATATTCTCTATCACCTATAAATGGCTGCCAGCCTTCATCATCAACGCTGTCGAGGTATCTTAGCTGAACAGTTGACAAATCCACAGTTGATGGTGCAATAAGCGACATATCCAAATGAAGTGTAATCTCCTTTATATCGGGTTCAATCCCCGGATTCTCCACCGATTCGACTTCGAGAATCATGAGGTGAAGTGGTGACAACCCGTTCCCGAGCAGGTAACCTTTACCTATTGCAGGCAATTGCTCAGTAAATGAGTAGGTGATTGATTCTCTAGAAACGATCTCACCTTCAAATCGGGGTAAATCGCTAAAGTTGATCGCCTCAAGAATCTGCATGTTCCTGTAGGTGTAATCGGTTGTACCGAAGGGGTCTCGTACTTCTAGCGTAATATTGTGAGAGCCGATGCCAAGTTCGTCTCCAGAGATATTGAGGTATTGGCCGTAACCAAGAAGGAAGAAACCCTCCCTCCATGTATAATTTAGAGGTTGTGAAGCTACACTACTGGTTCTTGCCTCAAACACAACAGTTTCTGACGACTTATACTCACCATTTGAATTTGATAGGAAAATGAAAGCGTTAATGCTTCCTGCTTCGATATTAATGTCGGGTAGCGATTGACGATTATTGTTCGCCAAATTCACATCTTGCCCTCCTATGCTATCGCTCTGAATGGAGAATCGGAACAATTTGTTTGCGCCTGTGGTGTTAATGTTGTATACACATGTTTCGCTTTCACCTGGGTACAAGGTAGGAATCGTGCACGATGATGATTGCTCGATTTGGAAATTATTTCCATTGAAAATGTCAAAATTCATGACCAGATTTTCAATTGTTTTGTTTCCAAAGTTACCAACGTCAGAATGAACACGTTCTGAACCATAATAGTAGAGCGTATCATCAGGGTCGTGGCTTGGGTGCCAATCAATGATACCTACATCAATCGTATCGTTAATGACGATAGGGATGGTTACAAGGTCATTGTATGAATTTTGGTCTCCATAAGGCGTTCCTGTGCTTGAAATCATTCCAAATTTGAGAATGTACGCCCCTTCAATTGAATAATTGAATGATGGCAATTGCACAGTGTAGGTATCGAGTCCGCCCCAATTTGGCAAGTTGGTTACATTTTTGAATTGAGTTTTCAGCATCTGTGTCTCAGTGCTATCCCAAAGTTGCCAACCGAACTCGGATTCGAGATTACATGTCAAACACGATATGACGGTTCCTCTCGATTGTACGCTGTAATCCGTGTTTGTGTTGAGAATTCTTTGACCGTTATACTCCGCAAGATGTTCAATGTTTTCAAAAGGATTGTAATTTTGATTGGCCGAGACATCGCTGAAAGTTTGGCTTACGAAGATGTTAAATTTGATGAGATCGTTTGCTGCTACATCATCAAGAATAGCGAATTGATATACAATAGTATAGATTCCGTCTGCAGATTCACCTGGATACCAAAAATCGGTTGATGTAAAATTATCCATTGAATCGCCTGGAATGTTGCTTAGCAGGAATGTCCCTTGGTCCGTTGGGCTCGATGTGCAATCTACGACCCCTACATCTCCTGAACAAACGTACCAATTTGCCTGTCGGTTCGAACCAGTCGTGACGCTTCTCATATTTTCTACAGTCACGGTAAAGCCAATCGACTCAGAGAATGTGTACCAACGGTCATCAACGGGTTCAACAGAGCCAACAATGGCTAAATCAGTTCCAGAAGTTGCTGTAGCAGAGGGAGATAATAGAAGCAATGAAAACGAAGAAAGGAGGAAGAGTGCAACAATGCCAATGGCACTGTGCTTTCGTACTTTTTGCATAGGCTCCGCACCGCTCATGATATACGCTCGTCAAACGAATTCAAAGACTCATCGCCTGTTTGAAGCCAGAATGCATCAAAAATTGGGTTCTCAAAGAATTCGGAACAATAAATCGAGATGTAGCGGTAATATCTTCAAATCATTGGTTATGGTCGATGCATGGCGGATGTTCAATCGTTCAAAGACGATGAACAAGGTTTGACAGCAGTCATCGAATTTTTGTCGGCATTCACGCTTTTTTTGATGATACTCACAGCATTTTTATCCCTAGCACAGTTGCAAATGGGTTCAAATGACCCCTCACTCGACCGCTTAGATCGCTCTGCAATACTTGGCGTCGACCGCCTAACATCATCTGAAGGTTGGTTTGTGCCGGTCGTAAATGGCGTATCCGACTATGCAAATGCAACCTCAGATTGGCATTTAGTCTCAATGAATGATCTTGACAATGGTCGATTACAAGCCGGATTGGTTTCGGGAAATAAATTGGACCTGCAAAGAATTTCAGCCCTTTCCAACATCACAGAGGATTCGTTCGCTGCAGGACTTGGGCTCGGAGAAAGGATGAGTGTTCACTTGACGATCAGGGTTGAACAAAGCGATGTTGAAACTCGAATCGGGCAACTCGTCTTTGAAGGAGGTACCTCAAGGTCAACAGCAACTGCATCATCAACAGCATTTAGAACGTTCTATCAAGATGGAGAACAGATTAGGGTTATTTTGGAAGTTCACACCAACGCTCAAGTGTCTACAAAAATGACACTCACCGAAGTAATGACTCGTCCATCGAGTGCGGGTCCTGAATGGATTGAAGTTTACAATCCGAATCAGTTTGCTGTGTCGTTAAGAGGTTGGTCACTGAATCATACATCGGGTATTTCATCGACAAATTATCTCTTCCAAGGGGGTGTCGTACCAGGCAATGCTACAACACTGTTTAGTGGCGACCCTACGACACAAGTCGTTGGTAATGCTACCGCAGTCATCGATTTGGGGAGCGTAGGGTTCCTTGGCGTTGGGCAAGTCAATGCAATTTCAGACGGTTCTGGAACTCTTCGACTTCGATACACCCAACTCGATGAATCCACTCCTGGCGAAATCGATTCGGTCACATGGGGTGGAAACACAGGCCTCATTGTAAATTTAGGTCAAAGTATCGAACGGCAGGATTCCTCACGTTTCAGTCAATCTTCTTGGGCGGTTCAAGAAAACCCAACTCCAGGAGAGTACGTTCAAAGTGGTTAAATCAACTCTATGAGGCGGTTATTTCATCAACCATGACGACTTCGATAGATTGTTCCCATGCAATCGCCTTCCACGTATCAGAGAGATAGATGTGTCACCGGTATCCACGGTTTGGATGAAATTCTTCGAGGAGGTATTCCATATGGTTCAACTGTCCTCGCAGCAGGCACCTGCGGTTCGGGAAAAACAACACTTGGCATGGAATTTCTCGTCCGAGGTGCTCTTGCAGGGGAGGCTTGTGCCCATTTCACGGCAACGGAACCATCAGTCAAATTACTGGAAAATATCCGACAATACCAATTTTTTGATATGAACATGGTTGACTCGGGTCTCATCAATGTGTTTGATATGGACGTGTTGTACTCATGGTTAGGTCTCGACAAAGCATCATTTGACTTGGACGACGTTCATGCCCTCATCAAAGCAATTGTTGACATTGTCAACACGATCGGTGTAACTCGCCTTGTGATTGACTCAGTGACAACACTCTGTTACAAAATTAAATCTGAACAACTGATACGAGATTTTCTCTTTACACTTGGAAAGAAACTTGCAACCTTGGGTTGCACAACAATTTTGATTTCTGAAATCACATCCGCCACTGAGAATGCACACTGGTCTTCATTCGGTGTTGAGGAAGCCATTGCAGATGGTATCATTGTCATGGGAGATAATGAGCGAATGGGTCACCTTTTACGATTTTTACAAGTTGTAAAAATGCGAGGAACGTATCACAGCCGTGCGAAACATGCTATTGAATTGACTCCGGTTGGTGTGATGTTAACGCCGATGTTAAAGTGGGGTGCACAAATTGATACAACATCGAGATGGGGGCAATAATCATGTTTGAGTTTGACCAAAATATAGCTCAGCAACTCTCTGAAGTTTCACTCAACAGTTCGGTTCAGGTTCGAGTTGGAAATTCAAACGCATTTAGCGTGACTGCGAGCACAATCATTCCGCTTATGCAGATGTTTGAAATGGGTGGTGTTTACATTTCAGCCAGCAGAGGGGCAGTCGAAATTATTCAAGCATTCGAAGCCATAGGCGTGGACGTATCGCACATACAGTTTGTTGACTTGGTGTCGTCAGGTATCCTTGGTGGAACAGATGTTCCATACAACAATATCCACTTCGTCGATAGTCCAATTATGCTCGAAAGTATCTTGCTCCGCACATTGTATATTTTACAGGCTTCTGGAAGTCCTCGCAACTTTGTGTTCTTGGACAGTGTAAACGCATTGGCAATTTACAACGAGGATAGAATGTTAGCTGAATATCTTCACACATTTATCAACACATTCCGCCAACGAGAGATTCTTTCTGTGATCATCAATGTTCCAGACCAAACCCCTCCACTCGTTTTATCCAATTTGGATTTGTATTGCACTGACCTCATCGACAGAGGAAATGTTGTCATTATGTGAGGTGAAAATATGGCAAAAAAAATAGAATTCTCAAAAGAAGACGAGGAGTTCTTCGGAACGATGGGTTCCTTCGGAATTCCAAAATTTGACGCTGCCATGCGTGGCGGCGTACCTCGAGGCTTCACTATCGTTGCATTTACAGAAACAGGTAGCGGAAGTGATTTGTTTGCAAAACAATTTGTTTCACCTGCTGAAGAACCAGAAAATTCACTTTACATAGCAACCGACGAAGGTCAACAAGATATTGTTCGAATTTTTCAAAAGTACAAATGGCCCCTTGATATCAAAGTTCGAACGATTGGTGAGGAGTACAATAGTAACGTTCTCGAGAAACAATTACTCGCAAGTCGTTACAGGCTTGAAGGATTTCAATTAAGCGATATTCAACGACTCGCACAAACGAGATTTGTTCAAGAATCAACACAGGATTTCCTTACTGAAGTGACAAATGAGGTCATGGCTCTTGGTCCTTATTTTAGGGCAGTTATCGATAACATGGATTTCTTCCTTCAAAGAGAAGATCCAACTCGCGTCATTTCAATGATAAGAATGCTTCAAGCACATGCCCAAATGGTTCGTGGTCTTCTGTTCATTTGTGTTTCAACTGAAGGATTAGACAAATCAGTAAAGCAGGAATTATCTTCAATTTCCGATATGACCCTCTCATTCAGAGTTCGAACAATAGGTTCAGATTTCGAGACTTCGATGATTGTTTCAAAGTTTAGAAACGCTCCTGAAAATCTGAAAATGCTTGTGTTCCGTGTAACTCCTGAAGAAGGTATTACACCAGAAACCGTGGAACGTATCGCTTGATTGTATACTTCACCAATACGACAGGTCATTAAAGACCTGCAATTGGGAAGATCATGGCGGAACGCTCATCCACCGGAGGTTACGACCCCTCCGGCATTGATGATGATGAGTGGGAAATTCTAGAACGCCAACTCGAACAAACCATCCCACATTACGATAAAGTGAATGCTTGGATGACATTTGGTCAAGACAAAAGGTGGAGGAGAAATGTCCGCAATCATGCCTCGAGTGGAATGAGCGTCCTTGAAGTGGGATGTGGCCCTGGTTCGTTTGCTGTGGATATTACGAATGTCGATTTGACGTGCCTCGACCCATCCAATGAGATGCTAAAAGTCGCAGAGCGAAGGGTGGGAGCAGCAAGAAAACAGCGGGGTGAGCCAGAGGCAAAATTCGTCCAAGCAGTTTCCGAAGATATGCCATTTGAAGACAACTCATTCGATTTTGTTTGCTGCCTCTTCTCATTCCGTGATTTCAAAGATAAAAAACAAGGTCTAACTGAAATTCTCAGAGTCCTCAAACCCGGTGGGCAACTTGTTATATGTGACGCTGGTAAAGCAAATTGGCTGCACGGATTGTTTGGGTATCTATGGATGAATACAGCGGTTCAAGTTATTGCTCGCCTCGTAACGAAGGAAAAAAATCATGCTTGGAAAGGCCTTGCTAAATCCTACACTCACTATGGTACGAACGGGTATTACAGGCGGATGCTTAGGGAAGTCGGGTTCAATCGCGTTCAAGGGCGCCTCCTCCTTCCTTTCGGCATGGCAAGTCGATTCCGTGCTACAAAACCAAAAGGCAATACTGCGAAGTAATATCCCACGAAATCATTGCGTTATAGTCATAAACCCCACTTGTCTCGTTCGGCCATAGGTGGTCTTTTTTGGGTATTCGAGAAGTGAGAAAAAGTGTCTCCGAAGCCGCTGCACAAGCAGAGAAGCAATTAGAAGACGCAAACAAATCAGCAGAGAAAAAAATCGCTGATTCTAGAAAAAAAGCGTCAGATTTGATTTCACAAGCACATGATGACGCAAACACATCCTCTAAATCTATGATAGAGGAAGCACGCTCGAACGCACAAAAAGATGCTGACAAAGTGAAGAAGGAAGGGCTCAAGGCTATTGAGTCCATCCAAGCATCCTATGAGAAAAACAAAGATAAGGCCGTTCAATCGGTATTGGATGCAGTTTTGAACTCCTGAGGTATAGAGATGTTCGGCACTGTTGATATGGCCAGAATGACGCTGGCTGCAACAGTTGATAACATGGACGAAATCTTATCCACGTGTGCCCAACTTGGTAATGTTCACATTGAAGATTATGTGAATTTCGAAGACGGCATAGGGGTTGGAAAAGCAAAATCAAACGACTCCGCAAACAAAGTGAGTTCAATGCTCGCTAAAGTGAGGGCCGCAAATGCACATTACAAGACTGTGAATACAGATGGTCCAATTTCAGCAAAGGAATTGAAATCACTTACTGAAGGCGAATTTCTTAATCAGATTGACCAAGCTTTGGCATATGCCTCAACAATTCGAGAGTGTGAGGCTGAACGAAATTCAATTTCAGAACAAATAAAATTGCTCACAAAACTTGAACCCTTAGGCATAGAAATTGAGTTGTTGTCAAGCACATCCCATATCGAGATGTTCGTTGCAGAGGTGGCAAAGGCGAGCAAAGTTGGACAGGCTTTTGCTGGTATTGGAAACGAAGTTCGATATGAAACTGGTCCAGGAATCGTCGTTGTTGCTTGTTCTCCCAGCAAAGCAACAGAAGTTCAAACCATTCTCGGAGGGCTTGGTGCTCGCCCTATCCAAATTCCATCGGGTGAAGGTAAACCCACTGACATCATTTCACAACTTCGAGCAAAAATGGCCGAACTTGAATCCGAGATGAAAAATGCTGAAATGAAAGGAACGGGCTGGGCAAAGAAGCACGGTAGAACCTTGGTTGCTTTGGAGGAATATCTTACTCGAATAGATTCGATTAATACAGCTCCAACAATGCTTGCAGTTTCAGACATGGCATTTGTGCTTGATGCATGGGTCCCGCACCAAGAAGCTAAGAGTATTCAAAGCGTTCTAGCACCACTCGCTTCACACATCGAAATCGAAAAGCACGTTGACGATCACCACGGCCACCATGACCATGACCATCATGAACCAACACCACCAGTTGCTTACGAAAACGGAAGTGTTTCGAAACCATTCGAACTCATGGTTGATTTGGTCGGACGACCAAAATATGGCACAATCGACCCGACATTTTTCATTATGATGACATTCCCGTTCATCTATGGCTTAATCTTGGGAGATTTCGGTTATGGTCTCATTATCTTCTTGCTCGGTTTGTGGCTAGGAAAGCAACCATTTGCAGTCGACCCAGTTGCAAAGAACGGTGTGACTATCCTGAAGTGGATGGGTGTTTGGTGCATCATTTGGGGGCTTATTTTCGCCGAAGGATTTGGGTTTGTTTGGGATAATTCAACCTCTCACAAAACAATCCCTATTCTCGTACCAATCTACGATTGGACTTATGCGCACATTCATTTCCCACACTTCATGGATTCGCTCCTAAACTTGAAACTGCATGTTCCTTTCCACAGGGCAGATGAGAAGGTCATATCCAACTATGTTCTCATCTCAATTTACCTCGGTGTTGGTCACCTTCTCTTTGGATTCATTATTGGATTCATCAATGCATTCAACGCCCACGGCATTGGAGCGGCATTCTTCGAAAAGGGTTCATTCATCCTTATTCTCATTGGAGGTTTTCTTCATGCCAGACAAGTGGTTGGCTATGGAGGTGAAATGTTCATTTTGTCCGCATGGACTGGAATGGTAATAGCAGGAGTCTTTTCACTCATCATCGGTCTTGCTATTTACGAGAAATTTGGATGGGCAGGCGGCGTTATCATGGGACCTATCGAAACATTCGGTCTCCTAGCGAACACTCTCTCCTACCTCCGAGTCATGGCGGTTGGTGTTGCAGGTGTGAAAATTGCTGAAATCTCAATCACAATCGGTTGGGACATGATGATTCATCCAAGCAACCCTGCGATGATTCTTGTTGGTTTGGTCCTCTTTGTCCTCATTCAGGCGTTTGCACTCGCACTTGGGTTGTTATCTCCAAGCATACACGCAGCCCGTCTTCACTTTGTTGAATGGATGGGCAAGTTCCATGACGGCTCAGGTCGTCTCTTTACACCGCTAGGCGGAAGAACCCTTCACGTGGAGGGTCAATCATAGTCCACTGGACAAAAAAAATAATGGAGGAAAAAATATGAAAACAAAAGCAATGAAAAATGTAATACGAGCATTGGTCGCACTTTTTGCAATCACAATGATTGCACAAGGTGTAGCTGCTGAACCAGGTGAAGACACACAAGCAAACTGGAACAATGGTATGTACGGTGATGTTGGTGTGGGTCTATCACTCGGCCTTGCTGCTATTGGTGCAGGCTTTTCCCAAGCTGCAATCGGTAGTGCTGCAGTCGGCATGCTTGCTGAAGACGGATCAAAATTCGGACCAGCGCTCATCTTTACAGCTTTGCCAGAATCTATCGTGATTCTCGGTGCACTGCCACTCTTCCTATGAGTGAATCAACTCGTTCAACACATGTTGAATGAGTAAGGAGGATTGAAGATGACACTTGAACAAATTAGCGAAGATGTGCGCAAGGAAGCGGAGGCGAAAGCCTCAGAAATCGAAGCATCTGCAAAAGCTGAATCGAAAAAATTACTCGATGAAGCGAAGAAACAAGCAGATGAAATTCGGTTGAACGCAGAAACGAAGGCACAACGTGAAGCAGAACAGATTGCACGGGAAGTCGTTGCAAGTGCTCGACAATCAAATCAAAAAGAAGTTCTCATTGCCAAAAGAGCCGCTCTCGATGCGGCGTTTGACATGGCAAAAGATTCAATTTCGGATGTCAAAATGAAAGGGAGAGAATCTCTCCTCAAGTCATTGATTGCTGAAGCAAAGAAAGTTGGTGGGAAGGGATTCATCCTTCATCCAGCTGAAATTGACAAAGCATCTCTTTCGAAACTATCTGGAGACTTCGAGGTTGGTGATACCATCCAATGCATGGGCGGATTTATCCTCTCATCCAACGATGGTTCGGTATCCTTTGACATGCGATTTGATACTTTACTCGAGCGAGCTTGGTCGGACAACCTAGCATCTATTAACAACACATTATTTGAATGAAGGGATACAAATGAGGGCAAACACAGCGTACGTTGCAGCACGAGCAAAGTCTCGTAAAAGCAATCTTGCTGATAAGGCAAGGTTGAGGCAACTCATTCGTCAATCACCAGACCAACTCACCATAGCAGTTGGTGACATGGGTTATAGAAATGAGATTGACATGTACGCAGGAAAACTTACAGGAGGCGATCTGGTTGAGGCAGCACTTACCCACAATTTAGAAGTCGAACTTTTGGATATTTTACGAATGTGTAATCCCAAAATCAAACCCGTCATTTCAGTTTACACATTGAGATTTGAATACCAGAATGCGAAAGTCGTTCTTCGCTCAGTTCTCAATGAGGTTGAAATCGAGAAGGTCAAAAACTCGATTCTGCCTGCCATCAATGAAATCAATACACCATGGATATCAATTATCGATGAATCAGATACACTTCGTTCAGCAGCCATTGCAATGAAGAGAAAGTCCTTTGGTCAAGCATTATCAAAATTGCCTGAAAACGCATCACTGTATGACTACGAAGATGCGTTAGACCGTCATTATTTCAACGAGGCTTTGAGTGCTCTATCAGGAAATGATAAAGCGACAAAGTTTGCAAGGAAATTGCTTGCTTTGGAAATTGATCACAAAAACATCTTGAACATCTTGGAAGCAACATCCGTAGGGATGCAAGGGGAAGCACTCGCAAGTGCTCTTCTCCCCGGAGGACGACTCGTACCAACACGTTCGTTTTCGACAGTTTCAATGGGTGGTAAAGATGCTCTTCTTGATGTCTTAAGAGGTAATAATCAATTTGACTTGGCTGAATTCGAAGAAAAATTAAAGCAATGCGATGAGCGTCAAAGTTTGGACCCAATTGTAACATGGTTCAAGCAACGAGAACATGATTTCATGGCAAAGATGAGTTTTCTCCATCCCATCTCTGCCCTGCCGATTATCCATTACATTGCTATGAAAGTGGAAGAAGTGAATGATTTGAGAATTATTGTTCGTGGCTTACTTGCTGGATTACCAGAAGCAGTCATTGACGAACACGTACTATGAGGTGAATAAAGTGGAAATAGCAGTTGTTGGTTCTCCAGAATTCACCTTGGGCTTCCAGCTTGCTGGATTGTCCGAATTACACAACCCGGAATCCGATGATGAATTACATTCAACACTCCGTGGCTTGTTATCAAATTCAAGTGTGGGAATCGTGGTTCTCGACTCGACCATTTTCCCCACACTTCCAGACAGATTGAGAGAACAACTCTCGGCATCTGTCTCACCAACCGTCCTCGGTATCGGAACTGAAGAGGACACAACCTTGCGAGATACAATTCGTAAGGCAATAGGAGTCGATCTCTGGCAATAGAGAAAAGGAGGAAAAAATATGAGCAAAACAGGAGCAATATACAGAATATCTGGACCGGTTGTAACCGCTACAGGAATGAAAGCAGGAATGTACGACGTGGTTCGTGTAGGGCATGAAGGATTGATGGGTGAAGTTATCGAATTACACGGTGATAAAGCCATCATCCAAGTATACGAAGATACATCGGGTATCCGTCCGGGTGAGCCAGTTCAAAACACAGGTGAAACACTGTCAGTTAGCCTTGGACCTGGTCTTCTCACCCAAATTTATGATGGAATCCAGCGGCCACTTGCTACACTTGAAGAGGTCATGGGTGTCTTCATTACTCGTGGTGTCGATGCAGATGCTTTCGACTTGGAGAAAACATGGACCTTTGAGCCAACCGCCAAGAAAGGAGATGAAGTCTCTGGTGGCGATGTCATTGGCCATGTTCAAGAAACTGAAACGATTGTTCACAAGATCATGGTGCCTCCTACCGCATCTGGAACAATCAAATCGATTGAGTCTGGTGACTTCAATGTGACACAAACTGTGTGTACCCTCGAAGATGGTACAGAGATACAAATGATGCAAAAGTGGCCGGTTCGAACACCTCGACCATATCGACAAAAGTATGCACCAGATACCCCACTTGTTACAGGAATGCGAATCCTCGATTTCTTGTTCCCACTCGCAAAAGGCGGTGCAGCAGGTATTCCAGGACCATTCGGGTCTGGAAAAACTGTAACTCAACAATCCCTTGCAAAGTATTCCGACGCACAAATTGTCGTCTACATCGGATGCGGTGAGCGTGGAAACGAAATGACAGAAGTTCTTGACGAGTTCCCCCACCTTATTGACCCAAATACAGGCAAGCCTCTGATGAACAGAACGGTCATGATTGCAAACACATCAAACATGCCCGTAGCAGCACGTGAGGCATCTGTGTATACGGGAATTACCATTGCAGAATATTTCCGAGACATGGGTTACGATGTCGCTCTTATGGCAGACTCAACATCACGTTGGGCAGAAGCAATGCGTGAAATTTCATCACGTCTTGAAGAAATGCCTGGTGAAGAAGGATATCCTGCATACCTGTCATCAAGAATTGCAGAATTTTACGAGCGAGCAGGTCGTGTTGAAACGCTGAGCGGAAACGATGGTTCAGTCACCGTTATTGGTGCTGTTTCACCACCTGGTGGTGACATTTCTGAACCAGTTTCACAAGGAACACTTCGAATTGTGAAGGTGTTTTGGGGTCTCGATGCTGGACTGGCACGTCAACGACACTTCCCAGCGATAAATTGGCTGAATTCCTATTCACTCTACCCACAGAGTTTAGACCAGTGGTTTAGAGACAATATTGCACAAGACTTCCCTGAAATTCGAACACAGGTGAGTGGTTTGCTTCAGGTTGAAGCCGAATTGCAAGAAATCGTTCAACTCGTTGGTTCAGATGCACTTCCAGTTGACCAGCAATTGACACTTGAAGTAGCTCGAATGATTCGTGAGTTCTTCCTTCAACAAAATGGGTTCCACGATGTCGATGCCTTCTGTGATATACGCCTTCAATACAAGATGGCAAAGGCCATCCTCACATTCCAAGACGCTGCTAAAACGGCAATGTCAAGCGGTGCTGTCCTAGGTGATGTCGTGAACGTCCCAGGTCGTTCTGACTTGATGAGAGGTCGATTTGAAAGCGGTTACATAGACACCATTGACGGAATGGTCAAAGAAATGGTGGCACAAATCGAAAATACAGTAGGTGGAAATTAGAGGTGATCATATGAGTGGAAAAGAATACAGAACAATTACAGATGTTAAAGGCCCTCTTGTTTTCTTGAACAAGACAGAGCCGGTTGCTTTTGGTGAAATCGTGTCAATTCGATTGTCCAATGGTGAAATGAAGAATGGCCAAGTACTCGACACATCAGATGACCTTGTCATCGTTCAAGTTTTCGAGGGCACTGCAAGCATTGACAAAGAAGCAGGTGTAACATTCATGGGCGATGTGTTCAAACTGCCTGTGAGTACAGACCTTGTCGGAAGAATTCTCGATGGTGCAGGACGACCAAGAGACGGTGGTCCTGAAATCATCGCAGACGAAAAGGCTGACATCATCGGTGCTGCAATCAACCCATATAGTCGACAATCGCCTCACGATTTCATTCAAACCGGAATTTCAGCGATTGATTGCTGTACCACGCTTGTTCGAGGACAGAAGTTGCCAATTTTCTCTGCGTCGGGTCTACCACACAATGACATCGCTCTCCAAATTGCAAGACAAGCAAAATTGAAGGGTTCTGATGAACAATTTATTGTGGTGTTCTGTGCAATGGGAATTACTGCAGAAGAATACAATTTCTTCAGGTCAGACCTTGAACGAACTGGGGCACTTGAAAATGCGGTATTGTTCGTCAATCTTGCTGATGACCCAGCTGTCGAACGAATTATCACACCACGTCTTGCTCTTACAGCGGCAGAATACCTTGCCTTTGAGAAAGATTACCACGTTCTTGTTATTTACACGGACATGACAAATTATTGTGATGCACTTCGACAAATTGGTGCGGCTCGTGAAGAAGTACCCGGACGTCGTGGTTACCCAGGTTACATGTACACTGACTTGGCAATGCTCTACGAGCGTGCTGGAATTGTGAAAGGAAAGAAAGGTTCCATCACCCAATTCCCAATTCTGACCATGCCTGGTGATGATATCACCCATCCCATACCCGACCTGTCCGGATATATTACTGAAGGTCAAATTGTGATTAGTCGTGAATTGCACCAGCAAGGTATCTATCCTCCAATCAATGTCCTTCCGTCGTTGTCACGACTGATGGGTTCTTGTATTGGTGAGAAAACCACACGAGAAGACCACAAATCAGTTTCAGACCAAATGTATGCGGCTTATGCACAAGGTCGAGAACTTCGAGGATTGGTAGCGATTGTCGGTGAAGATGCACTTAACGAGCGTGATAAACAGTTGTTGGATTTCTCGGGTGTGTTTGAAGATAAATTCCTTAGACAATCACGAGACGAAGACCGAACAATCGATGAAACGCTCGACTTGTGTTGGACATTGATGTCTTCCATCGACACAAAGTACCTTGTTCGACTCGACCAGAAGTGGATTGAAAAGTATCACCCAGAAAACAGAACTTGAGTAAAAAGAGGACGTGAGTAGCATGGCTTTGGATATCAAACCAACACGCAGCGAACTCATTAAACTTAAGGCACGAATCAAACAAACCAAGAATGGGTATAATCTTCTCAAGATGAAAAGAGATGGTCTCTTCCACGAATTCCGACAACTTCTCTCCGAAATGATTGAAGCTAAGCGAGACTTAACCAAAGCATATCAATTGGCTAAACAGAGAATTGACTTAGCAAATGCCATCGAAGGCGGTCTTGCAGTTCGAGCGGCTGCAATTGCGAATTCCGCCCATCCGGAAGTTGAAGTTGAGCGACGAAACATCATGGGTGTGGTCGTTCCTTCGGTCAGTGGAACGAATCTGAAATCTACGTTTCGTGAGCGTGGAGTCGGTTACATCGGCTCATCTCCATACATCGATGAAGCGAGCGATTCATTTGGTGAATTGATAGAAAAAATAGTCAAAGCATCCGAAATGGAAGCAACACTCAAGCGACTCTTACAAGAAATCGAGGCTACAAAGCGAAGAGTGAATGCACTCGAATTCAAAGTGATTCCCGAACTTGAAGAAGCAAAAGTCTTCATTCAATTGCGACTTGAAGAAATGGAAAGAGAAGAAACATTCCGGTTAAAGCGATTCAAGAACAAATAATCATGAAGTTATTTTCAATCTTTCAATCGTTGGTTTCTTGATGGTTGCCGATGACAGCATGGTGCGAGGGGGCTTTTCAATGACGACAGATTTCGTTTCAGACAAAGGAGAAGAGCCCCTTCATCTTCATCCTAAACCATGGAATCAACAAGATCTCATCGAACAAATCGTTGCACGTTACTTCGGAATTCTATCTAATCGAGGTGGGCGTTGGCCAACTTACACGATACAAGCATTGGATGAGGAAGATGATATTCACGAAGCACACCGTTCATTGAATAAGCATCTTGAAAAATTAGGTTGGATGTCAAAAATATTGAACGATGAACCATATGCCTTAATTGTTTTTCCAACCCCTGAACGCCAATTTGCTTCATCAAAAACGAAATCATTGTTCTGGATTTTTTCGTTCTTTACTTCGTTGCTCGCAGGGAGTTTGTTTGTGGATCATTTATTTTCAACAACTTCGGAGCAATTGATGTATGCATTAACTTACTATGCGATTCCCATCATGATTGTCCTCTTTCTCGCAAACACAATTCAAAAGTCGATTGCAAAGAAGCACGGTGTCCGATTAGGTCCAATTCTGCCTATTCCTGACCCTTCGATCATCTTGTTTTATTTTGGTATCTTACCTCAATCATTACTTCTATGGCCATTTGGAATCCTATTTTTACCCACGTTGCCTCGTATGGATGCACGTCCATGGCCCGATAGGTATTCGCTTGGAATTTCTTCCATCGTAGCACCGGTTACGCTTTTCATTTCAGGGTGCATACTTTTTCTCTCAGGATTATTTTTCACCAAAGACTTTGTTGAAATATCCGGTCAGCCATATGCAATTGAGCCCCCGCTCCTCATGGAGTTTTTGAGCCAGACCTTGCGTTTAGAATCTGCTGATGTATTGTATGCATGGGCACATCCATTTGTTTTTGCTGGCATGTTCTTTCTTCTTCTTTCATGGGTTCTTCTTCTTCCTGTACCCACATTCCCGGGAGGCAGAATCATGATATCAAGAATGGGAATGATGGAAGGTCGTAGTGCAAGTACCCAAACATTCTTGCTTCTTGTATTCTTGATTTTTGCATTGTTGTTTGATGTTTTTTCATCGTTCGGCATATGGTTCTTGATTCTATCAATCTGTTTACCGCTCATATTCTTCTATGGAAGTGATATTCGTAGTCCTTTTATCACCAATGAAACAATAGAATTGAACGAGTCACAACATCGTCGACTTGGTACTCTCCTTATCCTTATCTTTATTCTCGCACTCCCAAATCAATCACCATTGGGTTTCAATGATTCTTGGGATGAACCTCTAGTATTGTCGACAGACAAGTTAGCCATCGCCGAACTACAAGATGATGGTACTTGGTTGTCGAAGACTCAAATTGATTTTGAAAACCCTTCTTCAATTGAACAAAAATTTACAATTTCAGCCTATGTTGAACATGAATTTGGGGATTGGCAGTTACAATGGGATTGTGCAGGTGAAGAAACTTATGACCATGACGGTGAAGGTTGTGGAGCTGATGTTCGCCCTGGCTATCTGCATAGAATGTGGCTCAACCTTACTTGGAACTCGCCTCACATACCTTATGCTATGGATGTGGTTGTTGTTGTTGAAATTAACGATGAAATAGAATTTTTTACATGGCAACTTGTTCCAGATGCACCGATTTATACCTCTGATTCTTGGATGCTTCAACAATCAGGTTTGGAAACGACGTGGTGTGCAGAGATTTTCACAAAGTCATTACAAAAGCAGCAGTTTAATGTGAGTCTTGAATATCTACACATCCAAAATCTTCAAGCCGATGCTCTTCGACTTCAAGACATGCTTTCGAATGCAACAACATTTGCAGAGAGTTTACCAGAAAAAATCTGTTTTAATGGTCTCGACGAGATTATCCATTTTGTTGCGCAACCGATTCTTCAAATCAATAACCAAAGCTATGCTCCCATGTTTCCAACTCTGCGAGAACTCCAAATGATTGTACCTTCAGAAGGTTGGCTCATAGGAAACGATGAAGCATCATCATGGGGTTCATTCTTTGAACATGATCAAATATTGGCAGCGAATGAACCCTGTCCTCTAAACCCAGTCGTGAGTGTACCAACAAAACCAAGTCAAGGCCAATGGGTTTGGAATACGAATATTAAACCAATAGCCCGCATCCCTCAGGTCGAAGGTAGCAGCAATTTGACAATGCTGGTTGAACCTTCAAAGAACATTTCAGTGTGTGACGACTCATTCAATCCTTATCCATTGTATCAAATGACTTCGATAGAAGGGCCAGAATTGGTTGCCTTTTGGCAAGGTGGAATGACACGATTATGGACAACACCTTGGTTTGTTGCTATGAATGGCACATTTTTCGCAGCACAAGATGGAAATCTCACACTTCACAATCCAAATGATGAGGATGTACCATTTCGCTTATCGATTGTTGGCGACGGAGATTCCTGGACCCTCCCTTCGATGCTGACCGTTAACGAAACATTGCCACAGGGCACACATCATATTCAATTTACACCACCAAATTCACCATACTCTGCATTTTGGATCAGTCACCAATCTGGTGAAATTGTGTTCCATTTCACGAGTTTTAGGTGATTTGAATGTTCAGAGTTTCGATATTTGGTGTCGGGGCAATCGGAGGGGTTGTTGCAGCATCCCTTTCGAATGAGAAAGAGACTGCAATTCATCTCCATGTTCGAGGTGCATGGGGGTCCCATTTAATGTTAAATGGCATACATATCGAGGGTGAGGCATCAATGATCGTGCCGCCCAAAAGATTTGATTTTACATTTCATGAGCAACCGTATCCACAGGTGATGGAATCTTCTTCTGATGTAGCAATTATTTGTAGTAAGGCAACGGATATTGAGGCTTTGCTTCCACTGGTTCGACGTACTCTAAAACCTGAAGGCATTGTCTGTATTCTTTCAAATGGCTTAGGACTTATTGAGATATCTCGTCGATATTTGCCTGTTGAAACTTTGGTTTACTCCTCGATTACTCATGGTGCTTTCCGTGATGAAAATAGCATTATCTGGGCAGGAAAAGGGGGCATACAAATAGAACATCCTGACCAAGTGCATTACAATACAATCCTTGAACACCTTATTGATTTGTTCAAGTCGGCAGGATTGAATCCAATCATCAAAGATAATGGTCGGGCAATCGTTTGGGATAAGGCATTACTGAATATTGCAATCAATCCAATCGCCGCATTAACTGGAAAGAAAAATGGGGAGTTGCTACAACCCAATCTTTTCCAAAATTGCATGCATCTTTTCAAAGAAGCTTCGACGCTTGCTTCATACGAAGGTGTTGATGTGATGGACGAATTTCAATTTGAACCTCGATTGCAGGAAGTCCTGAGTTTAACTTCAGAAAATCAATGCAGCATGCTACAGGATATTCAGTTTGGAAGAGAAACTGAAATCGATTTTCTCAATGGAAAAGTTGTTGAATTAGCAGAAAAACATGGCTTGTCTCTGCCTAGGAATGCACTCATTACAGACCTCATTCGTTCAATTCACCCTACGAAGTCTGTGTTGAAATGAAGACCACAATTTTTTTCTTGATTGATGGCATCTTGGATGACTAATTTTCCAACGAGAACAAGATTTCTCAATTCAATTAATTCTCTTGTTGGGATACTCGATTCCCAAATTAGGTCGATTTCACTTTCCAATAATCCAACTCTACGTTCTGCTCTATAGAGCCTTTGATTTGTACGAACAATACCAACTTCATTGAACATTGTATGCTGTAGGGATTTGAGATCGTTACGTAATGGTGCATGTTCCTTCAGATGTTCCAAACCATCTGCTCTCCAATCTGGAATTTCGCCCTCATAGGATGTGTGGTGATTATCAATGATGTGCTGTGCAGCATTGTAAGCATAGACAACTGCTTCAAGTAAACTGTTGGAGGCTAATCGATTTGCACCATGCATCCCTGTGCAAGCAACCTCACCGATTGCATATAATGAAGGTATGACGTTTTGAGTCCCGCGAAGATATGATTGCCCGTATTTATTCACTTTTATGCCTCCGACTATGTAATGGGCTGCAGGGGAGACGGGAATTGGGTCTACACCTAGTTTTAATCCAAATTCGTGAAGATGTTTACTCATTGTAGGAAATTGATCATTCAAATCCTCGGCATCGAGATGAGATGTAATGAGATAAACACAATCGTCTCCTGTACGCTTGAATACAGTATCTATTGCTCTTGCAAGAACGTCTCTTGTTGCTAATGAACCCATGTTTGAAAATTCATGAGTGAAAGAATATTCATCGGGAGACGGTTGTTCCACGGGAGAGTTTTGGCAATCCTTCATCCATGTATGTAGTCCGGCAGAGTCCAAGAGCACTGCTCCGTGTCCTCTTAGTGCTTCAGTGACTAAAAAAGGACGATGTTCTTTGAGTGTAGATGCTGTTGGATGAAATTGTACAAAAGCCATGTCTTTGATGTGTGCGCCAAATCGGTGTGCCATGCCGATTCCATCTCCAGTCGCCACATCGGGATTGGTTGTCTTCTCCCAAAGTACGCCTACACCACCCGTGGCAAGGATGACAACATCACTTTGAATGGTTTGAATCTTCTTTGAGATTTGATCGTAACACCATATGCCTTTGACACCGTGCTCAGGGTTTGAGTAATCTTTACGAATCAAGTCAATAGCAAGTGTGTTCGATAAAATTGTTATTCTTGGATGCGATTCAGATTTCCTGACGAGGGCACGTTCAATTTCTTTACCAGTAGCGTCTTTTGAATGTAAAATACGGTGTTCGCTATGGCCCCCTTCCCGAGCAGTGGAAAATTTGCCATTCCTCTCTTTTTGAAAATCAACCCCATAAGAAACGAGGTCTTCAATTCTAAGATGTGCTTGTTCAACAACCATTCGAACGATTTCTTCATCACACCTGCCATCGCCAGCTGTTAATGTGTCTTTGATGTGAGAGGCAATGCCGTCTTTGTTCGTTTGATCCAAAATGGCAGCAATACCTCCTTGTGCCCAATTTGTTGAGGAATCTTTTGTTCTTTTTTTTGTGATGATTGTGACTGTGTGACCTGCTTCAGCTAATTGGAGTGCAGTGAAGAGCCCTGCGATTCCAGAACCCACAATCGCAACATGTACCATCTGAGATTCTCCTTAGTCCTCCGTCGGTCATCATGGTTATCTCGTTTATCATAGGAAATCCAAGCATTGATGATGCGATAATTCTAATGATTGGGTGCGTTTTCGACAACCATGGGCGCAAAGAAAGGTCTAGGGACCATCATTGGCGGTGCCATAGTCGCCTTTGTTGTACTCAACGCCCAATTTGGCCTTGTTGCTCCTATGTTTATCGAAGATTCTGAAGGCTACAAACTGGATGTTGTTCTCCTCGCAGACCCGAATTGTGCCTTTCAAACCATAGAAAATGAATTGCAGACCTCCGGTGCATCATACTGTCTACAAGAAAAAGGGCAGTGGAATGGTGCTGATTTCATGATGCTGGCAGAAGGTCTCGTCATTCTCCTAGCTGGTCGGTGGGAATTGCCTCAACACAAGAGATGGGCTCAACGAGTTCGTAAAGTTGGCTTTGTCACCGGAATTGGTCTTTTTTCGATTGCAATTCTCGACCGCTTTGGCTTGCTCCCACACGCTGCAAGTTCAGAAGGCTTGGCGACCTTGATGCCGTTCAATATTCAACCCTGGTTACTCCAAATTGCTATTGCAGGGCTTGGGTATATGCTGATTCGTGGACCCAAATACTGGGACCCAATCGCACTTGAGCAATCTAGAGAAAAGACGCTTGTAAAGAGGGA
>Ga0255764_10000766_pt1 | contig 28366 bp, 24 predicted proteins | sample 071ome_30_FD_179964 | JGI IMG/M metagenome (GOLD analysis project Ga0255764, IMG submission 179964) | Coastal salt marsh microbial communities from the Groves Creek Marsh, Skidaway Island, Georgia - 071406AT metaG (version 2) | ecosystem: Environmental > Aquatic > Marine > Intertidal zone >... | reverse complement strand
GCGTCCGCCTGGCGATGCGCCAAGCGCTCGAATCATCTCTTCTTTCCCTGTCGCATCCGCCTCCTGAATTGTCGTCCACCAATCAGCGACCCCGATCGGAACCTCACCGGCATTGGCCTGAAGCAATAAAAAGTCATATCCCGCCCTGAATCGTTTGTGCTCTAGAAGCCGCGATATGTTTCGAGGCCGTCGGGCAAGAAGCCGTAACGCCATATCCCAAATCTCAATCACGACTGAACTGATGCGCCGGGGGATAGCAACCCGCTGCACTTGGCGGACAAGAACGGCATGGGAAGCCTTTTGCAACTGCATGAGACTAGGTAGCCGCTCATCATTCAGGCCGCCAAGATTGTTCTTAACTGCCCGCCAAAGAAATACCGCAAACAAGAATGCCGGAATGACGGGCTTGCCGTCTGCGATTCGTTGATCGGTATTCTCGATCCCCCTCATGACCAGGCCCGTCTTCAAATCAAGATCAACGCCTGAGTAGGCTCGGTCCGCTTCAGGGAACAGCTCGGCAAACAATCCCAAATGCTCAAGTTCGTCAAACGATCGAGCGGCATGACCCGATTGGAAGAGCTTCAAAACCTCATCAAACAGTCTCGCCGGTGGGACATGACGCAACAGAAAAGCATTCTCGAGACAGGCATTTTCGACTCCGGGAGATAAGTCCAAACTTAACTTGGCCCGAAAACGTGCGACGCGCAGCATGCGAACCGGATCTTCCTCAATCCGAACGGCCGGCTCACCAATAAACCGGATGACGCGCTGGCGAAGATCAGCAAACCCATCGACGTAATCGATAAGTTGATCTTTTTCAAGATCGTAATAGAGGGCATTAAGCGTGAAATCCCTTCTGAAAACATCTTCTTGTCGCTCGCCAAAAATGTTATCGCGAAGGATTCGGCCGGCCTCGGATCGCAGGCCTGCTCCCGATGAACCACCCTCCTCGGAACCGGCACGATAGGTGGAGACCTCGATCACCTCTCTCCCAAAACGAACGTGAACGATCTGAAACCGCCGACCGACAATCCGCGAGCGCGGGAACACTCGTCTCACGTCGTCTGGTGTTGCGTTAGTTACAACATCGAAATCCTTGGGAATTCGACCGAGCACCAGATCCCGAACGCAGCCGCCTACCAGTTCGGCCTGGAAGCCTTGCTCTACAAGTCGATGCACAACCTCGCGTGCGTTGCGGCTAATAGCGTCTTGTTGGATACCGTGTTCGGCCTTACCGATATATCGAGGCTCAGGGCTTGCCCTGACTTGGGTTGGGTGAGTGGTCAAACAAAGAGCCGTGCTAGCGATCAAACGCGGGGCAGCGCATCTGCCCGGCGCTTAGAGGTGGGATAAGACAAATTAGCCAGGTCATATGGTAGCATCCGCCGTCTCGACTTCGCTCCCTTCGTCTAGCGGTCAGGACGCTGGCCTCTCACGCCGGAAACAGGGGTTCGATTCCCCTAGGGAGCGCCAAACCACTAATGCATCAGTGATGTGACCCCCGTCACACCGAAGTCTGTCCGCCAACGCTACTCTGACGTCGCGAACTAAACGTTCTGGAACAGTACCGTGACGGATCATCAATAGTTATCTCAATCAGTCGTTATGTTCTCCGAGCGGTCCAAAAACTTACGCAGTGGCATCACTGACAGTAGCAGGAGGAGTCCAATCACTGCGAGCGCAGACAGGCTCGAATCGAAATTCCCAGTTATCGCGAATAGGCTGCCGAGCATTATTGGCCCGCCCATGCCGCCAATCTCCGCGGCCGCAAAGAAGAAACCTCCGGCAGTCCCTGCCCGATTCTGACCCACTCCGGGCACCTCTACCAAAGTGAGGATTAATACCGTCATCATTGATCCAGCGGCAATGCCTTCGAATATTAGCGCCACCCAAAGTAATGAGCCTGACGGATGACTCAGAAGCATGAGGCTCGCGAGAATCGAAGAGGCAAATAAAAGACGTAGAACGCTAAAACGCCGCTTGGCTGTTGCGAACCGCGGTAACGTAAGTGCGCTGATGATACCTACAGCCACCGGAACAGATGCAAGCAAGCTGGCGCGCTCGGCTCCAACGCCCTGAGCGCGGATAATCTCAACCAGCCAATTACCCATGCCGTGATTAATTGCGAAGACGCCAACGCTCATCAACAAGATCAGTCGAACTGCAGAAATATCCAGAAGGTCCTGCAACCCTTTAATAGTCACCTGTACCCCTTTAGCTACTCGAGGACCAGACGAATCCCGCCAAGCAACAAGCAACCAGAAGACTGCCGCTGCGAGCGACACTAGTCCCCAAAACTGAAGGAGTCGCTGCCAATCACCGTTCAGGAGTGGCAGCAACACAGGCTGTGTGAGAAGTAATGCCGCAATCGCCCCTATCCCCGGACCGGTTATATAGATACCCATGGCAAGGCCGCGCTGCGAGCCGACGAAGTGCTCACTGACAATCTTTGGTGCCCCGGCGGAAATTAAGGGTCCGCCCAGACCGAACAAACCGACCGCGAGAAGGAGCATGGCGTAACTGTCCGCCCAACCCCTCAGAAGACCTGAAAGCGCTATGAGTACACCCCCGAGGAAAATACCCCACTTTCCGCCTAATCTATCCAACAATAATCCGCATGGAATAGCGGCAAAAATATAAACAAACTGCCAAGCCCCCATGATGCTTCCCATGGCAGCGTGGCTGAACTGCAAGTCCGATTCGATTTCCGCAACCAGTGGCGCCAGGCTTGCCATCGTCAGACCAAAAGCCAGATACAAGAACCAGACGCCAGATAACTTCCACCAGCGTCCGGCGGGAGAGCTAGTCCGTGTCATTAATTCCCGCACCGGCGCCAAACCTTAAGGATTGCTCACTCTCCGGCACAAGCAGACGAGAAGCGAAGCTCCGAAGACCCTCAACGGTCTCGGCGTTGATCGTAAGCCCTTCGGTCCGGGCGTTCTCTAGGGCACGCGCTTCGGTATCCGCATCTAAGAGGATATCAGGTGGAGACTCGAACTCATCCGCGCCCTCTCCGCTCACCAGGAGCAAGCCGGGGTTTTCTGATCGGTGGTGCGTTACCGAGGGCATTTGAATCAAAATGCCTCCGCCCCGTGGCTGGCCAAGAAAATGAGCGGCCTTGACAAGAACCCAAAGCGGTTCGTCTAACTCGAGATCTCGATGCAGAAGCACCAGAGTCGCCGCCACCAACTCAGGGTAATCCACATCGTAAAAACGGCTGCTTTCCGATCCCACCAAACGCCCAATCTGCAGCCGATCACCGAGCTGGGCCAGGAGATAGATACTGGAAAGCTGTGGCTCCTTGCTGGGGTCGATCGGATCCGCATTCGAAAGCGGGTGAAACTCGTGAGGCGCCCGCCCCTCATCAAGAGATTGAATGGCGCCCAGCGCCTGATCAAAGCCGTTGCGGCCGCATGCCTGCAGCCACAACGCGGCAGGTGCAAGGTCTTCAAGCAGGCCGATGGGAACCCCTACCCCGCAGCCGGCTTTAATAAGGAGAGTTTTCGCTTCGCTTACGGACTGCCGCATCAATGGACCGACGGCAAAGTCGAAAGCCACCAATCATCGGCCGAATCCGAAGCAATTTCGTCAGGTAAGGGTGCTCCTTGGAACATGGTGATCCGTGTCCAAAGCGACGACTTAGGATCGAACTTGGCAGCGCCAAAGCAGGCCAGTTTGAATCGTAAAATGTCTAAGGGCGAGGTTCCCTTCGCAATCAGGTTATCCTGAATCTCCGCATATTCCAATGCACCGGCGGATTGCGCCCGTCTCACCAGGTGCCGGTACCGCGGCATATCGAGCAGAAACTGCGCAAGAGTCTCTTCCGGATCGTAATCCTTCAAAGCCTTGCGTAGACTCGCGATGTCCCGGGCGATGGCAACCGGCATCTCCTGCTCCGCACCTGGATCAGTCTGTCGGTTGCCAAACCTCGGCTCCAGTTTGTTCTCGGACACGTACCAGAAATGCTGGTTCTGCTCGTCACTCTTAAAATCAAACCGGTCTGTCCAGCCGTAACGGGCGTCAAGAAAAGCTCTGAATTCGCCGACGCGCTGACTCGCATTGAGAGAACGAGTCTCAGAGGCGTAAAACGCATCATCCAGACCGTCAATAACATCCGGGTAGACTTCAATTAAGAGGGCCACCAGCAACTCTTGCGCGTCAACGCAAAGTTCTTGCTCACTTTTGAATACGAGCTGATCCCAGTACTGCTCCGTCAGTTCGGTTTCGTCACATTCCATAAGCCATTTAAGAATGACCTCCAGATCCTGGCGCAACTGGGCATTCCGTTGTTTGTAGGCCTCGTCATCCAATGGCCACTGCTCAAGATGAAGCAGCGCTCGGCGTGTGAGGTGCACTGCGCGATCGATCGAAGGGGTTTTGATTCCTGAGAGATTTCGAATCCGCGCGAGCGCGGTCTCTCTTGCCGCAAACCATTGATGCATAAGCTCAGGATGGCTGACCACAAACGGCGCCATTCCAAGCCCTGTCGCATTGCCGATGCCGAGCATTCGTTTTAACGCCGGCTCGAGGGGCACACTGCGACCCGGCGCTCGACAGGATGCAATATGTTCCAGTTGATCAAACGTAAACAGACGGATGAGATACACGGTCAGCATCTCGATGTGGAATGAATTTTGCGCCTCTTCGCGACGCACCACTCGCGATCGATCGCTGACGCCAAACTTGCCGTTGCCGTAGACCGCAGTGGTGCGCATCAAATAACCCACATCCAAAATTCTTTGCGGGTCGGGCTGCCGGCCGTTAGCCAGAGAGTCACAGACATATTCAAACAGACGGATGCTGCGATTCGCGCGCGAAATCACGAGATCCGTTGCATGAAAACGCCCGGCCTCCTGATGCGGCGCGTTCGCTTCCAGCCGATCCAGATCCGCCTCCTGTGGATCGCCATCAAACAAGACGAAGGCCGCATCCCAGGCGGAAGCGATTACACGATCCGTGCGTTGATCAGCAGCCAGAGGATTGGCAAACGCCACAAGAGAATAAGTGCGGTCTTTTGTCCGAACCCGATACACCGCACGACCAAATCCCTGTTCGTCCAGTGCAAACTTTGGGCGCTCAATTGACCAACGCTCTTTTTGCATTCGGCGCAGCAGAAGACGCATAAAACTAAGTCGCGTCGGGAAAGCCGCCCCCATCCGCTCAAGCCGGCACACTTGAGAAGCGGGACGCCGCGCCACATCGAAGCGATGATCACTCGCGGCCTGGTGGTGTTCCGCCCGACACGATCTTTTCAAATTCTGGCTCATAACCTGCTCTAATTATGCGAGAACGCGTGCTCAAAAAAACGAAGCCAATTCTCGCCCATTATCGAATTGACCTCTGAGTTCTGAAACCCAACCTGACTCAGACCCTCACGCAGGGTTGGAAAATCGCGATTATCTTTGAACCATGCCGGTTGGTCAGGGAAACCCGGCGCCGCTTTCGAGCCCTCACCGAAATCCCGCTCACGGGTCCAGCGTCCGTTTCGCATCCACTCGACAACGCTATCCGGCTGATCCTGACAGAGGTCTGATCCTATCCCGATGTGGCCGACCCCAAAACGTTCCGCCGTGTGTGCAACCATCTGACAAAAACTCTCAAGGGTGCACTGACTCCCCCCCGCAAGGTGATGGGGATACATCGAAAAACCTAACATACCACCCGTCTCGCTCAGTGCTTGCAGCACATCATCAGATTTATTTCGCAAGGCCGGGTGCCAACGAGCCGGGTTGGCATGGGTGATCGCAATCGGACGTGAAGAGTGCTCGATCGCCTCCAGAGTGGATCGCTCGGAAGAGTGACTCATATCGATCACGAGACCCACCCGATTCATCTCCGCGATAACCTGCCTGCCCATACGGGTAATCCCGGGGTCATCCGTCTCGTAGCATCCAGTGGCTAACAAAGATTGATTGTTGTAAGACAACTGCATGAAGCGGGCGCCCAGCTGATGGCACACCTCCACGAGATTGATATCCGCCTCAATCGGTGAGCAGTTCTGAAAACCAAAAAAGACCGCAGTTCTGTTCTGCTCTTTTGCGTTGATGACATCGACAGCGTGCCGACCCGGAACAATCAGGTCACCATGCTCCTGAAACAGGCGATTCCACTCGCAGACACGTTCAACGGTCTGTCGAAAATCCTCGTGGTAGGCAATGGTTACATGGACCGCATCGAGGCTGCCCTCACGCATTTGCTCGAAAATCTTGCGCGACCAGTTGCAGTACTGGAGACAGTCAATAGTGACACTCATGAAAGGGTTCTGAGGTGGCTAAAGCCAATGCGTTTCAAAGGGTAAGGTCGACATACGATCGACGCCTTTATCACCTATGATAACCTGCTCCTCGAGCTTAACGCCTTCACGACCGCCCTCTTCCCCGATAAAGGACTCGACGCAGATCACCATCCCAGGTTCGACAGTCCCCTCATACCCACGGGTCTTCAGATCGACCTCATGTTTAATACTGGGATATTCGTCGGCGAGTCCCACACCATGCATGAGAGAGGTATAGCGGTTGGATAGATAAGCCTCCGGAATCTTCCAACAGGCTCTGGAGACCTCTTCAAAGGTGCGGCCTGGCTTTAGCGCCGCGATGTTCGTCTCGATCTGTTCGTAGGCGGCAGCATAGAGTTTGCGCTGGGCATCGGTTGGGCGATCACCGCACAACCAGGATCGAGAAATATCTGAGCAATAGCCGTAGGGTCCCACCAGATCTGTGTCGAAGCTGACCAAATCACCCTTCTCGATGGGCCGCATTGAACACTCGCGAAACCAGGGGTTGGTTCGAGGTCCTGATGAGAGCAGCCGGGTCTCTATCCATTCGCCGCCAAGACGGATGTTTGTTTCGTGAAGCTTTGCCCACAGCGCGTTCTCGGTGATGCCTGGCACCAGCGCGTCCCGCATCGCGAGGCAACCGGCCTCACACACCGCCATAGACGCGCGCATCAAATCCAACTCTTCGGCCGATTTGATCGCTCGGGCCCGTTCTGCAATTTCTTCACCCTCAACGAGAAAAAGACCCTCCGCCCTTAGCGCGTCGCAGGCCACAAAAGATAACCGGTCGATGGCCAGACGGAAGTTTCCTGAACCATAGGTTCGCATCAAATCTGCAATCTCAGCTGCAAAGGTTTTTGCCCGGTTTTCAGTTCGGGAGCCTGCAGAGAAAAAATAAAAAGATGGGATAACCCGATAATCATCAACCCCGGGAAGATCTTCAGCGAGATGCGGATGATTCGCATAATCGAAAAGTACGACAGGCCCCTCAAGAGCCACAAAAACACACCGTGTTTCGTAATGCGAGCACCACACCTGCATGTTGGTTGCATCGGTTGCATAACGGGTATTGATCTGATCAAACAGCAGTAGGCCCGATACGTCTCGCTCTCGCATCGATTCGCGTAGGCGATTCAGGCGGTACTCTCGGACGACGTCAAGGTCCACCGGGGGCTCGCTGAATTCCATCGCCCCATGCTGGCGGGATCGAGGCGCGTCAGACCGTAAGGATTGAATGGGCATTTTGTCTCTCGTCAGGTCGCTGCGCCCCCATTCTAGCGCCGCAGGCGAACCCCGGAGGCCAGGCTTGCGCCTGACCTCCGGGATTTACAAAGCTTTAATTAACGAGCTCGATATTGCCCGGTTTCCACTCGCGCTTAAACCAGGGCTCTAGTGGACCGTAAAGGCGGAGAATGGTGAACCAGCTCTTATTCGGGACCGTCTGAATCCAATTCGCCTCCTGCCCCTTCGGCGCCTCGGGGCCAAACCATAACGTAATGGATCCGTCAGCATTAACCACCATGTCACGATCGCGCTGATCATTCTTCGAAGGATAAGGCTGATTGGTCTGCAACATCGAACGGGTCTGGGGGTCATAGACCACGACGGACCAAAAGTTCTTGGCCGGCACGTTGGCAGGGATATTCACCTTATAGGTCTTTGACCCGTCGAGATCTCGACCCTTGGAATCCGATGCGGCAAGCGCGTACTGCGATCCAATGCCCGGCAGTTCCAGGACCATCGCGGGCGTATTCACCGTCGCGATGTAATAGAACATGGTTCGCGCATCTTTATTGCGACCGCCCGCTCCATCGCTCCTTAGCCAGAGATAATTGAAACCGTCAAAGGCACTGTACCAAACGCTGTCGTCACCGAATATCTTGACGCCGTCAGATCGCGAACGAAAAGCGATTGCGCGGGCCGTCGCGTTAGCGATAGCGACCGCGTCTTTTAGGATCGCTCTCATACGGGCATCAGGGTTGAAGGCTTTGCCCTTCTCCATACCTATGCTTCCGAGGGTGCCTCGCAACTCATCATCCAGAAATGAAAGCGGTTCACGCTGAATGACATCATTGACCTCCTCAAAAAACGTCTCGTCGTTGGCGTGAATGGTGTTAACCACCAGACCCGTTCCGCTGATGAACTCCATTTTGGGTGGGTTGTCTTTCTGTGAGAGCGGATAGATTTTCAGTCCTTCTTTCCACATCTTGTTGGGGGCATCGGTCTTACCCCCTTGAAGCAGACCCCGAAGCGGCAGCCAATTTATGTAAGACGTGCTTTCGGCGGTGAAGTAACCCTCGGGTACTGCACCCTCATACCCCGGCGGCAGAATAAGATATTTACCGCCTTTGCCGCGATCCGGCCCGGGTCCACCCATATCGATAACAAACCGGAAGTAGGCGTCATTGACGGTGCCCGGACCCGCACCCGGTGGAATCTCCACAACGGTCGGCCCATCACGCTCAAGATTTAATAGGCCGATGGCGTACACGGTGTCGGTGTTGCCTGTAAGAAAGAGCGAGTTCGAATCCATCAACCCGTCATAAAGCATTACCTTATTCGCCGCATCAATTCCGATGGACTCCATTCCCACACGTAATGCCTCGACGGACGCCATGGGCACCATTTCAAGGAACGCCTCAGTGGCCCGCATTCGGTCCAGGTTGTCATAAACAGCCTCAACTGTTTTCTGATCTGGAATTCCATCGAAAAAATTCAATCTGCCGATGGAGGTCTCTACCGAGTCAGGCGTCATGATCGACGACGGGATCGGGGTATTAAAGCCCGGTGGCGTACTCTCAGCGACGGCTAACCCCGAGGCTAATAGGCCGCCAAAAAACAAGGATAGTTTGCCTCTCAAGATATCTCTCCTTTGTGTTGATAGATTTCTAACAAAGGTCGAGTATTTACCCTATCGCTTTCGTATTCAACCACTGCGTCTTTGTGGGAGTTGACGACACGCGCGCCCAGAGCCTGCGCTGCGGCAGCGCTATTTAGCTCGTGAGGAATTGAGGAACTAAAAGCGCGTCTGAGCGACGGCCATCAATTCGGTGCGGGTCGGACTTTGTCCTATGTGATCGGGGCTGGAGCGAAACGTCAGGAAACCCCCAATTTGCCAGCTCTTACCCCAGGGCGTCCGATAGCCAAGCTCCACCAGCGTTTCGCTACCTGAGGGCTCCAGATTGAGCCTCTGCTGGTTGCGGAGGATCTGTCGTGCACTATCAAACCCGTAGGCAATGTCGAGGTCTGCCTCTCCCGAGCGCACGCGTAGCGGCTGCGCGATCGTAAGGCTGATTGCATCTCGAGCCCTCAATATCGACTTTGAATGAAGCCCAATCAGCCACCCGTCTGAGACAAGGTCTGAGTAATTCGTTAATAGGGTCCCCGGTTGCGACCCCACCTGGGTCAGCGCCCCTGTTAGCGAACCTGCCAAGGCAAAACGCGAGCCCAGCGCACGGTGGGCTGATATACGAACAAATCGAGTCTCTGATCCGTCAACGCTCATGGGGCCGCCCCGCACGCCGCCAAACAAACTCGCCTCTTCCTGAAGCCAACCGCCCTCCAGACTTACCCCTGCGCTGCCAAAGCTGAAGTGGGATGCAACCGCTATCTCATTACTGCCGTAATCGAGACCACTGCTATCGCTAACGTCGGAATACCGCGCCTCCACAATCATGCTCGGCAATACTTCGAAGGCCGCGAGGCTATGCACGCCTTCGCTTTTGTAGTGGCCCAGATTTGTCTGCCGCCAGGCAACTCCTGGACCCGCGTCGTATTGATTGCTTGCTAAAAATGCTTGCGCACCCTGACGAGACGACGGGTAAATGCCGAAACCCAGCTGGGTTCGAATAGGCGCCCCCTCAGGCGACCGCATCAGCAACACCGGTGAGGCTTCCGTTTCCAGTGTATCTGTCTTCGCCTCAGTCTGAGCAATGCTCAGTATGTCGTATCCCAAATAATCGCCGATGCGGGTCTGGGTGCGAGTCTGGCTCCACTTCACCAAGATATCTTTCAATGCAGGAGCCGCACCCACCCGAGTTATTGTCTTTGAGAGATCAAAATAAAAGTCCCGTCCCAGTCGGTCAAATACCATCGCGTTAAAGAGCGACGGATTGCTCAGCACGGCAGAATAAATCGGCGCGCCTACCTGCATGCGGCGGGTCTCCCATGACGGCTGATCCGTTGATTTTTTCTCTTCTTTTTTATCGTCTGGGACCGCGGTCACGGGATACCCTGGCCCAATCGGCGCGGTTACGGATCCCAACGGCAGAAGAGCTCGACCGGGATTGATCTGGCCCCAACCGAAGACACCATCCACACCTGGAGCCCCTCTATCGGTTGCGGACCATTTGATGATTGAAACGACGTCCTCTGCCTTAAGGTCGGGCCATCTTCGTCTTAATTCGGCAGCGAGAGCGCTGACATGAGGCGTTGCAAAGGAGGTGCCCCAGTAGTCGGCATACTCGGAAAATCCCAACGCCACGACATAGTGGTCCGCTAAATCACCGGCACGATTTGCAAAATCCAGCATTTCAAGATCGGGGCCTAACCCCCCAACAACAAGCGCTTTACCGCCGAGACCAGGGGCATGCCGCGCATCGCCCAACGGGTACGGCGCCCAGTCGTTCCCCGAGCCCATGACGACGACCTGATCGGCACGCGCGGTAGCGAGCATTGCCTCTCCCGCAGACCCTGCTAGAGCCGCATTTGAGTGATTAATAACCTTAATGTTCGGGTTGCTGGCCGCAGCTATGAGAGCCTGTGTCACCGCTGCTCCCGATATAGAACGTCCTCCAGTCGACGTCTGCAGAGAGAGTATCTTGCTGGCGGGGGTAAGGTGACGAATGATCTGCGAAACCGCCGTGCCGTGCGTGCCTTGCTCTGCAAGATCGGCAAAGGGAGTATTCCCGACAAAGCTCGCACTGCCCGGCACAAAATATTCGGGATGCAAAACCGGATCGACCGCCACACCCGTGTCAAGAACCGCAACTCCAATCCCCGTGATCATCGCCGGCGGTGGCGGTTTCGGCGCGGCTTTCTCTTCCTCTGCTTCCGCAGCAGCCTCCGCTGCCGCCAGATCCGCGAGCAAATCGCCGCCTGCCGAGGGGCGCGATGCCAAAATACTGCCGAGGAAAACGGCAATCCATAAAATCTTCGATGAAAACGGTGGCTTCACAGCGCAAATCTGTATCTGTTACATCGCCAAATCTTTGAGAACGGTTTGTGGAGACACACTTTGGGCCTTACGAACACCTAAGACACTGACCAGCCATACAATGATAACACTTGTTGGCAACGCAAAGAACAACTCGTTAAAGCGCGTCACGTAAGGAATCTCGAACACCCATTCGGCGAGCCACTCGCCGGTGAGCAATGCGGCGCCACCGCCCAACAAACCGGCGATTAGGGCGATGACCAGAAACTCAAAGTTCAAAGCGGCTCGGATGCGTCTTTGATCACAACCGAGCACCTTGAGCATGGCAACATCGCGCATACGGGATTCCTGATTCGCCTGCGTGACCGAAAACAAAACGGCGGCGCCGGCGGCCAAAGTAAACCCGAACACCAGATTTAACGCCATACCTACAAGATCGAGAACACGGCGCACCTGGGTAAGGATTGCACCAATGTCAACAATATTAACCGTAGGAAATTGCCGATTTAGGTCAACAAGCTGTTTCTCTTCCCGCTCCTGAAGCTGCAATGCACTTAAATACGTGTGAGGCGCTTCTGCGAGAATATTCGGCGGGAAGAGCACGAAAAAATTAGGTGTAAAGCTTTCCCACTGCACTTCACGGATATTGATAATCCTCGCTTCTACTACCTCGGCGCCGACTCGAACTGAGATGCGATCTCCCACTCCCACACGAAGCGGTTCAGCCCAGCGAGCGGCAAGCGATACCACAGGCTCGGAGGAGTCAGTATCCCACCATCTCCCCTCCAGCAAGGTATTTCCGGGAGGGAGTGAAGCGGCCCACGAGAAATTAAGGTTGCCGTCGATGCGCGAAGCCGTTCGAGGATCCGGATAGTCCTCTGCCCGCGGCGCCGTACCGTTGATTGCCACGAGCCGGCCCGTCGCCATGGGCGTGAACGCTGTGGATTCGCTGAATCGATCCTCAAAGAAGGACTGAACACTCTGACGCTCGTGCGACTGAATATTGGCGAAGAAAAAATTAGGCGCATCCTCGGGCGTCCTTGCCTCCCAAGCCTCAAAGAGTTGACCCCTCACCACAGACAGCAGTATCAGAATAGTTAACCCCAGACCGATCGTGCCGATCTGAAAGGTACTCGCCACCTTATTGCGAATCAATCGGCCCAAACCAAAGCGCCAGGACACGCCAGCGCCACGGAACCCAATTCTGAGGATAGCAAGCACTAAGGCGCTTACCGCCATCATGACCGCCAAAGCCGCAAAAATAGCGCCGACCAGAACGACAACCAATATGGGAGAGGTCACCTGATAGAACGCCAGTCCAACCAAGGCCGCCACCGGCAAGAGGTAGGCAAGCCAGAGGGGTCTGCGCATCCGAACCACCTCAACACGCCGCAATACTTCGATCGGCGCTATCTTAGACAGGCTCATCAGCGCAGGCGTTGAGAACGTAACCAGCAAAAATGTCCCCAAGCCTATTGCGAGCACGGCCGGCGCAAAGCTCATCGACGGCAACGCCGACGGGAGTAATCCGGATAGCAGCATCGCCATGATCTGCTGAACACCAAAACCCACCAGAGCTCCGACGCAGCCCGACACCAGCCCAAGCCCAATGAGCATTGCGATGTGTGTCGCGATCACATCCACTCCCGATTCTCCAAACGTTCGCAGCAACGCCGTCTGACGACGTCGCCGATCCACATACCGTCGGGAAGCCACTGCAATCGCAAGACCCGCAATCAATAACGTACCTAAAGAGGCAAGCCCTATAAAGTCTCGGGCGGTAGAGACCGTTGCCCCAACCTGCTCCTGAGCCGACTCAAGATCGACCAAAGCGATGCGCGGATCAAGCTCGGCTTCAATCTCGTCGCGCATGCGTTCGACTGCGTCCGCGTCCCCCGCCGCCAGTAGCGCATAGCGCGCCCGACTGGAGGGCCCCAAGAGATCGGTCCGTTCAAGATCTGTGGCATTGATCATTAGCCGCGGAGAGAAACTGAAAAACTGCCCACCGCGATCCGGTTCATACACTAAAACAGCAGTTAATAAAAACTCTTGCTTACCGAGTCGAAGTGAATCTCCAATCTTTAGATCAAGAGCATAGTAGACCCTCGCGTCTGCCCAAAGCTCGCCGGGTGCCGGCACGCCGACCATTACCTCGTCGGATCCCTCTTCACCCAAGGAACGTCTCAATCGGAGCGCACCGCGCAACGGATATCCTTCGCTGACGGCCTTGACTGAGGTCAGAAGAGTTTGGCCCTCATCAAAAATAACGGTCGGAAAGACCGTAGTCCTTGCAACAGAGAGACCATTTTGAAGCGCCTTCTTTTCGAGTGCCTCGGACAGGGTCTGACGCGATGTAAGTTTGAGATCCGCCGCGATCACCTCGCCTGCGCTTCGCTCGAGTCCTTTGACCATCCGACCGGAAAAACCAAGAACCGCTGTAACCGCGCCAACCGCGATCGCTACCGCCAACCCCAGCGCGAGAATCTCCCCTGCCTTCCACTCGCGGCGAAGCTGACGCAGCGCGTGCTTTAAAACGCGCCTCATCAATCGACCCGGACCAGTCGACCATTTGCCAGAGCAATACGTCGCTGGCATCTCCCGGCGAGAACCGAATCATGGGTTACCAGGATAAGGGCGGACTGTCCGGCGTCGCACAATGAGAAAAGTAACTCTGAGATTTGGTCGGACGCTCGATCATCCAGATTCCCGGTCGGCTCATCCGCGAATAGCATCTGTGGCTCGATTGCGAACGCTCTACAGATGGCTACACGCTGCTGCTCGCCGCCCGATAACTGTCGCGGATAATGATCCTGTCGATCACCAAGCCCCACGCGGCTAAGCCAATCCGCCGCCTGATCCGCAGCGTCTGGGCGCCCAGCGATCTCCAATGGAAGCATGACGTTCTCGCGAGCCGTTAGCGTCTCGATGAGGTAGAAGGCCTGGAACACAAAGCCAACGCGGCCAGCCCTTAGCTTTGCTCTGCCATCTTCATCAAGAGCATTCAAATCTTGTCCCGCCAGCCTGACGCCGCCAGAGGTCGGCAGGTCTAAACCGGCAAGCAATGCCACTAGGGTAGACTTGCCGGACCCCGAGGGACCGGTAATAGCGACTGATTCACCGCGCGCTACCCGAATGGATACATCATCAAGAATTCGTAGCGTTCCCGCAGGGCCTTCTACGTCTCGAACGAGGTTTGCCGCTTCAACAATGAAATTTTTTGTATCGCTTGCGCTCATATTATCTACTTGTCTAGGCGGTTCATCGGTCTTCGCTCAGGTGCGGACCATCCTGGTGTTGGGCGACAGTCTTAGCGCGGCCTATCAGATGGCGGAAGAAGATGGCTGGGTCTACCTTGCGCAAGAAGAGCTCGCCGGGCGCGCAAAGTTTATCAACGCATCCGTGAGCGGAGAAACAACAGCAGGAGCTCGTGCCAGCCTGCCCGCGCTCCTCGCGCGATATGACCCTGACGTCGTCATTCTGGAGATCGGCGCGAACGATGGCTTTCGGGGGCACCCGCCGCTCGCGATTCAACAGAATCTGGTCGCAATGATTGAGATGTCGACTCAGTCTGGAGCACAGGTCGTGCTCATCGAAATGGATATTCCGGCGAACTACGGAGCCTACAGAACCGCTTTTCGAGAAACCTATTCAACCGTAGCCGAGACTCACTCGGTCAGTCTGGTGCCCTCCATGTTTCAGGACATTTTTGAGAAACCGTCTCTGCTGCAGTCGGACGGTATCCATCCCAACGAGAACGCACAGCCCATTATCCGTGACCGAATCCTCGCCGTATTGCAGGAGCTCCTTGCTCTCAACTAGCGGTCGCGCTGAGCGTGCCTAAGTCGACACAAGTCTGCTGCCGGGTTAGGGCTCGCCCGATCCAATCTCTCTTTTTCGTCGGGCGACGTAATCGGTCAACGCGTCTTGGCGGGCGACATCCAAAGGAGGGGCCTCCGCCTCCGCAAGCACCGACTGCCACACATCGGTGGCCCGCATGGTTGCATCTTTTGCTCCGCTTGCGACCCAGTTTTCGTTATTCTGCCAATCGCTAAGGATGGGTGAATAAAAGGCGCTCTCATAGCGACTCATGGTGTGCTCCGCTCCGAAGAAGTGCCCTCCTGGATCAACGGCTCGAATCGCCTCGACACCGAGCTCCTCAGACTGCGTGTCAATCGGCTGAAGCATTTGCACAATATGTTGAATAAGCTCAACGTCGATGATTACCTTCTCAAAGGACGCCACTAAACCCCCTTCCAACCAACCTGCCGCATGGTAGATCAGGTTGCCATTCCCCATCACACCGCCCCACATTGCCATAAGCGTTTCGTAGACGCTTTGCGCATCGGCAGCGTTGGATGCATTGCATGCGCTGGTACGGTAAGGCAACCCGTACCGTCTGGCCATCTGTCCACCGGCGAGATTCGCTTTCGCGTTTTCCGGTGTCCCAAACGCCGGCGCCCCCGATCGCATATCGACATTAGAGGTGAATCCCCCGTAGACCACAGGACTGCCGGGAAAAAACAGCTGCACCATCGAGATGCCGAGTAACGCTTCTGCATTCTGCTGCACGAGCGCCGCCGCCATGGTGACCGGGGTCATCGCGCCGAGCAGCGTAAACGGCGTGACGATAACCGGCTGACCGAACTCAGCCAGGGCCAACGCGCCGTCTGACATGGCCTCGTCGAGTTTCCTCGGTGAATTTACATTGATATTTGCTATGAGCCCAGGACTTGATCGCAACTCCTCAACGCTAAGGCCTCGGGCAATCGCCACCATCTCTACGGCATCTTTTACCCGGCCGCGCCCGATCGGAATAGCGGAGAAGATCTTATCGCTCAATCTAAGATTTGCTTCATAACAGTCCAGATGGCGCGTTGACACTGCCAGGTCCGTCGTGGCAACTGCCTGGTTGCCAAACATACTGATGACATTAAAGGCCTGGCCAAGTTGAATCAGCTTTTGATAATCAGCGAAGTTCCCCGCCCGACGACCTTGAATACGGTCATGCACATTTGGCGGTCCAGACACCATCCCAAAATACATCCGATCTCCGCCAAGGTGGAGCGCATGATCAGGGTTTCTTGGGGTCAGCGTTATCTCGGACGGCGCCTGACTCACCAGAGCCATTACCAGATCGGGATCGACATAGACCAACCCTGACTCGTGATCGACTCGTGCGCCCTCTTTCGCAAACCGATCACGCACCACCCGACTCATCACCTCAATTCCCGCATCCCTCAGTATCTCAAGCGACGCGCTATGTACCTCTTCAATCTGCTCGTCGGTTAAGGGGCCTATCGGCGGGTAGCGGTGACAAAGCGCGCCAAACGGGATTTGCGGGAGGCGCCCGCCTGCGGCACGCTCCGCCCGGCGCTGACTCCTAATCTGATTTCGTGTCTGACGATTCATCGTGTAGTTGATACGGGAACTATCCTATTTATCCTAGCGGCTGATCGAGACAATACAAGGTATTGGAACATCCAACCTGCTAGTGGGCTGGCTCGGTGTCCGATTCGCGAAATCGTATAAGCGCATGCCCAAACAGCACGCTGATCACTATCACGCCGCCCACAATTGATCGGGTACCCGGGTTCTCCCCGATCACCAACCACACCCAAAAAGGTCCGAGAACAGACTCGAGTAGCGTCAGCATAGCCGCCTCAGCCGCCGGCAGAAATCGCGGACCAATCGTCAGCAGTACGCCCGCGACCGGGATAATGACTACGCCACCGATGAGCAGCCAGGTCCATTGCATGGTGTTCATCGTCGGAAACTCAGCAAAAAAGAACGAAAAGCCGGCCGCAATTAATAAGCCGAGGGTCGTCGCGGGCATCATGTTGCTTTCCTTTCTCCCACGGATTATCGCGAAAAGCAATCCAAGGATAATCGTATCGAGGAAAGCTAATGCGTCGCCAATCCACCGCCCACTTTCAAGACTACCGCTTGCCACTACGAGTAAACCTAACGCAACACCCACGATGGCAAGCAGTGTCACCCTGCCTATTTTTTCTCCAAAGAGGACGCGGGAAAAGATCGCGGAGGCCAGAGGAGTACATGCAAAGATAATCAGAACATTCGCCGCGGAGGTAAAAGCAAATGCCGCATAAAAAATGATCGACGAGGCCGCCTGAACAAACATAAAGAGCACGCCCCATCGACCCAACGGACGAAGCGCTCCCCAAAACCCTGTTTTTGAGAAGAAAAGATAAAACGCCAGCAGGACAACACCCGCGATAAGTCCTCGACCAAACGCTAAAGTGAACGTATCGACGGCAGTCAAACGTATCAGGAGCGCATCGGGCGTGAATGCGAGGACACCGCCCAGCGTCAGCCAAAAGCCCTTTCGATACTCAGAGGTCATAACGACCCTATGCCTTGTCGTCTTGCTGCCTGATAAATTTTTCAATCGCCTCGGGCGGTACAGGCCCCACTTGTAACGCCGTTAACGTACCCCCCGGCGCGAACACCATGAACGTGGGTGTTCCTTGAAGCCGCCTGCCCGTTCGGTCTTTAAAAAACTCCGCCACAACGTGGGGCTCCCCAACGAGATTTGGGAATGCGACACCACGTTCCTCCAAAAACCCCCAGGCCTCGGAAAGACCCGCTTCTCCATCTAAAGAAATACCGAGAACAGCAATGCGACCATCCTTGTGCCGTTCGTGCATCTCGGAATGACCTTTTATCTCTCGAGCACAAATCACGCACGTGTGAGACCAGATCATGACCACCACCCACTGATTCTCGAGGAAAAAGTCCGCCATCGCGACCGGTTCCCCATCGAGATTAAGAAACGGCTGATCCGACGCGACCGCAGCGCGCGCCGAAACCGTCAGCATGACTGCCACCGTTATAGCGCGCAGCCAATGGAGTATGGGTAGGTTTTTATTTTGGATCACTTTTTTTCTCCGGTCTTTTCACCAACAGGACACCGCCAACGACGAGCAGCATGCCCACAACGGACTTTAAATTTAAGGTTTCACCGAAGAGCGGCCATGCAACTAGGGCAGTCACCGGGGGCACGAGAAAAAAAAGACTCGCGACTTGAGTCGCGGCTTGGGCACGAATTAAGAGCCAGAGCACGGTCATAGCGCCCAGCGACAGAACCACCACCAGCCAGACCAGCGCGAAAATGAATTCGCCCGACCACACGACAATCCGAGTCTCGACGGCAAAAGCCAACGCGCCCATCATTACCGCGGCCGCCAAAAATTGCAGAAACGACCCGGTCAAAAGGTTCATATCGCTACAAAAGCGCTTCTGATAAAGCGTACCCAGACTCATTCCGATAACCGCTACCACACAAAGAAGAACCCCTTCAAAAGAACTGTCAAAGGCGCCGACATAGCGAAGGGAAACGAGTGCGACACCGAGAGTTCCCAGCACAAACCCTACCCACTGGCGGGCCTCAACCCGTTCCGCAAGGATCGGCCCGATAAAGACCGCAGTCAGGATCGGTTGCATGCCCACAATAAGGGCGCTATCCCCCGCCGTGACCCCTAACGCAATTCCGGCAAACACGCCCCCGAGATACACGCCATGAACCAGCAATCCGACCACCATGATGTGAACGACTTGAGTCCATTCACCGGGCCAAGGGGCTTTCCAGATAAGCGCGACCACGCCCAGGATAAAACTGACCAAAGCAAATCGCATCCCAAGAAAAGTCGCGGGCTCTGCGTACGGCAGTCCGAGTTTTGCACCAATGAATCCAGTACTCCACAAAACGACAAATAGCGCGGGCGCCAGCGAGAGCAACACGATCCCGGAGCGAGAGCGTTCCGCGGGCGAGATTTTTGACACAAGAGAGTCCTGAAACGCAGTTCGCAAACCGGTAGTCTATTGCAATCGAACTGTAATCTGTTGATCATCGGCGTCTTGTCTTTTGAATAGACCGCCCCCAGTTGATCTACCAGGGGGCAAGAGAAACGAATGAGCGAGAATCCTTTTGTTCAGGTCGTCAGCGACCAGACGTTTGAAGAGAACGTGCTTCGTCGATCGGACGACGTACCCGTCTTGGTTGATTTTTGGGCGGACTGGTGCAATCCCTGCAAAATGTTGATGCCGATTCTTGATCGACTGGCATCGGAGTACGCGGGAAAGTTCGTGCTGGCAAAAGTCGATACAGATCAAGAGCGGGAACTTGCCTCCGCCTACGGAATTCGCAGTCTTCCTACCGTCAAGGTGTTTCGGCACGGCAAGCCTGTTGACGAATTCATGGGCGCTCTCCCCGAAGCGTCTATTCGAGAAATCATTGAACGCCATGTCGATCGGCCTGCCGATCAGGTGATTGCAACGGCAAAAACACATCTTGCGGACGGAAATCCTGAAGCGGCCGTCAAGCTTCTGACTGAAGCGTTGGTCACCGATCCCACTTACCTTCAGCTGCGTCTGTGTCTTGCTCAGGCTCAGATAGCCGCAGGGGATGCAGCGGGTGCAGCCGATACGTTAGCGACACTTCCGGCCAATGAAGCTGTACTCGCTGAGGTTAAACAGATTCGGGCGCAAGCCGAAATCGCAGCCAGCAATCAGGGCGGCTTAAGTGTCGATGCGCTGCGCGCTGAGGTTGAGGAGAACCCAGAGGATTGGGAAGCCCGACTTCAGCTTGGGCAAGCCCTGCTTACAAGAGACGAACAGATCGATGAGGGTCTTTCCCTGTTGGTTGATACCGTTGGGCGGGCCCGCGGCCAAAGCGCCGGAGAGCAAGCTCGCCAAATCGCCATTCAGGCGTTTGACAGTCTGGGTCAGAGCGATCCCCGTGTCAGCAAGTATCGTCGCGAGTTAGCGAAGGCCCTCAACTGAGCGTAGGCTTCAATCCTCTTAAACCCCTAACCTCGGGGATGGTGCTCTCCATGTAGGGACTGAAGCCGTGCTCTCGCAACGTGCGTGTAGATCTGGGTGGTCGAGAGGTCCGCATGGCCGAGGAGCATTTGCACGCTTCTCAAATCTGCCCCATGATTCAGTAGGTGCGTTGCAAAAGCATGTCGAAGCGTATGCGGAGATAATCGGGTATCGATTCCAGCCTTCCCCGCGTAACGCTTGATCAGCTGCCAAAATGCCTGGCGACTCATTGCCTGTCCTCGACGCGTGACAAATACGGCTGAACTGCTTCGATCACCCAACAGGGTTTTGCGATGATGAGCCAGAAAGTCCTTCAGGCTTTGCGAGGCCTCATCACCCAAGGGTACGATTCGCTCCTTACCGCCCTTTCCGGTCACACGCACTAATCCAGTCGTGAGATCAAGCTGATGCAGCTCAAGCCCTACGAGCTCTGACACCCGCAGTCCACTCGCATACATGGTCTCCAGCATCGCTCGATCTCGAACGGCGAGAGCTCCTTCTCCCGCAGGCGCAGCCAGGAGAGATTCAACCGCCGCTTCAGTAATCGCTTTGGGTAGAGGCCGCCCCATGGCTGGCGATTGCACATCCACGGTCGGGTCTTGAGATAAAACACCCTCGCGAACCGCATGACGAAAAAAACGCCGAAGCGTTGAAAGCCGGCGAGCCGAAGATCGTGCACTCAATCCCGCACCGACATTCTGGGCAAGATAAGCCAAGACATCCGCTCGCGTACAGGCAGATAGCGAGCTTTTTTTCGCCCCCAGAAATACATCAAATGCCAGTAGATCTGAACGATAGGCGCTCAAGGTGTTCGGGCTGAGTCCAGCTTCCAGCCACAATGCATCCAGAAACTGGTCGATCAAAGCCGTGGACCCGGATGCCATTCCTAACCCCCGCCCCGACGGATGCGTGCAAGCTGAATCTGGGCCAGCCGGTACTGAAGCTTCGCCTGCATCTTCGGATCAACCGCGCCCACCATGAGTTGTTCGTAGATCCGACTGGCATCTTCGTAAAGTGCACCGGCCTCTAAAGCGAGACCTGCCTGATATAAGGCGCTCCGCTTCCAGAGCGCGTCATTGGGTCCCGATAGGCCGGCGGACTCCAGAAAGTACGCCGCCGCTACCGCCGATTCCTCAAGCGCCAGCCAGGACTGACCCATCCAATAAAAGATCTCGCGTTTTTGATCCGCCGTGCGAATCAATCGCGCTGCCGCCTCAAACAATCGAATGGCGAGCTCATGTTGCTCAAGAAACTGCAGGTCAAACATGATCTGCATGACCCGATCTAAACTATCTGGCGACATCTCACCGAGCCCGTTAAGCCAACGCAGCAGATCATCGGCGCCACGCTCGGGATCACCTCCGAGCACCTGAATTCGCGCGGAGCGCACCGTCCAGGAACCGGGGTCAATTGAGTCCGGGCGTTTGCGAACGCGCCGCTGTAACTCGGCGGCGAGAGCGAAGTCTGAATCTCTCAGGGCTTGATCCATCAGGGTCAGTAGCGCATCATCATCCAAAAAATCGTAAGTGGCCAATAAGCCTTGATCGCCGAAGAAAGCGCCGAGGAGGGTCAACTTTCCTTCGCTCAGACAATGCCGGATAAGCCATCCGTACCCAGACTGGCTCGTAACGGGATAGCGTTTATTCCATAGGAGATGAACCGCAAGCGCCCGTTGCTGTAGCGGTGTCAGTGCCTCGGACCCCCAAAGAATGAGCCAAAGATCTTCCTGAGAACCCAGTTCTGAACTGCTGATGACGGATCCTGCGATATGCGCATAGGCTTCTAACAGAGCCTGTCCTGAATTAATGTTCAGCAGCGGTTCAGGCTCACCGCCCCAGTCAATAAGGCGTTCAACCGCACTGGCTCGAGTCTCCGCGTAGGCCTCTCCCGCACTTAACTTTGCAATCATGGCGCTTCGCGTCCGCTCGAGATGCGTGCTCCCCGCGGGAATCCCGATCGTGCTGAGGCGAAGGAGCGCAACCCCCGAGGTCTCCCTCGATCCCATCCATTGCGCATAAACCAGCCACATCCTCGCCGCAATGGAATCCACCCCGTCAAGAACGGTCACAGCCCGATCGGGATCACCCTGACCCAGGCTAATGCGGGCCTGAAGGACCTTCCAAGAAGGCTCCGAAGGCGCATATTTGGATTGAAACTTCTTGGACTCTGCGTACGCGCCGTCGAGGTCATCCATCTTGAGCAAACTTTTAATAATGCCCAATCTCGCCTGCCGCGATGATCCCCCATCGAGATTCGGTTCGGCGAGCATCGCGCGAAACACTTCAAGCGCGCTGTGCGCTTGGTCTTGTTCGAGCAGCCATGTCCCAAGGCGTAAACCGATCTCAGATGTCTCGTGAGGCTCTCGGTTCAGGAAGGCATGCGACAGCTCGTTGGTCAGCTCCTCATCTCTGCCCGCCCGTTGCAGGAGGAACCATCGCTGCCGACGGCGCTCTTCGAAACTTTCCCCATCTGAATACGGGGCGCGCTCGAGAAGAACTAACTCCAGTTCATCGAGGTTTTGGGACCGCGCTTCGGTGCGGCTTAAGTCTTTGAGACCTACCCCAAACGGCTCGACGATCATTCTCGCATCATGGGATCGACGCGGAATTTCAATACTGCGGGCGTCCCCTAAATTGAGCAGCGTTTGGAAATCAAGCTCGGGAGTGAGTGGAGCCTCCTGAGCATTGTTTATAACCGCCGACTCGGTCGACGCTACATCTGGGGTGACCAACTCCTCGGCAAGCGCAGGAATACTCCTGGCGCTAGAAAGGGCGAAGGCAGTGAGAAAGGCAGCGAGCGCTGCGACAAGAAAAGACGTGCGGCGACGGTCTGGAGGCAACGTTACGCTTGCAATCAACCGCACGGATGTCAGGTCAGGGGCGACAGTACGATGCCGTCGCCCCGATACGGGGCTAGGATATTTTTTCTCGGATTCGAGCGGACTTTCCGGTACGTCCTCGCAGGTAGTAGAGCTTCGCCCGGCGCACATCGCCTCGCCGACGGACTTCGATATCCGCCACCAGGGGACTATGGGTCTGAAAGACACGCTCCACACCTTCTCCATAGGACATTTTGCGCACGGTAAACGATGAGTTCAATCCGCGGTTTTTTCGCGCAATCACCACCCCTTCGAAAGCCTGAAGGCGCTCGCGATTACCCTCTTTCACTTTGACCTGAACCCTGACCGTATCTCCCGGGCCAAATTCAGGGACCTCGGCCTTCAATTGCTCGCTATCCAACTGTTCAATGATATTTGTCATCGCAACCTCTCCTAATTTATTTCTTCAAATACTCTGACTGAAACGCCGAGAGAAGCGTACTTTCCTCGTCGCTCAAACTTTTGATTTCCAGCAGATCAGGCCGCCTTAGCCAAGTCTGTCCCAATGCCTGCTTCAGGCGCCATCGCCTAATCTCGTCGTGGTTCCCGCTCAACAGAACGTCTGGAACCCTCACCCCTTCAAATTCCTCAGGCCGCGTAAAGTGCGGCCAGTCCAGTAACCCGTCGCTGAAAGAATCCAAATCCGCTGACGTTTCGTTACCCAGAACTCCAGGCAACTGCCGCACCAGCGCTTCAATCAGGACCATCGCAGGCAGTTCGCCGCCTGCAACAACGTAATCTCCTATCGAGATCTCTTCATCGACCTCACTGTCCAGCACCCGCTGGTCTATGCCCTCATACCGTCCCGCCACAAGTACAAGCGCCGCCTCTTGACTAAGCGCCCTCACCTTTTCGTGATCGAGCACTGAGCCTTGCGGGCTGAGGCAGACGACCCTGCCACGAGACGCGTCCCGTGCCGCTCGAATTGCCGCGACCATCTGAGGCGCCTGCATGACCATGCCCGGGCCGCCTCCATAAGGTCGGTCATCAACACGTCTGTAGGTATCCGTGCTGTACGACCTTGGGTCCCACATCTGCAGAACCAGAGCATCCTGCTCAATCGCGATTCGCGTCATGCCGCATTCGCGTACCGCCGCAAACATCTGCGGAAAAATTGTCACCACATCTATCCGCACGTCTTGGCCTCCCGTCGGGCTCTGATCGAGACCCTCAGAAGTCCACTTCCCAATCGACGGTGATTTGACGACCGGTCAGATCAACGTCCTTGATAACACTTTCAATATACGGAATCAGCCGCTGCAACTGATCTTTTGCGCCGTGTTCCTCTATACCGGCCTCCACGACCAGTACATCGTTCGCGCCGGTCTCCATCAGACCGGTAACCCAACCGAGCGACTCGCCAGTTAGGTTCCGCACAGCCAATCCCTCTAGCTGAAACCAATAGTATTGCCCACCCTGCGTTGGCGTAAGCCAGTCCCGCCACACAGCAATTTCGCTACCCAGCAAAGCGGCTGCCGAATCACGGTCGTCACAACCTTCGAGCTTTGCGATCACACCTTTCCCGTGGATCTGCCCTGCTTCAATCTTTCGCTCGGACCACTGATTACTCTTTCCCAGCAACCATCGTCGATGTTGGAGCACATCGCCGCGAACCCGCGCGTAATCAAAAACTTTTATCCAGCCCTTTACGCCGAACACACCGTTGATTTTTCCAATGACCAGCGGGGCGTCTTCCTCCGTTGCCATTGTTCAGACCTCGGGTTGCGAGGCCTCAAAAATCAAGCAGCGGCCGCTTCCGATTGCTTCAAGAAAGAGGCCACACGGTCCGATGGCTGGGCGCCCAGGCCGATCCAGTATTCCGCTCGGGCTCTATCAAGACGCAGCGCCTCTTCGCCTTTTGCCGCCATGGGGTTAAAAAAGCCGATACGCTCGATGAAGCGCCCGCGAGGTTGACGCCGGCGATCTGAGACCACGATCGAGTAAAAAGGCCGCTTCTTGGAGCCGCCTCGGGCTAACCGAATGGTTACCATTACAGATTCCTCTAACTAAAAAGACCATCCAAACCGGCGGATTTTATCATAGAAGATTGCCGCGCTGGATAGAGCGCTTTCCTCCTTCTACGTAGGAAACCCGCCGCCGGGAAAGCCGCCGCCCTTCATCTGGCCCATCATTCTGGCCATAGCGCCCTTACCCTTCATTTTTTTCATCATTTTCTGCATCTGGGCAAACTGCTTGAGCATCCGGTTAACCTCCTGAACCTCGGTTCCTGACCCAGCAGCGATACGTCGTTTCCGCGAGCCCTTGATCACCGCGGGAAAGGCGCGCTCCCCGGGCGTCATGGAATTAATGATTGCAATTAGCCGGGCAGTCTCACCACCCATGGCCTGCTGACGAACCGCGGCAGGCAAGCCAGCAGCTCCCGGCAATTTTTCCAAGAGGCCGCCGAGTCCACCCATCTTTTCGACTTGAAACAACTGCTCACGAAAATCCTCCAAATCAAAGGATTTTCCCTTTTTTAACTTGTCGGCGATCTTTTTGGCTTTTTCTTTGTCGACGGAGCGCTCAACATCCTCAACGAGGCTGACGACATCTCCCATTCCCAAAATACGTGAAGCGACCCGCTCGGGATGGAAAGGCTCCAAGGCATCCGTTGACTCTCCAACCCCCAGAAACTTAATCGGCTTTCCGGTCACCGACCGAATGGATAGCGCCGCCCCGCCGCGCGCATCGCCATCGGTCTTTGTGAGCACAACGCCGGTCAACGCGAGCGCCGCGTCAAAACTTGCCGCGCTTCTGACGGCGTCTTGGCCTGTCATGCTGTCCACCACAAAAAGCGTCTCGATCGGATCCACTTGCCGATGTATCGATGCCAGTTCCGTCATCATCTCCGCATCTACGTGCAGCCGTCCGGCGGTATCCAAGATCAAGACGTCATACGCGCGAGTCTTTGCATAATCGACGGCATCCGCGACAATTGATTCGGGGACTTCGCCAAGCGACCTGAAATCGATATCCAGGTTTGCGGCAAGCTGCCGCAGCTGCTCCATTGCCGCAGGTCGGTAAACGTCAACACTGGTTAATAAGACTTTTTTCTTTTGGCGTTCCGATAAAAACCGCGCCAATTTTGCAGCCGTCGTGGTCTTGCCCGCGCCTTGCAGGCCGGCGAGAAGAATGACCGCTGGCGGCCGCGTGGCAAGATTAAGGGACTCGTTTTCCTGTCCCATCAGGCTTACGAGCTCATCGTTGACGATCTTAATCACCGCCTGCCCAGGCGACAGACTCGATAAGACTTCCTTGCCGACGGCGCGCTCACGAACTCGCTCCAAGAACTCTTTTGCAACAGGAAGAGCAACGTCAGCCTCGAGAAGCGCTTTGCGAACCTCTCGCAATGCCTCGCTGATATTTTCCTCAGTCAGTCGACCCCTGCCCGTGAGGTTTTTAAAGGTTGCTTTAAGACGGTCGCCAAGTTGTGTAAACATGGAATTTTCTGAATAACGTCGATCGGTAGATCTGGTGGGTAAAAGATCCGCCCCCCCTCAAACGAAGCGGCCTGGGCTAAACTCTGCCGAGGTTGGGCTTATGTGATCCCATTTTACACGGACCCCGATTCGCCTTTAGCAAACCACCGATTTCATTAATCGCCCGCGATTCAATGCCAGCATGACCTCTGCTTTTAGCTTCACCGCCTGTCTTCTGTATCTCATGGCGACGATTGTGATGATTCGGTCACTTCGGGTTGAGCCCGCTCGTGGCAAGCATGCGGCGGTCGATCTCCTGCTTATTTATCTTGCCGTGATAGCCCATGTCCTAAGCCTTAGCCCATCAGTACTCTTAAATGAGACGCCGGACTTGGCGCTGGGCACCACGCTGTCACTAATCTCTTTACTGGCGATGCTGTTATTTTTACTCGCTCGCCTTTTTCAACCGATTCACAGCCTTGGTATTTTTATCTATCCGGCCGCTCTTGCCGGCGCATTGATTGGATGGCTGGCACCTGGCCCGGCTTACGCATCAAATCTGGGAGGTGCCCTTGGGCTATTGCATGTGGCGGGTGCGGGCTTAGCTTACGCCCTAATTAGTCTTGCTTTCGCTCAGGCATTGCTGGTTCACGCTTATGACCGAAGCCTGAAGCACCCTCACACAGCCGGTAACTGGCACTCGTTACCACCCATTCAGACGATGGAGCGGGTGCTCTTTCAGCTGATTTACCTGGGCTTTGGACTTCTTACGATTACGCTCGTCAGCGGAGCCTTATCCGCCGATAAAATGTTCGGCGAGGCCTTTCTTTTTAATCATCACACCGTGCTAGCACTTCTGGCCTGGATCAGTCTGGCCGGATTGCTTGCGGGCCGGATTTTTCTCGGCTGGCGGGGCCGTACAGCAGTACTGTGGACCGGAGCCGGCTTTACTTTGATGGCGCTGGGCTACTTTGGCACCCGGTTCGTTCTGGAAGTACTGCTCGGCACCTAGCGTCCTACGCTGGGGGCCTCATAAGCCCATGCGATCAAGTAATCCGTACCAGCCCACAGAAGCGGTCAGGAACCAGGGTTTGCCGTAATAAAGCGGTTTCGTTCTGAAAGGCAAATCAGAGAGCACGGACTTACCCTCTTCCAGGCCAAGAATCTGTTGCCCCAGTCGAGTCCCAAAATAACTTGAGAGCGCAACCCCTGACCCGCAATAGCCCATGGAATACCACACCCCATCATGTCGACCAAGATGAGGCATATGCTGAAAGGTCCATCCCACGAAGCCCATCCACGAGTGGCTGATCCGCGCATTCTCCAGCTGTGGAAATATTGTGGTCATGTGCCGATGCAGGCGGGGCGCACTTATTCTCGGATCTGTCTCGGCCAAGGAAACGCGTCCGCCGAAAATAATTCGACGCCCGTCCGGGGAAAGTCGGTAATAGACAACGATTCTTCTGGAGTCGACAACCATTCGGTCGTTTGGAATTAAGGCCCGGGCGGACTCTCCAAGATCTTCGGTTGCGATGATGTAACTCCCAATCGGAAAAACCCGTCGTTGCTGCCAGGGAGTGAGTCGAGAGGTGTAGCCATTAGTGGCAATCACAACGTCGTTTGCCTTAATCACGCCGCGCGACGTTCGAACTTCAAAACCGCCTCCGCTCTTACACCGCTCTATAGCGAGCGCCTCAGTAAACCCCGAAACAACAGCACCGCTTGCTCGGACTCGGGCGAGCAGTCCTCTGTGGTAGGCGCCAGGATCAAGAGATGCAAACTGCGTCTGCACCAGACCCCCA
>Ga0255764_10000764_pt1 | contig 28429 bp, 15 predicted proteins | sample 071ome_30_FD_179964 | JGI IMG/M metagenome (GOLD analysis project Ga0255764, IMG submission 179964) | Coastal salt marsh microbial communities from the Groves Creek Marsh, Skidaway Island, Georgia - 071406AT metaG (version 2) | ecosystem: Environmental > Aquatic > Marine > Intertidal zone >... | reverse complement strand
AGAGCGCCACGGCCTTCCGACCCATACCGAGGCTGCTCGTGAGCGTGGGCGTGGTTTTGTCAGATGTCCCTCCATTCCCTAATTGCCCGTACGCCCCCAATCCCCAGCAGGACACATCACCGTTGTCAAGGATGGCACAGGTGTGGTATAATCCGGAAGCGAGTGCCACGGCCGTACGACCCGTGCCAAGGCTGCTCGTGACCGTCGGCGTGGTTTGATCAGATGTTCCACCGTTTCCCAATCGGCCGTACGAACCGTCACCCCAGCAAGTTACATTGCCATCATCAAGGATGGCACAGGTGTGGCGATATCCGGAAGAGAGCGCCACGGCCGTGCGACCTGTGCCAAGGCTGCTCGTGAGCGTCGGCGTGGTTTGGTCTGATGTCCCTCCGTTACCCAATTGGCCGTTCGATCCTTCTCCCCAGCACGACACGGAACCGTTGTCAAGGATGGCACAGGTGTGGTAACCTCCTGTAGAGACCGTCACAGCCGTGCGACCCATACCAAGGCTGGCGGTGAGTGTGGGTGTGGTTTTGTCTGATGTTCCTCCGTTACCCAGTCGGCCATCTACCCCTTCTCCCCAGCACGACACATCACCGGTGTCAAGGATGGTGCAGGTGTGGTGAAATCCAGAAGAGAGCGTTGTATCGGTGAAGATGGACCCTTCTTGAAAGCCAGGTTCGTTCAGTTGGGAGAGCGGCAGTATGACATGATGCACATCGCTTTGCTCGGGGAAACCTACGGCTTGTGCATCGTTCAAACCACTCATCGACGCAGAAATTCCAAGAAAAATCATCAGAAAGCAGAGCAAAATGGATACCAATGTGCCCTGCCCTCGCCCTGTTGATGGATTCATGTCCATACCTTCGAACTCAAGTTTAAAATGTTTATTTCCAAAGCCTTCGCCAACATATGGAAGCATCAAGTTTTGAGCGTGTGATCTACATCTACACCAACCTTTCAAGTCTGGACCTTGAAAGTCGGGCTCCGAAATCAGCAACCGTGAGGCTGTAAGCGATTTTACTTGGACGCAGGGGGCAGCATGCTGCAGCGAGCCTCGCGAGCGAAGTGCGTGGCAAAGCGGCCACGTCTCGCAGCGAGGAGAGGCAAAGTGGACGCTGGGGAGTCGCCCAAGCCTCCAACTGCCGCTCAATTTTGGTGGCGATCGCTACGCTCATTGAGGCACATCGGCCCGATTTGGTCATGGTTCTGATTGAGCAAGAACTCAGTTCTCAAACTTGACCCACTCTGCCCCACTTCCAACGGAGCGATAGTAATTGGTCCCGTTGTCCGTGATATACCACTCGTACCCATGTTCATCGGTTTTCTGAGCAGGTGTTGAGGCCGAAGGAAGATTATCCCCCGAGGGTGCCTGTTGTTCGCTGGAGACATCCAGTTGAGGGGGTGTTTTATGCTCCTCCTCGTTTAATAATTGAGGAACCTCTTCTGCACTTTGGGCAAGTTCTCGATTCTCGGGCTGTTGCGAGAGTACAGGTCCGGCGGGACCTCTGCTACGAAGGATGAACAACATCACCAAAACCCCTAACACTGCGCCCAAGATGGCTCCAAGCGAAGCAGACTGCGGACTCAAGTCAGAAAGAAGTCCTTCCCCTTCATTGTTGGTTGGCTCCACCAGAACCTCAAGGAGGACATAGTCCAGTGTAGCGTCTGATTCGTTGAACAGTGAAATCTTGTAAATCGAAACTGAACTCGAAGGGCCTCCACTCTTGATTGAGAGAATACAATCTGATGAAACAAGGAGAGTTGAGTCTCCAGGATTTAGTTCGTTCATTGGTTCAAGTTTGCAGAAAACAAATTCATTGCCTTGGTGAGCCACATCAAGTTCAACCGTCAAGGAACTGTCTTGAACGACGTTGACAAGGTACGTTTCCTCATCCGAGGTGGTGAAGATTGAATTGTTGATTGTCAAGGTTCCGGTCGCGGCTGGCTTTTCAACGAAAATGGACCTTTCAACGAGTTCCACTCGATTGTCAGGCCCAGTAAATTGGATGTAGACCACAACCTGACCGTACGGAACGTCGCTTAGGGCGATGCTTTGGAGTTCGAGATTTACACCTAGAACTGCCGTTTGTTGTGTAAATGCGGTGACATGAACACCATCCCGAGAACAGGAATATTCCAACTCCCTCACATCAACATGTTTTTCAAACTCACCAACCGTGCAATCCCAGGACAAATCTTCCTCGATGAACGCAAGCGCCCAGATGGTTGAAGATGTTCGCCCAAAGGCATCAACACCGGTGAATTCAATGAGAACTGTCCCTTCGTCAGCGTCTGGAATGTACGTCACGTCCCAAAGACTTCCGTTTGAGTTAATGGAAACATCGCCCTGCCCGACAAGAATGGTTGAGTTCAATGATTCCAAGTCTGAAGTCGAGGACAAGGTTGCAAAGACCGATGTTCCGAAGGTAATCGGCCCCTTGTCCATGATGTCCAACAACAGCTGGTCATCTCGGTACACCATTTGCCAGATTTGAGAAATAAGATCTCCGTGTTCGTTGGTTGCCTGCATGTGAATCACCACGGGACCTACGTCCGCATCTGGAACATAATCCAGCGCCCAGCCTTCCGAGGTTTGGACGGAACCAGCCACGCCGTTGCCGACCAAGACTTCGATTTCAAGACCATCCGTCTCAAAAGGTATGGACCAGATTCCCATACCGGTTTCTCCAAGCGTGAGAACATTGTCACCGACAAATGTACTTGAACGGTTCAATTCATCAAATCTCAGCGTTACTTCTTCTACGTGGCTGCCTCCGTAATCATCGGTTGTTGTGCATGACACAAGATTGGTCTCAGCACCAAGACCGACTGACCATGCAATCAACAGTTGCTCACCCTCGATCATTTCGGTTACCGTCAAATCCTGCCCATAGCAGACTGTTTCGATTGGTTGTCGATCATCGTCAACAGCAGAGTACAGGATGTGCATCGTGCGCAGGCGCGGGTCGGAAATGGTCTCGGAAAATTCACCCGAAGGATTTCTGTTCAGCACTTCAATGCTAAACGTCTCCAGTTCGCCCTCACCCCAGGCATCGATGACGAGCAGCTCAAAGGAATGTGAACCAATCTGGGAACCAAGAGGCGTCCAAAGTAATGTTCCGTTTGCGGTCATGGTGGTTCCAAGTGGTCCGTCTTGGAGAACGGCCCACACTTCGTGCCCGTCAGCGTCCAAAAGCACCGAATTCAGCGAAAACGTGTCGCCAGGGAAAAGTGTTGACGGGACATTTCCGAGAGTCATGGTAGCAGGCGTGTTTGGAACTGTGATGGTGTAAATCAAGATGTCCGAGCCGCCATAAGCATCGTTCACCTCGGCAACAATGAGGTGGTCGCCCACCTGTGAAGCCGAGGGTGTCCATGAGAGCGTTCCTGTCGGAGAAATCGACAGACCAGATGGACCGTATCTGAGTCCGTAAACCATGGAGTGACCATCAGCATCCGTGGCGGTGACCGAATCGCTGTACAACCCTCCAACTGTGCCAGTTTGGTTGGATTTGCTTACGAAGGCGGGAGCTGCATTGACTGAAGTGACGTTAAACGCCAGGCTGGAGCTCAGGCCCAACACATCCGTGACGACGACACTAAATTGACTCAAACCAGTAGTTGACGGAGTCCACGTCAATTGTCCAGTTTGTGAATTAACGGTAGCACCAACTGGTCCCGAAGAAAGCGAATAAGTGAGGGAATGATTGTCAACGTCAGTGGCTTGTATGTAAGTTGTGTACGATGCACCGACCGTGGCGCTGCCACCACCAGTTGATGTGATGACGGGGGCCGTGTTGGGCAGGGCTGCGACCACCAGAGTGTAGTTCTGCCATTCTGATTTCCCCCATTCATTATCAACTCGAATCGAGATTGGATGCTGACCGACGTCACCACGTCCCGGGAGGTAGGATATTTCACCGGTCACTGAATCAACTGAAAATCCAGACGGCCCGGTAACAAGTTGGTAAGACATCCAGATCGAAAGGGAGTAGCCGAACGTTTCTGAGATGATCCACTGGTCACCTTCAACCGTATCGTTGAACGGAAGTTCCGCAGTCGCATATCGCTGAGGGGACGAAGCAAATGCAGGCCCTAAATCTTCAACCGGCCAAACCCAGTACGAGCCATTTTCACCCTCAACCTTGATTGTGTGCGTCCCTGTTTCGAAGGCAGTATAGACAATGGTGCGGTTGTCGCTTGAACCATAGGAAGTTGAAGCGTAAGTCTGACCGGAGGGGGTGATAATTTCAACATCAAGTTGCTCACCTTGAAAGCTGCCGACAAGCCATTGCGGGGTCGAGTTCAACCGGATGACGTAATCCGTATCTTCAACCATATCAATTTGAATCATATCAAAAGATGAGTCATAACCAACAACTCCAAACAAAATTTCATTCATTTCTGCTTCTGAAGTAGCCTGCTTCACCTCGAGAGAATAATTTCCTCTCGAACCACTGATGTGCCAGTCCTCACGTTGTGCCACGACGGCGATCCTCAGTTCTCCAAATCCGACTTGGTCAAGTTCAAGTTGAAGATCACCATATCCGATTTCCTCAGAAATGAAACTCCAATTTGCAGGATCATCGTATGGGTGGAAATATGCGTGGATGCTGAAGAGATCCTCAGAGTCGAAATCAACAGATACCATGTATGATTCGCCTGCTGATACAGGTTGTGTCCACCAATCCTCGTAGTCAGTCAGGTAATCAACATACCCTGTTGAATTGCCTGCAGCCACATCAGAGGCGTTAAGATAGTCATCGTTGGATTGGTTCGCATCCAATTCCCAAGCAATGATTTCAATTTGGCCGTCTGTGATAAGCGCGTGCGAGTAATTATACACACTGGCATAAAGTTCGACGGTTGTTGTGTTTATCGCCATGAAAACCAAACTCCCCCGTTCGGCACCGTTGTACAAATACTCAATCTCATAATCGTTGTAGTGGTACACATCGTCATCATACAAGGACGACATATACAACGCAAGTTGTGTGTTCAGACCGGTTGGACGTTCCACTGAGACAGCATATGTCGATCCGGCTTGAATATTCAGTTCATACAACGAAAGAGAGTAATCTTCGCTATTTGAGGTGTTGTCGGGGGGATGGAGAACATCGGTTGATGGGGTATTCAAACCAAGAGAAATCGGGTTCAGCCACCAAGATTCTGCGACTTCTTGGAACGAGACTTTTGTTCCATAATACCAATAATTCCCGGATTCAATGTCTTCGGATTCAGCGACCATGAAGACCTTTCCTGATTCAGAAGCAGTCCATTCTACGGAAATTTCCCCTGTGTTTGAGTCGCAGGATGTGGAAATTGGAATGAGGGTTCCATCGGCTTGGTGGAGTGATAGATCAGCAATTGGACCATCTGAGCAGAACCAATAATAGTCAAAAAACAGGTAAGATTCCCATGATCCAAAGGTTGAATCATAGTAATAAATTTCCGTGTCGCCGTCCGACCTCAAGCCTTGACCAATCTTGAACTCATAGTCGTGACCTTGAATGGTGTACAAGCCAAACGCATGGCTGAGTTCATTCGTACGATTTGAACTAACCAGTTCATCGGCCCAAGGCCCCATTAATACAGCCCCATCAACACCTGAGGGGAGGTACGTTGCATTCTCAAGTTTGTATTTATCATCAGAAGAGTGTTCACCCCACTCGGAAAGGCTCAACATCATATTTTCGAGGTCGGCACGATGTTGGAACTGTACCGGGTCAAAGGCGAAAAATGCAGTTTTTGTGCCGTTCTCCATGTTCAGCAACCCGTGGTTACCTTCTGACGAGTTCATAACTGGAGCGTTTTCGTGGCCAATAGCTCCATTGTTGGTCACCCAGGTAGAGACATTGTCAGCAAAATCAGTAGACCACGTTGAATTTTCAGATCCCGAGACTCCACGGGTTTCAATCAGAGTAAGACCTGCAAGAGGCAGATATGCAACATCGCCGTCGCCCTGACCGTTCATGTTGTAGAGTGTGCTTCCAAGCCCGACATCTTGTTCTGCTTCACTCAACCCGAAAGTTTGGTTGAGAACATGGGAAGAGTTGTATTCGGTCTCATAGCAATCCGAATCTTGGGTCCAATCACACAATCCGAAGATGAGGTCTTGGGAGAAGACGATGAGTGTTCCGCCCTTGCTGGTGTAAATCTCTAGATTCTGCAAATCAGTATCAGTAAAGGGATAATAATGGTTCCCAGTGGTCCAAATAACGGTAGAATAATCCTCAAGGAACTTCAACCCAGGTCCGCTCTCGTTGTTGTAATCAGATGCATTACCCGTGGCGTTTCCAACATAGTACAAATCCCAGTCAACACCACGAATTTCTGACATCACTGAGAGTGATTCAAAGAGAGCATCCCTGCTCGATGAAGGGTTGTGGGTCGAATCACTATCGCTGTGCGTTCCCAAAATTGGGAAAAGTTCAGCATCGTTGTCGTCAATGACGACCAAAATTTGATCGCCCGTGATTTCGAAGTTGTTCGCATCCAATCCATCCGATGAATAATCCGGCTCCACTGTGATTTGAACCGATTTCGTGATGGTATCTGTACCATCGGATGTTTGGAGTTGAACGCCGTATTGACCTGCGGTGTTGTATGTCTTCGTTGCGTATGACTGTGAACCGCTATAATTGGTCCCGTCACCGAAATTCAACTGATGTGTGTATGAGCTGGTGCCACCGTTTGCACCCCAAGTGAAGTTCACCGAATCACCCTCGGTGATTGTTGTGGTGTTGGCCGATAAAAAGGAAGTCAGCGTGCTTGGTGCTTGGGAAACGATGACGGTTTTGCTGTCGGTGGAGGTCCCACCTTTGGAATCAACCACCTCAAGCGTGACGACATAGGTGCCAGGTGATGTGTAGGCATGAGTGGCAACACCGGCTGTGCTTGAAGGGCTTGTTTGACTTCCATCGCCCCAATACACCTGAACGGTGAAGGAATCACCGTCTTGGTCGTAGGTACTGCTGGTTGAAGCGTAAATGGTTGACCCCGTCGTCGTCGTCGAGGGGCTGACCGCCATGGCCGCAGAAGGCGCAGTGTTTGGAATGATGGTCTGAGCCGCTGGCACGTTGAACGAGACCACACTCGAGGCGAGGTTGGTGTCCTGGGACCTCGAATTTGTACTAAAGAGGCCGCTGGCGAGCGTGTATTCAAAATAGTCCTGGTTTGTGAAAAGATTCCAAATCTTTTGAGCAACAACTTTTGGCTGGGCTCCGACACGGAGGTGAACGCTGTAGGACTCCTCTGACCGATAATCGTGCCACAGTCCCAACTGGAGATGTGCGTCGCTGGCATCCTGCGGGAGGATACGAGTGCACGATGTTGTGAGTACGGGGGCGCTCGAAGAAAGCGCATCGGTCAAGGCAAGTTTACATGGATATGCGAGGCGAGCAGAATTCAATTCGTAATTGCTGGCAAGAGAAGTCGGGCCTGAAGTGCCAATGAACGGCATGGCCGCAGCTTGAAGATAGAAGCCAATGTCAAGATCGACATCAAAGTTGACATAGACAAAGTAGTTAATCGCTTTGAGTGTGCTGCTCGAAGTGTACTTTCCAGCGAGTTCCAAAAGATCGATGCTTGCGAGGTTGATGGTCCCAGATAGATTCTCTTCAGAACCAAGTTGGCTGGTTTGCACTGTACCGAGCGAACTCAAATCGGCAAAATTGTCCCACGTAAACACCTTGAGATTACCCAGCATTTTGTGCGATCCATCACCATCAACATCAGTCAGCGAAGGAAACGGCACGGTGTACGTGAAAGTGTTTCTGACATCAGCATCGTAACCGAGGGGCCCGACATAAGTCCGCTTCAGCGTAAATTCTACAGAGGCTTTGACATCAACCTCGTATGAATCAGAAGAAGATACAACTTCAATCTCCACTTCAGGCGCAGTGTTTCCTTGCCGTGTCGAAGTGATGTCAAACGTTACGGAGCCTGAATGCCTGATGTTGTATGAGTAGACAACTTCTGCGTCGAATGTGTATCGATCGTACTCAAGCGTGCGTGTTCCATATCCTGGGAGTTTATCCGTACAATCCCATGTGGAGTACAGGAGCATCAGACCTCTGCAAGCCAACCAGTCGCCTTTGAACTCACCACCAGTTTGAAACAGGGTAACCGGTTCGTCGCCAACGAGACTCTTTCTTGTCTCGTGCGTGCCAACTTCATCAAATGTCAGTGTCTCACGAGCCGTGGAGACCTCTCTTGGATAAACGACATCATCGAGGAAATGAACTGGCATTGTTGTGCTGAGTAGAAAAACCAGCACTAGACCACATGGGATAACTACCTTAGATTTCATGACCAAAATCCAGTGACAGAGGCCTTTTAATTGTTATTGTAAGTTTAATTTCGCTAAAATACCTTGCAGTTTGACATCAAAAATCGTACAGACCATCCCAATAGTCGTCCAGAATTTCAAGGGCTCGATGAGGATCAACGACGGTGTAATGGCCGTTATCAGAATGAAGTAAATTCATATCTGAGAGTTTGGAAATGGCATCGTCGACTTCAAAATCAACATTGACGCCGAATGTTTGTTTTAGCCAATCTTCAACACTTATGTCAAGTTGGTCCTCGCTAAGGCCATTTGGACTAGATGAGAGGAATACATATGCCAATACCGCTTCCTTTACTTCTTGAGCTTCCGCCAAATCAACAATGTAAGTGAGAACCGGAGAATCGTTGGCCATTCCCTTGAAATACATGTCCCTCGCAACAATCTTTCGAAAATTTTCTCGTGTTTTTTGATACGAAGTGTAGGTCTTCAAGACATATGTCCCTAACCCAGCAAGCACACCACCAAACAACGATAGAGAAGTATCGGCGGCTTGACTACCAAAGAGAAGTGGAAGGTACTTCAGAGCAAGAGAAACAAAACCACCAACCAATGGTGCGGCGATTTTGATTTTGTCAAATGTTCTCATGGATGGAGAAGTATTGGGAAAGATAACCTCCAAGTCGAGGTGTGGAACGTCTCGGAACAGGCGGATATGTAAACCACCTATTTCTGTTTCAATTTTATTCCTCAGCCGTTTTTTGTCATCTGCAAACCATCTTTCATCTTGGAATTCAAGGACTGTTATGACGTTTTCAAAGATTTGTGCCGATTTTGTAACTTTCCTTAAACCGAACAAACTTTTGCTCGTGACGTCCTTAATTTCTGTTCCCAGCTTATACAATCGCATGGTACGGAATTCCTCAAATCGAACATCAAGGCTAATTGGCAATACATCTTCTCCGTCAAGGGCTTCGTCAATTTCTTCCTGACTGATTGGCACCCAATTCCCATCTTTTAGAACCTCATCTAAAACAGATATAAAACTCGCAACCTCCTCTTCGGAATATGAAAGAGAAGATTGATTTGGATCAAGGGCTTGATATTGAGATTTCAAACTACGCAATTGTTCGTGTGCTGAGTGGTGCCAAATAGCCTCAAGCATGCTGATGATGTTTCGATAATCATCTTGTTTATCTCTTGGAACAAGATCGCTCTCAAGCAGCGCAGAACAAAGTTCGTAAGTTGAAATTGGTATGAAATGGCCCGTATTCGGGTCGTCTTCCACCAAGAGGACAGGGGTTCTGTTGGCTGGAGAGAGTGGCTTCACGAATTCGGGAAAATAATTCAATGTGTTTTCAAGGGAGACATCCTCACTGTACCCCGAGTTGATCAAAGATTCATAGTAGGCCATTGCGTCTGTCATGTGAAATGATAAGGGCGGCGTTGGATAAAAAAATACTGGATTGGGAATGTACTCACAATGCAACAATAAAAATTCAATCTAAAATAAACTCGTAGAATGTAGTTCTTGCAGCGCCAATACGACTGAAAATCAGGTTATTCAAATGAGAATGTTTGCCACGAAGCCTGCACCAAACAACGAGAGGATTCGAACTGCCGTGTTCTCAAACACCCGAGATATTGAGGCTCCACGCTGCGGCACATTTGTTTCATCGCAACCGATGATGTCGCTCACACATGCAAAAACAGTACGTCTTGTTCTGGTCCACTGAGGATGGTGGACGTTTGTGAGTCCTCACCCAGTGGGTTCAAACGCAGCGGCGTCGTGTATTTCGCAAACAAAACCCGATGACTGCGAGGACGAGAAGGGATGGTGGACGCTGGGGGATTTGAACCCCCGGCCTTCTGGTTGCAAACCAGACGCTCTTCCAACTGAGCTAAGCGCCCTTGTAATCCCTGCGGTGAGCCTTCTCTTTTTGAGCCTTCACCCTAATTGCAACGAAGTTTATGCACAATCGATGGTCGCTTCTCGGTCTGGACCAACGCCAACACTCGTGCATTTCACACCCACAATTGCTTCAATTTGCTTGATGTAATGTTGAGCGGCGGATGGTAGGGCTTCGATGCCTTTGCCACTCGAATTTGCCTCGCGAGCGAGATCGAGCCACTCAGCTAAAGAAAGTGAAGGGAATCCCGGTACGGCGATGTAAATTGGTTTACATCGTTCAAGAGCCGTTGCTGTTGACGGCATTTCATGAATCTCCTTACCGTCGAGTTCGTACGCAACACAAATCTTAATCTCGTCAAGCCCCCCAAGAACATCGAGTTTTGTAAGTGCAAGACCGGTGAATCCGTTGATACGTTGTGCATGTCGCATGACGACTGCATCGAACCAGCCACATCGACGTTTCCTTCCAGTCGTGGTACCAAATTCGTGACCCACTGTTCCAAGGTGGTTGCCGACATCGTCCAATAGTTCTGTCGGCATGGCTCCATTTCCAACCCTTGTGATGTATGCTTTTGTGATACCAGTGACTTCGTTGACATGGCCTGGGTGTATTCCAGCACCATGGCTTGCATTGCCACGACTTGTTACCGATGATGTGACAAACGGATAGGTTCCTTGGTCAATATCGAGAAGACACCCTTGAGCACCTTCGAGAATAACGTGTTCGCCAAGTTTGAGTGCATTGTCAAGCATAAGGCCGGTGTTTGCGATGCAACCCTCGTATGTCTTCGATATCCAATCGATGTCTAATTTGAGTTGGGAAGCGGAGTAGGTTTCAGTTGAGCCAGCGGATTCGAGAGAGGAGTTCATGCGATTTGCGGTGGCTTCTATCCACTCATCCTGACCTTGAATTTCAGCAATATCACCAAAACGTAAACCGATGCGGTTGATTTTATCAGCATAGGTAGGCCCAATACCGCGGCCAGTCGTCCCGATTTTCTTGTCTAAACTATCGAGGTATCGATGGTATGGTAGGATAATATGAGCCCGTTCACTTATGAAAAGACGCTGCCCACGAGGGTCTTCGCCAGAACTTTCATGCCAATCGTTGAGTTCCTTATCCAAAACCCAAGGGTCAATCACCATGCCATCACCCAATACGAGATGGCATTCTTTTCGGGTGATGCCTGATGGAAGAAGATGGAATTTTAGGGTCTGCTCACCAAGAACGACGGTGTGGCCTGCGTTGTTTCCTCCTTGGAAACGTGCGACCCAAGTTGCGGATTCTGCTAATCGATCGACGATTTTTCCTTTTCCTTCATCACCCCATTGGGCTCCCAAGATGACTGTTGCTGGCATGATTCCCAAACGAAAGGCATACGAGTCCGTCTTTGAACTCTATGGCTCAAATCAATGAATCCAATGTTGGAAATGTATGAAAAACAGCCCGAAAAATTGCTTAACTTTGTGATAGAATATTTAGACAAAAAATTCACAAAATAGCGTTCAAGACTTTATTTTCGTATCAGCAAAAAAACCAACAATTTAAATACTCTGAGTTAGGATTAGTTAACAAGAGGTTGTAAAGATGTCAAAGATTGATAGAAACACCGGCTCGCCAAAAAAACCAAACCGAAAAGACCGCCCTGGGTTCGGAGCAGAACGCCCATCTCGACGAATGATCGACGGGCATACTCGACCATGCAGCGAGTGTGGCGTGTTTGACTGGGACCTCGACCAAGGTCGTGGTGAGGTCACATGTAATTCCTGTGGCTATGTTGCAGAAGACAACATCATTGACCCAGGTGCAGAATGGACCAACAGAGACCGTGGTGATGACCGTTCCCGTGTCGGACGCCCGATGACGTACACTCTTGCAGACAAGGGGTTGAACACAACTATTGATGTTCGTGACTTGAACAGTGGGGTATCCGGAAGACATGGAATGTCATCAAGGGCTCGACGAGATTGGAGAAGGCGAAGAGTCATTGATGAACGTTCCAAAACTCGAAAAAGCAGAGAACGAAACCTCGTCAAAGCAAATCAGTTCATTCGCGACCATTCAGGTCTCCCGCCCGCCTTGCAGGAAGAAGCCGCACGCTTGTACCGTATGCTCTCAAGCGAAGGGTTCGTCACAGGCAGATCGATTGCCGGTGTGACTGCTGCATGTACCTACCTCGTTGCACGACAAGAAGAACTACCAAGGCAAATACCGGATGTAGCAACGTCATTTGACATTCCAGAAAAAGACCTCTCAAGGCTGATTCGACAAGTGTCAAGAAAACTCAATATGCACAAGATTTCTTCACCAGACCAGTATTTCGACAAATTTGTTTCCGATCTTTCCCTTGAGCCATCTGTGTTGCTCACTCTCGAACGACTGTGGAAATCCATTGAACCTCACGAAGAATTTTGGCAAGGCAAGAAGCCAACAGGTATAGCTGCTGCCCTCATTTACAAAGCTGCTGCCGCCTCGGGAAGTTCAAGAACACAATCAGAGGTTTGCCATGTTGCCAATGTTTCAGAAGTCACCTTACGAGGATTGCTTCGTACAATCGATGAATTGTTCGGCCTCTTAGGCATTGAAATTGAGTAAAAATAGACTCCAATATCTTGATGAATCATCGTCGGTGAGGGTTATTCATGGGATTCAAGGCTAGAGCCCGTAAACATCGCCAAGATTTAGGTGAAGACACTGAAAAGAAGAGTTCCAAAAACACAGAAGGCGAAATCACCTGTGGTGTAACTTCATGTGATAATTTCGCAGACAAACAATTTGGAGGAAGGTCACTTTCTGTGGATAATGCTGCAGACATGTGGGGTGATGGTTCGTTCACAGAACGCAAGGGCCGAGTGAGGGTTTGCAAGTCCTGCTACAGAAAATGGAAGAAAGAATCGAAGGAAGACGAAATGTACTGAAGTTCACTTTCAGTTTCACTTTCCTCTTATCGAAATGAATGTAGGTCCAGTGCTCACCTTGCAACTATGACGAAACGAGTACCCGTGAGAACACTTCTTTCCACAACTGGAATATGCAGAGCATACAATGACCATACGATTGAATGGGCAACAACGAGCAACAATTTGTTTACGCTACGAATTCAAGCATTACCGACTGTATTGCTCGGCATAAAAGGCCCTCATCATGAGATACAATCGATATTTGTTGGATGTGAAAATGGTGAAGTTCTCCATCTTTCGATACCAAACCTTGTGCTCTTAGAATCATTTTCCTTGGGAACATCCAGTATCCGCAGCATGGCAAGACTCAATGGAACATCTCGAAGTGTTGTCGTTGGTACACAATCTGGAGAAATTTGGTTAGCGGGAGTAAAAGTTCCAAATTCAGTGCTAAAATTATTTGATATTTTTCAGCCAATCACCTCGCTTCAAGTCGAACGCGACCTCGTTCATGTCCAATCTGGATGGTATCAAAGCACACATCATCTTGACGGTGAACATGTGAGACCAAAACTGGCCCTTGCTTGAACTCAGGTTGATGATTGAACGTCTTCAATTTCGAGAAGCGGCCAAGCCGAAGCGGGAGAATGCCAAAGCGAGGTACCACTCGGTCGTTGCCAATGGCTTGGAGGATGTCCACCCCTCTCTTTGCATTCGACGAAGAAATCAATATGTCGCTGAAGAACCTCTTGAACATGTTCTTTACCCTGAATTGATGGACCGTGGAACGGTATGATGAGCGATGGATGTTGTGATTTAACAACCGATAAACTGTCAATAACATCAACGAGAGAACCCCCCGGTAAATCCCATCGCGTTGGTCGGTCAGCCCGCGGCAATAATGTACCGAGAATCCATGTGTCGTTCTCTTGAATGTGAAATGAAATCCCATCAAGTGAATGGCCAGGCGTGTAAACGATTTCCACAGAACATCCACCGAGTTCAAGGACTTCGCTGTTTTCAATTGGAGATGTTTGCGTTGGGGGCATATCAGAATCGTAACGGTTTGCCCATGTGGTAAAAAAATCACCAGTCTCCAAAGCAGATACACCTTCAGGATGCATGAATATCTCATCTGAACTACAATGCTCTTGAATGAATTTTGCAGCACCACAGCAAGGATATCGACGAGATGATAGGAGGATCATGTCCAATTTTTTCCCGTCTAAATGAGACTTGATTCGCTCAACTTGAAGAGATTGATACCATGCCGTGCCTGTATCGATGAGGATGGATTTGTTTGTGCCAGAAATGAATACAGCGTTTGAATCGTGATGGATGGCTGGCAAGCGAACAATCTTCACACTTTTTCCAATGAGAAAAATCTCTTGAACATACCGTCGTATGAATTTGTGTCATCCAATCCTTTTCGGTTGCGATTAAATAGGGGGAGGAGGTCGGAGAGCCATGGCACGTTTCCCTGAAGCTGAAGCTCGAATGCTTCACAGAAAAATCTGCATGCGATGCAATGCTAGGAACGCTGTTCGTGCATCACGATGTCGAAAATGCCTCTACAAAGGTCTTCGACCAAAGAACATTGAGCGTAAAGGAAACTGATTATAGCAGTTTACTCAATACCAACCCTGTCGGGTCCCCAAACAACATGAGCGGGATGAGTGCAGGAAACAAAAATACGAGAAGCGGAATTTTGAAACTTATCCATACGCTGTCAACACCCATTTCACGTAATTCTGCAACTTGTGATTTCACTTCATCAACACTGGGTGTGAATTTTGGAGCCCGAGATGCATGATGAATCTTCTTTTCACCGTCTCCACCAACAATAATTTTCGTGAGCATCCAGACATGTCGATTCTCTACCTCATCAATTGGAATCATGGTTGAGTGCCATGCAAGTCGAAGATCTGAAAACGAAGCGATGTTTTTTTGAGAAAAATTTCGAATCAACATATAGACTGGAATCAATAAAAACACCATTGCCCCCCACATGAGCAGCGAAAACGATGGAGGAAGTGTCAGAGAAGTCGATGATTCATCGATGATTTGAAACAATTCGATTGAAGCCCATGTTGGATACATCAACGACACCCACATCAGTGCCTTTGCATCAGCCCCTCCGTGAAGCAATCGGAACCGCCATGCAAAGTCAATGAGAATCATCACAAACAACAATCCCAGCGTTTGCCACCACATCGCTGCTAATTCTTCTGCTTGGCCGGTTAATACATCAATGATGTTTGTACTCTGATAGAGTATTGCCCCCCAAACAACACCAGCAAATGATGCGATGTACCATAGAAAAACAAAAGCATCGACTTTCGAACCGCTCTTGACATCTTGAATTGTCGGACGACCAAATACTGAACCACTTGCGTACGCCACCACGGCTGAAGCCGTCAAAAGAATAGCAATATTTCCATCGTTGAGAAGTATTTCAAATGCCCAGATGAATATTGCTGGTTTGCCCCATCGAACCCAGTGCTCATTTGGCACCCGGCGTTCCTTATGGTCCATCCAAGCAGCAAGACCCAACCCGATAAAGACGAGAAGGGCTCGCGAAGTGGTGAGGACCAACTGCTCAACCTCAGCCATGATGAGCAATTTAGGAACATGGATTTAAAGACGGCAGCCCTAGAGGATTACACGGTGGTAGTATGTCCATAGAAGAACGCCTCCTCCAAGTAGCAACTGTCATCAATGAAATTGATGACCCAAAAGTTCCTCGAAATATACGACGGCAAGCAAAGGAAACCTGCGAACAGTGGTTGCTCAACAAATCCAAAAAACTCGATGTTCGCATTGCAATGTCTCAGTCAAAGTTAGAAGAATTGTATGAAGATCCAAACATTCCTCCTGAATTCGGAACGCTGATTCTACAAATCAATACAGAACTTGAGCGGTTGCTCACAGAACTTCTGTGAAATTTTATTCTTCTTCATCTTCGCTTGCGTGATGAATAAATTCAGCGAGTTTTCCTTTCATAGCAGGGGTTAATTTTCCCTCGCTCAAGTTGTTCACAAATTCTCCAAACCACTTCTCTTGGGCATAAACAGATCTACAGGAGGATATGAGGTCAATTTGGTCTGACGTTATTCGTCCACGACGTAAAGCGAATTGAGCCGAAATTCGTGCCGACATAAGCTTGACATAATCGTCTGAAACGCCGAGTTTTTGTTTTAATTCAAGCAGCATTTTCTCTTCATATTCTGTAATCCTTCCGTCTTTAATTGCATCTCGCCACGCTTCCTCAATTGTTGGAGCTCGTTCAGAGAGAAGAATTGCAAGTGGTCGTGTTTCCTCTATGTTTTCTAAAACAATCTTCAAAATTACAACAAGAGGAATCGATAGAATCATGCCGATGATACCCCATAGCCAGAATGAAAATGCAGTGACAACGAGAAGAAGCACAGGAGAAATATCGAGTGCTCGGCCAGCCCACTTTGTCTCGATGATATTTCCCCAAACCTGTTGGTTCACGAGCAAGAGAATTGTAAGGAGAATGACCATCGACGGATCGAGCAATACAAAACCGAGGATAATCGGTGGAATCGTCGCAATCAATGAACCAATATACGGAACATAATTGAATAAGAATGTCAGTAGTGCCCAAGTAAACCACAAATCAATACCAAAAATCATCATGACGATACCAGCAAAAAATGCAGTACCCAAACCGACTCCAGTCTTTACAATAACATAGGTGTTGATGCTTGCTTCAATTTGGTCACGGATTATTTGCACTTGTTCACTCACACCGCCTGGCCAAGCACGTTCGATTCGACCTGGTAGAAGACTTGCCTCAAATATGACGAAAATAAGGAAGAACGAAACTGTCAATCCATCAACGAGGAAGGAACCCGCATTTGATATCGTTTCAAGGAAAATACTTGTTGAAGCTGAACTTGAGTCGAGCAGACCTAAGTGTTCTAGGTCTTCTGTGAGTGTAGTGTTTTGTGCATTACCGTCTGATGAAATAAAATCGCCAATGAACGGATAGGATTTCAAATTCTGCCATTTATCGTTGAGTTGGTCTGAATAATCATCCATTTTGTCCTCATCGTCAAGAACTGATTGTGCTTGTTGGTAAGCGAAAAAGCCCGCAGAAGATACGACAAGAAAGGCAAGAAGAAGCATAGTAAAATATGAAAGAAAGATAGGAAAACCATTCTTTGATAAATATTCAGAACCTGGTTTGAGGACGAAATATATTGCTAGAGCAATGAAAAGTGGTTGGAACACGTCTTGCAGATAAATCAACCACACCGTTATGACGGTCATGATGAGAAGAGCGTGTGATAGCGTAGCAACTCGTGCACGAAAATCTCCCGAATCCCAAATGGGTTCATCCTCTTCCATGGAGTTTGGTCCATCTTGTGCTATATGAGTCATTTGACAAAATCACTCGTCAATCTCGTCATTCAAAACCTTAGGTAATCGAAGTGTGAATGTTGCGGAGAGGAGGAGAATTAGTGCACACAGATGAAACGCTGTATGGTAATCAAACGGTGCCATCCCATCTACTGTTGCCACCCAAATGATTCCCCCTGTTAAAGGGCCAAATATTCGTGCAAATGCACCCATGGATTCAGAAGCACCCATAACTTGACCCAATGGAAACTTTTCTGCTTTTGCTAACTCGGTAAGGAAACTCGAAGACGATGGTTGAAAAATACCGCTACCTAAGGCCATAAGCAGAACAATAGGCAGAAGAACAAACCAAGTGTATTCATGTGGCGTATAAGGAATAAGTGCAAGACCGGTGCCGGTCAATAATGCTGAGATTGGGATGAGGCGTCTTGACCCAAAGCGTTTGGTGAGTGGACCGATGAGGAAACCTTGAGTGATGATGCCAACGATTCCTATGAAAGCAAAAATTCGTCCATTTTGGGCTTCAGTGAATGATAAACCACCATTATCGGTACTCATTTCAGTAAATAAAATGAATACAGCGTGCATAATCGTAAACCCATATGTAAACAACATAGCAACGACAATCATTGCTCCAACGGTTGGATGACGCAACATCTTCCACGCATTCTTACCCATATCGGTAAACTGACCAACCCAACTTCTATTTTCAACCGTTTGAGTAGTGGCTGGTTTTGATTCCTCAAGATATTTCCAAGCGAGAAGGAATGCGAACGTCGACAAGGCACTTGCAATGACGCAGGGTAAGAGATATGGGTATGTTTCAAAAATTGTGTTCTCGAATATCTCCCAACGTTCGGCTGGACTTGAAAATTCACCGCCAATAAATGGACCAAATGTAAATCCTAAACCAAATGCTGCTCCAATGAGACCCATCCTTGATGCAAGTTGTTGTGGTGTACTCACATCGCCAATGTAGGCTCTTGCTACGGCAATATTTCCGTTGAATACACCCGCCATGAATCGAGCAAAAAAGGCCATCAGGAGTGTGTTGGCAAATCCAAACATGGTGTAGAACACAGTGTTACCGACGAGTCCAACCATCAGAACAGGACGGCGTCCAATGCGGTCGGACAGCGATCCCCAAAACGGAGAAAACAGAAATTGTGCGGCTGAATATGAGGTCATCAACAAACCGACCCATAAACCGACTTCGACAATACCATCTTTCTGTGCTAAATCAATGACGAGGTATGTAAGAAATGGGATGATAATGCCGAACCCAATCATATCGATCATGGTCACGAGAAACAAGACAGTGAGAGCGGATTTTGAAGCATTACGCTCAACAATCGTCTGCTCCATAACCTACGGGAGAAAATGTTACCTTTCAATTTGACCGAGATTCTGCGACGAATGTCTTTGATTAAGCCGATGTTATGTTGGTCGAAACATCCGGAGTAAGTCGGTCGATAACCGCTGATAAGCGTTCGACGAGGCCTTCTTTCTGTTCGTGCTTGATAAGTGCATATTCCATCACTTCATCAAGTGTATCCACGGCAACAACTTCAACCATTTTCTCAAATGCGTCATCAAGCAGGACATCTTGCATGTTCGCCCTTGGTACAACAATTGTTTTGACACCTGAGCGTGCGGCTGCTTCAATTTTGGCCGTTACACCTCCAATAGGGAGGACTTCACCACGGACAGAAAGTGATCCAGTCATTGCGAGGTCTTGGCGAATAGGGATGTTTTCTAGTGCAGAAATCACGGCAGTTGCAATCGTAATTGAAGCAGAATCACCATCCACGCCATGTGTATCGACGAATTGAATGTGGATGTCATAATCTGAGATATCTTTTCCAGTGAGTTTCTTGATCACTGCACTGACGTTGGTTACACTCTCCTTTGCAAGGTCGGACAGACCACCGGTTGCGTGGATTTTACCACCTCCACCTTGCGAAGGTGTGACAAGTGCTTCAACTGGTAACATAATACCACTAAAGTCTGAAAGCCCTGAGTTGGCACCGAGAACTGCAAGTCCATTGACTCGGCCTACTCGTTCACCTGAATTGACGAGAAGTGAATAATCAAGACGTCGTTCAATCATTCGATCTGCCACTTGTTGCTCGAGTGGTTTGGCGATATTTCGTGCACCTATGACATGGGCTGAGGTGGTGAATTGCGCGCCCTCTTCAATGGCCAAATCTCCAGCAATACGCACGAGACCACCTAGTTCTCTCAATCGAAGGGAAAGTTTTCCTCGGCGACCAGCACGTCGTTGCGCCTCCCTAAGAATCATTGCAACTGCAGATTTGTCGAAATGAGGAATTTCTCGGACAGTGTCGAGGTCTCTGCGGACTTCTTGAGCGATGAATCGAATCAATCGTCGACGGTTGCGTGCAGTATCTGGCATCTCAGAGTTCACATAAACTTCGTATCCATACCCTCGAATACGACTTCGTAGAGCAGGATGCATGCCTTGAATTGCATCGAGGTTTCCTGCTGCAATGAGGATGAAGTCACAAGGAACTGGTTCAGTCTTCGTCAGAGCACCACTCGAACGCTCTGAGCGACCAGATATCGGGAAAGCACGCTCTTGCATTGCTGTGAGCAATGCTTGCTGCTCTTCTAATCTTAAGAGATTGATTTCATCGATGTAGAGTACACCTTTGTGTGCTCTGTGTATTGCCCCTGGTTCAACTCTATCATGGGCCGGAGTTTCCATACCACCCGATTGAAACGGGTCATGTCGGACATCGCCTAGGAGTGAACCAGAGAGTGTTGCTGTGGCATCGACAAATGGAGGCAAATCGTTTGGGTCGTGTTTAACGAGAACTTTTGGAATTCGACTCTCATCTGCTGCCCCTAATCGGCTTCGAATAAACATGTAGCCAAAGGCAAGGAGGAACCCACCAAAAAGAAGTGTGAAGAAATCACCGCTCTGTAAGGCGGCGATTAGAAGGAGGAAACCGATTGCAGCAAAAGCTACAAGGAGTACTTTCTGAGATTTTTCTCTTTGAATACGAATAGCCTCTTTTTGTATTTTGACGATTCGGTCGCCACGTCCTGCAGGAACTGTTCGAACACGGGGTTCATTTTCGTCACCTTCATTGGGGTAAACGAGCACGTCTTCCATCGCATCTCGTGGTAGTAAATCTGTCATCGAGCGAGCGAGCATTGACTTCCCTGTGCCCGGATCTCCAATCATCAGCATGTGACGTCGTTGTTCTGCTGCTTTCCGAATGACAACTGAACCTGCTTCTTGCCCGATGACTTGGTCGACGAGTCGTTCTGGAATTGGAACATCAGCTGTTGATTCAAATTCGACACTTGCTATCCATTCTTCGACACTTTCAGAGAGGACCTCATCGCCGTCCTGTTGATTGTCAGGGGACCAAACAGTTACTGGTGTGCTATCGCTGACATCATCGGATTGTTCATCGGAAATCTCCTTGTCGAGATTGTCCTCGTGAGCAGTGCTCACGTCCTCATTATCATCAGCCACGGTATACCCTCGGTGTTGCTCCCATTTATTGCTATGGTTTCAACCATAGATAAATTTAGACTCAGTTTAGAACTGATTCAAACTATCCAAGTATTGTTGACCATAGTATTGCCACTGTTCCATTGTCCATCCTGCGGGTAGACCACCTGGTGGAAGTGGAGGGCCTGCTGCAACTTGTGCAGGAGCAGGAGGCAAAGGAGCTGCCGGCTGTGGAATTTGAACGAGTGGTTTCTGGAAGATATCTGCTGCACCTCCATACATTGAATTCGCTGTTTGGTCATAGGCAGGCAATGTCGAATCATCCCAAACTTGAACTTCGGGTTGGTCGCCACCTCTTCTCATCATCATCACACCAAGGAGCGTTGCGATAACAAGAATACCAATCACGAGGTACACCATGTTCATGTCGAGAGAACTGGATGAATCATCGTTATCTGTTGTGCCTTGGACTTCGTCTGCTGGACAATCAGCACGAGGGTCATCACAAGCAACTGATAGTTGAGAGATAATCTCAGCAAGTTCGTCTTCCAGCAGAGAAGTGTCGCCATCACTTTCAGCGATTTGGGCTTCATAGGAGGTTTTCTTCTCATTGAGATCTTCGAGATACTTACCAAGCAAAACGTCATCCATATCAGTTACTGGCGGGAGTTCTTCAGTGAATTGCCACTTGATAGGGTTACCGAGAAGTTTGTATTCGTCGCCGTTTGTATCGACGGCCATTGCTGATGCTGTGATGTAATCCATGTAACGTACGCCGTTTGGTCGTGCATATGTTTCTCCACCATCGTATGCCGATGGAATCATCATCTCTTGGGTCCAACCAAGATTGGATTTCGACATCTCAAGTTCTTGTGTCCAAAAGCCGTCACATGTACCGCTAATGTCGTTACAAAGACTCCAAGTGATTTCAATGAGAACAAAAGTCGTCTCGTCATCAACGAGGAAAATATTTGCATTAGGTGTTTGAGAGATGTATGTGTCTTCAAGAGAAATGTAAAGATGGCCGCTTCCGTCGTCTTGAGTCGAGATGTAGAATGGGTATGCATCGAAGACATTGACATTCATTGTGTATGTGTTTGTATCGTACTTGTCCGAAGCACTGATGGTTACCGTCTGCATACCTGATGAATCAAACAAGAGGGTCAAACTACCATCGAGCAAATTGTACCTTGCAGCACCTGGCTCGGATGGTGTAACGGTAATGAATGCTTCATTTGCAGGGTCGTCGACATCAGTCAAACGATTGTTGAGATTGATGACCATTTGCTTGCCTCGCTTGAGGTCGAAATTTTCGATATCCGTCATGTCGATTCTTGGAGCGTCATTCTTTGGGCTAACTTGTATGCGGACAGTTTGGTCAGCATATTGTTCGCCATCGCTTGCACGAATCGTCACTGTAGATTCTCCATTAACATCATCATCAACGGTCTCGAAACCAAGGATGTTGTTTTTGAGTTCAACCTTAATGACTTCGGGGTTGGTGTTCTCCATGATTTGTAGGGATAGGCCATCAACACTTACTGGTTGACCCTCATCATCGGTGTCTGAGAGATAGTTGAGAACTGTGAGAAGACCACTGCCACCCTCGTCAACGAGTTGAGTTGGTAGTCCTTGCCAGCGTGGCTGTCCATTTTCAATGACGTTGAAGAGGAGTGTCCCGTACGGGAGAAGGCCTGTGTCAGAGTAATCTCCGCCATCATCGACGGTCACTTCTATGCCCTGTTGACCAATTGGGCAACCTTGGATTTCATCCCATTCGAACAAAACTTCGATTTCAGTGGTTGCTGGGTACCAGCCAAGGAATGCATCATGTGTCGATTCGACAATCAGCTCATTCAGTGGTGTTTCGGGGTCGACGATGTGGCCTGTCATATCGAGTCGTGTTGGAATATCACACATGACTGAAGGGACAGGTTCGGGGATAACTGCAGGTCGTCCATTTGCAAGTTCAAAACCGTTCGAATCTGACGCAATGCTCCAATCACTGGTTTGCCCTCGGCTATCGACTGCACGTGACCGAATGTCGTAATTGCCTGAAGCCATGTCAGCAGTAGGTCTGATGTTGTATTCTCGGCCTTCGTTGATTGTTCCTTGATAGACGATTGTTTCGCCACCTGTTGTGAGCGAGCCATCCCATTGGTCAAGACCGGAAGGTGATATTTCGACTTCAAATGTCATTGTTTCGATAGTGTCAACATTGTCGTTAGCATCACCTCGTGCAAGAACTGTGATTGACTCGCCTCGCTCGATGACGTTTGGACCAGTGACCGTTGGGGTCATTGATTGTGGTGCTCGGTCATGATCGAAATCGATTGTAGCGAAGTTGTTTGTTGCACGAATATCTCCCACGAGATTCTTCATTCGAACACCGATTTGTGTTGTCCATGAGTTGAGTGGGAGGTTGGATGTATCAAAAGTCGTTGAGAATGTAGCAGGCGTGCCGCTTGAGCCACTGATGAGGGATGGTACTGAATTTGATGAGTCGATGACCACTTCAGTTACACCGTTTCTGTAATAAAATTCAACACTACCACCATCGGAATAGTCAAGGTCGCCAGTGTTACTCAATTCTGCTTCAAGGGTAAGAATGTCCCCTGGCACATAAGAACCGACTGCTGATGGGTTTGTGATGCTGAAGTCAGTGACAGCGACATCCATTTTTGGACCCATTGTTGAATCAATGGCGTGATAGACGTGTGCACTTGAGCCTCCAACGGAGACTTGATTGCCTGACATGAGCACAGCAACGACAACTGCTTTGTTGATTCCGCCTGGCACAACGCTTGTCGGTACAGAGGTCCACGTTTCGAATTGTTCTGTTGCAGAAACTGTGACACTATGGAATGATGTACCGCTTCCAGCAGACTTTGATTTGTAGGTGTCGCCAGATGTCAACCATGCCATCCAGCAGTTGTAACCGTGTGGGATACCAGAAGAGTAGGAGTATCCAGTACAGTCTTTGTCGACGAGAGCTGCGTACAACTTCATGTTCGTTGCTGGTGAACTTGAACCGATATATCGGTAGCCGATGCTGATGTCGTAGTTGTTGCCGTTTTGGCTAACTGCAGCTGACATCGAATAGTCATTGACGGTTGAATGCATGCCACCGCCGCTTGAGAAGAGTTGGTCATAAGTGTCGTAGTTTGCACTTGCACCTGATTGACGCTTGTCGGTTCGGTCACCAAAGTATGCGTCCGGAGCACCACCGGTAGACCACGCCCAGTTGTAAGGTGCAACATTTCCAGCACGAGCTGTGTCTGTGTCACCATAGGATTGGGACATGTATGTGACATAGACATATTCATCGGGGAAGTTACCCTTCAACAAATGATGGGTGTCAGACCCACCACCTTGCTTGGAACAGTGGCCACAATTATCAGATGAGATATATTGTGCAAAGACCACGTGTCCGGGACTTGTTGCAGATGATGCTTGTTCAACATTTTCTTGTTCATTTTCAAGTTCAACTTGCGTGCCGGATGGTATACTTGCAAATAGACTCACAAGAAATAGGCTCACAAGGAGAACTGAGATATAGGCTGGGCTACTCTTCATATTCTACCGAGGTCATCCATAGTTTAAGAACAAAGCGACTCCAAGTCCACCTATTTTTCATGAGAATCCTCCTTAAACAATGATTTTTTCGCAAAATCATGGTGGACGAATTTGTCTTGCTTGAGGAAGAGTCAGGAAAGATATATTGCGTACAATTGGTTGATGAATCGATGAAAATAAAGGGACTTGGAATCGTTAATCCTCTCAATGAATTTCAGCACCTTGCTCTCGGTCAGTTCAAAGAGGTTTGTGGAAAACAACTTCGTAGAATTCCACCTCGGCTACCTACCCTCATACGATCTATGAAACGGAGAGCACAAACAATCTCCGACAAGGATGCTGGAATTCTTATTGCAAAACTCGGCATAGGTGACGGAGATACCGTTGTTGAGGCCGGTCTTGGAAGTGGCGGATTATCGCTTCACCTCGCAAGAGTTCTGGGTAGGCACGGAACAATCGTGACAATCGAAGCACGAGATGAACACGCTGAGGTCGGCTTGGAAAATCTTGAGCGGGCCAGACAACTTTGGCCCGGATTCCCCCTTCACACTCACCATTCGGGAACTGTTGAGGAGGTAGCACCACGTCTTGAACATGAAGAATTCAAAGCCGATGCAGTCATCCTCGATTTACCAAATCACCCTCCCGCCGTCCATGCTACGGCGTGTTTACTCAAAACAGGTGGGCGTCTTGCTTGTTACTGCCCTGTATCGAATCAACTTGAACAGGCTTGGATTGCATGTGAAGAAAATAACCTCGACATCGAATGGGCTGGGGAACTTATCGACCGACAATGGGGAAGAGCATCAAAAGGTGGTATGCGACCAGTGAATGGCCCTTTTGGCCACACTGCCTTTCTCCTCGTCGCTGTCAAACGTTAGAATTTCTGAGAAGGCGGCCCAACAACTCGAATCATTGAATCACACTTTGGACATGTGAATTTGAACGGTGGCGTTGAATTACGAGGCACACCTAGTTTTGTATCGCAGGAAGGACATCGGACTTTGTTGTCATCACCGATTCGGCATTCATTGAAACCAAGGACATCGTCTTTTACGTCATCATCAACATCATCGATAACACCGTCATCATCACGTGCTTCGAGAATTGAATTTGACTTTCTTCGAAGCAAGAGGAATAACAGGAGGGCAATCATCCAACCGGCTGAGGAGAATGCAATGGCTTGTGATTGTGTCACATCGATATCAAGGGGCAAGGAAAGGCCGTTCGGTGGCAAATCAGGACCTTGAATGTTCACCTCGATCACCGATGATTCATCTTGAACCACGATACTCGATATTTCACTTGTCGCCCTCAGTTGAAGGTTTGCCTTCGCTGAATTTGATACGAGAGAATTCAAAGTCACCTTGAACTCGATGGATTGACCTTGTTGGAGAGAGAATTCATTTGTCGCCGAGTTGTCTGAAAGTCGCAACCATGAGACTTCAAAATTAGCCTCACCTTCGCCATACAATTCGACTGAGCCTACTGCATCTGCGTTTGCATCATTGGTCAATCGAGCGATGAAAGATGAACCACCTTCAAACGGCATCGTGATGAACTCATCATCGATTGAAATTGAGACAGCCTTTTCGCTCGACCATGTAGGTAAGACAGTGTAAATTGTTGATTGTTCCATGACGACATTACTTCTCGCTGCACTCGTCACGCGGAAGGTCAATTCTTGGGAACCTGCACTTGAGGATTGAGGGACATCACAAGCCCACTGCAAAGGCGAAGAAGTCCCTCCGGGTCCAAGTTCTACTGTTTGTCCGAGGCCACAATCAATGCCAACAGTCGTGATGTACAATGCATCAGTCGAGGTACCGCTGTTGGTTAAAATCACGCTACCATAAATGGAATCTCCCGGTGCAACGACATCATTATCGTTGTAGATGACAAGTTCACTCGACACGCTGAGTGGCTCAATCATCAATACATGTTGATCTGCAACCGAAGTGTCAGTCGTGGAAGTGGCATAAATTTCCAAATTTATGTTTGATGCAGGTGCTCCGTTATTTCCTTCTCGGACGCCAATTGTCACGAGTTGAGTGCTACCAGGAGAAATCGTAACAGTTGTTCGCGAGAGTGTTGTTGAGTAGTAGGCCGAGGATGCAGATGTATCCAACTCGATGAGATACGTATCGGAAATTGTGCCCACATTTGTCACTTCAACAGTGACATTCACCGTGTAAAGTGGCGATGGTGAAACACTGCTATCGAGACTTGATACTTGCACGCCATATCGTTGCTCCACAATCAAATCGAGAGTTTGTGAAACACTGAAAGCTCCGTGGGAGAGCGTCACTGTCACCGAATATGTTCCCGGATTCGTCGACGGTGCTGCGACCAAATTCAAACCGATTTCATCACTTGCATCCACGAGGAGTTCAAACGGATTTTCTCCAAATGAAAATGCAGAGTTTAAGCCCGATGGAAGACCAGAAATTGAAGCATCTAAGGTCAAGTCTTGACTTCCAATGTTTTCCAGTTCAAAGATGACCGAGGAGTTTGTTCCGGGTGATATGAGGATTCGATTTTCAGAAGGACCATTCATCGTTAACAACGGAACCTCCAAAATATCGAGGTCGACCATGGCTTGGGATGTCTGCCCTCCATATGTGACCTCAAACAATTGTTGTACTTCGCCTGAGATTGATGCATCAGCATCAATTGACACTTGCCATACTCCAAACGAGCCGGGCTCTATTGATAGTTGACGAGGTTGAGAAGTTGATGATGACGATGAAATGATAGTGTTCGTCACACCATCGATGTCACTAAAATCGAGGTAGTAATCTGCAGCATCACTTCCGTTGTTGTATAATCGAAGATCAAATGTTTCGGACGTGCCCGGTAAAACTTCTATTGCTTGTGAGGGCGAGACGAGCGAGAAATGTACAAATTCATCGATCTCGATATCAAAATACACAGGTGAAAGAAAATAACTACCACCTATTCTAATTCCATAGAACATAAATTCGCATGAATCATCCTTGGAAGCATCTTGGTCAACTGTAACATTCACAGTGACATTGATGACGTCGGTTGCTGCAAATCCATTCGTCTGTTGATTTGGTAGACTTGCGTCACAAGGACCATCACCGATGTGGTCGAAATACCAAGTCATGTTCAATTGAACGTTTCCAGTATTTGTCACCTGAATCGATGTCGATGTCGTCTGACCTGCAAAGAAATCATCGTCATGGCGAAGAAATTCTGGTACAACATCAGGATGTTCATCAACTTCAACAACAATGAGGGTGGACGTCGAAATGTTACCATTCAAAGAACCTGCGTACATCCGAAACCCGTAGAATTCAGGGGTAGCATCCGATGGAACAGTGATGGTGAGATTCACTTCGCGAGTCGCCAGACTCGACATGTTTGACAAAAAATCGGTGTCGAAATGAAGTGACCAACCCGCTGGTATAGGATATGGTGGGCTCGTGTACGAGCGCCCAGATGGTGAAGGCATTGTGACCGAGGAAGCATTACCGCTGCCGTTGCCGGATGAATTACCTGTTGTGTTGGTCGAATAATTAGCCCACCAACCTGACAAATCTGGTTCTTGACCGATATCGAGGAGGATAGAGTCTTCGACAGAACCTAGATTCATGACATCAAGGGTGAATGTTTGTGTGGTGCCGCTCGACATATTTTTGAGTGACGTATCGGGTGATTGGTGTCGAATTTCAGGAAGATATGATGGCAAGACACTCACAAAAATTTCGATGGACGATGAATCTCCGGTGTCTGTTTCCTCGACGTTCAGGATAAATGAAGAAGAATTCACTGAACTTGCAGAATTTGACAATCGAATCACGATTGTTGTTGATGTTGATGTTGTTGGTACAACGTTCGTTACATTGGA
>Ga0255764_10000754_pt1 | contig 28656 bp, 28 predicted proteins | sample 071ome_30_FD_179964 | JGI IMG/M metagenome (GOLD analysis project Ga0255764, IMG submission 179964) | Coastal salt marsh microbial communities from the Groves Creek Marsh, Skidaway Island, Georgia - 071406AT metaG (version 2) | ecosystem: Environmental > Aquatic > Marine > Intertidal zone >... | reverse complement strand
CGAAATATAGCTAAAGAATCTTTGATACCCCGGGTCGTCCTTCATGTAACCAATTGTGTACACGTGGACCATGAGAGACACACTGGTAACAACAACCATCATTAAAGACGAGAGTTCATCAATCAAGAAGCCAACTTCAAATGGCACGCCGCCAATCACCGCCCATGTATATACGGTGCCGTTAAAACCATTTCCTTGAATTACATCCAAAAGGACATAGACCGAACTCACGAGCGAGACCAAAACTCCGAGAATCGTCACAGAATGAGCCCCTTGTCGACCGATCATTGGGCCCATCAGTCCTGCAATGAGCGCTCCAATCAATGGCGAGAGGGCAGCTAGGAGATAAATATTAATTCCGGTCATGAATTATCAACCCTTCAGCCCGCCAATGTCCTCGACATTGATCGATCTTAAGTTTCTGAACAACACGACCAGAATGGCAAGACCAATCGCTGACTCAGCAGCAGCAACCGTTAATATGAAAAATACAAATACTTGTCCTGAGAGGTCATTCAGATAATGAGAAAAAGCGATGAAGTTGATGTTCACAGCAAGCAACATGAGTTCAATCGACATCAAAATGATGATGATATTTTTTCGATTCAAAAAGATACCGGCGATACTGATCGAGAATAAAACAGCGCCCAGAACGAGATAGTGGGAAAGGGTGATCATTGCGACTTCTCCACTGGATCTTTTTCTACAGGCATAGAAACGACCTTGAGGCGATCTGACCGCTTTACGATAAATTGTTTGCTCGGATCAATTGCCTTGCTGTCCTTCCTCTGTCTCAAGGTCAGTGCGATTGCCGCCACGATTGCCACTAAAAGAATCACTGCGGCAAGCTCAAAAGCATAGAGATACTCGGTGTACAGCAACCGGCCTAGCTGAAGTGTATTGCCCTCGTCAGTCATCGAGCTCGCAATAGATGGTGCTGCTGAGAAGATTTCCTCGCGGCCTCCGAGTAAAACGATCATTTCTGCAAGCAACACTCCTGCGACAAAGAGTGCAGGCAACAAGTAGTTCCAATAGCCTTCACGCATTTTGTTCAAATTGATGTCTAACATCATCACGACGAACAAAAAAAGCACCATCACAGCACCGACATAAACCAGTATCAGGGAAATCGCCAAAAACTCCGCGCGCAACATGAGCCAAATTGCAGCACACGTAAAAAATGCGAGGACGAGCGCCAGCGCAGAATGAACAGGGTTTCTGGAGAAGATGACACACAGACCAGCGCCAACGATAACCGCAGAAAACACATAAAACGCAAACATCTCGTAGTCCATTACGGCTTATCTCGCTTGTTTGACGATCGGATTAATTGAGAACACATTAACGATATGCCGCATCATCGGTTTTATCTTTCGCAATTTGGGTCTCGTACCGGTCACCAATCGCTAGCAACATCTCTTTGGTGTACAACAAATCACCACGCTGTTCGCCGTGATACTCAAAGATACGGGTCTCTACGATCGAATCCACCGGACACGACTCTTCACAAAAACCGCAGAAAATACACTTGGTCAGGTCGATATCGTAACGAGTCGTACGACGACTTCCATCATCTCGCTTCTCTGACTCGATAGTAATTGCCATGGCTGGGCAAACCGCCTCACACAACTTACACGCAATGCATCGCTCCTCGCCGTTCGGATATCGGCGCAGAGCATGCAGCCCTCGAAACCTGGGACTTTGTGGCGTCTTCTCTTCCGGAAACTGAACGGTAATCTTTGGCTTAAAGAAATATTTAAGCGTGAGCATAAGACCTTTTCTCAACTCCGTGAGTAAAAAGGTTTTTGAGACGTCTCGAATAAATCCAAACATGATTAATATTTCCTCTGAACCGTCACCATGGCCACCAGGTCATTCTCATCAATACACCAACCAAAACGAGCCATACGATGGTGACTGGTATAAACACCTTCCAACCTAGCCTCATGATCTGGTCATAACGATAGCGCGGGAAGGTTGCTCTAAACCACAAAAATAGGAAGAGCATCAGTGCCACTTTGACAGCCAACCAGATAAAACCGTCCGCAATCCCCGGTATTGGGGATAGCCATCCGCCAAGAAACATAATGGCGGCAAGTCCCGCGATGAGAATCATATTCGCATATTCAGCGAGGAAGAAAACAGCAAAGGCAGTGCCCGAGTACTCAACGTGAAATCCGGCAACAATTTCAGATTCGCCCTCCGCGACATCAAATGGGGCTCTGTTTGTCTCAGCAACACCTGAGATAAAGTACACAACAAACATGGGTAGCAAGGGAATCAAATTCCAGCCGAGTAAGCCATACCCCGTTTTTTGCGTCTCTACGATTTGAGTCAGATTTAAGCTACCGGACATCATCAATACACAAACCAAAGCGAAGCCCATCGCTATTTCGTAAGCAACGATTTGAGCACCGCTTCGCATGGCTCCGAGCAAAGCATATTTTGAATTCGAAGCCCAGCCAGCAACGATCACACCGTAAACTCCCATCGACGTAATGGCCATGATGTACAAGAGACCCGCGTCAATATTGGATAAGACCAATCCTTCAGTAAACGGCATCACGGCCCAAGCAGCCAAAGCCGGCATCAAAGAAAGCATCGGCGCCACCACGAACAAGAACTTGTTCGCTTTCGTAGGAATCACAATCTCTTTGGTAAGTAGCTTCAACACATCAGCAAATGGCTGCAACAACCCCTTAGGACCAACTCGATTCGGCCCTATTCGGAGTTGGATGTAACCGATCACTTTTCTCTCAGCTAGAGTCAGATACGCCACACAAAGAATCACGGGCACTGCGATCGCGACGATTTTGATCAAAGTCCACGCGATATACGCCAAATCTTCACCAACCAAAGGAGAGAGAAAATCAAGGATCATGCGGCGTCCACTCCCCTTTGAAGCGGCTCAATCGCAATCGATCCAAAGCTGCCACCGAGCGAGCGTGATAAGGCGGAGGTCATCGGAATTCTCACACTGGATTGATCTAAATTTGAGTCAACCGTCACGCTCGCCTCGACCGATGAACCCGCTTGGGTGATCCTCACCCTATCACCAGCGGTCAGTTTTAAATCTTGAGCGACTGCATCAGAAACAGCGCATTGCACATCAACCGCATCAACCGTTTCTTGAAGCGATTTCGCTCGTCGAACGATTGCGTCTACAGAATATAACGGGACATCTGAAATCCGCTCTAACCCAACTGCTTGGTTGAAATCAATTGCAGCGTCCGAATCATCCACCTCATCATTCGCAGATAAGCGGCTGGTTAATTCAGCCAAGTAAGGCGAGAGTGCGTCTCGAACAGCAGTGATATTTTCGAATTCGAACTGGTCAAGCCCCAGAATCCTCCCTATCGCCGACAGTATTTTCCAAGCCGGCCGCGATGAGCCGAGTGTTGGCACGACGGGACCAAACTCTTGGGCAGTCCCACTCATGTTCACAAACGTGCCGTGAGTTTCTGTAAATGGTGAAACTGGCAGCAACACCGTCGCGTAGTCCGAGGCCTCACCTTTGTAAGAAACTAACGAGACAACAGTTTTCGCGCGCGCCATAGCGGCTAGCGCCTCTCGCGGCACCTGCGTATCAGCGCTTAACTCAGCATGCAACACAAAGTATGCGTCCAAATCCGACTCGAACATCCGTTTCATTCCGAGGCCACCAGATTTTGGATAAAAACGAACAGCCTCGGCACCAAGCGTGTTCGCTCCCTCGGTCAGCAATCCAACTCGCGCACCCAGCATTTTGGCCAAGCGCCTGGCCAGTGACTCAATCTTCGATCTGTCGGGATGGTTTAGCGCCAACGCGCCGACAAAAATACCTTTTTTCTCCCCAGATACGAGCTCTCGTGACGCGCGCGATATTTCGTCTGATACGCTTACTGCATCAAAGGCCTGTGGAAGACTGGCGTTGGTCACTGTCGCCACAGCCTTGACAAGCTGAGCCAAAATTAACTTCATATTACTGGGCGCGGTGACGAGCTCCTGCGCCCGAGATGTTAATGGATGGCATCTCAAGGGATTTACAAAAATGAGCTGTCCATCTTGTTTCTCGACGGCTTTTCGCATTCGATACGCCAAAAGAGGGTGTTCCTTACGGATGTTCGACCCGATGACCAGTATCCTGTCGAGCGATTCAATTTCAGAAATCATCATCCCCAAATGAGGAATTGATCGACTTGCCGAGGAATCCGGATCAGACTGCCTCAATCGATAGTCAAGGTTCTCCGAACCCAGCCCTCTGACCAACTGCTGCAGAAGGAATAGTTCCTCGGTTGTGGACTGAGGAGAGGCTAACGCACCAAACTTGTTCCCAGAACCGTTCTTAATATCAGCGAGTTCACTTTCAATATGTGCAAGTGCGACGTCCCAACTCACTTCTTGCCACTCGCCTGACCTCTTCAGCATCGGCTGAGTTAATCGATCCTCGACATTCAATCCCTCATATGAGAATCGATCTCGATCGGAAATCCAACATTCATTTGTGTCTGGATTCTCATGCGGAACAACGCGAACAACACGGTCTTGTTTGACTTGTGCGACGAGATGAGAACCAAGCCCATCATGCGAGCTAACCGTTCTACGACGTGCAAGTTCCCAAGTACGCGCTGTGTAACGAAATGGCTTTGAGGTCAATGCCCCAACCGGGCACACATCAATCATGTTCCCTGAAATTTCAGATTCAACCGTTGAGCCCACGAATGACATGATCTCTGAGTGCTCTCCACGGCCCGCCATGCCAAGCTCCATCACCCCGGCAACCTCTTGACCAAATCGAACGCATCGTGTGCAGTGGATACAACGAGACATCTCCTCTGCGGAAATCAGCGGTCCTAGATCTTTATGTCCAACAACCCGCTTACCCTCAGAAAACCTTGACCCAGTGCCACCATATCCCACCGCAAGGTCTTGAAGTTGACACTCTCCGCCCTGATCACAGATCGGACAGTCTAGAGGGTGGTTGATCAAGAGAAACTCCATCACACTCTTTTGAGCGGTGCGAGCAAGGTCAGACTTTGTCGATACTTTCATTCCCTCCACGGCTGGAGTCGCGCATGCTGGTAGCGGCTTCGGCGCTTTCTCGACATCGACGAGACACATCCTACAATTCGCAGCGATCGAGAGCTCCTTGTGATAGCAAAAGTGTGGCACATGAATACCGAGCTCACGCGCAGCGTCCATCACGGTTTTACCTTGCTCGACCTCTACCGACTTTCCGTCAACCTCAAGCGTGATCATGCGTGCTCCACCAGGCATTTCTTATGTTGAACATGGTGTTCAAACTCATGCCGGAAATGTTCAATAAAACTCTTTACTGGAAGTGCCGCCGCGTCCCCTAACGCACATATTGTCCGTCCAGAGATATTGCTGGCAACGGACAGTAACTTATCGATATCTTCCTCAGTTCCTTGACCGCTCTCAATACGCTTAACCATGCGATATAGCCAGCCGGTACCCTCTCGACACGGAGTGCACTGACCGCAGGATTCCTCGTGGTAGAAATAAGAAAGTCTCAGCAGACAGCTCACCATGCAACGAGTCTCGTCCATGACGATCACAGCTCCAGACCCCAGCATCGAGCCTGCTTTGGCAATCGAGTCGTAATCCATGTCCGTCGCCATCATGACGTCGGCCGGAAGAACAGGCATCGATGAGCCCCCAGGAATGACTGCCTTCAATTTTTTGCCGCCTCGCATACCACCTGCCATTTCAAGCAGCTCGGGAAAAGGCGTTCCAAGTTTGATTTCGTAGTTTCCAGGAGTCTCAACATCTCCGGAAATCGAAAAAATCTTTGTACCACCGTTATTGGGTTTACCCAGCGCTAAAAACTCATCCGCTCCTTGCAACATCAGTTGCGGAACCGCAGCAAAGGTCTCGGTATTATTAATCGTCGTGGGCTTCCCGTACAAACCGTAAGACGCGGGGAACGGTGGTTTGAATCGAGGTTGGCCCTTTTTACCTTCGATCGACTCTAATAACGCAGTCTCTTCACCACAAATGTACGCACCAAATCCGTGGTGTGCGTGCAATTCAAACGAAATGTCAGAGTTCATGATTGAAGAACCGAGGTAACCTGCCGCTCTCGCCTCTTCGATCGCCTCTTCGAAGCGCTCATAGACTTCCCAAATTTCTCCGTGGATGTAGTTGTAGCCTACCGTTGCACCCATCGCGTAACCGGCAATCGCCATGCCTTCGATCACACTATGGGGGTTGTAGCGCAATATGTCTCGGTCCTTGAATGTGCCCGGCTCGCCCTCGTCTGAATTACATACGACGTACTTTTGCCCATCGCCCTTAGGCATGAAACTCCATTTCAAGCCCGTTGAAAATCCAGCGCCACCACGACCTCTTAGCGCTGATTTTTTGATTTCCGATACAACATCCTCAGGTGATAATTTTTCAGTGATAATCTTTCTTAGCGCTTGGTAACCCCCTCGCTGCTCGTAATCAGCGAGTCGCCAATTCAGCCCATCGATATCGCGCATGATGACCGCATCTGGACCATAGCTGCCTTTAGGAAAAGGAACCTTTGACGTAATCATTTCGACTTCAACTCCGTGATTAACTCGACCAAATTTTCTTTTTCAATTCGCGTCTTCATTTCTCGATCATTGACGATGAATACGGGTGCATCTCCACAAGCGCCCATACATTCAGCTTCTTTTAGCGTGAACATGCCATCACTGGTGGTCTCGTTGTAATTGACCCCAAGCAACTTCTGTAATTCACTCGCCACCTCGTTTGCACCCCTCAACGCGCACGGCAAATTGGTACATACCGCGATCTTGAATCGACCAGGTTTATCTAAGTTGTACATCCCATAAAACGTCGCCACTTCCCACACCGCTATAGGACGCATATCGAGATATTCCGCAACGCTTTCAACGACATCTTTACTGATCCATCCCAACTCATGTTGAGCGATCGCAAGTGCTGCCATCACGGCAGAGGATTTTCGTTCGGGGGGATACTTGGCGATCTCCTTGTCGATAGCGCTGAAAGCGTCGTGGCTCAGTGCAGTTGTCTCACTCATCGGTCAATTTCTCCAAATACGACGTCTTGAGTACCGATGATCGCGACCAAATCAGCGATCATGTGTCCTCGAGTCATTTCGTCCATCGCCGACAAATGCGCAAATCCTGGCGCGCGTATTTTTAAACGATACGGCTTATTCGCACCATCTGATACCAAGTAAATACCAAATTCTCCTTTTGGAGCCTCCACAGCTGAGTACACTTCTCCAGACGGGACATGCATCCCTTCTGTAAAGAGCTTGAAATGGTGAATCAAGTCTTCCATATTGGACTTCATGTCTTCGCGGCTTGGCGGTGCGACCTTAGTATCCTGGGTAATCACCGGACCAGGATTCTGTCTTAACCAGTCAATGCACTGTTTGATGATTCGGTTTGACTGCCGCATTTCCTCGACTCGGACTAAATATCGGTCATAGCAGTCCCCGTTAGTACCGAGTGCCACATCAAAATCAACCGCATGATAGGCGTCGTAGGGCTGTTTTTTACGAAGATCCCAAGCAACCCCGGAACCTCGAAGCATTGGCCCCGTAAAACCAAGTGCGATCGCTCGCTCAGGCGACACAACACCGATGCCGACCGTGCGCTGTTTCCAAATTCGGTTATCGGTTAATAGCGTCTCGTATTCGTCAACTTTCTCTGGAAAACGATCGACGAAATCCTCGATGAAATCGAGCATGGACCCTTGGCGGTTCTCATTCAGCCGATTAATATCTTTTTGGTTTCTGAACTTCGATACTTCATATTGCGGCATCGAATCAGGCAGATCGCGATAAACACCACCCGGACGATAGTACGCCGAGTGTAATCTCGCGCCAGAAACTGCCTCGTAGCAATCCATCAAATCCTCTCGCTCTCGAAAGCAATAGAGGAACATCGTCATCGCGCCCACGTCGAGTGCGTGAGCCCCAAGCCATAACAGATGATTCAAAATGCGAGTGATCTCATCGAACATGACCCGAATGTACTGAGCACGAATCGGCACCTCGGCACCTAGAAGCTTTTCTATCGCAAGTACGTATGCGTGCTCATTACACATCATCGACACATAGTCGAGTCGATCCATGTACGGGACAGACTGTAGGAACGTCTTGTGTTCAGCGAGTTTTTCCGTTCCTCGATGAAGAAGACCAATATGAGGGTCAATCCTCTCAATCACCTCACCATCAAGCTCTAGGACCAGGCGCAGGACGCCGTGCGCTGCCGGGTGCTGCGGCCCAAAATTCATCGTGTAGTTCTTAATCTCAGCCACGACAAATCACCTCTAATTGATGGGTTCGAGATAACATCAGTCGCCTCCCCCATAAGACTCTTCTCTGATGACCCTCGGCACAATTTCCCGTGGCTCAATCGTGACTGGTTGGTAGATGACACGCTTTTCTACTGGGTCGTACCTCATCTCAACATTGCCAGATAGAGGGAAATCTTTCCTAAGTGGGTGCCCCACAAATCCGTAATCTGTCAAAATGCGGCGCAGGTCGGGGTGTCCTTCAAAGACGATCCCAAACAAGTCGAACGCTTCTCGCTCAAACCAGTTGGCCCCAGCCCATAAGCCCACGACCGACTGAACCGAGGGCTGCTCGTCGTCACTACAAAAAACTTTTACACGAAGACGATAATTCAGATCCATCGATAGTAAGTGATAGATCACGGCAAAACGACCAGGATGCGAGCCATCGTGCCCCTGATAATCAAGGCCACATAAATCAACCAACTGAGTAAACCGGGTTTTGTCGCTGTCTCGAAGACGCTTCAAGTTTTCAATAAGGTCCGAGTGGCCAAGGACCAGGGTGACCTCGTTCCTATCTACCGTCACCTCGAGGTCAGATCTTACAAGTGCTTCCTTCAATCCTAAGATCAAGTTGTCTGTTCGTAAACTCATATAGCTAGATCGCCTATCAAATCTATCTGGAGATCGTGTTCGTACGCTTGATCTTGTTTTGAAGCTGAACGATACCGTAGAGCAATGCTTCTGCAGTCGGCGGGCATCCAGGCACATAAACGTCTACAGGGACGATTCGGTCGCAACCGCGAACCACGGAGTAAGAGTAGTGATAGTAGCCACCGCCGTTGGCACACGACCCCATCGATATTACCCAACGCGGCTCCGCCATCTGGTCGTACACCTTGCGTAACGCTGGCGCCATTTTGTTACATAGCGTTCCCGCAACAATCATCAAATCCGACTGCCGTGGACTGGGCCGAAACACAACGCCAAAACGGTCAAGATCGTACCGGGATGCACCGGCATGCATCATCTCAACCGCACAACAGGCCAGACCAAAAGTCATTGGCCAAAGCGATCCTGTTCGTGTCCAGTTAACGACTGCGTCCACCGTCGTCGTCACAAATCCTTTTTCTTGAATTTCTTCAACTATCATCTTTTGGTTAATCCCACTCTAGGGCGCCTTTTTTCCACTCATAGATAAAACCGACGACCAGCAAAGCTAAAAAAATCATCATCGCGATGAACCCAGTCAAGCCAATGTGATCTAGAGCCACCGCCCAGGGAAAGAGAAACGCAATTTCTAAATCAAAAATGATGAATAGGATCGCCACGAGGTAGTAACGAACATCAAACTTTGTTCTCGCATCTTCGAATGCATCAAAACCACACTCGTAAGGTGACAGCTTCTCGGGGTCAGGCTTGTGCGATTTCAATCCACGACTCAATACCGAACCAAGGAGCGGCAAGACGAGACCGATGAAGACACCGACAATTATGAACAGCAAAATAGGGAAATATTCTGTCAACATCTCTTACATTTCATGAAACTAAGCGGGAATTGGTCCAACACACCACAAAACAGACCAAATCAGCCCAAAAAGATTCAGGTAAACAACAAATTTTGGTGCAGACGGCGAGAATCGAACTCGCACGACTTTCGTCACAGCCCCCTCAAGACTGCGTGTCTACCAATTCCACCACGTCTGCATAACTTCTTAATACTCTCTTAAACTGCGCGTCTTGCCGATCCCCTACTTGGGAATCTCATTCACTTTAGAGTCACTCGACTGCTCGACCGTTTCTGCCTCGGCATCAACTGGCGCCGTGATCGTCGCACCAGACATCACGCCGACAGAACGGGTGGCATCGAACTGAATGAAACTTAATCCAAGACTTGTTAGGAAGAAAATTGTCGCAAAAATCGCCGTCGCTCGGCTCAAAAAATTCGCTGATCCGCTCGCTCCAAACAAACTACCCGACGACCCACTGCCAAACGCCGCTCCCATATCAGCGCCTTTGCCATGCTGCATGAGCACAAGACCGATAACGCCTAGGGCTGCTATGACATGAATGATTAAAACTATAAAGTCCATAATATTTCGCTCTTAATTAACTGCAGCCGAAGCTGCACGACAAATCGCTAAAAAATCCTCCGGGTTGAGAGAAGCGCCACCGATCAACCCGCCATCAATATCCTTTTGACCGAATAATGATTCCGCATTATCCGGTTTAACACTCCCGCCGTAGAGAATCCGCAGGGATTCCGCCACTGACGAGTCTTTTCGCTCAACCCTCTCTCGCAAAAATCGATGAACCGCCTGAGCCTCATCAGGTTTTGCAGTTAATCCTGTGCCAATCGCCCAAACTGGCTCGTAAGCGAGTACTGACCGACCAATACCAGCCACACCGACGCATTCGATCGCTGCTTCGAGTTGCGCGCCGACAATCTCGAATGTTGAACCGGCTTCCCGCTCTTCTAACGTCTCGCCAACGCAGATTATTGGCTGGATATCAGCACTCAAGAGCGCTTTTGCTTTAAGTCCAACAAGCTCGCTCGATTCGCCATACAAACTTCTTCTCTCAGAGTGCCCCACGATCGCGTAAGACACACCAAAATCAGTCAACATAGAGGCTGAAATCTCGCCGGTGTAAGCCCCGCCAGCATGTTCACTGACGTTCTGCGCACCCCATTTAACCCCAGAGCCTTCCAAAATTAATTGCGTTTGCCCAAGGTATAGAAACGGTACACAGACACCAACGTCACAGGTTTCGCCCTCGATACCACCGACCACACCACCCAAAAGGTCAGCGTTCGGTTTCAGAGAACCATTCATTTTCCAGTTCCCCACGACCAAAGGTGCTCTTCCCATGCGTTGCCCCTACGTAAAACCGCGAGATTTTACCGTTTTTGGCCTGTGTTGGTCAAACGAGTTAGTTTGTACCTAAACAACGCGCTGAACACTCTTAAGCCGGCGGGATTACCCGAATCTGCCGGTTATGTAGTCTTCAGTGGCTTTTACTGCTGGTTTAATGAAAATAGTGGTTGTCTCGTTAAATTCAATCATTTCACCCAGATACATATATGCCGTGTAATTCGATACTCTGGCTGCCTGCTGCATGTTGTGAGTCACCATGGCAATCGTGTAATCCGTGGCTAACTCAACAACAAGCTCCTCGATCTTGGCAGTTGATATCGGGTCGAGAGCCGATGTAGGCTCATCAAGCAAAAGTACCTCAGGCTTAACAGCGATTCCTCGGGCAATACAGAGCCTTTGTTGCTGCCCCCCGGACAGGCTAAGACCGCTTTGCGTCAATTTGTCTTTAACTTCATCCCACAAGGCTGCTTTTCTCAAAGCCCACTCAACGCGCTCCTCCATGTCATAAGAGCTCAGTTTTTCGTACAACCTGACCCCGAACGATACATTTTCGAAAATTGACATGGGAAACGGTGTCGGCTTCTGAAAAACCATCCCTATTTTGGCGCGTATTTGATTGACGTCTTCTTTTTTATTCAGAATGTTTCGCCCGTTAAAAATCACCTCTCCCTCAGCCCTGTGCCCTGGATACAAGTCAAACATTCTGTTCAACGTGCGAAGCAAGGTTGACTTACCGCACCCCGATGGGCCAATAAACGCTGTTATTTTATTTTCAGGGATAGAGAGAGATACGTCTTTGAGGCCTTGAAAATCTCCGTAAAAAAAATTGAGATTTTTAATATCAAGTTTCGCGGGCTCAATCGGCGTGATGGTGGCTGAATGTGTCATTAGTTATGAGATGTTTCGTTTTGTAGGACTAGATTTGTTTCTTACTCGTCATAGATCTTGCGATGATGGATAAAAACAAAACTGCAAAGGTGATGAGAAGCGCTCCTACCCAGGCTAGCGACTTCCAATCTTCAAATGGACTCATCGCAAACTGAAAGATGACTACAGGTAAATTTGCCATCGGAGAATCGAGATCGGATGTCCAAAATTGATTATTTAGCGCGGTAAATAGCAATGGGGCTGTCTCTCCACTGATACGAGCGATAGCTAGTAGAACACCGGTGGTCACGCCCGCCTTAGCAGCCCGGAGGGTGACCATAAAGATGATTTTCCATTTGGGAGCACCCAAAGCAGCTGCCGCCTCTCTTAGGCTATTTGGCACCAATAAGAGCATGTTATCTGTCGATCGCACGATCACTGGTATGGCAATCAATGTGAGCGCGAACGCACCCGCCCAGCCCGAAAAATGTTTCACGTTGGCAACGTAGATTGCGTAGATAAACAATCCGAGCACGATGGATGGTGCAGAGAGCAAAATATCATTCACGAATCGTGTTACCGGCGTCACCCAGCCCTTTTGCCCGTACTCAGCCAAATAAATGCCTGCCATCACACCGATTGGTATCGCGATAAAGATAGCAACTGAGACCATCAACAAGCTGCCAAAGATCGCATTCAATAAGCCTCCCGACTCTCCTGGAGGCGGGGTCATCTCAGTGAAAACCGCTATCGATATACCATCGATCCCCTTAACAACTAACGACGATAAGATCCAGAACAGAATTCCCAAACCAAGCACCATTGCGACCATGGATAGGATGAGTCCAACCTTGTTCGTGAGTAGCCTTTTTGTATATAGATCCATAACGCGCTCGCCGTTTAGGCTCCCTCTTTCCTAGTGACTCGTAATAGGAATAGCTTCGCAACCGACAGCACTAGAAAAGTAATTCCAAACAAAATCAGCCCTAATGTGATTAGGGCCGACTCGTGTAGCCCGCTCCCAGCCTCAGCGAATTCATTCGCCAGAATGGACGCAATACTATTTCCAGGATTAAACAATCCCGTACTGAATTCGTAAGCGTTTCCAATCACAAAAGTTACAGCCATAGTCTCACCGAGAGCCCTGCCAAGACCGAGCATAATGCCGCCGACGACCCCCGACTTCGTATACGGAAGCACAACGTGCCTAACGACCTCCCACGTGGTTGATCCAAGGCCATACGCTGACTCCTTAAGGATGGCAGGTACAACATCAAACACATCTCGCATCACTGCGGCGATGAATGGGACCACCATGAAGGCGAGTATTATGCCCGCCGTAAGTACGCCAATGCCCATTGGTGGGCCATCAAATAAGGGGCCAAAAATAGGAATCGGCAACAGCCATTCTTGAAGGTAGGGCTGAACATGATCTGCGAAAAATGGAGCGAATATGAACAAACCCCACATGCCGTAAATAATGCTTGGCACAGCTGCCAAAAGCTCGATCATGGTGCCGAGTGGAGTTTTGAGTCGCGCAGGACATAACTCCGTAAGAAAAATAGCAATTCCGAAACTTAATGGGATAGCAATCAGGAGAGCAATAGCAGAAGTAACCAATGTCCCTAATATGGGATTAAGTCCTCCGTATTGATCTGTAACGGGGTTCCAGTCCGGGCTAACTAAAAATCCTGGCCCGAATTCACGAAAAACGGGGAGCGACCCAACAATCAAGGAACCGATAATGGCTACAAGGATTCCGAGAACGGCGATAGCAAAAAAGCGAGCGGCGCTACCAAACAATATATCTTGCCGCCTGTTCCTTATTGTGATCTTGGATGCGTCGTTGGGGTTGAGCATAGTATTTTGTAAGCCGCTATCTCCAAGTCTTTAAATGTTAAATCTTAGCCAGCGCGTCCATTCTAAATGAACTCTGGGCCCCTTAGGGCCCAGAGCTATTCTATCCATATGAAGATGTTACTACGGTTTACCAAAGAGGACTTCCCGAGGCGTCTTTGATCTCGCTAGCCCACTTACTTCGTATATTCTCGACCACATTCTCAGGCATCGCGACATACGACAATTCGTCAGCCATCGCCGCGCCGTTATCGAAAGCCCACGAATAAAATGTCAACGCGGCTTTGACGCGCTCCGGATTATCGGGTGCTTTGTAAACGATAATGAACGACGCACCAGTAATTGGCCAACTTTGCTCACCGGGTTGGTCGGTCAAGATCACGTAGTAACCGTCCGCGCCCTCCCAATCAGCGTTCGCGGCAGCGGCAGCAAACGTCTCAGATGAGGGAGCAGCAAAAGTACCAGTTTTATTTTTCAAGAGAACGTGGTTAAGAGCATTTTTTTTGGCATAGGCGTACTCAACATAGCCGATACCTCCTTTGATTCTCTGAATGTATGCGGCAACGCCCTCGTTACCTTTACCTCCAACACCTGTAGGCCAAGCTACCGCTTTCCCAACACCAACCTGCTCTGACCATGACTGACTGACTTTCGCTAAATAGTCGGTAAACAAAAAAGTGGTTCCTGATCCATCAGCCCTGCGAACTACCGTAATTTTTTTATTTGGTAGCGTTATGCCTTCATTTAGGGCGGCGATTCTTGGGTCATTCCAGTTCTTGATCACACCAAGAAATATGTCAGCTAACACCGGCCCATCTAATTTCAAATCACCGGGTTTAAAACCCTCCAAATTGACCACCGGCACTACTCCACCGATAATCGCTGGAAATTGCATCATGCCAAACTCATTCAGATCCGCTGGCTTCAGGGGAGCATCCGAAGCTCCGAAATCTACAGTTTTTGCCTTAATCTGTTTGACGCCCGCACCGGATCCAATTGACTGATAATTTAACCCTACCCCGGTCTCTTTCTTGTACGCTGAGGCCCATTTCGCATAGATCGGATACGGAAACGTAGCACCGGCTCCAGTAATATCAGCTGCGCGCAGTCCCGAAGACGCCAGTATTAAAGCCCCCAAGAGCGCGATATTAAACGTGATTTTTTTTACCATGTAGAACTCCCAGTCGAAAAAATGATTTTGCTAGGGCTGGATTCTAGCCATGCAATATTACGAATACGTTACAGCCGGATCTGGCGACCTTGCCCGTGGGCAAAGCCAGTGATTAGGAGAGTATTGATCTAACGCCGGCCTCAAGCTCTGCCGAGGCTTGGGTGACTTTCGATAGGTCCTCTCCCTCAACCATAATGCGTATTAGGGGCTCAGTGCCTGACTGTCTGATTAGCACCCGATACCTCTCACCTAGCTTTTCGCCAGCTTTTTCCCCTAAATTTTTCGCCCGAGAAAATTGTTCAGCGCTTACGCTCGATTCAAGTCGAACATTTTTTAGCACTTGGGGGTACAACTCCACTCCGTCGAGAGATTGCGACAGGGACTGCTTTTTATCGCATAAAACGGATAGGACTTGCAGCGCAGATACAATTCCATCCCCCGTCGTGTGTTTGTCGAGACAGAGTATGTGGCCCGACCCCTCCCCCCCGGTCACCCATTGCTTTTCGACTAGCTTTTCGTGGACGTAGCGATCTCCCACTGCCGAACGAACGAAATCGATGCCCAACGAATTGAGCGCATTCTCGATCGCAAGATTCGTCATTAGCGTTCCAACCACCCCTTTGCCGTCATGCGACTTGCTCCTCGCGATCACATAAAGAAGCTGATCGCCATCGAACAATCGCCCATTCGAGTCGATCATCATCAAACGGTCTCCGTCACCATCAAAGGCGACACCAAAGTCAGCTTTTTCACGGAGCACGGTTTTAATTAACGCCTCAGGGTGCAACGCGCCACAATCCCGATTGATATTCATGCCATCTGGCTCGGCACCAATCACGACTACCTCTGCTCCCAATTCGCGAAATACGGACGGTGCAACTTGGTACGTAGCTCCATGAGCGCAATCTAAGACTATTTTTTTTCCAGTCAAAGAAAGTGTGTCAGGAAACGTCTGCTTGCAAAATTCGACATATCGCCCAGATGCGTCAGTGACTCGTCGAGCCTTACCAGTATCTTGTGAATAGGGAAGATCTGTAGATCGATCTAAAAAGCCCTCGATCTCGAGCTCAATAGCATCAGGTAACTTCTTGCCCTCGCTCGAGAAAAACTTAATCCCATTATCTTGATACGGATTGTGTGACGCCGAGATCACGATGCCCGCGTTTAATCGTAGCGCCCGAGTGAGATAAGCCACACCAGGAGTAGGAATTGGACCAGCTAACAAAATATCAGCCCCAGCAGCTGCGAGACCAGACTGTAAGGCCGACTCAAGCATATACCCAGAGAGCCGAGTATCTTTGCCGATCAATACGGTTGCCTTGCCCTCCGGTTTACCGCTACCCCCTTTAGCAGCGAACACTTTCCCTGCCGCAAAACCGAGCCTTACCATAAACTCCGGAGTAATGGGGTCCTGACCAACTACACCCCGAATTCCATCCGTTCCAAAAAATTTCTTGGCCAAAAAATCACCTCTTACACTTACTTGTGCCGCTCAAGCTCTCTCCATATCAGCAGCGCATCTTTGGTTTCGTTGACGTCGTGTACGCGTATGATATCGGCTCCTCGAATCGCTGCAAGAACAGCGGACGAAATACTGGCGCCCAAACGGTCCTTCGGGTCCGTTTTACCCGTAATGTGCCCTAACATGGATTTCCTCGACAGCCCCACCAACACAGGCAACCCCTCGACTCGTATTTTTTCGAGGTTATTCAGCAAAGTAAGGTTGTGGTCTATCGTTTTTCCGAAACCGAAACCTGGGTCGATCACGATACTCTCTCGAGATACCCCCGCATCAATCAAGACATTAACTCTATTGGCAAGAAAACGCTGCACGTCCGCTACGACATCATCGTACGTTGGTGCATCCTGCATGTCTTTGGGGGCACCCTTCATGTGCATCACACACACACCGATATTCTTAGTGGCTATTAGTCTCGCAGTTTCCTGATTGGCAACCCCGGTAATGTCATTGATCATGCAGGCGCCCTGATCCGCGACCTCATGCATCAGGGCCAGTTTATTGGTATCAACCGATACAGGAATACCCATTTTCACAAGCTCAGTGAGCACCGGTAATACTCGAGACCTCTCTGTCTCTAGGGTCACAAGCTCCGCGCCTGGCCGTGTCGACTCCCCTCCGATGTCAACCAGATCTGCCCCCTGAGCTACAAGACGCTCGGCGAAGGCAATTGCTTTAGCGGGATCAATAAAGTCCCCCCCATCCGAAAAAGAGTCGGGGGTGACGTTCACCACCCCCATGATGAGAGGGCGCTCTAGGTCAAACCGAAACTCGCCGCAGACCAGTTGACGGATCACCAGTGCCTCTGGGCTATGGCGAGGATATCAATCTGGCGAAAACAAGGTTACGACTCCTCGGCAGGCCGAATCGTTGGCTCTGGGCTAGGCGTATCTGACGGCGGCTTTGGCTCACTGGAAGACTGGCTGGGCTTAGGTGGTCTCGGTGGTTTGCCGTCCATGATATCGTTCACCTGATCCGCATCGATGGTTTCCCAGTCGAGCAACGCAGTAGCCATCGCTTCAACTTTATCTCGATTATCCTCAAGTAGCTTCCGCGCCAGGCCGTAGCGCTCGTCAATAATTTTCCGAATCTCTGCGTCAACCTGCTGCATCGTTGCCTCGGATAAATTCTTTTGTGTCGTAACCGATCGACCTAGGAAGACCTCACCCTCATTCTCACCATAGACCATCGTACCAAGCTCAGAGCTCATCCCCCACTGTGTGACCATTTTTCTTGCCATATCGGTCGCGCGTTCAAAATCGTTTGAAGCACCCGTGGTCATCTGGTCCATAAAGAGCTCCTCCGCGATCCTCCCTCCGAACAAGACAGAGATATTTTGCAAAATTTGCTCTTTGTCCATACTGTAACGATCTTCTTGGGGAAGCTGCATCGTCACACCTAGCGCACGCCCCCTCGGGATGATCGTGACCTTGTGGACTGGATCAGTTTTTGAAAGCAGCTTAGCAACCACCGCGTGACCAGACTCATGGTAAGCAGTATTCTTCCGCTCATGCTCTGGCATCACCATAGAGCGCCGTTCCGCACCCATCATGATCTTATCTTTGGCTCGCTCAAAATCGTCCATATCAACAAGGCGTTTACTCGCTCGAGCAGCAAAAAGCGCCGCCTCGTTGACCAAATTCGCAAGATCGGCACCCGAGAACCCAGGAGTTCCCCGCGCAAGAATATCTGCCTTCACATCAGGACCAACAGGGACCTTTCGCATGTGCACCATCAATATCTGCTCACGGCCTCGGATATCTGGAAGTGGGACCACAACCTGTCGATCAAAACGTCCAGGGCGTAACAAAGCCGGGTCTAACACATCAGGGCGGTTCGTCGCCGCAATCACAATCACCCCAGATCCTGTCTCAAATCCATCCATCTCGACGAGCAACTGGTTGAGAGTCTGTTCTCTCTCGTCGTTTCCGCCCCCAAGACCCGCACCTCGCTGTCGGCCAACCGCGTCAATTTCATCGATAAATACGATACAGGGAGAGTGCTTTTTAGCATTCTCGAACATGTCACGCACCCGCGCCGCGCCAACACCCACAAACATCTCAACGAAGTCCGAGCCTGAAATCGAGAAAAAAGGCACCTTCGCTTCACCGGCAATCGCTTTAGCCAAAAGAGTTTTACCCGTTCCTGGCGAGCCAACCATCAAAACGCCTCGAGGAATCCTGCCACCGAGCTTTTGAAATTTTCCAGGATCTCTTAAAAAGTCGACTAGCTCAGAGACTTCCTCTTTTGCCTCTTCGCAACCAGCTACGTCCGCAAATGTGACGCCGTTATTGGTGTCATCAAGCATTCTCGCTTTACTCTTACCAAAAGAAAAAGCACCACCACGGCCACCACCTTGCATTTGTCTCATGAAGAAGATCCACACGCCAATCAATAGCAGCATGGGGAACCATGAGACGAAGATATTCATAAGCAGCGAGGGTTCCTCCTCAGGTTTGGCCTCAACGACAACACCTGCCTTTAATAAATCTGACACGAGCCACGGATCGGAAGGAGAATAGACGGTATAGCGCTGACCATCAGATTTTTGAACGCTTAAATTACGCCCGTCAATTGTGACACCCGCAACACCACCCGTATTCACATCTTGAATGAAACGTGAATAAGGTACAGAACTTTGTTGCTGGTGCCTTGCGCTGAACTGGTTAAACACCGTCATCAGCACAAGAGCGATAACTAACCAGACTGCAATATTCTTAACCGTATTATTCAACACTAACTCCTAATCGATGCATCAAACTGACTTAACTAGCCTGTATTTTAGACCTTTTCCCAACACACTTAAGGCAATGCTTACTTGATTTTGTTCAAACCAACTAAAAAAAACTCACTTGAGCGATCTCTCGAGGCTTTCGGTTTGAACCGTTGGGTGCGTTTGAAATATTGCTGTACTTGAGATTTGAATTCATCGGACCCCACGCCCTCAAAACACTTCACAACCAAATGACCACCCACCTTCATGTGACTGACAGCAAAATCCAGTGCCAACTCGGCAAGGTTCAGCCACCTTGATTGATCAAGTACCTTAACACCACTTATGTTGGGGGCCATGTCCGAAATAACAAGGTCGGCTAAACGGCCGCCCAATGTGCCAGTTAACTGCTCTTCGATATCGGAGTCTTGAAAATCGCCTTGTATGAAGGTGACCCCGGGCAATGGAGCCATCTCAAGTAAATCCAAAGCCACGACTACCCCATCGCCTCCCAGTTCTCGGGTAATGACTTGGCTCCAACCACCGGGCGCAGCACCAAGATCAACGACCACACTTCCTTTCGAGACGATTGAATATTTTTGAATGATTTCGATTAACTTGAATGAAGCTCTCGATCGCCAACCGTCACTCTGCGCACGCTTCACGAACTCGTCCGAGACGTGCTCCTGCATCCAAGTTTTTCTCGACTTTGCCATAATTTAAGAAAGATGACTCTGTAGTTTCCGATTACAATACGTCGCTCTCAGTTAAACAACCTCGCGAACAGATGGACAACAAAACAAAAAAAACTCTCAAAGCGCGCGCTCACCATCTGAATCCGGTTGTCATAGTAGGCGACAAAGGCCTCAGCAAAGCTGTGCTGAAAGAAATAGACGTCGCTCTTAAAGCACACGAGCTAATCAAGATTAAACTACAAAGCGATGATCGAGAGGAGCGAAGAGCAATGGGGGTAGAAATCTGCGACAAGCTTGCTGCGCACCCGATTGGCTCGATCGGAAAGATTGTCGTGATCTATCGTGAACACATCGAACCTGACTCCGAATAATGACAACGCGCAGACCCTCAGGCGATATTTCCGCAATCGAGCTTAGATATATCTAACACCAAGAATTTCGTACTCCCTGATCCCGCCTGGCGCATCCACCTCAGCAACATCACCCTCGACCTTTCCAATTAGGGCTCGAGCTATCGGTGAACTCACAGAGATTTTTCCCTCTTTAATGTCAGCCTCATCGTCCCCAACGATTTGATAGGTGACCTCTTTATCCGATTCTAGATCACATAAATCGACAGTAGCGCCGAAAACACATCTTCCATCGGCATCAAGGGTCGTGGGATCAATGATCTGAGCGTTCGATAACTTCGACTCCAACTCCATGATTCGACCCTCGATAAACCCCTGGCGCTCTTTCGCGGCGTCATACTCTGCGTTCTCCGAAAGATCACCGTGTGCTCTTGCTTCTTGTATCGCCGCAATAACAGATGGCCGCTCTTCGGTCTTGAGCGAATGAAGCTCTTGCCGAAGTTGCTCTGCCCCCACCACTGTCAATGGAATTTTCATCGTTGATATCCCCTACTTGGATAAGCCTTCACGGACAATCGTAAAATTAATGTAGTTGTTGATGTGCACTTTGAACAGAACACACAGTCAATTCGGAGATCTTACGAATCCCTGAAATGGCTGCTCTCGCACCCGCGAGCGTTGTGTAATACGTCACTCGCCCCTGTAATGCAGTTCGCCTGATAGAGTAAGAGTCCTGAATCGATGATCTTGTGTCACCCACCGTGTTGATGATCATCGCAATCTCTCCGTTTTTGATCATATCAACGATGTGTGGCCTACCCTCAGCAACTTTGTTCACTGCCACCACCTCGAGTCCGGCTTTTGCCAGCGCGTCAGCCGTGCCCCTCGTCGCAACCAGCTCGAATCCAGCGTCAATAAAAGAGCGGCCGATATCGATCGTTGCATCTTTATCCTCGTCACGCACACTGATAAATACTTTTCCCTCGACAGGCATCAGCACTCCCGCCGCGAGCTGAGATTTCACGAATGCTTCACCGAAGGTGCTGCCTGTCCCCATGACTTCTCCCGTGGAGCGCATTTCCGGGCCCAAAATCGTGTCTACGCCAGGGAACTTGATGAACGGGAACACGGCTTCTTTTACCGAATAGTAAGGAGGAATAATTTCCTCAGTCACACCGATCGAAGCAAGTTTCTCACCTGCCATCACGCGGGCGGCTACTTTCGCTAATGGCCGACCGATCGCCTTAGAGACATAGGGAACTGTTCGCGACGCACGAGGATTCACCTCTAGAACATAGATCTCTCGCCCCTTGACTGCAAATTGAATATTCATCAATCCAATCACCTGCAAACCTTTTGCAAGCGCAACGGTTTGCTCGCGTAATTCGTCTTGCAAAGATTTGTCCAAGCTGTAGGGCGGTAGAGAACAGGCCGAGTCGCCACTGTGAACGCCAGCTTGTTCGATATGCTCCATAATGCCGCCGATGATGACGTCCTCTCCATCGCAAATGGCATCAACGTCGACTTCAATGGCATCATTTAAAAACCGATCTAACAGAACAGGACTATCGTTACTCACTTTCACTGCCTCACTCATGTAACGCTCGAGGTCAGATTGTTGTCGCACAATTTCCATTGCACGCCCTCCCAAGACGTACGATGGCCTGACGACTAAGGGGTAACCAATATCCTCGGCAAGTTTAAGCGCCTCCGCCGGGCTCCTGGCGGTTCTATTGGGGGGCTGCTTCAGTTGTAGTGAGTTAATCAATTGCTGGAACCGCTCTCTATCTTCCGCCGCATCGATCATGTCGGGACTCGTACCGATAATGGGAACCCCTGCTTGATTCAATCCATCAGCAAGCTTTAAAGGTGTCTGCCCACCGTATTGGACGATTACACCCTGTGGCTTCTCGATCTCCACAATCTCAAGTACGTCCTCAAGGGTAAGCGGTTCAAAGTAAAGCCGGTTCGATGTGTCGTAATCCGTCGATACGGTCTCGGGGTTACAGTTAACCATGATCGTTTCGTACCCGACCTCACGGAGCGCGAGCGACGCATGCACGCAACAATAGTCAAACTCAATACCTTGACCTATGCGGTTAGGCCCACCGCCCAAAACCATAATTTTTTTATTTGTCGTCGGCCTTGACTCGCACTCCTCTTCATACGTTGAATACATGTAAGCCGTCTTCGTGTCGAACTCAGCAGCGCACGTATCCACTCTTTTAAATACCGGCCGAATGGATGATTCGTGCCTTAGGCGACGAACGTCGAACTCCGAGCAATTCAACAACGAGGCAAGTCTTCGATCTGAAAACCCCTTGCTTTTAAGCCGTCTTAGGTCTGATGGCTCTAGGTGATCCAGCGATTGAGACGTGAGGCTGCTCTCCTCTTTAACGATGTCCTCGATATAAGCCAAAAACCAACGATCGATTTTTGTCGCCTGATACAAGGCTTCTAAGGTCATCCCGAGCCGAAACCCGTCCGCAACAAACAGTATCCTCTCTGGACCAGGACTCGATATCTCGCCCTGAACGACCGTCAGGTCGTCAGTCCTATTATCCAGTCCATCAATCCCTATCTCGAGCCCCCTAAGTGCCTTTTGGAATGACTCTTGAAACGTGCGGCCCATTGCCATCACCTCGCCGACGGATTTCATCTGGGTTGTTAGCCGCGAATCTGCGTCGGGAAACTTCTCGAATGCGAATCGCGGAATTTTAGTGACCACATAATCGATGGTTGGCTCAAAAGATGCCGGCGTTTGGCCACCAGTGATGTCGTTTTTCAACTCATCGAGTGTGTAGCCAACCGCCAATTTTGCTGCGACCTTTGCTATCGGGAAACCAGTTGCTTTCGATGCTAACGCAGAGGATCGAGATACACGTGGGTTCATCTCAATAACGGTCATACGCCCGTTTTCTGGATTGATCGCGAACTGAACATTCGAGCCGCCCGTATCGACTCCAATTTCACGCAACACCGCAATCGAGGCATTACGCATGATTTGATATTCTTTATCGGTAAGGGTCTGTGCAGGAGCGACCGTTATCGAATCGCCCGTGTGCACACCCATCGGGTCGAGATTTTCTATTGAGCAGATGATGATGCAATTATCGCTTCTGTCCCTGACGACCTCCATCTCGAATTCTTTCCAACCAATAACGGACTCCTCAATGAGTACCTCATTGGTTGGCGACGCATCGATTCCGCGCTCAATAATGTCAACAAACTCTTCTTTGTTATATGCAATTCCACCGCCCGTGCCGCCGAGCGTGAACGACGGCCTAATAATTGCAGGATAACCTATGAGGGACTGGACCTGCATCGCCTCTTCTAAGCTGTGCGCGATCATCGATCTTGGACTTTCCAACCCGATCCGAGTCATCGCAGCTTTGAATTTCTCGCGATCTTCAGCTTTATCTATCGCCTCCTGAGTGGCGCCAATCATTTCTACGCCATGCTTATCCAAGACACCATGCTTACTGAGATCAAGAGCACAATTGAGTGCCGTTTGACCACCCATCGTCGGCAAAAGCGCATCAGGCTTCTCGGAGGCGATGATTTTTTCCACGACTTGCCAAGTAATTGGCTCGATGTAGGTAACGTCGGCTAACTCCGGGTCCGTCATAATCGTAGCCGGATTTGAATTAACCAAGATGACACGGTAACCCTCGTCTCTAAGCGCCTTACACGCTTGAGCGCCCGAATAATCAAATTCGCAAGCCTGACCAATCACGATAGGCCCCGCACCGATAATCAAGATGGATTTAATGTCTGATCTCTTTGGCATATATGCTCGTAAACTTAATTGGTTTTCGCTCGATCGATCTCAGAAATAAACCGATCAAACAAATAACTCACATCATGGGGCCCCGGACTCGCCTCTGGATGTCCCTGAAAGGAGAAGGCAGGGACGTCTGTCCTCTCTATACCCTGAAGACTTCCATCGAATAACGAGACGTGAGTTGCCTTGACGTTGTCAGGCAACGAATTCTCGTCAACTTGAAATCCGTGATTTTGGCTCGTTATGAGTACTTGCTCCGTGCCAAGATCCTTCACAGGATGGTTCGCCCCATGGTGACCAAATTTCATCTTCTGAGTTCGCGCTCCGCTTGCGAGTGCGAGTAGTTGGTGACCTAGACATATTCCGAACAAAGGGACCTTTAACTCGAGTAAACGACGAATGGCACTAATCGCATAGTCACAAGGCTCGGGATCCCCAGGGCCATTCGAGAGGAAAACACCGTCTGGGCGAAGGGCGATGACGCTTTCAACCGGGGTCGTCGCTGGCACAACGGTCACCTTACAACCACGCGACACAAGCATCCGAAGAATATTGCGTTTGACGCCAAAGTCATAAGCGACTACGTGTCTCGATGTCTCGACTTTGGCAGTCTGATTATCGCCAAGTGCCCACTCACCTTCATTCCACTCATAACTGCTAGCACACGTGACCTCCCGAGCCAAGTCCATGCCTGCCAAACCTGGGAATGCTGAAAGTTGCGCTCGAAGGTCGCTTTCATCTTCCGACGCCGGAGCGATAAATCCAGCAAGTGACCCTTTCTCTCTCAGTATTCGTGTGAGTCGACGAGTATCGATGTTTGCGATCGCCGGCACATCATATTTCGATAGCCACTCACCGAGCGATATTTGTGAGCGGAAATTACTCTCGAGTAGCGGCATTTCCTTAATCACTAGTCCCGATGCTTGAGCCACCAATGACTCATGGTCAGCGTCATTACACCCTACGTTCCCAATATGAGGGTATGTCAGGGTGACGATCTGTTTTTTGTATGACGGATCTGTGAGGATTTCTTGATAACCCGTCATCGAGGTATTGAAAACGACCTCTCCGAGTGCTGCGCGTGAAGCGCCGACGGAAACGCCTTTAAAAACGCTCCCATCTTCAAGCACTAAAATCGCTGAATCGGTATGGCTAGACGACAAAATACCTCCGTAATTGGTGTTCGGGAAGCCGCATTAGGGATTACGCTTACAAAAAGCGGGAGGGAGCTTATATCGCTACCTTCCCGCGTCGGAGATTATACCTTCTGATCGAGCGTTCGATCAATTTTCACATTTGGATAGGCATAGTTTTCGATACTAAAGGCCCAAAACGTCATTCATGTCGTACAGACCAGGGTCACGCGTCGATAAAAACTTTGCTGCCCTCAACGCGCCAATTGCAAAATTACTTCGGTCCGACGCTTTGTGACTAATTTCGACACGCTCTCCCGTGCCCGCAAACATCACGGTGTGATCACCCACGATATCCCCGCCTCTCACAGTAGCAAAACCAATTGTGTGGTCTGCACGCTCTCCCGTATGTCCCTCTCGACCATAAACAGCGCAATCAGCAAGATCTCTTCCCAAGACATCAGCAATCACCTCACCCATCTTGACCGCCGTACCGGATGGTGCGTCAACTTTATGTCGGTGATGTGCTTCCACAATCTCGATGTCGTAACCTTCAGACAGTGCCGCAGCTGCATTTTTTAGTAAATTCAAAACCACATTGACGCCAACGCTCATGTTTGGAGCCATGACAATGGGTATCGACTGTGCCGCCGCTTCAATAGCCGACTTTTCCTCACCGGTGAATCCGGTCGTTCCAATCACCATCGCGACTTTGTGATCAACACATTGCTGCAAGTGAACCAACGTACCCTCAGGTCGAGTGAAGTCAATCATGACGTTCGAGGCAGCTGCGACATTAGCCACATCTGACGAGATTTCCACACCTGTTACGAGTCCGAACGATTCTCCTGCATCTCGCCCAACGCGAGTATCTCCAGCCAACTCTAACGCGCCAGACAATTCCAACTCAGCATCTTGGCTGATCGCACTGATGAGCGACCTGCCCATCTTCCCCGTCGCTCCACATACCGCAATTTTTATCTTAGCCATCGTCATCATCCTTGGTGCTCGTTGTTTTACTCAATGATCTTCATTGTTCGGGGAGGTAATCGCCATCGATATCAGTCACTTTCCCATCTTCGAAAATCACAATCAGAGTTCTCTCGCGCGCAACATCCCCCCCGGATCCTTGCAAATACACATAGCCCCATTGATTGGGCTTTAATACATCGACTACTAAGGGGGAACCGAGGAGGTACTTAACCTGCTCTTGGCTCATTCCAATTGACAGCTTGTTTATTTTTTCTCTCTCAATATAGTTACCCTGCCGAACTTCCAGCTCATGGGGTTTCAAAAAACAACCCGCGAGGACCGACGCACCGACGAATACGAGAGCAAGCCTTAAACGATTCATAATTAATTCACCTGGTAGTTTGCCCTAAGAATGGAGCAAAGACGTTATGATAGGACAACTAGGTTAGAAAAACATGACAATGAAAACTCCACAAGACCTGAAAAACATGGGGCTCAAGGCAACGCTACCCCGACTGAAGATCATTAACGTATTTGAAGCGAGCGGTGAAAGACACCTCTCGGCTGAAGACGTTTATCGTCACTTACTTGACGACGAAATGGATGTTGGGCTTGCCACCGTATACCGCGTCTTAACGCAATTCGAACAGGCCGGAATACTCATACGCCACCATTTTGAATCTGGGAAAGCGGTCTACGAGCTCGATCAAGGAGATCACCATGACCATCTCGTTTGTAACCAATGTGGTCGTGTCGAGGAATTTTTTGATGAAGAGATTGAACGCCGACAAAAGAAAATAGCCACTGATAAAGGGTTCAAAATTATCGGGCACTCGCTTCACATGTACGGCGATTGCATCACCGAAAATTGTCCGCACAAAAACGAGAATAATTAGTCAGAAGTTGATCACATAACAGCCAGCTAGCTCCGACCTGCCTCCAATAACTGGCGGGCATGTGCTCTCGCTTCCTCCGTGACTGTGGCTCCAGCCAACATTCTTGCCACTTCACCAACTCGAGATTCGAAATCCAATAATTCGATCTCAGTAAGCGACGTATTATTCGACTGAGACTTTAAAACGCGCCAATGTGAGTGGGCAAGCGCAGCAACCTGTGGCAAGTGCGTGACACACAAGACTTGAGCGTTATCGCTGACCTCACGCAACATTCGACCAACCACCTCGGCAACAGCACCTCCTACTCCTGTGTCGACCTCGTCAAAGATAATTGTTGAAGTCGGCGCCTCTTTGTGCAGTACAGATTGTATGGCCAGTGATATTCGCGATAACTCTCCTCCGGAAGCGATCTCTCCGAGAGGTTTTGCTGCGAGACCCGGGTTTGTCGAGACATAAAACGCTACTGAATCTAACCCGCCAGCATCGGGGTGGTTTTTTTTATCGGCAGAAACCTTAAATTGAACCCCCTGCATTGATAAGTCAGCAAGCGAAGCATTAACCGCGGTCTCTAATTCGTGAGCCAACTTGGCTCTACGCTGACTCAGAGCCTCTGCGACCGAGTGATATTCATCAGCAGCTGCTTTCTCATTCGCCTCCAACTCATCCAAATTCATTGTGATGAGAAGATCTTGTAACTCTCTCTCCATGTTTGACTTAACCGTTGGGAGATCTTCCGGTTTGACTCCAAGTTTCTTGGCAGCGCCATGAACTTCTGATATTCGCCGGTCCAACGCATCTATCGCATTAGGCTCCGCCTCCAATCCATCGAGATATCTCCTGACCTCACGATCAAGCTCTCTCGCGAGCACCTCAATAGACTCCGCTTCACTCGCGAGCTGTTTGACTGTGTGGTCAAAATCAACGACTTGGCTAAACTGCGCTCGAACTTGAGAGAGTGCACGACTGACTGTAGGCCCATCCCCATCCAGAATGTCCACAACCTGCCCCAAGCACGTTGTCAATTGAGACAAGTTACTCAGTCTTAAATGATCCTCTTGAGTTTTCCTCCACTCTTGTTTGTCGAAACGCAATGACTCCAATTCGTCCAGCTGTTCCGTCAATTCAGTGACGCGGCGATTCGTCGTCTCGTGAAGTTGCTTGGATTCCTCAAACTGGAGTTTGGCGGCCCGCCAAATTCTCCATAAATTGGACACTTGCTTCGATTGTTCCTCAAGCGAGCCGAACCGATCTAGAACACCAATGTGGGACGCCACCTCTAACAGCGAGTAATGCTCGTGCTGCCCATGAATATCGACCAAACTCCCAACAATCGTTTTCAGTTGTTTGATCGTCACAGGAGCCCCGTTAACCCAGGCGCGAGATCGGCCTGTCTTATCAATCGTCCGGCGCAGTATGCATTCTTCGGGATCTACATCGAGCTCAGAAAAGATACTTTTGACTGCAACAGAATTAGCAATGTCAAATTCAGCGGTCAGTTCTGCTTTCTCTGCTCCAGGCCTAACATACCCCGCATCAGCCCGCCCCCCAAGAATTAATCCAATCG
>Ga0255764_10000750_pt1 | contig 28688 bp, 33 predicted proteins | sample 071ome_30_FD_179964 | JGI IMG/M metagenome (GOLD analysis project Ga0255764, IMG submission 179964) | Coastal salt marsh microbial communities from the Groves Creek Marsh, Skidaway Island, Georgia - 071406AT metaG (version 2) | ecosystem: Environmental > Aquatic > Marine > Intertidal zone >... | reverse complement strand
CTAGTTTTATTGAAGCGTATGTTGTAAATGATGCTGAAGTCATAGTTAATGTATTGAAAGGTTTTAAATGAGTTCTGTCTCAGAAATATTAAATTTTAACTTTGTAGTTATAGCCCCAACTTTAGTTTTATTGATAACTGCTTTGGTACTTTTATTTGCAACAATCACCGTACCAATGTCAATGAAGATTAAAAAAGGTATAACATTTGTTGGAGTTGTTTTTACTTTATTGACAACGTTCCTAAAGTTTGGACTTTTCTTAACGGATGGTATTTCTTCATATTTCAGTGAAAAAATTTTACTAGATGAGTTCTCTCTTATTGGAAATACCGTCATAAGTTTTGTTCTATTATTTTTGTTTAACTCCTACTGGAGCGCATCAAGCAAACTAGAAGGTAAGACGACAGAAGCTGTGATTCTAATACTTATGTCCGCTGCTGGATTTATGTTAATGATGGATTCTGAAAATTTCATTATGCTATTTATTGGTCTTGAAATTGGATCAATTAGTTTATACGCTTTGGCTGGATTAAATAGAGGTGATAGATTAAGCAATGAGGCATCTTTAAAATATTTCTTATTAGGATCTCTAGCCTCTTGTATTTTGATTTACGGGGTTGCTTTGCTGTATGTTTCTTTATCAATAACTGGTGTATATGAAACTTCTATAGCTATCAGCTTTATTGGTTCAGATAACGTACCTCTTACCAGTTTGATAGGTATGTTATTGATAATTGTTGGATTGTTATTTAAGGTTGCAGCTGCACCATTCCAAGCATGGGCACCAGATGTCTACCAAGGATCACCTACAGGCTATGTAGGATATATGGCATCTGTAGCAAAAGTTTCATCATTTATAGTTCTTGCAAGACTATCAGCAGTTTCAATAAGATTTGTTATAGACAAATTTGAATTGTTCTTTGCAGCTGTAGTTATTCTCTCAGCATTGTTTGGAGCACTTTTTGCTACGAATCAAACCGATTTAAAAAGACTTGTTGCTTATAGTGGTGTTATTCAATCTGGTTTTATCTTATCTGGAATTACTTCAGGAATAAATGGAATAAGTGCATCTATGTTTTATCTAGTTACTTACGTAATTCAGTTAATCGGTTTGTTCTATATTTTCAGCCTTATCTCTGGTTCATTAGGTTCAAACTTTTCAGTTGAAAACTTAAGTGGTTTATTTAAAAACAATAAATTAATAACAATTGCATTTTCAGTATTTATGTTGGGAGTTGCCGGACTACCTTTAACTAGTGGGTTTGTATCCAAGTTTATTCTGATCACCAATTTATGGTCTTACGAAAAATACACATTAGTAGTTGTGCTTATGTTGTCTACAGTCGCAGGTTTTTATTTTTACTTAAGGCCTGTTTGGGTAGCCTCAATTGAAATGTCTGAAAAAGAACTATTAACTATCTCAACAACTATTTCTGACAAACTTGTTTTAATAATATTGTCTGGCCTGACAATAGCTTTAGGTCTATTCCCAAATACATTAATAAACATTACAAGATGGATGGTTGAAAGCTATCTCTAATGCTTTCTAAAATCACACCTTTACCAGTAATGCACCACCAAGGGGGATGGGATGAAATGCTTATGTTTTTAATACCTGCATTACTTTTAACTTGGTTAAGAAATAAACAAAAAAAAGAAAATCAAAAATAAGAATAATATAATCTCAATATGATAGATATCAATAACCTCACCATGTTGTATAAAAATGGTAAAGGAGTTTCTGAAATCTCTATGAATGTTCAACCTGGTGAAGTTAAAGGATTACTGGGTCCAAATGGAGCTGGAAAATCTACAACTATGAGAAGCCTTATGGGCTTTCTTAATTTTCAAAAAGGAACTTTTACTGTTGATAATATAAACCCTATAGTAAATCCTCTAGAAGCCAAAACTATCATAGGCTATTTACCTGGAGATCCTCAGCTACCACAAAATTTAAATTCATTGTCACTTTTTAAACTTGGAGCAAACATTAGAAATAAAGATATAGACTATGCACTTGAGTTATCAGAAAAATTTGAATTAGATACATCACTAACGCTTAAAGAGCTGTCTAAAGGAAATAGACAGAAAGTTGCAATTATTTTAGCTTTATTACATCAACCAAAAGTTCTAATCTTAGACGAACCTACTTCTGGATTAGACCCTTTTCATCAAAGAACTTTCTTTGAAACTATAAAATCTTTTACAGACAATGGTGCATCAGTACTTTTATCTTCACATATAATTTCTGAAGTTGAAAAAGTAGCTAGTTCATTAGCTGTATTAAAAAATGGAAAAAAGATTTATGACGAAACTTACGAGGTTTTTAAAACTAATGCTCAGTCTAATGGTAAAGACCTTGAAGATGCTTTTTTTGAATTTTATGAAAGGAATTAACAATTTTTAATTATTTGAAATATTTGATCTCAGTACCAAAAAAATTATTACTCACTTGGGCTTTTGCACCAGGATTATATTTTATGTTGGTACCTCTTGCCTTTATGAATGAAACAGTTGAAGATGTGATTATAAATCAGCAAAAAGAAGCATTTAGAGGCATGTCTAGCAATGACACATTTATGAGTTTTTTGGGAATTTCTGACTGGGATAATGTTTTTACATTAGAAGGAATTATTACTACTTATTTATTTAATCTTTTTGTACCGCTATTAATTGCAATAGCTACGATTGTTTGCCTAAACAAAATGGGTGCTAAAGCTGAGGAGGATGGGACTTTTGAATTTGTTGCATCATTACCTTTAAGTAGAAAATCAATTTATTACACACATTCATTTGTTGCAGTTATTTTAGGTATTTTACTTGGATTTATTTGGATAAATCTTATATATGCTCCAATTGCAATTTTTGGTACTACTCAGGATATGGAGTATGTACCTTTATTGAAAGCTTCCTTGCAGTCAAGTTTAGGTGGAGTAACTTTTGGAGTATTAGGGTTTTCCATTGCTTCTTTTAGTGGAAATTCATCACAAGCTTGGACATTTGGAATGGGAGTATTGGGAATAGAATGGATTTCTAATATGTTTAGTTCTAGAAATAATTTTTTCAAATTTATAGATAGCAACTTATCTTCTTTTGGTGCATATGGAAATCCTTATAAAGACGGATTAGCTTTTGATGACTTGTTACTGGTTACTTTAAAAATATTTTTGTTTCTTCTAATAGGTTATTTTGGGTTTACTAAGCGCTCATTAAATCTGAGATAATTTTATTGCTAAAAGTTTTCTTAACGTAAAATTAAAATATGCCGACATATTCAAAAACAATAACTGTTAAAAGCGATATTCAAGATACTTTTAATTTTGTTGCAGATTTTAGAAATCTTGACAAATGGAATCCTCATGATGTTGTTGAGTTAAAAACGAAGGAACCGTTACGAGAAGGAACTGTCTTTAATGTAAAAACTAAATTCAACGATAAAGATATGGAACTTGACTATAAAGTCGTGGAGTGGGGGCCTCCACTACGAGCTGCTTTACAAGCTGAAAATAAATTTATGATTCTTACCGATACAGTATTTCTTTCTGCAAACAACAAAGGTACTGAGTTAACGTATTCAGTGAATGTAAAATTCAAAGGAATTTTTGTTTTAATGGGATTATTTTTAAATAGCAAATTTAAATCTTTAATGGACAATATTTATGAACTTGAAAAAATTCTTGGGCCTGTTTAAATTTTGTATCTTTCTACTTCTATTTTCATTTTGTTCTGGAGGTGAAGCCATAGTTAAAGAAATTGGAACTTTTCCAACAATTGAAGGCAATAATCTAAATAAAGTAAGTAAGAAAGTCCCAGATGATTTTGTTGAAAGAGATTTAATTGTAATACTTGCTTTCCAACAATGGCACCAACCTCTTGTAGATGAAACAATAGAAAGCCTAGAATCATATGACTTAGATGAAAGATATAACATTATTGAAGTCCCAACTATTGGTCCTTTTAATAAATTAGGTCAGATGTACTTAGATGGAACCATGAGAGCTGCTATTAGAGATGATTTTGTAAGAGATAGAACCATAACCGTATATTTAAACAAAGATGAACTCAGAAACGCATTAGAGATTCCTAATGAAGATACAATTTATTGGTTCATGGTTAAGAAAGGTACTAGCTCAATATTGTTAAGAGGTGAAGGTGTTATAAGTGAATCTGAAATTGAGGAATTGAAAGATTTACCCTGAAAACATTATTGCGGAATAAAAAATTCCTATAGTACTTAACAAAATTAAACCCTGAATCATCCCTTTGAACTGAGGTTTTAAGTTTGTAAATTTTGAATGAGCAAAAGTAAGAGCACCTGCTAATAAAAAGAGTCCCATTTTTATATGAAAGTAATTATTGATTACTGAAGAATTCCATGCATAAAGGTACATTCCCATCCCAGTAAATAATGAAAGTATATAAACAGACCACCCAATTTGACCAAACCTTTGAGCTAAGGATTTTGTTACAACACTTCCATTTTCAAAATTTTTTAAGACTGGAACAAATGCGCCCATTAAAATCATTCCACCCAGCCATACAGATGCTGAAATAAGATGAACTAATAATAGAATTTCATACATAAAAAAATATTAACAGAAGTTTATTTTATTAGAATTTAAGTATGGAAGAATACTCAGCTTGGATTCAGTCAGAAGTTAGTGCATTTAATAACTTGAAATATAAAAAAATTGAAAGACCGCCAGTCAATGAAAATGAAATATTAATAGAGACAAAAGCTGCAACACTTAATTTTGCTGATTTACTTCTCTCAAGTGGAATGTATCAATCCAATCCGAATGTTCCTTTTGTACCAGGTTTTGAAGTCGCCGGAATAGTTAGAGAGGTTAGTGAAGCAAGTAGATTTAAAGTAGGTGATAGAGTTGTCGGTGCTACTACTGTATTTCGATCAGGTAGGTATGGAAGCTTTGGAGAGCTATGTATATCCTCAGAAAACTTGACTTACAAACTACCTGATAAAATATCTTTTGAGGCTGGAGCAGCAATATTAATGGCATATTTAACTTCAGATTTCGCGTTAGTTAGAAGAGCTAATCTCCAGAAAAATGAAACAGTTTTAATCAATGCTGCAGCTGGAGGGGTAGGTCTTTCAGCTGTTCAAATTTCAAAAAATATGGGTGCAAAGGTAATTGCTGCTGTAGGAAGTGAAGAAAAAAAATTATTAGTTTCAAAATATAATCCTGATTTAGTTGTAAATTATCAAGAAGAAAATCTAAAAGAAGTCATAGAAAAAAATTTTGGACCAAAACCAATAGATGTATTTTACGATCAAGTTGGAGGGGAAGCTTATGAGAATGGACTTAGACTCTTAAGATCAGAAGGCAGAGCTTTGATAGTTGGTTTCGCAAGCGGAAATATCCCTAAACAAATCTTGAGCTATTTACTTGTAAAAAATATTTCAGTAATGGGTGTATTTATGATTAGTTTTGAAAATCAAAACAGAGATTATTTAAAAGAAAGAATGGATTTTATTTTCGAAGAATATATCAAAAATAATATTGACCCAATATATAAAACTATAAAATTTAATGAAATTGTAAAGTATCTTGATTTGATTGGGTCTAGAAAAACTGTTGGCAGAATTGTTGCAGTAATCTAAAAAACTATTTTTCAATATATTAATATAGACTCAAATGGCAAAATTATATTTTTATTACTCGGCAATGAATGCTGGAAAAAGCACCACACTACTCCAATCTGCTCATAACTATGAGGAAAGAAATATGAAGACTATATTATTTACTCCAAAGTTAGATGATAGATTTGGTGAAGGCAGAATAACTTCCCGCATTGGTCTTGATAGAGATTGCGAAATTTTTACTGAAGAAGACGACCTTTATGTATGGACTGCTCATGAACATCAAAGAGAAAAGTTGTCATGTGTTTTAGTTGATGAAGCACAGTTTTTAAGCCCAAAACAAGTTCTGCAATTAACACTTGTTGTAGATAAGTTGAAGATTCCCGTTTTATGTTATGGCCTCAGGTCAGATTTTAGAGGAGAACCTTTTCCTGGAAGTGTTTACTTATTGGCTTGGGCTGATGAAATGTCTGAAATTAAAACAATTTGTAAGTCTGGAAAAAAAGCAACAATGAATGCCAGATTAGACGAGCACGGAAATCGAGTTATTGAAGGTGATCAAATTTCTATTGGTTTAAACTATGAAGCGCAGTCAAGAGACGTATTTGAATTGGAAAAGGTATCACCGATAGGATATCAAATTCCTGAAGCCGATTAATTTGCAGATTTAATTGGAGGTTCAGGTCTTGTTGCTAACCAAAGACATAGACCTAATCCAAATGAACCAAAAATAATATCTCCAACTAAAGAAAAAGCGTAGTAAATAGTTATAGCAAATGTTGGGACAATCATAGAAAGCGCAAGTTTTTTTGCCCTTCTTGAAAGACCTCTATATGTTTTCCAATTTAAAATCATTGGACCAAATAATTTATGGTTTTCTAACCAGAGTGTGAATCTGTCAGAACACTTCGAAAATGCCCATGCTGAAATCAAAATAAATACTGTGGTAGGAAGACCAGGTACAACAATTCCAACATAACCTAAGCTAAGTGAAAGGATACCTATTGAGAAAAAAATTGGTTTGTGTATTTTGATAAATAGCTTAGGAAAAAATTTATACAAAACTACAAAAACTAATATTCCAGTAGAAAGTGTAATCAATAAGTTATAAGGTATGTTGTTTAAAAATTCTTCCATATATTAATAATAAAAATTTACCGAATAAATGATAAATTGAAAAGACTAAAAAGCTGGACAGCCTACAGCAAATGTTAATCCAAAAAATAATAACCAGAGTAGAGGCTCGTATTTTCTAACAAGTTTCGGATCTTTTTGCATTTTATATATTTTAAATACTCTTGTAATATATTAGTAATATGATGTGTCCCTATGCTTACTTACTCGCTGGTTTTATGTGGTTAGTTCGCAATGGTGGAAAATTTCTTTTAAAACCTATCAAGTTTAAAAGAAACGATAAAGCAACTATTGAATAAGTATTTTAGAATTAACAAAGTAGCTTTTGCTCTTCTTGTAACGCTCACATCTTGTGTTCAATCTGGTGATAATGAAAGTTCATTAGTCATTTACAGCGGTAGGCAAGAAAGCTTAGTATCTGAAATTTTTACAGAGTTTACAAATGAAACCGGAATTAAAGTTGAAGTTAGATATGCACAAAGTAATGAGCTTGCTGGAACTATAATTTTAGAAGGTGAAAATTCTCCTGCAGATATATTTTATTCTCAAGATCCAGTTAGCTTAAGTTTGGTTGCTAGTGAGGGTTTGTTTGACAATATTTCGGAAAGTACCTTAGAAAAGGTTCCTAGTTGGGCTGTTGACAGTAACGGATTATGGGTTGGAGTATCTGGTAGATCTCGTTCGCTTGTAGTTAAATCAAGCTATCAATTAGATAATGGAGTTCCCAATAGTTTATATGACCTTAATCAAGAAAAATACAGAGGCAGATTAGGATTAGCTCCAACAAACTCATCATTTATAACAATGATTTCTTGTATGGTTTATTTAGATGGTGAGGAAAAAACTTTTGAATGGTTAAAGGGAATTAACAATTTAGACTATTCAGAGTATCCAAAGAATTCTCCACAAGTTGCAGCAGTCGATGCGGGAGAACTAGAAATAGGTTTGGTAAATCACTATTACACTTTAAGATTTAATGCTGAAAATAGCTCAAACAATATTGTAAATTTGTACATGGCGGAAGGTTGTGGTGCTTTGGTTATGCCATCTGGAGTTGGTGTACTTTCAACAAGTAAAAACAAAGATGCAGCATTAAAGCTAATTGACTTTCTTCATTCTGAATATGCTCAAAAAGCTTTTTTAAATAATACTTATGAATTTCCTTTAGCCAAAAATTTTGATGATAATTCAGAATTACCTAGCTTAGACTCTCTAAATTCACCAAAAAATATTAACTGGGAAAAGCTTTCAAAGTTTCAATCCAAGGCAATTGAATTGATAGCTAAAGCGGGTTTTTAAATTATAAGAACAAATTGTTCTTTCTAAAAAAATAAATATAATTTATTCTTATTAAATAGTGAAAACTCCTAAGTCCATTCTTTTAGTTAATTCAAGTTTATTACTTATTCTCACATCTCCGATATTTTTTCTTTTATGGAGAGTCTTGAATTTTTCAAATATTGAAATAAGTGAATATCTATCTTGGAATTTAGGAACTTTAGTATTTAATACATTGTCTTTGTTTGTAGTTGTAGTTTTATCAAGCACAGCCTTGGGTCTTTGTGTTTCAATTCTTACAACTAGATATGAACTTTTTGGATCAAAACTATTGTTTACACTTTCAGTTTTGCCACTAGTAATACCTTCCTATATAGGTGCATTAACTTATGTTTCTACTTTCTCTTCAAAGGGTTTATTTGTTCAATTTTTCTTAAACTCAAGTTCTAATCAATTTAGTGGCTTGAGTGGTTTTATTGGAAGTTGGATTGTTCTTACATTATTTACATATCCGTATGTTTTAATAATTTGCACAAGTGCATTAAGAAATTTAGATGCTACCGTTGAAGATGCAGCAAGATCATTAGGAATTAGTGGATTTTCAATTTATTCAAGAGTTATTTTACCAAGACTCAAACAACCAATAATTTATTCAGGACTATTGGTCGGGCTATATGTATTGTCTGATTTTGGTGCTGTTTCTTTGATGAATTACAGTACTTTAACAAAAGCTATTTATTCGTATTACACCATAGATATAAATGGAGATCCTCTAATTTTTTATTCAATCATTTTGATAATGCTTTCTCTAGTCATTAGTTACACACAAAGAGGAGGAAGAATTAATTATTCTCAAAAAGTTAGCGGTACACCTAGGGTGTCCAAAAAAATTCTTTTAAGCTTAAAAGGCAAGCTATTAGCGTATTCTTTCTTTTCAATACTGATAACTTTTGGTTTAATAATTCCGATAAGTGTGCTTTCATACTGGGTTGTAAAAGGTGCTAATGGAGGTAATTTAATTTCCAGTGTTTTTGAGGGGTTATTTGGATCATTAACTACTGCAGTATCGTCCTCTATATTTGCGATGATTATTGCAATACCGATAGTGGTCATGCTTTCACAGCAAAACTCGAAGCTCTCTCGATTTTTTGAAAGAATTCTACTTAGTTTGTACGGCTTACCACATATTGCAGTTGGAGTTGCCCTACTATTTATAACCATCAAATTAATTCCATCTATTTACCAAACTTTTTTTACACTCATATTTTCATATGTAATAGTTTTCCTTCCACAAGTTATTGGCTCAGGAAAAGCTTCTATGGAGCAAGTGAAGAAAAGTTATTTAGAGGCTAGTTCTGGATTAGGAATGAATAAGTTAAAAACGTTTACAAAAATTACTTTTCCTTTAATTTTTTCAGGTATATCCTCAGGTGCTGCTTTAGTTTTTCTCTCAACAATGAAAGAACTTCCACAAACTTTACTTTTAAGACCAACGGGGTTTAATACTCTAGCTATTGATATATGGTCTAATGCATCAGAAGGTCTGTATTCTCAAGCATCATTTTCTTCTATAATTTTACTTTTAGTTAGTGCGATACCTACATATATACTTAGTACAGGAAGTTTAAAAAATTAATGGCATTTGACAATCTTATAATCAGAGCAAGATCAGTTTCAAAATCTTTTGGAAAAGAAATTATTCTAGATGATTTTAATTTAGATGTATGGAACGGATCTATTGTAGGCATTCTTGGGGCATCTGGTTCTGGGAAGACTACTGTCTTGAGGCTAATTGCTGGATTTGACAGACCTGATGAAGGAATAATTGAAATGCGAAATGAAATTATTTCTAGTAATGAAATTTTTGTTACTCCAGAAGATAGAAAAGTTGGTATGGTTTTTCAAGATTATGCTCTCTTTCCACATTTAAATGTAGAAAAAAATGTAGCTTTTGGTTTAAGTCAAAACGTTATTAATGAAGGAAGGCTTAACGAAGTCTTAGAGCTATGCAACTTATTCAGTTTACGACTCAAGTTCCCACAAGAGCTTTCAGGAGGACAGCAACAAAGAGTAGCTTTAGCGAGAGCTTTAGCACCTAAACCTGAAGTAATTCTTCTTGACGAACCATTTACAAGTCTTGATGCGCAAATGGCAAGAGATCTTAGGGAGGAGGTAGTCAACTTACTTAGATCAACTGAAACAACCGCCATATTAGTTACCCACGATCAAGAAGAGGCGTTGTCAGTATGCGATGTTGTGAGTGTGCTTGAAAATGGTAAAGTGATTCAAAGCGCTACCCCACAAGACATTTATCTAAAACCAGTAAGCAAGAAAGTAGCCAACTCTGTTGGTGATCCAAATATCTTAAAGGGATACTCTACAAATGGTAAGGTCGAAACAGCTTTGGGAGCATTTAGTTGTGACTTAGATGGTGCTTTGGAGGTCTCTATTAGACCAGAGTGTATAAAGCTACTAATAGATGAAAAAGGAAACTATCTTGTTAAAGAATGTACTTTTTATGGCCATGACCAAGTAGTTTCATTTCAAAATAGCAAAGGTGAAGTTTTTAGAGCTAGGTCTCTTCCAAATACTTTATATCAATCAGGTGACAGGGTAAGTATTGAGATTTCAGATATTACGATTTTTCCATCAAAGGTTTGATTTAATAAAGGCTACTCTACCTGCCAAAGATTGAAGCTCAATCTCAAGTTCAGACAATTTATTAATTGCTCTATTTAAATCACCTTCCGCAATATATTCTCTAGAATTTGCAAGTGATTTTGTTTGAGTTTCAATCTCAAAAATCATAGATTCAATTTCCGAAAAAATAAATTGATTATCCATAGGTTAATAATACGTATAAAACTAAAATTAAGTTAATAGGTCGAGGAGAAGTATGGAACAAAAAATTTCTAAATTAAGAAGATTTAATATTGTAATGGGAACAGTACATTTAATTCAAGGTGGTTTGCTTTTTTGGCTAGGTACAGTTGTAAATTCTGATTTTGTTGTACCTATAACTCTTACCCAATTAGTTGGTGTTGGTTCTCCTGAAGACCCTTCAAGCTTTGCTTTGGTGCCTGAACTAGAAATCTGGACAGAGGTAACAAACTTCGGTCCAGCAGTTGCAACATTTCTTTTAGCTTCTGCTGTTGCTCATTATTTGATTTCAGGCCCATTTTATGGGAAATATAAAGAAGACTTGTCCAAAGGAATTAATAAAGTTCGCTGGATTGAATATTCAATAAGCGCTTCTGTAATGATTGTTTTGATTGCTTTATTAGTTGGCATATATGACATTTGGGCACTTCTAGGTATATTTTTCATGAATGCGGCAATGTGTTGGTTTGGATGGATGATGGAAGTCCATAACCAATATACTGAAAAAGTAGATTGGACAAGCTACATTATGGGTTGTCTCGTAGGAGTTGCTCCATGGATATTTATTTTTGTTAACTTAATTGGTGATGGTGTTGCAACTGATGCAAATCCTCAAGGAGTTCCTCAATTTGTAGTTTGGATATTTGTAAGTATATTTCTCTTTTTTAACACCTTTTCAATAAATATGATTTTGCAATACAAGGAAGTTGGAAAGTGGAAAGATTACCTATATGGTGAAAGAGCTTACATTTGGTTAAGTTTGCTTGCTAAAACATGTCTTGCTTGGCAGGTTTTCTTTGGAACTTACCAACCTAATTAATTACTTTATATTTTTAAATAAATATATTGCAATAACAAAAATTAATAACATTCCTATGTAGGAAAGCGCCATTATTTTTTTCTAAGTTTTTTAATTAAGAAAAATAATAGAATTATTGGTATCACAATTATCGATAGAGATACTGAAACACCAACTATCCCTTCGACCCACATTAAAGCTCTTTGCACATAGTAATTCCATGAAAACAATGTCACTCCTGAGCCTTCTCTTATATCAAGAGACAGTGTTGAGTATGATGTCGCATTTTCATAGTATTCTTTTTGATTTTGATAAATTTCGATATCTTGATTTATATATCTCAGTTGAGATTGGACCTGTAATTTGTCAGATGTTGAAGTTGCCTCTTCTTTAATTTTTTCTAAAGAGATTTTTTCTTCATTTAGTGATTTAAGTCTAGAGTCTATATCAAGTACTTGAGTTGTCACATCATTTGAATTTATGTTGATGCTTTTAAATTTTGAAACTTCCTCTACATCTTCTAAAAAGTTTTCAAACTCCTCGGAGGGTACGTTGATTGTCATACTATAGCTTTTTAGACCTTGATAGTTTGTTGAAAGATAAGTATTTGAAATATTGCCACTATATTGTTTTGAAATGTTTTTTACTTCATCGATGGTTGTATCAAAATTTGATGAGGTAACATCTGTACTTGCATAAGCATTTTTTATTATGTAATCACCTTGAGCGTAAGAATTTTCCATTGCAATGTCAGATCTAACCATTGCACTCTCTTCAAATACTTCTCCATAAAAAGGTTCAGTTGAAATTGAACTATCTACACTTGTCGAGCAACTGATTAAAAAAACCATTAGAAGGCTTAGGAATAATAATTTTTTCATATCCAGATTCTAACTTAATAGTTTGAAATTTCTATAAGTGGTATTTTTATTTCTTTTGAGGATAAGCCTCCGTGATATCCAACTAATTGATTGTTTAAATGATGAGGGTAAATTATGTGACTATCTTGAACTAAAAAACAAAAATCTGGATAGTAAGATTTTAAAAATTTGTCATTAGTTTCACCAAGTAAATACTCAATGTCTCTTTTTGTTAAAAGTTCACCAGGGACATTTTTGAAAACATTTCTAACGTCTTTTTCTTTACCTTTTATATAGACACTTCTTTGATCTCCGTAAATTTTAATTTTTTCATCATATTCGAGTCTGTGTCTATTTTCAGTTGGAATATTAACTACTCCATGATCAGCAGTAATTATTGTGAAGCATTTTTTATTACTAATGTTTGATAATTGTTCTACTAAATTTTCAAATTTATTTAATTCAGAAGTCCATTCTTTACTCGCAACACCAAAAATATGTGCAGCTAAATCTATGTTTGGGTAGTAAATAAAATTAAATCTATTTTCCAATACTAATGAATCGTTAAATAGTTCAACAAGATTATCTGAATCATTGTATCCTATCGTATTTTCCTTTCTATATAAAAGTTTTGATAACTCAGAATTGACTAAAGAACTTGGTTGAAAATTGTTAGATGAAATTTTATTTTCTTTAAACATATTCCAAATAGAAACATTTTCTTGAAATTTGTCATTTTTTAGAAAAACTTCTGAACCATTATTGAAATTTAATGCATTAAAAACAGCTTCAGTAGATTGATCAAACAAGTAGTAACCTAAAATTCCATGTTCAATGGGCAGCTTAGCAAATGCTAGTGTTGCTAACGCAACATTGGTAGAAGATGGAAAGGTTGTATTAATAGATGACGATACATTCTTATTTAAATTCGAGTTGCTCTTTAGTAAGTTTTCATATCCTAACCCATCAGCCAGAATTAAATTTATTGTGTCTGCTGTTTTAATTTTTGAATTTAAAAGATTTGAGCTTGTATTTCGAAAGACTTTATCGTCAACATAAAAAAGTATTTCGTTAATAAGTGTATTTAAGTTTGAATTTTCTAAATATTGTTGATATTTCACTACTAAAAATCTTACAAAATAATTCCACTAAGGTTTCAGAAAAAACTAAACTTTTTTAAGGCTGGACTAAAGTATAAGTATGATTTCTTATTTTCAAAATTATGTGACTGTGGGGGCGGTACTCGCCTTTGGTATGTTTTTTATGTTACTTTTGGTTGGACTTGCTTCAGTTTTAAGACCAAGTAAACCTTATGCTGAAAAACTAACTACTTATGAGTGCGGTGTTGATCCAGTTGGCACAGGTTGGAGCCAAACTTATGTAAGGTATTATATTTTTGGACTTCTTTTTGTTATCTTTGATGTTGAAGCAGTATTTATCTTTCCATGGGCTATTAATTTGGAAAAACTTGGATATTTTGGTTTAATCGAGATGTTTGTTTTTATTTTTATACTTCTCATTGGACTGATATATGCAATCAGGAAGGATGTTTTAAAGTGGGAGTAGTTGATAAATTTGGTTTACCTAAGCCTATTTCATCAGTATTCAATTGGGCTAGATCTTATTCACTGTGGTACTTTCAGTTTGGTTTAGCATGTTGTGCAATTGAGGTGATGGCAGTCAGTGGACCTAGACATGATTTCATGAGATTAGGCATTATTCCTCTTCCTGCTTCGCCAAGACAAGCAGATTTAATGATTGTTGCTGGGACCGTAACTGACAAGATGGCTCCATCAGTTAAAAGATTATATGATCAAATGCCTGAACCAAAATATGTTATTTCAATGGGTTCTTGTTCAAACAGTGGTGGCCCTTATTGGGATTCTTATTCAGTTACTAAAGGAGTTGACCAACTTATTCCAGTTGATGTTTATGTACCTGGCTGCCCTCCAAGACCTGAAGCTTTGCAAGAGGGAATTATACTTCTTCAGAAAAAAATCAAAGGCGAGGACATGAAGTCTAAATGGGAAGAGAAGCAGGTAGAGCCTCTTTAAAATGGAAGAATTTTTAAATCAACTTAAAGAAGATTTTGATGAAGTTTCATATGAATTTGAAACAATATCAATTAAGGTAAACGTCGAAAATTGGATTTCATCTCACGAATTACTTAGGGATAAATTTGACCTTAAATATTTCTCTTGGTTATCTGCAATTGATTGGGACAATGAAGTTTCAGTTGGAGACGCACCCAAAGAAGAGGTAACTCCTTCATTTGAAATAGTCACTTGTCTCTCTAGTGTTGATAACTCAAACTTAATAACAATTTCAACAACAATAGCTAAAGACGAGTCTGTAATACCTTCCCTAGTAGGCGTATATGTTGGTGCTAATTGGCATGAAAGAGAAGCTTTTGAAATGTTTGGAATAGACTTTGAGGGACACCCTAATTTAACGAAACTGTATCTTCCAGATGGATACGAGGGTAACCCAATGCTTAAGTCTTTCGAATTAATTAGTCGTGAGGTAAAGCCTTGGCCTGGAGATGTAGATGTTGAAGGCATGCCAGAAGATTCAGAAGGGGATGATTCATAGTGGTAAATACTATCGACCCAAGAAATATTCCAGGTATATCTGAAGCTTCTGTTTCTGTTGAAATTGAAACAGAAGATATGACTTTAAATATTGGACCACAGCACCCATCTACTCACGGTGTTTTGAGGCTGGTTGCTAAAGTTGATGGAGAAAAGGTATACAATGTTGAACCAGTTCTTGGTTACATGCATAGAGGTTATGAAAAATTAGCTGAAGTAAGAACTTATCCTCAAATTACAACACTTGTTAATAGAATCGACTGGGTTGCAGGGTTCTCAAATGAAATTCCTTTTATAGCTGGTGCAGAAAGATTAATGGAGATAGAAGTTCCAGAGCGCGCCAAGCAGATTAGATTAATTTTGACTGAAATGGCGAGAATTTGTTCACATTTTGTTTTTAACGGAGCATACGCTCTTGAGGTTGGAGCACTAACTCCAATATTTTATGCAATGGAAGATAGAGAAAGGGTTTTAGATTTAATAGAGTCAGTTACAGGTGGAAGGTTTCATCCTAATTTCAACAGAATCGGCGGAGTGAAGCCTGCTGCAGGTTCTGGACCTACAACAAAAAAGAATATTCAAGACTTGCCGGCAGGATTTTATAGAGATACCAAATTAGCGATGGAAAAAGTCATCGAAGCTGCTGATAAATTTCAAAATCTGATTGGTGGAAATGAAGTGTTTCATAAAAGAACAAAAAATGTAGGTATCTTACCTAAAGAGACCGCTGAAGCATTTGGAGTTTCTGGTCCAATCCTACGTGCTTCTGGAGTTAAATCTGATTTAAGAACCCAAACTGATTACTTACCTTATGACAAGTTTGATTTTGATATTCCAGTTGGTGAAAACGGAGATTGTTATGATCGCTGGGATGTAAGGACAAAAGAAATGGTCGAGTCTGCGAAGATTGTTTTACAAGCAATAGATGATATGCCATCTGGTCCATTGCAGGCAAAAGTTCCAAAGGTGATTAAAGTACCTGCTGGAAGAACCTACGTGAGAGCTGAAAATCCAAAAGGTGAAATGGGTTATTACATTGTATCTGAAGGTGGTTTGGGTCCCTATAGATTAAAAGTAAGAACAGCATCTTTTAGCAATGTATCAATACTTCCAGTAATGCTTGAAGGAGCTCTGCTACCAGACTTAATTGCGATAATGGGAAGTCTTGATTTTGTTCTTGGAGATGTAGATAGATGACAGATGTTTTGATAAAAGTAGGCTTTGTAGCTTTAGCTGCATTAAATGGAGCTGTTATTTTCACCATAATGGATGTAAAGGGAGCTTCTTGGATGCAAAGACGTCCAGGCCCACTTCACGTCGGGTTAAGAGGATTTATTTTTCCACTTGCTGAGATATTAAAGTTTGTTCAAAAAGAAGACATTATTCCTACTGATGTTGATAAGCCTGTATTTAAATGGGCTCCAGCATATGTGGTTGTTTCAGCTGTAGCACTTTTTGCAGTTGTACCGCTAAGCCCAACTTTAGTTGTAGCAGATTTAGAACTGGGAGTATTTTTTGCTTTAGCAATTAGCTCACTCTCAACAATAGGAGTATTAACAGCTGGATGGTCGTCTGCAAACAAGTTTTCTCTAATGGGAGGATTAAGAGCTGCAGGTCAATTAATAGCTTATGAATTACCTCTAATTTTGGCAGTTGTGGGAGTAGTTATTCAAGCTGAGACTATGTCATTAGTAGGAATAGTTGAAAAGCAAATTGAATGGGGAGTTCCATTTGCATTTAGCGGACAAATAATTGCTTTTTTAATTTTTATGGTTGCTGCTACTGCAGAAATGATGAGAGTTCCTTTTGATATGCCAATTGGAGAATCTGAATTAACAATGGGTTTTATGACCGAATATTCAGGCATCAGATTCTTAATATTTTATATTTCTGAATACATGAGCATGTTCGTATTGTGTGCGATTGCTTCTACATTATTTTTAGGAGGATACCATTTACCTTTCTTACCTACAGAATGGGTAAATATTTATGGACCTATTTCTTTAATTACAAAAACTGTAATCTTAGGTTTTATACTTGTGGCGGTCAGATGGTCCTTTCCACGATTTAGAGAGGATCAATTACAAAGTCTTGCATGGAAAATCCTTATTCCAGCATCGTTATTAAATATACTTGTAACTGCAGTTATGAAAGTGGTGTTGTAATGAAAACATTTAGACCAAAAATTCCTGGATTTTTAATTGGCATGAAAATTGTAATTGTGAATATGTTAAAGACACTCTCACCATTTCATTCAAATCCAAACGTAAATTATCCATTTGAAAAAGAAAAAGTTGCTCCAAGATCAAGAGGCGTAATTGCACTTGATGCAGAAGCTTGTACAAGCTGCATGCTTTGTGCAAGGCAATGTCCAGATTGGTGCATTTATATAGAGGGACATAAAGAGCTTCAACCCCCATCAAAACCAGGAGGAAGACAGAGAAGTCGTGCTGTTTTAGATAGATTTGATATTGATTATGCACTGTGCATGTATTGCGGAATTTGTGTAGAAGTATGTCCATTTGATGCTTTATTTTGGTCTCCAGAATATGAGTATTCAGAATTCAATATGGGAGATATGTTGCACGATAAAAATCGATTAGATGATTGGTTGAAAACAGTTCCAGATCCAGAAGGTTTAGAAAGCTAATGGAAATTTTTGAAATAGTTACTTATTTTGTTTTACTGCTTCTTCTTTCAACAGCTGTAAGAGTTGTAACTACTTCTAACGTTATTCACGCTGCGATTTCACTAGTGTTCACATTAGCGTTAACTGCTGTATTGTTTTTAATGCTCTCTACTGAGTTTGTAGCACTTGTTCTAGTCTTGGTTTACCTAGGTGCGGTTGTTGTTTTATTCTTGTTTGGAATAATGATTACGAGAGCTCCTCTTGGAAAAAATGCAGAGCTTGACAATGATCAAAACAAGAAGCTAGGAGCATTGATTTCTGGTTCAATATTTTTCATTTTTTCATATATTTTAGTATCGGGATTTGATGGAGAAGTAGAAATTACATCAGGTACATCTACAGAGTTACTTGGAGAAGTATTGTTAAGCAGGTTTGTTTTTCCTTTTGAACTAGTTTCTTTTGTACTTTTAGCAGCACTAATTGGTGGCATTACATTAGCAAGAAAAGATGAAGCTTTAATAGATGAGGACCAAATATGATTGTCCAGCCAGTTTTGGTTGTTGCTGCAGCATTATTTTCTTTAGGAATTTATGGAATTCTAGTAAGAAGGAATGCAGTAATGGTACTGCTTTCAATAGAGTTAATTTTGAATTCAGTAAACATAAATTTCATTATGTTCGACACAATGCTTTCTGACGCATTGATGCAAGGTCAGGTATTTACAATTTTTATTATCACAATCGCTGCGGCTGAAGTTGGAATTGGACTTGCGATAGTTTTAATGTTGTTTAGAAATAGACAAACTGCAAATATTAATGAATTTGATTTAATGAAATGGTAAATTTTAGCGTTAACCTTCTTGCTGAAGCAAAAATCGTCTATACAGATGGTGGTGTACTTGCTGAGTTTGCTTGGACAATTGTAGTACTACCTTTCTTAGCGGCTTTATTAATAACTTTTTTTGGTAAAAATTTACCACTTAAAGGTGCTGAAATTGCGCTTGGCACAGTAGGGTATATATTTTTATATAGTTCAGCTTTGATGTTTGTACATGTAACTGAAGGTATTGCAAATGAATTTTTTATCAACGTAGGAACTTTAGGATCTTTTGATATTGAATTTGGTTGGGTAGTCGATGGCTTGTCTATCATGATGTATTTTGTAGTTGGTACAGTTGCACTTTTGGTATTTATTTATGCAACAAACTATATGGAAGGTGAAATTAGATACACTTTCTTTTTCAATTCCTTAACACTCTTTGCTGGAAGTATGCTCGTTTTAGTTTCCTCACCAACTTTGATTCAGATTTTAATAGGGTGGGAGCTAGTAGGTGTCTGTTCATATCTACTTATAGGTCATTACTGGGAAAACAAAGATAATTCTTCAGCTGCTATGAAAGCATTCATAACAAACAAAATTGCTGATGTCGGTCTTATGATTGGAATTATCATACTCGCTCTAAGTTCTGGATCTTTAAGAATTAGTGAAATTCTTTACCAAGCTACACATGACTACACAGCTATTCAAAATGTTGCTTTTGTTTCTGGAATTCTTTTGTTTATAGGAGCAATGGGTAAAAGCGCTCAGTTCCCACTTCATGTATGGCTTCCTGATGCAATGGCCGGGCCAACACCTGTTTCAGCTTTGATGCACGCAGCAACAATGGTTACAGCGGGAGTTTATTTACTAGCTCGAATGTTCCCATTTTATAAGAGCATGGCATCCGACGCATTAGATATTGTTATGTTATTTGGTGTAATCACTTTATTAATGGCTGGTTTAGTTGCAGTGGTACAGGATGATCTAAAGAAAGTATTGGCATATTCAACTGTAAGTCAGCTTGGATATATGGTTGCTGCAATAGGTTCTGGCGCATATACAGCTGCTCTTTTTCACTTATGGACACATGCATTCTTTAAAGCATTATTATTCCTCGGTGCAGGTTCAGTTATCCATTCAGTTCATAGTAATAGCATGTTAGAAATGGGTGGACTTAGAAAAGTTATGCCAAAAACTTTTGCGACATTCATAATAGGAACAGTTGCCTTAGCCGGATTACCTCCATTTGCAGGCTTCTTTTCAAAAGATGAAATTTTAGCTTCCTTTAATCATGAAGGTGAAACTACTTTTTTCTTTATCGCTGTATTAGGTGCATTTATCACCGCTTTTTATATGACTAGAGCCGTAGCTCTTACGTTCTTAGGTGAATACAGAGGCCATGGCCACCCCCATGAATCTCACAAAATGATGACTACCCCTCTATTAGTTTTAGCTGTTTTCGCAATTGGTTCAGGTTGGGCAAATATTCCTGGGGTATATACGGGATTTACAACTTGGGTTACAACCCGTAAAACTCCTATTGTTGAATATCATCCTGAAAGTTTTGATATGTATGCACTATCTCTAGGCCTTGCAGCGGGCTTACTTGGAATAGCTTTAGGTTACTATTTGTACCAACTTCAAGGATCAGCTGAAACAGGTGATGAAAAAATTAAAATTCAACCTATATGGACAGTTCTTGAAAACAAATATTATCTTGATAATTTTTATTTTAAATTTGTTATAGATCCAGTAAAAATTACATTCGCTAAAGCAATTGATAGTTTTAACACAAATGTAATTGATAGGTTTATTAATGGATTTGGACAAATAGTGAGCTTTTTAGGAGGCATTGTTTATAACAATTTTGATCAAAATGGAATTGATAAGTTATTGAACCTATCTTCTACAGGAACAGATGCAGCTGGTAGTAAAGTGAAGTTATTGCAAACTGGTCGAGCACAACAGTATTTAATGTTATTTTTAGGTGGCGTAATTGTAATTAGTTTATTGATTTTATTTATAATATAGGAGGAAAATTGGACGTATTATCAAATGGATTAGGGTTGACTCTTGTAGTCTTTTTACCTATTGTAAGTGCACTATTTTTGGTAGCAATACCTAAAAGCCAAGAAGGGTTAATCAAAATATTTGCACTGGGCTCATCAATAGTAACCTTTTTATTAAGTGCTTTCTTATTATTTCAGTTTGATTTTTCAAATGCGGACAAGCTTCAACTTGGAAATAAAATTTCATGGATAAAAAGTATTAATGCAAATTACGAAATAGGAATTGATGGAATTTCTCTTCCTTTATTAGTTCTCTCAACTTTTATTTCAGTACTTGCAATAGTTTACTCCTTGGAGCACCTTCCAGAACCAAAAAGTCCTAAAGGTTTTCTTGCACTTATTCTTGTTCTTGAAACTGGTATGAATGGTACTTTTGTTGCTTTAGATTTAATTTTGTTCTTTGTTTTCTTTGAAATTGTTTTGCTTCCTATGTACTTTATGATTGGCATCTGGGGAGATAAGACTGTAAGGTCAGTAGCTGGATTTAAGAATCAAATTGAAACAAGACTCTATGCAAGTATTAAGTTCTTTGTTTTCACTCTTTTTGGATCTGCTTTTATGCTTTTAGGTTTTCTTGGACTTTATTATCGAGGCAATAAGACATTCAGCATACCGGAGTTAATTGAACTTGGTTCAACAGGAGCATTTACTGGTACATTTGCAACTCTTGTTTTTGCAGTATTGTTTTTAGGTTTTGCTGTGAAAGTACCAATGTGGCCACTTCACACTTGGTTGCCTGATGCTCATACTGCTGCACCAACTGTCGGATCAGTTTTATTAGCAGCAATACTTTTAAAACTAGGTTCTTATGGCTTTGTAAGAATTGCTATCCCGATTCTTCCTGAGCAAGCCAAAGCTTGGGCACCAGCAATAGCAATTTTGTCAGCAATAGGAATAATTTATGGTTCTCTAGCCTGTTTAGCGCAAACAGATTTAAAAAGGTTGATTGCATTTTCATCAGTAGGGCATATGGGCTTCGTAATGTTAGGCATAGCATCGTTAACTCCTGTAGGAATCAATGCAGCAATAATTGGCATGGTTGCTCACGGTGTCATTACAGGGCTTCTATTCTTTTTGTCTGGTTCAATGGCTCATACATACCACACAAGAGACATGGGAAGATTAGGTGGAAATATGAAGCTATTGCCTAAAACTGGTGCACTGTTAGGTTTTACAGCAATGGCATCTCTCGGATTACCAGGCTTAGCTGGGTTTTGGGGCGAGTTTATGGCGTTGCTAGGTGCATACAATCCATTAGACGGATTGAATATAACCGTATTTAGAGCTTCAATGGTAGCTGGCGCTATCGGAACGGTGTTAACAGCTGGTTACTTGTTGTGGATGCTTCAAAGAGTAAACCTAGGTGAGCCGTCAGATGAATGGGCTGATAAAGAATTGCATGATGCAGATAATTATGAATTAGCTGCATGGATTCCTTTGGTAATACTAACAATAGTTATTGGTGTATTTCCAAAACTTATATTTGGTGCCACAAATGATGCTGTGGTGAGCCTAATTTCAAAAGCCTTTGGAGGTTAAAAATTACAATAAATTATTTTGCAATATCTACTGAGTTAATAATTGTTTTTACAATTGTTGGCACTTTAATATTAGATCTTTTACTACCTAGAAAATCTAAATACTTTGTTGCTGCTTTTGCTTTATTAGGAACACTAATGTCTCTAGGGCCTTTATTTTTCCAGTGGGTGAATTATGAAGGAGCTATTTTTGTATTTGAAAATAGTTATGTTGTTGATAAGTTTTCAATTATTTTAAAAGGCTTGTTTATCTTAATTACATACCTTACATTTTTACTTTCAATTAACTTTATAGAGAGTGATAAATATTATCAGGGTGAATATTACTATCTCTTACTTAGTTCATTATTAGGTGCTTTGGTCGTTGCTTCTGCCAGAGATCTCTTAACTATTTTTATTGGTATTGAATTAGCTTCTACACCTATGTTCCTCCTTTCTGGTTGGAAAAAAGGTGATAGAAAATCAAACGAAGGTGCAATTAAATTTTTCCTTTTAGGAGTTCTGTCTGCTTCACTTATACTTTATGGGTTCTCACTCCTTTACGGTTTGACAGGAAACATATTATTTACTGAAATTTCAACATTTATCTTACAAAATTCACTTGGAAGCTCTCCAGTACTACTTTTAAGCTCCATTCTTGTCATTGCAGGATTAGGTTTCAAGATTTCTGTTGCACCTTTCCATTCATGGGCACCTGATACATACGAAGGAGCACCCTTACCGGTTACTGCTTATTTATCCGTAAGCTCTAAAGCGACAGGTTTTGTAGCTTTAATAATTTTACTAACTAGCCTCTACAGTGCTTCGTCATATGGTTGGGGTGTTATATTGGCGATTATTTCAGGTGTAACTATGACTTTAGGAAACCTTGTTGCTTTACAGCAAACTAATCCTGTTAGGTTGTTAGCTTATTCATCTATTGCTCAAGCTGGTTTTGTGTTAGCGCCAATTGCTGTTTCAGGTATAACTCAAAACTTTAAAGATGGTATCTTTGCAAGTATTACTTATTTAATTATCTATGCATTTATGAATTTAGGTGCTTTTCTTTCAGTTCATTTATTTATCAACCACACAAATTCTAATGATTTGTACCAATGGGGTGGTATAGCTAAAAAAGCACCTTTGGCTGGTGTTATTACAACCATCTCTTTTTTCTCTTTAGCTGGAATCCCACCATTAGGAGGTTGGTTCGCTAAATTTGTAGTCTTTAGAAGTTTATTAAGTACAGGAGAAATTGTGGGACTAACTCTTGGAGTGGTTGGCGCCATTAATGCAGTTATTGCACTGGTTTATTATGCAAGAGTTTCAAAAATTATCTGGATGGACGAACCTGAAGTTGAAAGTGAAAATTTATTTGAGTTTGAAAATCCTTTGAAAGTTGTTGGAGTTTTTGCGGTGTTAATTACAGTATTATCTGGAATTTTCCCAGGTATATTCAGTAATCTTGGTGAAATATCTTCATTGTTTATTGGCAATTAAATATTGTCACAAGCTAATTTCGTTGAGTTTCTAAAGCAAAAATATCAAACAAATTTAATATATTTTGATGATTTCATGAATGAATCTCTTTATTCTGAGTTAGGTTTTTTTACAAAAGAAAAAATACGTTCAGAAAAATCTGGAGACTTTTTAACCTCTCCAGAAGTGTCAAAGTATTTTGGAGTAATAATAGGCAACTGGATCAAAGATCAAAATTTCAAAACAAACATTTGTGAATTAGGTTCTGGGACCGGCTCTTTACTTGATCAATTAAATTATGAAAAGCTTATTTCAATCGAGAGGTCCTTAACCGCAAGAAATGAACTAAATAAAAAGGGTTATAAAACTTTTGAAGAAATTAATGAAATACAAGAAGAAAAAATCGACTTATTTTTTGGAAATGAGATTTTAGACAATATCCCATGTTCAATAGGTATATTTAAAGAAGAAAAATGGTTTGAAAAGGCTGTGTTGATCAATGAAAGTAAACTAAGTTATCAACTCGTACCAATTAGAGAAGAAAATCTAAATTGGATAAAACAAAATGAGATTAATGAAAGTGAAGACTTTGAAGTAGAAATTCAAACACGATTAGACCATTTTTTATTAAATTGTTTAGACAAGTTTGAACCAAGAAATTTTCTTTTTTTTGATTACGGTTTTCAAAATCATGAACGTCCAATGAGAAAATACAAATCATTAGTAAGAACTTATAAAGACCATCATTTGTCAGTCAATCCACTGGAAAACCCTTCTAATACAGACATAACTTATGACATAAATTTCTCTGCAGTAAAAAATTTCTTTGAGAGAAATGGTTATAAAGTTTCTTTGAAAACACAGCGTGAATTTTTATTTGAAAATGGCTACGAGCAGATATTTAACAAAGCAATGCTTGAATACTCACAACTAGATGGTGTAGAACAATTAATCCTTAACTCTGAGATAGTTGGTCTCAAAGCAGTTGCCAATGACAATGGTTTAGGAGGATTTTATTGTATTGAAGCTGAAAAACTATAAACAGAATATTTTTATAATTAAATTATGAATTTTGTAAAAACAACAGCTCTATTAACTTTATTGACGTTGACTGTAATGTTTGCAGCGGCTGCTCTAGGTTTTGACTTAGTAACGTCAATATTTTTTGCTTTCCTCTTTAATTTTATTATGTATTTTTACTCTGGATCTTTGGCGATTAGATCTACTGGAGCAAAGCCTTTAGCTGAAGGCCAGTTTCCTGAGGTTGTTGAAATTATTACTAGGTTGAGTAAAAAAGAAAACATGCCTTTACCTGAACTTTATGTGATTCAATCAGATCAACCGAATGCATTTGCTACTGGTAGAAATCCAAAAAAGGCTAAAGTTGCGGTTACAACAGGAATAATGAGCTTATTGAATCGAGATGAACTCGAGGGAGTATTAGCCCATGAACTTTCACATATTAAAAATAGAGATATTCTTGTTTCAAGTATTGCAGCAATGCTTGCATCAGCAGTTTCGTTCATGTCGAGAATGGCTTTTTGGGGAGGAGGCAATAGAGATAGAAACATGCATCCAGCCTTTGCATTAATTGCATTTATTGCTGCACCTATTGCATCACTCATTATAAGAATGGCAATTTCAAGGACAAGGGAATTTGGTGCTGATGCAACTGGTGCTGAAATATCAGGAAATCCATTAGCTTTAGCTTCAGCATTAGAAAAAATTGATAGATATTCTAAAGTGCCAATGAATGTTAATCCTGCTGTTAGTCAATTATTCATTTCTGACCCACTGAAGTCATTTGCTGGAAGAGGAATGGGAAGATTATTCTCTACCCATCCACCAACTAGTGAACGAGTTGCAAGATTGCGTAGGAGGCAAAGTGGTATTCGGTATTAGTAACACACCGTCAATTCAACCTGAACAGGTAGAAGATTGTATTGAAAATGGACATCAGCTTATTGATGTGAGAGAAGATGATGAGTGGCAAGCCGGCCACCACTTAAATGCAAATCACATAAAAATGGGGGAAATCCCATCAAATTTGGATAAGTTTGATAAAGAAAAAAAATACATAATCGTCTGTAGATCAGGTGGTAGATCTGCAAAAGTTACTGATTTTTTAGTTGAGAATGAAATTGATGCTTTAAATTTAACTGGTGGAATGAAAAAGTTTAGTCAAGTATCAACAAATGTAAAAGATTCATTGGGTAATACAGGTCAAATCATATAAACTGTCTTTGTGATAATTTGTATAGGTAATGCTTTAGTTGATGCCTTAGAACAAATCGATGATGAAGTTGTTGATAAGCTCGATTTAAATAAAGCAAGAATGACTTTAGTAGATAAAGATAGGTCTTCATATCTACTGTCACAAATGAGTCAACCTTCTTTTGAAGCAGGAGGGTCAGCGGCCAATACTGCTTACTGGATAAGCAAATTAGGTGGTAGTGCTGGATTCATTGGTAGAGTGTCTAATGATAATCTTGGTACAACTTTCAAAGAAAGTTTACAAAAGTCAGGCTTACAAGACTTAACCATCACAGAAGATGATGAGGTCCAAACAGGATTGTGCACTATTTTTATTACTCCAGATGGTGAACGAACAATGAATACATATCTTGGTGCTGGCGAGTTTCTTTCCCCATCTGATATTAATGTAGATGATATTGGAAAAGCTCAGATCCTTTATATGGAAGGTTACCTATGGGATAAACCAGATGGCAAAGATGCGTTTGTCTATGCGTCAGAAGTAAATAAAAAATCTGGTGGAAAAAATGCAATTACGTTATCAGATGTTTTTTGTGTTGAAGCTCATAGAGATAGTTTTAAGGAATTGATAAAAAATAACATTGATTATGTTTTTTGTAATGAAGATGAACTCAATTCACTAACAATGCTTGATGATACCTCTCAATCGTTTGAATATTTTTTGAATCAATTTCCGAATGTAGAAGTTTTAGTATGCACCCTTGGATCGAAGGGTTCTTTGGTGTTAACACAAGAATCACAGATTCACATAGAAGCAGCTCATGCTGATGTTATAGATAAAACAGGTGCTGGCGATTTTTTTGCAGCAGGTTTTTTATATGGCATTCAAAAGGGTTTAAGCCCAGAAGAATCTGCCGAAATTGGGAATAAGAGTGCAGCACATGTTATTAGTGAAATTGGAGTTAGGCCGAGTAAAATTTTTTAAGGCTTAATCCATTCAATTAACTTTAAATAATCTCTTTCTTTTTCATTCACAGAATAAGACAACTTAACGGGATCAAATTTTTTATTTTTAGAAAATACTATGAATTGATTTTCTGAATCTAGTGCAAGAATTTTCTGACTATCATATGACCAAATCAAACTATTGAAATAGTAGCTTGAAGGAGCTTCAGATTTGAAAACTTCCACGGTGTCTGAACCTTTTTGAAAATATATATAAATACTTCTATCCGTATTCTCTACTGTTCGCCATGAGTCTATTAATACTTCACCATATTCATTCAGATTTTGATTTCTTATAGCTAAATTTTCTACTTCATACTCTTTGAGGATTTCTTTATTTTTCGGATTTATTTCTAATGCGTACTCGCTGCTTCTAGAATCATTCCAATATCTTACGACTAAGTTTCCTTCGTTATTTACTGTGGTGTCATAAAAGTAAAAATTGGTGGAATAAGTTAGTAGGTCGCTACTACATAAAACTTCTCTCTCTGTTATGTCGCTTGAATTTATTTCGATCTCAAATATGCAATCATCAAGCAAATCTGGTGCAGGAGGAATAATATTTGAACTTATTATAGAACTCTTATAGTAAATTTTTCCATCAATTTCTTCGTTAATACTATTTGAGTAATCTGGTAATGGTACAACTCCAAATATTCCTACAACAACGATCGTAAAAACAAATATAATTACAGAAATTATTAGAGTATTTTTTTTACTCACTTTTATTAAATCCTATGTTTGTCCTAATTGAATTTAAATATAAGCCTAAAGCAACAAGAACCCCTCCTATTAAAAATAAAATTAATGGTGGCCAAATATTGTCAGGGAGGATTGCTGATATAAGCCTTGGCAAGTTTATAAGTAAAGAAAAACTTCCAACAAGAAAAACAGGTTGTTCGGAGATTTGAATGCTTATCCAAATAATGAAAGTAGATGCTATTACGAGTATTGCTATTTTTATAATTTGATTAGATCTGAGTAAATCTTCAACAAAAATAGCCAGACCAATTAAAAATACTCCAGTTGCAATTAAGTTACCTAACCAATAAGGTTGAAGCATGTCTGAGTTTGTTACCAAACCCCATACAATCGAAAGCGATATTAAAAATAATCCAAAAGCCCAAATTTCTAAATTTGGAAATAACAAGTTGCCTACTGAACCAAATACAAAAGCAGTATTTAAAAACAAAGCTCCATGTTGCAATATAAATTTAGTTTTGAAATATAAAAACGTTGTATAAATCATCGCAGTAAGAGAGATAATTAAAAATAAAATTTCTTCACTCAAATCAGTAATATTTAGAGAATTTGTGATGTTAAAAGTAAAAATTAAAAAAGCAACAAAACTTACTAAGGAACCGAAATAAAGTACAGAAGAGACTCTTTCTGTTGAGTTAAAAATAAAGAATTTATTATCCTTGCTTTTTTCACTATAGGATCCAGCAAAATTCAGAAATATTGTCACGATTCCTAAAAATAATAACTGTGCCCAGTAAGCAAGATTATCCCAAATTAATGGAAGAGTTCCTAGGAGTCCTGAAAGCACAAATAGGCCTCCAATTAAAGTTATTGTTTTTGCAATTCTAGATTTATATGTTGAATTATTTTGATAATTCTTTTCAAATTCAAGAATATTTTCATAAGTTTCTTGATTAATTAAATTATTTTCAAGCCACAAAGATAACTGTTCTCGAATATTTTTCTTCACAATATTTACAATAAACTATTGAAAATTAAACTTACTAATATTTTTATTTACTCTAGAATTTATAAAGACTAAGTAAGCCGAGATGCCCGAGCGGCCAAAGGGAG
>Ga0255764_10000749_pt1 | contig 28693 bp, 22 predicted proteins | sample 071ome_30_FD_179964 | JGI IMG/M metagenome (GOLD analysis project Ga0255764, IMG submission 179964) | Coastal salt marsh microbial communities from the Groves Creek Marsh, Skidaway Island, Georgia - 071406AT metaG (version 2) | ecosystem: Environmental > Aquatic > Marine > Intertidal zone >... | reverse complement strand
GAGCCTGTCCGAAATGCCTATTCTCCAAGCGGGCATTGATTGAACCATGGGAAAGAAAAAGAGCATAACAACCCGAAAAGGCTGTTATGCTCAAATTTGGTGGGTTATAATTTTTTCACGACAAAAAAACACCCACAAAACCTGAGAAAATGATAGCCCTTCAATCGACTCTCTGTCCAGAACTTCCCGACGTCATTAACAACATCGATTATCAAAACCAGATGGCCATACTCCGTCGAATCGACGAGATTTTACGCGTTGGTAAGATCGATGAATGTTACATCGAAATGACCATTAACCACTGGCTCAACAGCCGTGAACAAAACCAGGAACCAAGAGCTCAGGATTTCAACCAGTTCACAAAAACCAGCCAATGGGGTTTTCGTGCCATGCTTCTCAAGAGTTTGATGGGCTATCGATATCGTGAATTGAGCGTTCAATTGGCCCAGTGTCCGTTGTATCGTTGGTTTTGCCGCATGGAGATGTTTGGCCCCATTAAAAGCCCAGGAAAAAGCAGCCTGCAGGAATGGGCACAACGATTGCCTGTAGACCAAATGCAGTTGATCATCGATCACATCACAGCGACTGCTGCAGCTCCTTGCAATCCGCTGGAACTAAAAAATCAAATCGAATTGGATACCGTATGGATGGACAGCACATGTTTGAAGGCAAATATTCACTTTCCAGTCGATTGGGTTTTACTCCGTGATGCGGTTCGCACATTGATCAAAGGCGTCACGTTGATTCGCGACCACGGAATTAAACACCGCATGAATAGTCCGGAGAGTTTCATGAATGCCATGAACCGACTTTCCATTGAAATGACTCACAGCCGTCGCAAAGCAGACAGCAAGAAGCAACGCAAAAAAGTGCTTCGAAAGATGAAGGAACTTTGTCAAACCGTCCGTTCCCATGCCCGAAGGCACCGTGATCTGCTTGAACAAAGATGGTCTCAAACCGATTGGTCACATCCCCAGGCCCTTCAGGTCATTGCTCGGATGGATCGGGTTCTTGAACAATTGCCCAAAGCCATTGAGCAAGCCCACGAGCGAATCATTGGTGAGCGACAAGTTAAGAGTAATGAAAAGATCCTAAGTTTGTATGATTCTGATGTGAATGTCATTGTTCGTGGTAAAGCCGGGTCGGAAGTAGAGTTTGGCAACAAACTGTTTTTAGCGGAGAACTCACAGGGCCTGATTGTGGATTGGAAACTTTATCGCGACAGTGCCCCAAGTGACGACCATTTGGTTGAACCCAGTCTGGAGAGAATGGAACAAACCTTTGGGGAAGGTGTCGTCCGCGGCATCGTCGGGGATCGTGGATTTGACAGTGCCGACAATGAACAGTTGCTTGCAGAAAAAGGGATGTTCAATGGACTCTTTTCAAGAGATCCGGTGAAAATGAAAGTCAGGACCATGTCCAAACTTTTCCAACAGCTTCAAACTCGCCGGGCGCAAACCGAAGCCAGGATCGCGATCATGACAAATGACTTCGCCGGTACTCCAATGCTGAGCAAAGGATTTGAACGCCGGGAACGCGAAATGAGCTGGCACATCCTTACACACAACCTATGGGTATTGGCCCGGATAGAACAAACCGAAGAGCAGGAGACTTCCCGGCCGCTTGAGTCAGCAGCTTAAAGGTTAAAAAACGAATGGGAGAAGAGGCTAACCGGGGGCAGTGTGTACTTCTGTACTGAAAAACAAAGAAAAACCGAAGAAACCAGTGCCTTACTGGCTAAAACCTGAAATCTGATGACACCATCGGAATGGATTTCTGTCCCGTCAGGAAATAATTTGAAATTTCAGACCATATCGGACAGGCTCTACATTATAGGGCCAAAAGGAGAAGGCGCAGTAGATTTCCTATGGTCATCCATCCATGATGATCTGGAACCCGTCGTCAAAGCATACGCCGATGCACACAATGGGATTGCCCCAGAAGACCCGGACGAATATCTCACGTATGCGGAAAGCGAAGCACAAAAGGAAGCCATTGAAAAATTAAAATTGTGGAATGAGGTCAGGACCGGGTTTTAGGAAAGGGTTACCAGAGTCAAATCATTTAAAAAACTAGTCTGAGTTTTCACCGAATGCGCCGTTGCTTCTTGTAGTCATAATCTTCAAAAAAGTCGACCTTCCCCTCCCATTCAAGCATCTGATTCTGGCGCACTCGCTGAACCCATTCGGTTAAGGCATGATGCACGGACTTCCTACTTGTTTTAAACTCGCCCAAGCGGACAACCTCTGCCAAAAGCTTTCATCTATTTCAACATGGGATGTCATAGTTCAAACCCTGACTTAGCAGGAACAACAGTCAATCTCTTATAGCTCGCCACAAGATTAGGGGGAGCATCTCACTTGATGCCTTGAAGGAGCAGAAACGCAAGGATATCTATGGAGTGCGTGTTCCGATACATCGGAACCGCTTTGGATATGATCCATTTGCTCAAACCATATTCTTCATTTAAACACACCCACTCATACCCCAAAGCGTCAGGTCATTCTGGTTGCGGGCTGCTGAGATGGACTAGATTCCGAGAGATGAGAATGCTGAGGCATTGTCCAAAGATATCCCAAGCGGCGCCAAGTCGCGCGCACTCCAAAAAGACCAACACGTTTATTAAAGTTTAATCCACTTTTGGGATTTGGAACTCTTCATCACACCTTCGCAGATGCGAACCTCTGCGTGTCCGTCTTCTGCGGTGGCGTAGAGAGGGTGTTTGCTGCGGCGTCCATTTAGGATGTCTTGATAAACGGTGCGGTAGAGCATCTTGAACGTATCAGGAAAACCTTCGTTGTGACCAGCGGGGTAATCGGTGTAGCCCGCTACCGAATCCTGAAATCCCGCGGCATTGCGGAGCGCCACTTGGTTGGGTTGGTCACGGTGACCATATTGAATCTCATTGGGGCGTTCGGAATCCCACCAGGCGGATTGTTCGGTTCCGTAGATCTCGATGCGAATCGAATTCTTGCGTCCGGCCGCCACTTGTGACACGGCGACATTACCGTGGGCGCCATTTTTGAAACGCAACATGATCGAGGCAAAATCTTCTGTTTTCACCCGATAAGCTTGTGTCTCCCCGGCCACTTCGTCCGTAAACGTCTTCACCTCACCCACGGGACGCTGTCGGGTTTTATGAAAAGTTTCCAAATGCGCCAACAATTCGCTAACCGAAGAACCGAGCATTAAAGACACCGTATCCATCCAATGCGTCCCGATATCCGCCACGGCGCGCAAGGCACCACCTTCTTTGGGCAGCAAACGCCAGTTGTAATCGGTTGGTTTGAGCAGCCAATCCTGAAAATAGGATCCATTCACATGAATGATCTTACCGAAGGCACCTTTGGCGATTTCGCTGCGAAGTTGAAGAATGGCGGGATAAAAACGCACATTATAGTTCACTGCGAACACCTGTTTCTTGCGTCTTTTGGTTTCCTTGCAGATTTCCAGCGTTTCTTTCGCGGTCATGGCAAGCGGCTTTTCGCATATCACGTGTTTACCTGCTTTCAACGCCGCCATCGCCTGCGCATGGTGGTGTCGATTGGGAGAGGTGACATGCACCACGTCCACCTGATCAGATTGCACCAACTGATCAACTTTGTATCCCGAATAAACCTGCGGAATCCCAAACTGCTCAGCCAACGCTTCAGATGAACGGGAGCCCCCGATGGCAGAAACCTGCACCCCCAAGCGACGCAAGGCCTCCATGTGCACCGGCCCGATAAAACCACCGCCAATGATGCCAGCTCTTATCTGATGCAATGCTTTCATAAGAATTCAAGTGGATTGGATCTGTCTGCCCGCGATTGGGTGAATCTCCAATCCACTTGCAATGGACAGGAATGCTGGTGTTATTTTAGACAGTCACCGCAGTAGCGGGATCTACGAGATGAACAGGATTTACAGGATAGGTTCCGGCCGCTTACTCCAGGTAGCATCCCGTGACTACGAGGATCCTCAGCGCGCACCCTTGTGAATTCCATACGTTCGTTTACTGCCCCGTTTTTGGGAAGCCCCAGGTGGCCGATCCCCCCACATCTGCATAGCCATCGCTAACAAGGCGGATCAAGCTGATCCGATCTACCCACCGCGCACCCCGTCACCAAACAATTCACCATTCTAAATTCACTATTCACCATTCTAAAACCCTTGTCCTTTGGACAGGGTTTGAATACGGCAAAGATACATGTCGCTGGTCAGATAAAGCACGGATCCATCGTTACCAAAGCCGCAATTGGCCGTTGCCGGACCAGGCCTAATCGTTCCAAGATGTTCCCCTTTGGGAGTGAACACAAACACACCGCCGGGACCGGTCGCCCAGACTGCGCCGTGCACATCCACCTTCAAACCATCCGGCAAACCCGGATTATTCTCACCCACCATGCTGGTGGCATCGAAGAACACGCGTTCATTGGCAACCGTGCCGTCATCCTGAACATCAAAGGCGAGCCAGTGAGCCTGTGCTGGATCCGAGTTGGCGACATAAAGTGTTTTTCCATCAGGAGAAAGTCCGATTCCGTTCGGACGCGACATTTTACCTGTTAACAAGACCAGTTCACCATTTTTCCGGAGCAGATAAACACCCTGGAACAACAGTTCCTTGGCGGGATCCGCCATGTTTTTTTCAAGACCGTAGGGAGGGTCGGTGAAATAAAGATTCCCCTGCGCATCATACACGAGATCGTTCGGGCTATTGAATTTCCGGTGTTTGTAGTAACGAACGACGGTTTCAATTTCATCATCAGAGTTCAAACGACCGATCTGACGGTCACCATGCATCGCAAGCACAAGGCGCCCCGAGGAGTCAAAGGTGAGACCGTTCGATCCCATTTCTCCGAGTCGTGGATTGGATCCAGTGTATCCACTGGGTTTCAGGAACTCGGAAAGACCTTCCCCTTCCTTCCATTGATTGACCACATTGTTGGGAATATCGGAAAAGAGAATGGCCTGATTTTTCCGGTGCCAGACAGGACCTTCCGCCCACTCAAACCCTTCGGCCAACAACTCGATGGCGGCATCGGCAGCCAGCACCTGATTGATGCGTTCGTCCAGACGATCCACCGTACCGATCACAACGGGTGCGCTGGGGGTTTCGGCCGTTGCTTCACCCGCAGCGGACGCGTCCTGTGACCATGCCGAAGAAAGGCTCAACCCTCCGACCAGCATGCATGCAAAAGAATACTTGATGTTTGTTGTTTTCATAAACCAATGGATGGACAAAGCGTGAATAGGGCGAGATCGTTGGTCAAGACTATTTAAACGTCAAAGAGGTTGATCCATTGGCAATGGTGCCTCTAGAATGCCCGCGCTGCGAACGGAGGATCATTGCAGCTTGAGCAAATGTTGAATCATCATGCCTAAAATCAAATACAACGATCACCCATGGGTTGTCGCCAAAAAATCAAAAATCCATGGCCATGGCTGCTATGCCCGAAAAGACATCAAGAAGGGCAAAAAGATCATGGAATATGTCGGGCCGTTGATCACCAAGAAAGAGTCCGAAAAGCAATTGGAATACCTCAATGAATACATCTTCACGTTGAACGACAAATACGATATCGACGGAAGTGTTGACTACAACATCGCCCGATATATCAATCATAGCTGTGATCCCAACTGTGAAAGCGATATCATAAAAGACCGGGTTTGGCTTTACACGATTCGCGATGTCAAGGAAGGGGAGGAACTCACTTACAACTACGGATACGACCTCGACGACTTTGAATATCGCACCTGCGAATGCGGTTCCAAAAATTGTGTCGGTTTTATGGTCGCTGAGGAAGATTTCGACAAAGTGAGAGCCATGAATGAATTGGCGGAAAAGGCCAACAAGAAGAAAAAGAAGAAGTCCAAGAAAAAGAAATCCAGGAAATGACGCGACCCGATTGCATTGTGATTGCCACCGGCAATGAGCACAAGGTCCAGGAAATATCAGACATCCTGGGCGGAGCCATTCGCTGCGTTTCGATGAAATCTCTGGACGGGTTTCCCGAGTTGGTGGAGGACGGCGATACGTTCGAAGCCAATGCGCTGGCCAAAGCTTCCCAATTAGCCGCATGGTTACAGGACTCGAATGAGGTTTCAGGTCACTGGATGACCCTGGCGGATGATTCCGGTCTCGAAGTGGACGCGTTGGACGGGCAGCCCGGCGTTTATTCCGCTCGATTTGCCGCAGATGAGACGGGCGAATCCGGTAATGCCGATGATGAGGCAAACAATGCCAAACTACTGAGACTGCTGACGGATGTCCCGGACCAGGAACGCACCGGACGGTTTCGCTGCGTCCTGGCGCTTTACCAACCATCATCATCCTCAGCCCCCGCCCGGCATTGGGCCTTTGACGGCGCTTGCGAAGGCATGTTGCAGCGTCAAGGTAGTGGCGACCATGGATTCGGTTATGATCCCCTCTTCAAACCAGCCGGATATGAGCAGACATTTGCCGAACTGGGTTCCGAAGTGAAAAATAACATCAGTCACCGCAGTCAAGCCCTTGTCAAACTTAAGGCTTTTCTCGATCGATAATCTCACGCTCTAATAGGGCATGCAAACTCCCGCTTTTCTGAAGGCAACCTTGCTGTTGAGTTGCCTGGTTGCATCAATGAGCCAGGCCCAAACGCGTCCGACCACTCCTTTGGACGCTGCATCCGACTATCTCGAACCCTCTTCGTTATGGATGGGATCGACCGTTGATGCTCGCTCCACTCAGGATTTCGACCTTTCAGACAACCTCGCCATTCGCGGTTTGGTCTTCCGGTTGGGACCGGGCGCTTATGGATGTTTCGACACAGACCTGATGCGCTGGAGCATGGTATGGCACGGAGATTTCCTGAGCTACCGCAGCATGGCCACACAATCCTATTTCAAAATGGGACAAAAAAACGCCGGCGGCCAAACAGCCCTCTGCGCCCCAACCGGCACCCCCTTGACCGCAACGGGACTTTACCCCGGAGCATCGGTCGGTGAAGCGGAGTACCCCTTGAAGGATCCACGCACTCCGGGCCCCGAGATCCGTGACCATGGACGAGGCCCTTTGGATCTCGAAATGGGTGAGTGGATCGGCGTGCGCGATGATGGATCCATCGCAACACTCTCATACAAAATCGGCGGTATCGACATAGAAGAACGCTCCATCATGCAGGCTGAAGGCGGTCAGGCAAATTGGATGCGTTTCCTGGAAATCGGTCCTCATGACAAGCCGTTGCAAATTGTTTTGGGCAGCTTTCCGGATCATCGTATCCAATTGGGCAGTCAAAACGATTCGGGTTTAGCCGTTCCGGCTGACTCATCCAGGGAAACCGTCCGATTCTGGGCTCGATCGGAGGGATCACAGGTCGGCATGGAATCGCGAGGCCCCAACAACGTGGTGATCGCTCACTTTTCTCCCAGCCCACACACATCGCGCACACGCATATTTGTGGGACATTCCGCCCCCCTTTCCAACTCAGTCAATGCTGCATGGAGTGATTACCCCCAAGCCTCATCAGACTCCCTGCGCTGGCCCGAAAAGGTGATCACCCAATGGGAACCGCATTCGGAACAAGGAAGCATGATTCAGGAAAAACTCCCCCTACCCGAATCCAACCCATGGAATCGTAAAGTGCGCTCCTCTGCCATGGTATTCGATGAAGATGGCTCCATGTTGATAACCACCTTCGACGGCGATGTCTGGTCCGGACGCCCCATCGATGCCTCCCATCAGTCCATCGAATGGAAACGGGTTGCAGCAGGATTACACGAACCCATGAGCATTCACTTAAGGAATGGCGAACCCTACATTTTCACTCGCAATGGCATTGTCCTGCTCAAAGACCGGGACGGCAATGGTGAATACGAAGAGCATGTCAACTTCTGCAGCCGCTTCACTCAGTCAGCCGAAACGCGCGAATTTGCAATGGACATGGTCCTCGCCAACGATGGAAGTTTCTACATCGCCAAGGGCGGTCAACAACTGACCTATCAGGGCATCGACAACGGAAGTGTCCTGCGCATCTCTCCCGATGGAAAAACCGTGGAAGCCGTGGCCCGTGGGCTCCGCCAACCGTTTCTCGGATACTCGAGCAAATGGGACATGGTCACCGCCAGTGATCAACAGGGTCATTGGGTTCCCAGCACACCGGTTCACTGGATTCGTGATGGACGACACTATGGTTTTCGCCCCAGCAGTGAAGTGGTCGCGCCCAGCAAGGAAACCACGGAACCGCTGGCCTGGATCCCCCATCGGGTCGTGCAAAGTGGCGCGGGCCAGATCTGGTTGGGCGGTCAGGGCATGGGAGTCTTGAACAACACCATGGTTTACCTTGATCATTACCGTCCCAGGCTGGTGACGGTCTTCCCGGATCAACTACCCTCCCCCACACAGGCGGCCGTGGTTCCTTTGCCTGTTAAATTTGACCTCCCCATGCTGAAAGCAGCCCAACACCCCGTTAATCACTGGCTGCATTTGGTCGGTTTCAAAATCTGGGGTTCGAATGCATCGGAGTGGGCGGGCATCGTTCGCTTGCGTCCATCAGGGCAGCCGGCCACCTATCCGGTGGAAGTCAAAGGATTCAAGGAAGGTGTGCTCCTGAAATTCGCCCAACCACTGGATCCGGAATCCGCCTCCAACCCCGCTCACTACAGCCTCCAGCGATGGAACTACAAACGTGCCTCCAGCTATGGCTCCGGTTATTACAACCGACAAGGCGAGACTGGAACCGAATGGGTGGGACTTTACGGCGCGTTTCTCAGCAACGACCGGCAAAGCGTCTTCCTCGCCACGGCCGATCCGCAACCCATCATGCAGATGGAAGTGGTCTTCCGCATTCAGGCACAAGATCAGACACCCATGGAAGGTTCCGCCTATTTCACGTTTCACCAACTGCCGAAAACGGATTGGAATACCCTTGGCATTCCACGTCCGACCCTGGATCTGGAACGCGCCGTGCTGACCGGTCCACTGGACCAGGGGAACGACAACGAAGTGTCCGCCCACCGTGGACGCACGCTTTACGAAACCATGGGCTGCATGGCCTGTCATTCGACCGATGGCAGCACCGAAGGAAGAGTGGGCCCCAGTTTTGCCGGCTTGCTGGGCAAGAAGCGCTCCTTCGCCAAAGGCCGGGATCTGGTTGCGGACGAAGCCTATATTCGGGAATCCATCCTGACACCGCCAAAACGCGTCGTTAAAGAATACGCCGAATCCGACATCGGCATGCCCACCTATGAAGGCGTTTTGACAGAGGCACAAATCAATTCCTTGATCGAATTCATCAAAGCGCTGGAATAATTTATTCCCCACAGAGAATTCGGAACGACACCTACCCTCAATCCATCACCAACGGTAGGGAACCGCTGCCGCGGGTCCGCGAGCGTGTTGAAAATATACGAAGGCCCGTGGCGTTAATGAACGCGTCTGCGGACGTGCAGCATCTCATCCATGCTGAAAAACACCTTACGAAAGAATCTTCAACCGAAGATCCTTAAAATCCTTGAATCCGCGATCAAAACTGACAAGACGAAGCTCGGCTTTTTCGGAAAAGGCAGCCAAATAAGCATCGTTCCATTTTTTGGGAGAGTGTGCTTGCAAGTTCGTAAGTCGACGCCAGGCATCCTCAATCCCGACAGGCTCCAGTTCGAAATACACTCGATGATCCCCCTGCAAGGCGTCATAAGCTTTCCACGCCTGCCGGAGGTTCAATGCATCGGATTTAAAAATGGCAGGATTGGAACAAAGCCTCAAGAAACCTTGCTGAGTCATCCGGCAAAATGCACAACTCGAAGAAGGGGTCGTTTCAAACCATGCCTTGGCTTGAGCATGATGAGAGTGTGCCGAAAAAGTTAAAGCCAGCCACACATTAATGTCCGGAAGCAAAGACACGGTCCTCCTCATCCAGGATTTCTGACATCCGCTGTGGATCGCAATCGTAACTGTGTTCCCTGGAATTCACCAAGGGTAGCCGGACGCACGTCTCCTCAGCAGAATCAGGTCGGTTCAGTTCAGCCTTCGCCGCCCGTAGAAGAAACTGCTTGATCGATTCCCCCCGCAGAGCAACCGTTGCCTTGATCTCCCGAAACAATCCATCTGGGATATCCACTGTCGTTCGCATATTTAAATAAAAGCATAAATACGCTTCAAAAGCAACTTTCAAGTCATACGCTGGAATAATTCGTTGAATTGCCGCGCAAATGCGATTTAATGTCGCCAACATAAAACATAAATGACACTGGACGACGCACAAAAACAAACGGTGAGGCAATGGATTGACGACGGCATGAAAGTCGCCGAAATCCAGGACAAGTTGGTGGAAGCATTCGACATCAAGATGACCTATATGGAAGTGCGATTCCTGGTGGATGATCTGGGTGTGATCCCAAAAGATCCTGAGCCGGAACAGAAACCAGAAGATGAGCCCGCCGCCGAGGATACTGCCTCAAGCCCCTCTCCCCAGCAGGATCAGCAGCAGGATATGGGAGAATTGATGGACGAAGGCGCCCCCGCACCCGGAGGCAAGGTCAGCATCAGCATCGACCAAATCGCACGCCCGGGGATGTTGGTGAGTGGAAAAGTGACCTTCAGCGACAGCCAGTCAGCGTCGTGGTATCTGGACCAGATGGGGCAACTGGGATTGGCCCCCGAGGTTGAAGGATACAAACCCTCGCAGCAAGACCTCATGGAATTCCAAATGGCACTTCAGTCCGAACTCTCCCGCAAGGGGTTTTAGACCGAACAGTGCATTGAATCTAAAACGATCGACCGCAACTTTTGATCTCCCGACGGGTTGAAAAGTGAATAAACATGCGAAAAACATGGTCGTTATCGATTGATCATTGAATTTGAAACCGTAATCACTCAAAGTTAACTCCGTTATGCAATTGAAGAAATTTCGAGGCCGCGCGGCCTTCACCCTGGTCGAAATCATGATTGTGGTGGCCATCATTGGACTGTTGGCCGCCATCGCCGTTCCCAACCTGCTTCGCGCACGCGAAAAAACACAGCTCAGTCTGATCCAGAACAACTTACGCTTGATCGACAACGCCAAGCAGTCCTGGGCATTGGAGAACAACCAACCCAGTTCCGCCACTCCCACGTCCGAACAACTGGCACCTTACTTCAACAAGAGCAAATTTCCGGACGGTTCAGTGGGAGAAACCTACAACATCGGAAAAGTCAACGAATCCGCCACAGCCAGCTTGCCGGCAGGGGAAACGCTAACAGGACTCACCGGTCCCTTCGACTCAGAAGGAGAAGTAGCTCCATAGCGAAGACAACCACAAAGCTTTAAAACAAAAAATCCCGCCCAGCTCCGCAGGTCGGGATTTTTTATTGTCGAAATTTCGAGTAACGCATCCGATCAATCTAAAATCGCCCCCAAGGTAGAGCGAGGCGTCTCGTCGCGCAAACCTCATGCCCCCCATCCCCTGCTTCTCAACGCTCAAAGGAAAACCCCAACAATGAGCGACCACCCCACATCCACATAGCTATCGCTAGCGGGCGAACCGAGACGGTCCGATCTACCTGCCCCCATTCACCATTCATCATTTGTAAGCGGGACATATCGGGTTTCATCGCCATTCCGAATAATAGCCATGGGATAGCCCTTCATAATCTTTTCAAATTCGGAATCGGTCAGTCTCGGAATCTTGAACTCAGGCTCCTCACGAGCAGCCTTGGGCACAGCCATGACGGAGCCGGTGGACTGAGAGTGCAGCACCAGATTGGTGGCTGATTGCCCGCCACCCCCATTTCGCTCCTGAAACATCAAGGCCCCCAACACCAACAGCACTGGCATCCCCCAAACAAGCACCTGACGCCTGAGACGACGTGACCGCGCGGCCTGCATCGTCCGGTGGAATGATGTTGACCGAAGCTCATTCAGGTCTTCTTCCAGCATGGGATCCTGAGAAAGTTGATGGTTCGGGTCAGTCTTCATGACGGTCTTTCAGTTGATTTAACAATTCCTTTTTGAGACTTTTCCTCAATCTTGTCAATTTGGATTCAACCGCTTTGGGAGTCGTGTCCATGCATGTGGCGATTTGTTTGACCGATTGGTTTTCAGGATACTTTTGAGTCATCAAAAACCTGTCCCCTTCAGGCAGGGATTCGATGCTCTTCTGCAGGACCGAATGATAGTCTTGATCCAAGTCATTGAGGTGTGTCGAGACAGAAGCATCCCCCCCCTGAAACCCGAACCAGTCAGTCAACCGGTCTAGCATACCTCGATACCGGTTCTGCCGGCGGGCCTGATCGCGCAGCACATTGCGGGCAACGGTGGTCAACCATCTCCAGAAGTCCTCCTCCGAACGCATAGGCTGCACCTTACGCGCCACACGAATCATGGTTTCCTGCACGGCATCCTGTGCCATCACCTCGTTGCCGTAAGCAGCCACCAGGAGATAACGATACAATCTCAGAAAATACACATCATACAAACGACGAAAAGCCTCCTCCTCACCACGCGCAAGAGCCCGTGTCCATGATGGGATCGGCATTGGCTCCGACGGTTTCATCGACACGGGTTGAAATGCAATCGTATTGAATGATTTGGAAACTACATCCATTAAAAGATCTATCTCTTTAATAACTGGACTCACCACCTCCGCCGCCATATCCGCCACTCCCTCCAAAAACTCCACCTCCGGAGCTTCTACCGCTCATCCCTGAACCGAAACCAGCGCCTGCTCCCCCCATCACGGAAACACCTCCCGAATAAATATCTCCTCCCCCATAAGATGCCGTGTTTCCATTCATGGCGTGAACGATCTCACCCACGATATTTACCGCATCAGGTTGACCGATCACAATCACCAATTTGGATGACATGTGCGTTTGTAGCTTGGGCATCTCCATGGCCTGAGAACCACTCAGAGCTTGTTTGTAGGCATCCAATGCAGTGAGGATGGTATTATACAACTCATTATCCAATTTCGCGCTCGCCTCATGCATCAATTCAGTCTGATATTTTCGTTGTATATCTGCGGCTGCACGTTTGTCTTCACCAGCAGATTTGATGGCTTCATCAATTTTCCATTTCTCCTGCTGAAACAGCTCACCTTGAACACGGTTGAAATAAGGGCCGAACGAAAACGCCTTCAGGATGGGCTTTGCTTCCTTGGGCATTCGGACCTGAATCGAAAGCATATCCCCCCCTTCATCCGTCACTTTCACTAATCCCTGCTGCTGAATCTCCACAGCTTTGAGAATATTTCTAAGGCCCACCGAACGGAGCTCCAGATCAACCAACACTTTTTCAACCGGACCAGCAGTCACCAACTGCACATCGTGAAATTCATCACGCAAGAAACGAATCACTTCTGACAGAGGAAGCCCTTCGAATTGACATTCCTTGATGATCTGGTCTTTCCACGTCATTTTAACGGGAACAGGTTTGAGAAGATCATCCTGAGCCTGAGAAGAAACCAACACCATCAGTCCCACCCCAACGAATAAACGAGTCAACATATTTACTTTTTTCATAAGCATCACCTCCATAACGCCACCCAACAAAAAATCCTTCGAAAAAAATTCAAACCACCCAAGCGCCATTTGGAGTGCTGTAGCTTGATACAGCTTTGGATATCGTCCCTGCACCCATCAGCTCCCGAACTTCCAGGAACATCCCTCTATTCAACCGTTCATCGAAAAAGGTCCAGAGACCGTGGAAGTGTACGAGTCTGGAAAAAGCATACCTCAACGTTACCGAACCGTATCCAAAGCGGCGCCGAGTCGCGCGCAGTCCAAAATGCCACACCGCTCTACGAAGCCGTCACGCATTCAATACCGTAAGCATGGTTTGGAGCTCCGAGACATCGGAGCTTTGGATACGATCCGAACGCGTCGAGACATCCACAACACAAAAAATGCCGCCCTACGACTGAATTTGGAACGTCAGAAAGAACGTCCATCTCTCTAGCAGCAAGAAAATCAAAACGTTTCCCTGGCGTATCCAGAGCGGTGTCGTGACCACCGCAGTCCAGAGTGGTTCAACCAGTAACGCGCGCCATAGAACTGAGGCAACCAACCTTGAAGACTCGTAGAAACACGCAGTCTTTCTCCCAAATTATTCGTGCCCTTCTTGACTTCGCGGCAAAAAAACTCCGCGCCTCTGCGCCTCCGCGTGAGTATCAAACCCAGCGCCCCCTCAACGCATTTCGGCACCCAGGGCTTTTTGCAGATGTTGCACCAGCTGGTCGTGGGCCTTGTTGACCTGGTTGTCAGTGAGGGTTGTTTCGGGGTCGCGATAGACGAAGGTGTAAGCGACACTTTTCTTTCCTTCAGGCACGTTCTTGCCCCGGAAGATGTCGAAGACTTCCACAGAATCCAGCTGCTTGATCTTGGCTTTCTTCACCGCTTTGTTCACGTCAGCGTGCGTGGTGGTTTCGTCAACCAACATCGCAATGTCGCGTCGAACGGATGGATATGCGGGCAAGGCCTTGAAGGATCGACTACTCACACGCATGGCCACCAGGCGATCCAGATCCAGTTCGGCCATGAACACGGAATCCTTGATGTCGTAGTCACGGGCAATCAAGGGCATGAGTTGCCCGATGGTTCCCAGCACGTTTTTACCGAGACAGAGGGATGCCTTCTCAACGAAAAACTCGTTTTGCCCGCAGGTCTCGGTGCGCCAGGAAAAACCTCGGATACCGAATGTGTCCAGGAAGGTGTCCACCAATCCTTTCAGATCAAAGACGTCGACCATTTCCGCCTTGGCTCCGCCTTTCCAGAAGCCCAATTGACGGGATCCGGTCCAGGCAATCGCCAATCGCCGTGATTCCCGGGTTTGGTTTTCGCCAGGCAAAAAGACACGCCCAACTTCGAAAACCGCAACGTCGGTATTGCGATGATTGACGTTGTGGCGCAGCACATCCAACAGTCCGGGCAGCAGGCTCGGACGCAGGACGTTCATATCAGAACTCAGGGGGTATTCGAGCGCGACACAATCGTTTGCAACGCGTTTGGCGTCGCTTTCTGCAATCAGGGTCTGGCCCTGGGTTTCGAACAATCCCAGGGAGGTCAGCAGTTGACGGGCTTCCATCAGTTGATCATGCACACTGTCGAATTCATTCGATCCGTGCGCTCCGCGAGGCGGGGTGGATGGAATGCGATCCACACCGTAAAGTCGGGTGACTTCTTCGATCAGATCAATCTCGCGTTTCAAATCAACCCGATAAGTTGGAATCTGCACCTTGCAGGAAGACGCATCGCTTTCGACGCATTTTAGTTCAATGGATTCCAGGAGACGCTTCTGCTCTTCGGCGGGAATCGAAATCCCCAGCAACGCATCGGTCTTTGCGTAGCGCAAGGTAATGGTGTGAGGTTCCTTTTTGCCGGGATAAACATCAAGCACGCCCTGACACAAGGTACCGCCGGCGGTTTCCAAAATCAGTTGAGCGGCGCGACGGCTTGCCCAATCACAAATCTCCACATCAGCTCCGCGTTCAAAGCGATACGATGCGTCGGTGCGGAGGTCCAAAAGTTTCGATGTGCGACGAATGTTGCCCGAATGAAAACAAGCGCTCTCCAACAACACGTCGGTGGTCTGGTCATTGATTTCGGTATTCAAACCACCCATCACACCTGCCAGCGCAATGCCCTGGGTTTCATCGGCAATGAGCAACATTTCCGAATCCAGTTCATGTGATTGATCATCCAACGTAGTAAACGGTTCCTTGTCCGAAGCGGTGCGCACAACGACGGTTGGAAGATTGTCACCCGACTTCTTCAGCAAATTCAAATCGAAGGCATGCAGCGGTTGCCCGATCTCCAGCATCACAAAATTGGTCACATCCACGACATTGCTGATGCTGCGGACGCCAATCTTTTCGAGAGCCTGCTTCAACCAGTTGGGGCTGGGACCGATCTTGACGCCTTTGATGACGCGTGCCTGGTAGCGAGGACATTTCCCGGCGTCATCGATGCGAACGCCCACCAGACTTTCCACCGCTTCGCCCGTTTCGGCGGGAGCCACTTCAGGCCACTTGAGCGGGTTACCAGTCAAGGCCGCTATTTCACGCGCGATACCGATGACACTGTTGTAGTCGGGACGATTGGGTGTGACTTCCAGATCGAGCACCACGTCCTGTTCGGCACAACCGAGGTATTCGGCAAAGGGTTGCCCAACGGTGGCGTTGGCATCCAGGATCATGAGCCCGTCGGAGTCTTCGGTCACACCGATTTCGGAACCCGAACACATCATGCCGCAGGATTCCACGCCACGCAGTTTCCCGACTTTGATGGTGAATGGTTTCTCGCCCGGTTTCGCGGGAAGCGAGCTGCCGGGCAGGATCATGGGCACCTTGTCTCCCACTTTGAAATTCTTCGCGCCGCAAACGATCTGGCGTGTCCCCTCACCGTCCGCCACTTGGCAGACGGAAAGTTTGTCCGCATCGGGATGGGGTTTGGATTCGAGCACTTCAGCGACAACGATGCCATCGTAACCGCCGCCGACGGTTTCCACACCCTCGACTTCCAGCCCGAGCATGGTCAATCGCTCGGTCAGCTCTTCGACCGTCCAGTCGAAATCCACGTATTGTTTTAATCCGTTAACCGTGACTTTCATCAGAAATCTTTCCCTCTATTAAAATTGGTTCAAGAAACGCAGGTCGTTTTCGTAGAACAGGCGAATGTCGTTGATGCCATATCGAATCATGGCGATGCGTTCGATCCCGAAACCGAAGGCCCAACCGGTCCATTCCTCGGGATTGTATCCCACGTTTTCGAACACCTTGGGATGGACCATGCCGCAACCGGCGATCTCCAGCCATTCCTTGCCCATCTTACGGGTCAGGGAACTGGAGAAATCAATTTCCAGACTGGGCTCCGTATAAGAAAAGTAGTGTGGACGGAATCGCAGTTTCACATCCTTGCCCAGCAGTTCCTTGAACACGAACTCCACTGTGCCCTTCATATCGCCCAGGGTCACATTGCGATCCACGTAAAGTCCTTCGATCTGGTGAAAGGTCGGGTTGTGTGTCGCATCAGCGGTGTCACGTCGATAAACGCGCCCGGGAACAATGATGCGAATGGGTGGAGGCTGGTTTTCCATTACCCGAATCTGCACCGACGATGTGTGGGTGCGGAGCAAGGGGCGATTGGGGGTATTGATATAAAATGTGTCCTGACTATCGCGTGCAGGATGGTCGGCGGGGGTGTTGAGTGCATCGAAGCAATGATATTCATCCTCCACCTCGGGACCATCGGCCACCACGAATCCGATTTTACGGAAACTGCGAACGATGTCCTCGGTCACCTGGGTGAGCGGGTGCAGTTTACCAAGCTGGGGACGTCGTCCCGGCAAGGTGAAATCGGTCGGTTCCGTTGGCAGGCAGGCGGCGAGTTCGAGAACTTCTTTTTGTTTTGCCAGCAAACCTTCCAGCTTGTTCTTGGCAATGTTGATTTTTTTACCGGCTTCCGGGCGTTGTTCCTTGGGAAGCGATCCCATCTGCTTGAGCAGCGCGGTGAACTGGCCATTGACGCCGAGGTATTTGACGCGGGCGGCATCCAGATCGGACAAGTTACCAGCGCTTTGCAGAGCCTGGAGCGCTTCCTCCGTCAATGGTTCGATTTGATCGAGCATTCCTGACATATAAAAAGTGGATAGAGGTGTTCAGGTGAAAATTGGGTGACAAATAAAAAAACAACCGGACGTCCACAAGAGGTCGCCCGGTTGATTGATAAATTCGAATTTAATTCACGAAGTCCGATTCGATCTGGCCGAATCAGGCAGCCTTCGCCTTCAAACCGTCCTGGGCGAGCTTGACCAGTTCGGCAAAAGCGGCGGAATCGGTGGCGGCAATATCAGCCAGCGCTTTGCGATTCAAATCCACTTTGGAGGCCTTCAATCCTTCGATGAAACGGCTGTAAGTGATACCGGCTGAACGGGCGGCAGCATTGATACGGATCTGCCACAAGCGGCGGTATTCGCGCTTTTTGTTACGGCGATCACGGTAGGCATACTGACGGCCATGATCCAAAGCATCCGCGGCATAACGGTAAAGTTTGGAACGACGCAAACGGAAGCCCTTGGTGGCTTGCAATACGCGTTTACGGCGTTTGCGGGATGCAACTGCGTTTGTAACTCTCATGGTACGCTATTAGTAAAATTCTTTCAGTTAACAGTTTAGCGACTGAACGGCAGGTTCTCGATCACGCGTTTGTAATCTGACTTGTCCAGTTCAACCGATGTGCCGAGCTTCCGGCGACGCTTCGGACTCTTGCATGAAAGCAAGTGACGTTTGCCAGAGTGATTCCGCATCACTTTGCCGGACCCGGTGATTTTAAACCGTTTAGACACTGCTTTTCTCGTTTTTGCTCCTCTTGCTCGACGCATAATATTCAATTCTCCAAATTCAAAAGAGCGGTAACTATATGAACCGCCCCATTCCGTTGCAAGAGGGAATTTTGCTTTTTTTATCCCTCTTTCTTTGTCTGTCTGCGCGGGCGGCTTGCTTATTGCCCGCTCCACACTATTGGCCTTCCCAAATAAGGCGCTTCGCGCCGGTAGGGACGTGCTGCCGCACGTCCGCCGCCATGTCCAAACCCCATAAAACTTCCCTACCACACAGCACCTCAACCAACCCTGAAGCCAAAACACCCAAACTATTGAAGCCCTATTGCTTCGACCCAGTAAACGATCGGATCGTTACCCACCGGAAAGACAATCGTATCATTTTCGCTGGCCTTCGCAATGACTTCTTTCAATACTTTGCCGGTCTCGGGTTCAATCTCCCGGATCAAGAACGCTCCCTTCTTACCCGTCAAATCCAGAGTGAATCGATCCCCTTCCCCGACATACACCAATCCACCGCGACCTTCTCCCCACAAAGCCCAAACCTTGTTCCCGGCATCCGCCAGCCAGGGTTGGAGGTGCGGAATGAGTTCCAGCAACTCCGCTGATGTCGTCGCGGGCAGGTTCGGCATGGAGCCTCCGGCACACAAAAAGGCCCAACCAGCTTGGTCAAATGCGCTGATCACGGCTTTCTCCGGGTATTTGGCCCGGTATTCGGCGGCCATCTGAGCCAGGTTGGCATCCTTGGGACGGCCACCTTTCCACAGTCGTTCGTGCTGACGTGGCGCCAGGTTCTCGCCGCCCTGGGGGGCATAGAGTCCTTTGGGCGAGATCCACCAGTATTTGAAATCGATGACGTCCACCAGATCAGATCGACCTGGATCTTCCAGCAATGCGTCCTGAACTCCTTTCGGAGCGCTCAGACCAACTAAAGGATCCCGGTCGTTTCGCCGCATCCAATCCCCTACTGTATCCAACCAAAAGGCCATGAAATGCTGCGGTCCGGAGTATTCTTCTCCCAGCATATGAATGACGTTGGGCATCGTTTCCAGATTTGAAAGGCATTGCTGAATGAACCGTTGATGCAAATCCCGTCGCACCGGGTGATGCACGTCATAGAAATCCTCAGCCATGAAAATACGCTTGCGATTGACATAGGGGGGAGGTTCTGGAAATCCGGTATGGTTGATATTATTGATGGATCGCCACGGATAATCCGCCCAATGAGCGCCCGCTTCCAGGATGTGATGCTGGAAATACATGGCGTTCATGAACACCAGTCCATGTTCTTCACAAAGGTCGGCAAACGTTTTTAAGCGATCAAAATACCAGGAATTGTATCGGGTCAGGTCGTATTTGCTCAATCCGTCCCAGGCGGTTCCCTGACCGGATCGAGCCCATGGCAGTTCGTAAAAAGGTGGCCACACGTTTCCGTCCACACGACGGATCATCTCATGATCATCACGACGCCGGTCATACCATAGCCCCGGGTGATGCCGAAGTCCGACTGCGCCTCCGGTTGCCAATTGCCCGGCCAGTTCCTCCAGAGGATCCGTCAACCCCTGCCCTTCACGTCCAGGGACAAAGCGCGTCAAATTAATCCCAAACTCCTCACCCCTGGAAGAAGAGGTGTGTCCACGCCACCACATGATACCGGGCTGGTGCCCCCTGGCCAGCCGTCCATCGATGGTCAGCCAACCGTTTTGTAGTGCGAGCGGTTGCGAGGGTTTGGATTCACCCTGATCCAATGCTGGTTCGCTCTTCCAAAGTGAAATCCCCGCTGCCTGAGGATTCAATGGCTCAAAATCCGAAGGCTCCAGAGCACGCAGGGATTCCGCTCCCAGCCGGTCTTTCAGTTGCCCAATATACAGGCTGTCCGGATCGACAAACTCATTGGAAGACCGCCAATTTCCATGCCCCACAAACTGCGCCCAGATACCGATGGCCCAGTTCGTCGCGGCGGGTGGTTTTCGATTGATCATGATGGGCAAAGAACACTGCCAGGCCACAGAGTTCCCGGCAGCCCAGCCGACGCCATTGTCCCAAAGCTCACGGTTCTCGAAGCTCAGGCCACCGCCGTCCATGATCAAATTGTCAAAGAGAACACCCGTGGCCCAACTTTCAATCGGACCACTGAAATCAAGCGCATTGTTCGCCTCGCAGTGCACGAAAGCATTGGGACCTGCAGCCCGCCATCCGGTGGAGAAGTCATGTCGACCGTTATAGCTGTAGCAACGCAGAAACAAGGTTTGTTGACCTGCGGTGTGAAAGGCGTGACGCCGGTAGCCACCGATTTCGGATACCGGTTCCAGCGAACGACAGTCCATGACCGTCACTCGACGACATGTTTCCCAAATACTGATCAGGGAACTCACAAAATGACGCGCGGTCACCTGCCTTACCCACGCATCCTCGACGTGATCCAGGGTAATCGCCATCCAGGCATGTTCCTCGTCTTTTGGGTTGTCCTGATTCCACTTGGATTGAAAACGGATATTTTCAACCCCCACCTGACGGAGTCGTCCGGGCGCATCAAAAGGAATCACTTCGCCTCCGCCGAAACGCTTTTCCAATGCACAGGTCAGAGGCACATCCACAGTGACGCGATGGCCATCGATCTCACGTATCGTTCGTTGCCAGAGCGTATCGACTGTATCAGGCTTCCAGGTCGGAGTAGGACGACCTTTGACTGAGGACATCCCCATCAGATAAATCCAATTTTGAGGACTGGGACGACGCACCAGGATGCTTTGCCCAACACTCAAGCCATCCACGGAATTCACAGAGAAACTCACTGCGTTCACAGGCACATACTCGTCCTGAATGGATAGCGGCGTGCCTTTCGAAGTTTGATCCTTGCCTTGAATTTCAAGCAATGTGCGCCGGCTGTGACCTGCAGCCACCAAAACAGATCCATCTTCACCATCTCCCGAACCGCGCAACACGACACCACTGAATTCGATCCGCAACTGTCCATGAATTTCAAACCGTCCCTTCGTCAAACCAACAGCGCCACGGAAACCATGATCATCCATCGGCAAGCTCGAAACATGATCAATGGCCGTTTGAATATGGTGTGTATTGTCACCTTTCAGAGGGGAAACCAATACTTTCACGGGAACATCAGGGATAGTCTCACCACCCCCCGCATACCCTGCATGAGAAAAATCAGGCATACGATTGCCCTGATCATCGACCTCATAAACCAGTTTCCCCCGCTCATCCAAATCAACGAAACGTTCAGCGGATTGCAAAGCCCCACAAAAAATAACGCTGACCAGCATCCAAGCTTTCCATGCCAGTCGCATATAGCATTTCACCAATAACGCCATTCTTAAAAAAAGTATCTGCGAAAATCTGCGGTTAAAAATAATAAAACCTACCTGTCCACGTTGTGGTTCAAATCCGTGTAATCAACATACTCCCTCGGATCCGTTCCATTCAAAAACTCCTCAACGTTTATATATCCGTCCTCATCGGCATCCATGGTTGCATCCGATGCATCTTCGGGATTCATGCCATAATTCTGCTCCCACGCATCCGGTAAACCATCGGCATCCGCATCCGCATAGGGTTCCCCTTTGTAATCCGGATACCCACCCACCTGCCCAGGGTGCGTGATGATGCCAAGTGAGATTTCATGCACCATCTTCTCAATCATTGCTTCGTTGAAATTGGGATTTTCAAGGGATTTGGCGACATCAGGCCCGGCCTTGGCGGTGGTCTTGCCGGATCGCACCGTTTGAATCACCCGCATATCAACGGCATCACGCCGGGGCAACTTCGCGCCCGAGTTTTCCAATACAGAAGCAAACGCTTTTTCCGCCGGTTCCAGAGGGATTCGGGCATAAGGCGTTGGTTCCATGGATCGAATGGAAGGCAATACCTCCTCCACCGGAGCCACCGACTCCGGCTGCACGCCACCCTTCCAGTTGTCTTTGGAAACCTCGGGGTAACCCTCCACCACATTCCCATCAACGTATGCTTTACCAAAATGATCCACCACCGTCTTGCTGCGTTCGGACTCAGGCTTGAGCATACGGTAGGCAATGGGTTGTCCCTTTGGAGTCACCGGACCGGGTTTCATGTAATTGTTGATGATGTTGAAGAAGCTCCGGTGATCTCCTCCGTCCACCGTGCGATGACGCCAGTTGAACATCACGTTGTTGGCAAATGTAAAATCACCATACATTCCCACACTGGGATTGCGCCCGGTGTTGCAGGCCCAGAGGTTGTGATGAAAGGTGCTGTTCAATCCGCCAATCGTGCTCCCGAAGGCGTGGTGAAATATGTTCAAAGCTTCGCTGAATATGGAGTTTTGAATGGTGATATTCACCGTTGGAAGTTTCAAATCATTGGTTTGGGGATCATTGTCATGATCATACATGTGTCGGTACATGGACATGTTTTCATCCAGGCCCCAGGAAGCGGATACGTGATCGATCATGATGTTGCCGACCGGATTCCCCCCAAAAGAATCATTCCGATCCCCCACCCAGGTCTCGCCTCGCCGGAAGCGCATGTGACGCACGATCACATCGTGCGTTTCCAATTCCACCGTATCACCCGCAATACAAATTCCATCACCCGGTGCGGTGGCGCCTGAGATAGTGATGTAAGGAGCGCGTATCCGCAGCACCTCCTTCAGACGAATGATGCCCGAAACGTTGAACAACACGATCCGTGGCCCACCCGCTTCGCAAGCTTCACGAAAACTTCCGGGACCGCCATCCTCCAGAGTGGTCACCACATAAACCTTTCCTCCGCGTCCACCAAAAGAATACATCCCCCCACCCCATGCGCCCGGAAAAGCGGGAATGGAAGCCTGAGGCAGGTGTTCGGGTTTCTCGGCCTGGGGTAGATAAGGTTTCCCACGCTTCGCCCAATCCCGAATCGTTGGCATGGCTTTTGCGAATGCCTCATCGGAATGCCTGTCTTCCAGTTCAAATTTTGCCTGGGACTTGGCGAAATCGGCTTTGCTGACACGCGGATATTGAGCCTGTAGCGAGCTTCCCAAAGTCAATCCCACCAGCAGAAATGACATACACACCGCTGCTTTGCTGCGCACTGGTCCAAAATTAGTTTCATTTTTGATCATCATTTAACTATCGAGTAAATTAATACTTCTCCAGATTGCCATAAGGTTCTCGGGCAAGAAAGTTCATGGCGCAACCTGATCCAGTCCACAGATCAGCAAGTCGATTCGGGCCAGGTCCATCACTTGTTTTTCTTGGATGTCAACCAACGATAAACCAGAACCGAATGAATCATCAAGATCACTCCGGCCAGCATTTTTTCAAGACTCCAGGTGGTCCCACCTGTGGACATTCCGAGGATCACCAAAGCCCCGATGCTCGGAAATATCCACACCAAGGCCATGGTTCTGAAGAAAGCCGAATTTTGTTGTTTCCAAATCATGATGCCGTCAGGAAATACGTCTGCACTGTTTTTGAACTTGCGGGACCGATGGGGGCAAGCAAAATCCGGTTGTGAATTTTGTGCGCATCCTAGTGGACGGTTATAGCGTATTGCATGCCTGCCACAAAGCATTACCGAAAGCCAAGCCCCACTCTGCAAAAGCAAGGGACTGGTTGATTCGGCAGGTCACCCTGTATCAAGACGCCATCCATGTGCCGATAACGATCGTGTTTGACGGCATGGGCTCCAAAGCTTCCAAGGAAAACCAGGAAGTGCATCCGCACGTTGAAGTCATCTTCAGCAAAAGCAACCAAACCGCCGATGACATCATCGAACGAGTCACCCACAAGTTATTGGAATACGGTCCCGTGCTGGTCGTGACCAATGATTACGCCGAACAAAACACCATCTTTTCCATGGGCGGTTCGGTTTCCTCCTGTGAACAATTCATGCAAGACATGCAGCACACCCAAACCCAATTCCAAAACGACATCAAACCATTCAATCGCAAATCACGCCGTTAACCACCAAGGTATTTCGTGCCTACCTGAAAACAGCCCCGGGTAGAGCATGCCGTCCCGGGCGCGTTCCTTGTGGTGGGCAATCTGTATTTGACTTCCGCTTCTGGAAGTCCTCGGTTTTCAATAACCCACCCCATTCGGATCATGACAAAGGGGTTTTACCGTTCCATTGCGTCAGGGCTTCCTTCGGGTGGCAATAGTGAGCACGAAGGCTCATAGGCACGAAGTTGAGTCAACAAAAGGCGTGGCTGTTTTATGCAAATCTGAAGTTCAACTTGCGATTTGCATAAATATCATTCAAACTGATCTTGTGATTACGCGCACGATCAAACGTGAGTTACTGGCTTGTTCGAAGGAATATCCAGCCGTAACCATTCTAGGTCCAAGGCAGTCCGGCAAGACGACCTTGGCCAGAATGACCTATCCAAAACACGAATATCTATCCCTTGAAGCTCCGGATATTCGCCAACAGGCGCAACAGGATCCGCGTGGTTTGCTCGGAATGTTAACCAAAGGCGCCATTCTTGATGAAATACAGCAGGCGCCAAAACTTCTCAGCTATCTGCAGGGAATGATTGATGAGGACCGAAGGCCGGGAAGGTTTATTCTGACCGGTTCGCACCAGCCCATGGTACATGAAGCCATTTCGCAATCTCTATCAGGCCGTACGGCTGTATTGGAATTGATGCCCTTTTCCATCCAGGAAGCCAGTAAATACCAAAAACACCCGGTGTCTCCTTTTGAATGGATACTTCATGGATTCTATCCCGGTTTACATGAAAATGATCTCCAGCCTGACCGTTTTTTCAGGTCATACACAGCCACCTATATCGAGCGGGATATACGCTCCATGATTCAAATCAAGGATCTCTCAGCGTTTGAAACGTTTTTACGATTGGTTGCCGGTAGAATAGGACAATTGATCAACTACGCATCCCTGAGCAATGACGTAGGGGTTTCCAGCGCAACCATCAAGCATTGGGTTTCCCTGTTGAAGGCATCATATGTTCTGTTCGAATTACCTCCATGGTTTGCCAACATTCGAAAACGTTTGGTGCGATCTTCCAAACTCTATTTCTGTGATGTCGGACTGGCTTCCTGGTTGTTAGGATTGGAAAACCCTCGTCAAATTGAGAGAGATCCACTGCGAGGGGCACTTTACGAAAACCTTATGATCATGGAAGTTGTCAAAGCTTTCCTGAATCAAGGAAAGGAACCTCGATTGTATTTTTTCAGGGACAGCAATGGCAATGAAGTTGATTTGTTAAGAACGACGGCTGGTCGACATTTTACCGCTATTGAAATTAAATCGGCTTCCACATTCCAGCCAGCATTCCTGAAAGGTATGGATGTTTTCAGAAAAAGCATCGGACCGGATGCGACGGTGGAACCATTCGTTTGGTACAATGGGGACAAGAAATCCAAGTTCCAAGGCACCACCATTTGCAATCCATTGCTACATGGTTTATCTGGAATTTAAAGGAATTTGCCTAACACCATTTCTTTGTATTTCAATCATTCCCTGATTGTCGGGTTGAATCGAATGTTCGCTAGTCTGACCGCGTGGCCATCGGATGTGAATTTTCAGGGTTTTGTCTTCGGCAGGATCAAATGGGATTTGAACGACATCGCCAGATTGGGATGCGAATCCGGATTTGGATGGGATTTCGTAGGTTCGGGTCTCACCGGATGTGAACTGTATTTTCAATCGGCTCCCTATCGCTCTCGTGTTTCCCGGGCGTCCAAGAAGTCGTAGTGCCATTTGATTTTCACGCCTCACACTATAGAACACTTTGGGGGATCCATGATGCACTCCAAATATCAGGCCTGGATCTGAATCAACGCCTAAACGAATCGACACCAAGGAACGCATTTCATCGAAGACTTTTAAGCCGGTTTGTTTGGGGGAGATCATGACGAAGTCGCCTTGTCCGTTTCCTTCCAGCAACAGCGCCATGCCTGCGGTGGATGGTCCCAGCTCCGGGGATCGGGTGTAGTCATTTTGGGCGAGGAGGATATCAGCTTTTCCATCACCATTGAAGTCACGAATCAAGGCACCATAGGAAGGGGCCAGTTGAGCTTCGACTGGTAGAGGCTTGAATTGAAACCGACCCTTGCCATCGTTCCACAACACTCCGGTCGCGGAAGTGGAGCTTTGAAAGGTCGTGGTATCCTGCAATTTGATGGCACTTATAAGTTGATCAAGTTGTATATCCGCAAAGGAAGCATAAGTGGGGTATAACTCGTTGAGTTCAGGTATCCCGGCAAAGAGCGCGTTGCGGGTTCGGAGTGGGTAAGTCGCGTCGCCGGCTGTGTAGTATTCGACGATGGCCCTTCGGTTGGTTTCTTTCAAGGTCCCCACCACAATGCCTTGAGGTTCCATATGATTTCCAATGACCGGTTCGTTTCGCCCGATGTTGGTCACCAGATAATCCATGTCTCCGTCATTGTCCAGATCTCCGGCGGATATGCCGTTCCACCTGCCGGTGAGTGATCCCAATCCGGCTTCTGATGTCGTCTCGACCAAGGTGCCCTGCTGGTTGATCCAAAGCCGAATCGTGCTCCAATCGACAGCGACCAACAGATCCAGCCAGCCATCAGCATTGACATCCGACCAAATGGCTGCCGACACCATCCCTATCTTGCCCTGCTCCTCCGCAGCCCATCCGGTCACCTTGCTAAAATTACCACCATCGTTTCTGAAAACCCCACTCAAAGGAGACGAACCAAATGCCCCCGGAATGGATCGATTGCCGAGGAACAAATCCAAATCTCCGTCCTGATCAAAATCGGCAACAGCGATCGTCCCGCCAACGTTCCACTCGCCATTGCCCAAAAAATCATCTTTGGTTTGGAAAACGCCTTTGCCATCGTTCAAGTAAAGCCTGTTGAGAGAAACATTGGCTCTGCCGGTCGGAGCCGGGTTTTGTGCCACGACCAACAAATCCTCGTCCCCGTCCGAATCCACATCGAAAAACAAGGCATCCCGGTCGGCGTATGCCAGGCCCTGAGGAACATCGGGGATCTTTTGCTCAGTAAAGTTTCCTGCTGATGTTTGAATCATGAGATGTCCCGGCGCTACCATGGTTCCTCCGATGAAAAAATCATCCAGGCCATCCTGATTGACATCACCTACCGCCAGAGGTGGGCCCAGATTACCCGATCTGGCCGGGAGCAATGGTTCAATGGAAAACTCATCATGCGAGATCCGCCGATGCAATAATGACTGCTGCAACTCATGGTTTCCAAAAAGTGGAGATGCGTGTTTGGCTGGATCGCTTATGGTTGATGCAACAGGTGTTGCTTCGGCATTTTCCTCAATGCTTAGCATGGAGTTCAAAACAGGTGCGGGTATTTGTTGAACACGTCCACTCGGCCATTCAATGCGCAAGACATCATCCGAAGAACGATTCGTCACCGCAAAATGTGCCACCGGTTCATCAGCGGACATAAACCCGCTGTTACTGCCGATGACTCTGGTTTGTGTTTGATCTCTTGAAATGATCTGCACCTTGGCACCCAACCCATATCGGTTGCTTTCCTTGCCGCGCAACTGAACCAACAGTCGTTTTCCGTCAACGGTATCGTTTCGGAAAAGGCTGACTGGAGCGTCCAAGTGCGTGATCAACAGATCCAAATCACCATCACGATCCAGGTCTGCCACCGAGGATCCAAAACTTGCCTGCACACTATCAATCCCCCAGTTCGCGCCGACCTCATCAAATTGCAATGGCCCACGATTCCGAAACATCAAATCGCGTTCCCGGTGAACCGGGTAATCCCACCATCGGTCGTTTCCAACCCGACGCATGGTCTGTGACATGTCGCCGTGTAAAAAATCCCGCGCCATGCCATTGGCAATAAACAAATCCAAACGACCGTCGTGATCAAAATCCGCAAACTTGGGAGACCAGGTCCAGTCAGTCTGACTGACTCCTGCCAGGGATGCCGCCTCGAAAACACGATCCACACCACTGCCAAGGTAAAGTGTGTTTCGACGCACCTGCTTGGGTACCGTCGCCAGATAAAACCATCTCTCCCTGTTAAGATCGTCGTCAATCAGATTCCGTCTCGCATGCGAGGAACCAGCCATATCCGTCGCCAACAGGTCCATGTAACCATCATTATTGATATCCCCAACGGCTGTCCCCATGGAGGACCAGGGCATGTAAGGCAATGATTCAATGGCAAGGTTCTTGAACGTGCCGTCCCCTTGGTTGGCATACAGTTTGTCAGCCCCCTTGTAGTCATTACTGACATAGATATCCGGTTTGCCGTCATCATTGAAATCCCACCAGAGTGCCGCCAATCCGATGTCATATCCCTGAATCCCGGCACTTGATGACACATCACGAAATTGGTTTCCCTGTTCATTGTGGTATAAATGATCCGCCTGTCCGGTAATCAACAGTTCGATCCGTCCGCGCCCCTTGTTGATCATGCCAAACAATTCACGGTAAGTGGGAGCGATCACATACCCGTTCT
>Ga0255764_10000726_pt1 | contig 29153 bp, 18 predicted proteins | sample 071ome_30_FD_179964 | JGI IMG/M metagenome (GOLD analysis project Ga0255764, IMG submission 179964) | Coastal salt marsh microbial communities from the Groves Creek Marsh, Skidaway Island, Georgia - 071406AT metaG (version 2) | ecosystem: Environmental > Aquatic > Marine > Intertidal zone >... | reverse complement strand
GTCCGCGACGCTCGCGCGAGGCGTCGTCGTGTCTTCCGTTCGGTTATAAAATCCGAGGGTAATCCGCCGGCGGCGCGCTTCGCGCGAGTCCGCGCGCGGCGACGCTTTTATCATAGACGCTCGACGCGTAATACATAGATCTTTTTTAGCATCATCTCTCACACTCACCCACGCATGCGCGCGCCCGCCCCCGCGCGCGACACGAACGCCGAACGAACGGACGGTTGGGACTTCACCGTTGAACACACCCGTAATTTTACATCAACCAAACCGCACCCCAGCGGGAATTCAAAATCACGACGTTAATACGCCATAGTTCCGTATACAAACGGACGGGAAGCGCATCAAGAGGCCGCGGGTTCGAACCCCGTATTGGACAACGTCGTCGTCCAATTAGCTCAGTTGGAAGAGCGTTTGACTTCTAAACCACTTACTTTTTACTATCGATAGTACTTAAGTACCGGTGCTTAAGTATGAGTCAAATGTCCGATTTGTACTACCGTAGTATTACAAGTAGGATAGTACACACTAGTACCTAGTACTAACTACTCCCCAGTAGTACTACAGTAGTACACACGCGTACGTATTGTACGATGCGGGAAGCTGTTTTGGAACACCGGGGTCCCGCGCGTCAACACGAAAGATCGTTCTCGAACGTTCGCGTCGCGCGCGACACATCGCGCCGACGAACGCGAGGAAACGTACGTCCCGAGGGCGAGAGCGCGGGCGAGAGACGCGACGAGACGTGTCGAATCGTCGAACGCGGACGATCGGATCGGATCGGACGTTCGGGTCGGATAGAATCGGATCGGACGTTCGATCTTCAGTGCGCGCGTTTGGGTGTTGAAGGAGAACCAGACGTCTACAGGAACGGAAGGAACGACCGAGCGCGATGACGAAGACGGACGAGCGGGCATCGAGCGCGTCGTCGACGTCGGGACGCGAGCGGGGGTGGATCGGGCTCGCGGTGGGCGCTCGCGCGGAGGAGGAGGAACAGGAGGCGCTCGTCGGGGCGAGACCGCGGACGCGGACGCGGACGCGCGCCAACGTCGCGGCGACGCTCGTCGTCGGGGCGTGCGCGGCGTTGGCGACGGTGGGCGCGAGAGTGGCGATCGGGGTTGAGAAAGGGTCCGTTCGCGGCGGAGGAGGGGGTCTGTCGTCGTCCGTCGCCTCGCTCGGGGGGGGTAGACGCGGCGGCGGCGCGGCGAGGGGCGCGGCGAGGGGAGGTTCTTCTTCTTCTTCTTCTTCTTCTTCTCGATCGGCGCGTTTCGACGAGGATGACGAAGATTACGAAAAACCCGGAAAAGTGACTGTGGAAAAGGCGGCGGCGGCGCTCGGGCAACGCCGGTGGACGAGAGCGGAGCAGGACGAGGATGACGCGAACAACGCCCTCAATCACGGCTTCGTGTCGATGGATCAGCTTCGTAGTTTTGAACAGAGTCCGTGGAAGTGGGAGTCGCTCATATCGTGCGAAGGAACGGAGATGCACGAGTGGGACACGGAGATTGATCTCGAACAGGGTCGCAGGGATATCATTCGAAATTCCAGTTTCTCGCCGGCGTTTTGGCGCTTGCCGCGAAGCCGCCACTTTCAGATTTACGACACTCAAAACATTCGGAGCGCGTATTGCAAAGCGGGAATGCTTCAACTCAACATTGCTACGGTTATGGATAGCGCAGAATCGTGTGAGTTTGCGCGAGCGCACTACGACATGGGTCACAGAGATTTTCCTCGCTTGGCGCAACAACATCTCGGGCAGGGGAGGTTTGCCTGCACGCCGTTGCCGATTTCTCGATTCAGCGTCCAGCTTCACAGCGCGTGCGGTTCTAGAGCGACGGTTGAAATCGCGAGAATGGAAAACTTGTGGTTCGCCAACGACTTTGCGCAGAGAAACGATGGGCTGAGCTTCGATTACCAATTTTACGTAGACCCCGAAGATTTCACGCCAAACATTTTCAAAGCGAGAGTGTTCGATCCGGAACTCGCGGAGAAGTATCAAGACAAGATGCGCGTTCAGTGTTACCCAGACGGGAACTCACCTCGAGTCGACAATTGCGATGATAGAGCCATGTCGGTTCCGCGACGCGTCGTTAAGAGTCGCGTGTTCGGAGGACGCGCGAACGCGGTGACGTTGTTCAACTACCACGCGTCGTACTATCTCAGAAAGTACGTGCCGCTCGCGACCAAGTTGGATGAATGGTCGCTGCGCCGCGACAAAAGTTTAGGACGCAAAAAGAACAACGGCATGTTGCACCCCCAATACGGTTGCTTGTGTCCGTCAGACGAAGAGGTGATGACGCAAATGATGCACATTCCTCAGTGGAGGATAATGTTCGCGACGGTGTCTGAGAATGAAGACATTCCGGCGAATCACACGTACCCGACGTGCGGTTGGGTGACTCTGAGCGAGGGTGATAAGCTCGTTGATTAGCATTCTGTGGGAACCCACCCATCTTTGTTCGACTTGTAAAAACGATCGATATAATTAAATAGACACTTTCTTTCTTTCTTTCTATTACATGCGTTCCATAGACGTCGTCAACCCGTGTTTTGCATACCGGCGGCGATGCCCTTCATGGTGATTTTCAAGACGTCGTTGACGGCGCCCTTGTAGTTGGTATCTTGGAAAGGGTATCCCTCGAGTAGAGTGATTTTCAATTTGGCCATGTCTGGCATCTCTGCTTCCGTCGCGTTTTCAATCGCGCGCGCTTCGGCGAGGTATCTAACTTGACAGATGTTCAAAGGGGTGATGAAGAGGGAACGCTTGAGCAACTTGTACGCCAGCTTTTCGTGCATAGCCATGGCGGCTTCAGCGCTCGCCTCAATCTTTTCTGGTTTAGTGAGCAGACCAGCGTGCTCGGACACGGCCAAGATGCAGTTGATGCTGTTTTGGAGATCGTTGCGGAGGCTGGCGCCGAATTCATGGAGCGTCTCATCGACGAGCGCGCGCTCGTAATACTGAACCACGAGCGGATCAGCCTTGGCCAAAACCATTTCAACGAGATCGATGGTCACCTCGAAGAATGGCCACGACTTGTACATCTCGCGGAGCGTGTCGAGCTCACCGTCGTCGATGAGTTTCTGGAACGAAGCGGAGATGCCCAACCAGACGGGAAGGTGGAATCGAGACTGAGTCCATGCGAAGATCCATGGAATTGCGCGGAGCGCAGTCACGCCGGCGTTTGGTTTTCTCTTCGCCGGACGAGATCCAATATTCAAGGAACCAAGTTCTGCGCCAGGAGTCGCTTGTCCAAAGTAACCGACGAATTCAGGCGTTTGGAAAACTGTCTTTCTGTATTGAGCGCAGGAGTATTCACTCATCTTGTCCATGATTTCGCGCCACTCTTGACGCGGATGCGACGGCGGATTGAGGGTGTGCTCGAGCACAGATGCCGTGTACAAATCGAGCGTGTGGAAACAGTTTTCCTTCTCACCGAAATCCGTCTCGATCACTTCTCCCTGCACGGTGACGCGGATGCTTCCGTTCACCGTGCCCGGAGGTTGCGACAGCATGGCAATGTGCGCCGGACCACCTCCTCGGCCAACCGTACCACCTCTACCGTGGAAGAGGGTCAGGGCGACATCGAATTCCTTGCCGGCTTGCACAACCTTCTCTTGACCATCGTACAGGGCCCAGGCTGCAGCCATTCGACCTGCATCCTTGCCACTGTCAGAGTAACCAATCATAACTTCTTGGAAACCGCTGATATGGTCGTGATACCACGGAACGGAGAAGAGTTGTCGTAAGACGCGAGGAGCGTCGTTCAAGTCGTCGAGTCGCTCAAAGAGAGGCGCGACTCGAAGCAGATCCTCCTTGCGGCATCCACACTCGCGTTGGAGCAAGACTACACCGAGGACATCGCTAGCGCACGTCGCCATGGAGATGACGTACGTGCCTAGCGAGCCCGGGCACGTCTGCTGCAAATGCGCAATCATCTTGCACGTGTCGAGAACTTCTTGAACTTCAGCCGAGCATTCCAGTCCGTGAGGCAAAAGAGGTCTTTTGCTGTTGAGTTCGCTCGTCAACCATTCGATCTTCTTCTCTTCGCTCCACTCAAGGTAGGAGCCCAATCCAATAAATCGCGTCACGGCGTCGATCGCTTCGGCGTGGCGATCGGATTCTTGTCGAATATCAAGCTTCACCAAGCCGAGGCCAAAGCATTGCACTTGGCGAATGACGTCAAGGAGATACGCGTTGGCAATCTGTCCATCACCAACTTCAATGAGGGACTCGTAGCACGCGACGAGTGGCTCGAAGAGTTCCTCCTTGTGACGAATGATGGAGTCGTCGTGCATGTCAATGGTGACGTCGGGATCGGCGATGGCACGTTGCAGCGCCTCGCGAGTGTTGTAGAGCTTGTCGCGGAGCTCGGCAAGGATCACGCGATACGGCTCATGAGACGGAATAGCCTTCCAGAAGTCGTCGTAGTTCCGCTTCTTGCGCTCTTCGAATACTTTTTGCTTGTCAGACTCGGAGTTTTCGAGAATGTTTGAGGCGAGCTCCTTGACGACGACGTTGCAGCGCCACATCGACAGTTCAAAAATCAGACGCTGGATGGCGTGGAAGAGCAAGTTGACGCCTTGCACGCGCGCCAAAAGGACGACGTCTCGCGTGCACGTAGACGTAACGTATGGGTTACCGTCCCGGTCACCACCCATCCAGGAACCAAAGGTGACGAGAGACCTGTCGAGTGGCAGACGAGGACAACCGTTGGCCAAGAGAGACGTATCCACGCGACGCATAAAAGTGGGAATACCATCCCAAATGGTCTGTTGGAAGTACGTCAAACCTTGACGCATTTCATCCTGCGGCGTGGGTGGCGTTCTGCGAATCTCGTCCGTTCGCCACGCGGCAGCCACACTCGAACGAATTTCGTCCAAAACTTCGGCGCGTTCGTAGTGCGAAAGGCGGAACCGTTGCAGTTGCAAGAGTTTTTCACGAATCTTGCCAAAAGACTTCAACATGGAGCGTCTCAGCGCCTGCGTCGGGTGAGCCGTGAGCACTAAGTCAACGTGCTGGTTGGCCAACGCCGCGTAGATTTCATCCGTGCTCTTACCCGCTCGAATGAGACCCTTGATGGCCCCGTTGGTCGTCTTCGCCGGACCTCTGGGAATATCGTCGAGCCTCTTGTGTCTCTCCTCCATCGCGTTTGCCACCTGCTCAGAAATGTTGTGCAAGTTCAACAGGTTCGAGTACGCCGAAGCAAACTGTAACGACTCGTCGACAGCCATGCCATCCAACATTGATTTCATCGCTTCAAAATCCTTTGAATCCTTGGACGCGCCAAACTTTTCGCTCGCCTCGTACACCCTCATCAACTTGTTCAAAAACTCCTCACCGACGGTTTCGCGAACCACGGCGAAGAAAATCGTCCGAAGCAACTCATCGCACTCTTCGATGACATCGAACGCGTTAAACTCCTTCGATTCACCTCGACCGCTCAGGTACGAAGAAGCGCGCGCCAACTCGTCCAATTTCGCACCCTCCTCAGACTGAAAAAGCGATCCCGTCCGCCGGTGCGACCCTTGCCCGGACGCCTTACCCTGCGACATCGAGAGCACTTTTTTAAACATGATCGACCCGTCTCTGTCCTCGGTTCGATTCAACCGTCGTCGGGCGACGACAACGAGCGCGTCGTTCGGGGATTTCTTCGCCGTACAGCGTCAGACTCGACAACAACCCTCGACGCGCGCGGCGTCCGTCGTTCTCTCCCTCCGCTCTTCCCTCGCGTTTCGGCGCGGCGCCGCGACTCAAACGGAGACGCGCTCGAAACGGAACGATCCGAAGCGCACCGGACGCGGTTCGACGTCGACGGTGTGACGACGCCACCGGCGAGGTCGATCCAACCCGCTGCGTCCACACGCGGGTTTTTATCGCGCGCCCACCCTACATCTGGTGGCGTTACCCTTCATTTTGTACAGGTATTTCAAGGGTCATGAACCGTCATATATCCCGTCGGGTTGAATTAATTTTACAGTGTAGTGCGTCGCGTCCCTCGAAAAAGGGAACCCCCGCCGCGGTCGTCCGTCTCGGCGACACTCTCGGCGACGCGCGCGCGTCTGGGCGGAGGGTTCGTTGCGGAGGCGGATCGAGAGGCGGATCGTACTGCTCTCGCGGAAATCTGAGCGCGCGGCGTCCGACGAGTCGACGGCGTCGTTCTGATGATGATTAGCGAAGCGATGATGACGCCGATGATGATGAAGGCGCCGACGACCGCGCGCGCGACGCCGACGACGCGTCCGTCGCGGGTGAAGTCGAAGAACGCCGGGCGAGGATGGCGAACGCGTCGTCGCGCGGCGGACGGTGAACCGAAAAAGTTGTGGGGCGGACGGTTTTCCGAGGCGCAGGATCCGCTGATGGAAAAGTTTAACGAGTCGCTGAGTTTTGACAAGAGGATGTGGCGGGAGGACGTGGACGGAAGCGTCGGGTACTCGAGCGCGTTGGCCCGGGCCGGGGTGATCACCGAGGCGGAGCGAGACGAGATTCACCGAGGGTTGAAACTCGTCGCGGGGGAATGGGCGGACGGGAGCTTTGAGGCCAAGGCTGGGGATGAGGATATTCACACGGCGAATGAGCGGCGGCTGACGGAGCTCATCGGAGACGTCGCGGGTAAGCTGCACACTGGACGATCGAGAAACGATCAGGTGGCGACGGACACGAGAATGTGGTTGAGAGCGCAACTCATGACTCTCCGTGGTCACTTGCGCACGTTGATTGAGATTGCGGTCGATCGGGCGGAGCGTGAGGTTGACGTCGTCATGCCGGGTTTCACGCACTTGCAGAGCGCGCAGACGGTGCGTTGGTCGCACTGGTTGCTCTCTCACGCGGCGGCGTGGCAACGCGATGATCAGCGACTCAACGACTTGATCAAGCGTGTGAACGTCATGCCCCTCGGGTCCGGCGCGCTCGCCGGTAACCCCTTTGGCATTGACCGCCAGCTTTTGGCCAAGGATTTGGGTTTCGACTCGGTGTGTCCAAACTCGATGGACGCCGTGAGCGACAGAGATTACATTGCCGAGACGAGCTTCTGGGCATCCATGACGGGTACCCATCTCTCGAGATGGAGCGAGGACTTGATTGTGTACTGCTCTCAGCAGTTTGGCATGGTCAAGTGTTCCGATGCCTACTCCACCGGTTCGTCTCTCATGCCGCAAAAGAAGAACCCAGACGCGCTCGAATTGCTTCGCGGCAAGAGCGGAACGCAAATCGGTTCCCTCATGGCGGTGCTCGCCACCATCAAGGGCACGCCGACGACGTACAACAAGGATCTTCAAGAGGTTTGGCACTCCATGTACTACACCGTGGACAACATGAGCGACTCGCTTCAAATCGCCGCGGGATGTTTGGCAACTTTGAAAATTTACCCCGAGGCGATGGAATCGGGTCTCTGCGCCGAAATGCTCGCCACGGATCTCGCCGAATACCTCGTTCGAAAAGGTGTTCCATTCCGCGAGACGCACCACATCTCCGGCGCCGCCGTCAAGCTTAGCGAAGACCGAAACGTCCCACTCTCTTCTTTGACTGTCGACGATCTCAAGCCTCTCTGCGCGAGTTTCGAGGCGGACGTCGCCGAAGTTTGGTCGTATGAAAAATCCGCCGAGTCGCGCGACACCGAGGGCGGTACCTCCAGACGCTCCGTCCTCGAGCAGTGCGCCAAGCTTCGCAAGTACCTCGCCGATAATTAAATTAATCAGAAACAAAGCGTTTTATTCATTCGTTCACCTTGGTAATCGCACCGCGAGAAACCGCGCTGGCCATTCGTAGCTTTGGTTTGGTTTGGTTGAGCTCAACCACCACGACGACATCACCGCACACACCGACGACGACGACGACGACGACGCGCGCGCGATAATCATCATGCGACTCGCGGTCGCCGTGATCGCGTGCACTCTCGCCCTCGCCGCGTCGTCCGTCGTTCGAACGACGCACGCGAAACCGTTGAGCGACGACGCATTCGTCGGTGACGATGCGCCTCGGTACGTGATTCGATTACCGAAAGAACGCCCCGACGTATCGCCCGTGACGCCGCACAGACGCGTTCGAATGACGGCGGCGGACGGGAAGAGATACGTGTGCGTCGTCCCGATGTCGACGAGGGAGGTGGAGGGCGACGAGGACGGGGATGGCGAACAAGGTGGTCTCGTCGGCGAACGCGCGGATGCCTCGTTGGCGGAAATGATAGAAGAAGACGCGAGTCCTGGGACGGCGACGGATGTCAACGAACACCTCAAACCGTTGTCGAATAGGTGTTTTTATTACTCGAACGGCGATTGGTGGACGTACGAGGTGTGTCACGAGAAAAAAGTGGAACAGTTTCATCGAGAGGGAACGACGCGCGTCAACTCGCACTCGCTCGGAACGTTTGACGCCGAAGCCACGGCGGCTTTGGCGGAAACCAACCGAGCCAAGGATAGCGAATTTTCGAGTGGGAGTGGGATTGGATTCGCCGGGATCGGGGACGACGGGGAACAGCGGTATCACGCGCACTCGTTTACGAATGGAACCGAGTGCGCCGGCCCAGATGTCGGTTCGGCGTTTGAAGACGCGAGACGTTCGAGCGAAGTTAGGTTTGTCTGCTCCGAAGATGGATCCGAGGGCATCAGTGGAGTCGATGAACCCGCAACGTGCACGTACGTGTTGACTTTCCGCACGCCGTACGCGTGTAAAGCCAAGGATTTACGTCCTAAGCATCCAAACGTCGAGAACATAGTGTGCACGCTCGCCGACGACGAAGACGGCGATCGAGTCACTACCGCCGGTATCCATCACGGGGCATCCGCCGTCGACGCACACGATGAACTTTAGCGACGGATGCGTTTCGCATTCATTAAACAGAACAAATCATCGTCATCGTCATCGTCATCATCATTGTCAATAGCCACGTAAACAAAAAGTTTCAAAAACAGACCCTCCTCGACGTCAATCGTCAGTCGACGACGACCGACGCGGCACCGACGCGGTGCTCGCGACGACGAAGAGGAAGAAGAGGACGAATAAGGTTGGTGGTTTCGGGCGTTCTTCTTCGCCGGCGTCGCGATGAACGACGCACAGAAAAAGACGACGACGACGACGACGACGACGCAAACAGATCGAAAAACTGTTCAAAGAGGCGGCGCCGACGCGACGACATCCACGACGAAACGCGCCCTTTCTCGCGCGACGTCGACGTCCTCGTGCGAGAGCTTCGATGGATACGTCACGCTCGGTGACGCCGCGGCGCGCGCACCGGTCGGGCGGTCTCGCGGGTGGGTTCGGGAGACGAGGGAAGACGTCGCTGGGCAAAGCGGGAGTCATCTTGTTCGAAACGCGCGCGGTCCGACGTCGGTCGATGGACGTCTCGATCGATCGACGCCGGCTTTCGAGGTGGTGAAAGCTCTACTCAAGGCGAAGAGATACGACGATGCGCTCAAGGCGGTAGATTCCGTCGGCGTAGACGCGTTGGGAGGGGCGTCTCGGGCGTCGGCTTTGAGAGGCGAGTGTTACGAAGGCTTGGGGCGCGTGAGAGAAGCGGGCGAGGCGTACGTCAGAGCTCGGGATTTAGATGGTAACCCCGATGGTTGGTTTGGCATCGGACGCCTGTTGCACGCGGAACTTCGGTTCGGGGATGCGATTGCGTGTCTCAGAGCGGCGAGGGACGGGTACGCAGCGGCGGGCATGAAGGAGGAGGTCGAAGAGACTTCGCGGCGGCTGGCGGCGGCGTGGACGGATTTAGGCACGGCGTACAAGGCGCAGGGACAGGTGGAATCGGCGATTGAGACGTATAAAGAGGTGATTGCGTCCTTACCGGAACAAGCCGCCGTTGCATATTACAATTTAGGCGTCGCTTTGGTTGAATGCGGAATGCTAACCGAGGCGGAGGAGGCGTACAAGGCGTCTATCGCGCTCGAACCGACGAGAGCGGAAAGCTATTGCAACATTGGCGTCGTGTTCAAGATGACGAATCGCATGGAGGAGGCTATGGAAGCGTACGAGCACTGTTTGAGGCTATCACCTGATTTTGAACTCGGGAAGAAGAATCTCGCCCTCGTGCTCACGGATCAAGGGACGGCGCTGAAGCATAAAAAATTGCTCAGCGCCGCCGTGGCGACGTACGAACGCGCGCTATCGTACGACCCCACCAATGTCGAGGCGTACTACAACCTTGGCGTCGCGTGTGCCGAGGCGGAAGAGTACGATAGGGCAATTATAGCGTACGAAAGTGCGGGACGTTTGCGCCCCGAGTGTGCTGAAATTTGGAACAATGCGGGTGTCCTTTACAAGGAGAGAGGCAACGATATTCGCGCGATGGATTATTATCAACGTGCCGTCGCGTGCAATCCCTACTTTGCGCAACCACTCAACAACCTCGGTGTGCTACATACGATGAGTGGTCAGGCGCAAAAAGCTCTCGAGGCGCTTCAACAAGCCGTCGCGGTTGAGCCGACGTACGCCGTCGCGCACAACAACTTGGGAGTGTTACTCCGCGACACGGGAGACATTGATCACGCGTGCGACGCTTACAGAGATTGCGTTAGGCACTCGCCTAACGATAGACACGCTGAACAAAACTACTTGCTGGCGCTGAATTACGTTCGTCAAGGTGAGGATCCAGAAGTTTGCCAAGCGCATGCAGCTTGGGGCACTCGCTTTGTGAAGCTTTCGGGTCCGCCCATGAAGGCTAGGCGCGCCGTGAGGGCTGACAGCGGCGCGGGAACGTCTGGGAGACGAAAGCTCGTCGTCGGTTACGTGTCTCCAGATATGTACACGCACTCTGTCAGCTACTTTGCCGCCGCTCCGCTGAGTTCGCACGACGAGGAGAGCGTCAAGTGCATCGTTTACAATGTTTCAAAGTACCAGGATGCGCAGAGCGAACGCTTACGAAAATCAACTCTCGAATCTGGTGGTGAATGGCGTGAGTGCGCCGCGCTCACCGAAAGGGAGTTGGCTGAGCGCATTAGAAACGATGATGTCGACATCCTCGTCGAACTGACGGGGCACACAGCGAATAACCGTCTGGGCACGCTCGCGCTCGAGCCAGCCCCTGTGCAGATTACCTGGATAGGATACCCGAATAGCACGGGTATGCGATCCATTCGTTACAGGATCACGGACGAAATGTGTGATCCACTGGATACAAAACAGACGTTCACGGAACAATTGATTAGGATTCCTGCACCGTACTCGTTTCTGTGTTACACGCCGAACCCAGAGGCGCCCGAGCACGTGTCTTCGGCACCCTGTCTTGAGAGAGGATTCGTCACGTTTGGATGTTTCAACACGTTAGCCAAGGTCACACCAGCCGTTCGCAGCGCGTGGGCGACCATTCTGCGCGCGACACCAAACAGTCGATTCGTATTCAAATCGAAAGCCTTTGCCTGCGACGTCATTAGACAACGATTCTTGTCGCAAATGGCGGAGCTCGGCGTGGATGCCTGGCGAATCGACTGTCTGCCGCTTGAATCTGCAACCAAGTCGCATTTATTGCTCTACAATGGCATCGACGTCGCGTTGGATACATTCCCTTACGCCGGGACCACGACGACGTGCGAGGCTCTGTACATGGGAGTCCCGGTGGTGACCCTTACCGGTTCGTGTCACGCACACAACGTCGGCAAGTCTTTGCTCACCACTGTTGGTCTTAAAGAGTGCGTGGCTGACACCGTGCAAGATTACGTGCGTATTGCGTCTTCGTTTACGACGGACATAGATCGTTTGGCAACCATTAGAGCGGGATTGCGAAACCGTCTGATGAATTCGCCGCTGTGTGACGCCAGAGGTTTCACCAGCGTTCTCGAGGATATATATCGCGAGCTGTGGCAGCGCTGGTGCGACGACCAGGCTCGCGCGCGCGAAGAGGACGAGAGCGAAGCTGAAGATGAAGAGAAGGATGAAGAGGAGGATGACGACCGATGCTCGGGCGGAGACGAAGGGGCGAAACGCAGTCCTGTGAAGGATGACTCGAACTCCAACCACGACACCGGCGACATCTTTGACGACGGCGCGTCGGGTGAAAGCGCCGAGGGGGAGTTCTCGTCGAAACTCATAGATACATTAGAAATTTGATTTGATTTTTGAAGTTGAAGGAACAGTTGTTTTGAATAAGGAATAATTTGCTTAAAAATTTAAGCCCGCTAGTACGCTCATTGCTTGTGTCTATTGTATTTGTTGTTCAAGAAAGAATTTACCCTCGCTTTAAATGGAGAAGCTACCCGGGGCATCCGGGGCACCACCGGCGGCACCCGCCGGAGCAGCCTTCTTCTTCGGGATTTCAGTGATCACGGCTTGCGTCGTGAGCACCATACCCGCGATGGAGCAAGAGTTCTGGACGCCAGAGCGCGTAACCTTCGCCGGGTCAATGACGCCCGCTTCCAACAAGTTGCCGTATTGGAGGTTCATGGCGTTGAAGCCAAACTCCCAAGGTTCGTGGCTGATGCGTTCGCAGATGACATCACCTTCAACACCCGCATTGTTACCAATGAGACGGCACGGCGCCAAGAGAGCCTTTTGGACGATTTCAGCGCCCAAGCGCTCCTCCGCGTTGGTAAGCGTCGGGATGAACTCGTCAATCATCTTGCTCAAGTGCACCAAAGCCGCACCACCACCCGGCACGATGCCCTCTTCGACCGCCGCAAAGGTGGCGTTCTTGGCATCTTCAATGCGGAGCTTGCGCTCTTCTAATTCAGTCTCAGTCGCGGCGCCAACCTTAATAACCGCAACACCACCCGCGAGCTTGGCGATACGCTCAGAAATCTTTTGCGTATCGTACACAGAGTCAGTCTCAGCGAGCTCTTGCTTGAGCTGAGCGACACGGAAGTCAATGTCTTCCTTAGAAGCGCCATCGGCAATCAAAGTAGTGGTCGTTTGCGCGATGGAAACCTTGCGGGCATAGCCGAGGCAGTCCATGTTGGCGCGAGAGACGCTGAGGCCGAGATCCTTGGCAATGTATTGCGCGCCGGTAACAATGGCGATATCTTGCAACAAAGCCTTACGACGCTCACCAAAGCCCGGAGCCTTGATGGCGACAACCTTGAGGACACCACGCATCTTGTTCACCACCAAGGTGGCGAGGGCTTCGCCGACGATGTCTTCGGCGATGATGAGCAACGGCGGGGAGCCATTTTGGGAAACTTCTTCCAAAACCGGAACGAGGTCCTTGACTTGTTCAATCTTTTCATCGGTGATCAAGATTCGGCAGCCTTCGTATTCAACCATCAAGCGTTCGTTGTCGTTGACGAATTGCGGGGAGATGTAACCGCGGTCAATCTCCATACCTTCTTCAACCTCGACGACGGTGTCGAGACCAGAGCCGTTTTCAATGGAGAGAACGCCATCCGGACCAACCTTTTCAATCGCTTCGGCAATCATTTGGCCAATCTCATCGTTGTTACCGGCAGAAATGGAGGCAACAGCGCGGATGTCTTCCGCACCCTTGACCGGAATGGCGAGTTCGGTAAGCTTGGCCCGGCACCATTCAGACGTCTTGTCAATACCGCGCTTGACAGTCACCGGGTTGGCGCCGGCGGCGACGGATTGCAAGCCATACTTGATCATTTCGCGCGCGAGAACAGACGCGGTGGTGGTACCATCACCGGCAGAGTCGTTGGTACGACCAGCGACTTCCTTGATGAGTTGAGCACCGGCATTTTCAACCGGGTCCGGAAGCTCGATGGCGCGAGCAATCGTCACCCCATCGTTGATGACTTGCGGCATGCCAAACTTTTCCTCGAGCACGACGTTACGACCCCGAGGGCCGAGAGTCACACCAACGGCATCGGCGAGCTTGTCGATACCGGCTTGAATCTTACGGCGGGATTGCATGTCAAAGGTGAGCTTCTTGGCTTCGGCGCGGACGCGCACGAGGGCACGCGTCGCGCGCGGCGCCGTCGGGCGAGCAGCCGTCAGCGCACGTCCAGCCGTCTACGCGAGAACGAAACACGAAACAAAGCGCATCATCGTCAGTCTCTCCATCCATCTCTATTTCCTTTCACGTCACCCGTCGTCGCCGTCGTCGTCGTCGTCGAGCGGCGTCCCGAGACACCCCGCGAAAAAGGAAACCTCGCGTCCGAGAGGGGGGTATACACTTCAACTGTTTACCCATACACCCATCCATCCACCCGCCCGCCCGCCGTCGCGAGACAACCCCGAAAAGGGACGACGCGCTCGCGAACCGGACGCCGACGCCGACGCCGACGCCGACCCGACGCCGACGCCGACGCCGACGATCCGTCCACCACCGCCCGCGTTCGTCCCCGCTCCGCGCGTCCCGTCGTCGCGCGAACGCCTCTCCGCGACGCGTCCCGTCCATCCATCGACGGCGCGCGAAGCGCCGAGAAGGACGCTCGCGGAAGAGGCCGACACCGACGCGCCCCGCTCCGCGCGTCGTCGTCGTCGTCGTCGTCGTCGTGTGAGCGAGAGCGAGAGAAAAAAAATACGCCGAATCCGATCGCGCCGGCCGACCCGTCGCGTCGCGTCGCGCGCGTCGCGAGTCGCGTCGACGTACCGTTCGGGAGCTAATCGCGCTCTGCATCGTGGGTCTCGAAGTGAAGCGCCGACGGCGCGCGCGACGTGCCCTTTTCGCGATGGAGGGGGGGGGTACGTTTGACGGTTCGTGAACCTCCAAATCGGCTCGAATCGATCGAATCGACCCCCCGGACCGGACCGGACCGGCGTTCAGGGTCTTTCGTCTTTGCTTTTATTAGATGTGTACGTGCGTAAAGTACGAGAGGCGTGTATGTATTCGAGAACGTTCGGGCGGGTGTGTGTGCACTTTTTTTGATTTTGTGGGTATGTGTTTGTGTGTATTTGTGTGTTTGATTGTGTTTTTTGGGTTGTTTATATGTGATTGTGACGTCCGCGAACCCGGCGTGGGCGCGTCCGTCATCCATCATCATCCGTCCCGCGCGTCAGTCGACGACGACGACGTCGACGACGACGGGAAGGGTGAGCGCGCGCGCGCGTCGGGAGCGCTCGTGGAAGCATGGCGCGAGGACGAGGCGGACGCGGGGGCGGTAAGGGTGGCCGTGGACGCGGGGGCGGCGGTGGTGGACGCTCGGTGCTCCCGGACTGGGCTCGAGGAGGCGGCGGTTCGTTTTGTTCGTGCACGAGCGACGCGTGCGGGCGAAGACACGCGGGGGAGGAGGACGAGGACGAGGAGGGGGCGAACGGGACGGCGCCGACGCGGTTTCCGGTGCCGCTGGCGATGTGGGACTTGGCGCAGTGCGATCCGAAGAGGTGCAGCGGGAGAAAGCTGGCGCGGCTGGGGTGTCTGCGGGAGCTTCGAGTGCAGCAGCGGTGGGCGGGCGTGGCGCTCACGCCGAACGCGACGGAGACCATCTCGCCCAAGGATTACGATGTGTTGAACGCGAACGGATTAGCCGTCGTGGATTGCTCGTGGAATCGGTTGGATGACGTACCGTTTGGGAAGTTGCACAGCGCCGCGCCGAGGTTGTTGCCGTGGCTCGTGGCGGCTAATCCGGTGAATTACGGCAAGCCGTGCAAGCTGACGTGCGCCGAGGCGCTCGCGGGCGGGTTGTACATTGCCGGGTATCCCGACGCCGCGGAGGCGCTGATGAATAAGTTTAAGTGGGGGCACGGATTCATCTCTTTGAACAGAGAGCTCTTGGAGTCGTACATGAAGTGCACGACGAGCGAAGAGGTGATTGAGACTCAAAACAGGTGGCTCACGCTCGGCGGCCCGGACGCGGGACCGTCGCGAGGGAGGAGAGACATGATGCCACCGAGTGAGAGCGAGAGCGACAGCGAGAGCGACGACGACGAGGATGACGACGACAGCGACGGAGATTTACCGCCGCTGACGCGCAATTTCAACCACACAAAATTTAGCATAGAACGATCGGGAAACAACTTTCGCAAAGAGGACGAGGAGGAAGAGTCGAGTTCTTCAGACGACGAGAAAGACGCTGACGCGCTCGCGGATAGAGTGGCTGAAGAGTTGTGAGACAAATTGTAATTGAACGACGCGCGTATTTAGAGAAAAAAATTACGCTGGAGGTTGGTATCCTTCAACGCTTCTCGTACATCCACGGGATGCGCGTCTTCACGCGCACGTTTCTTTTCGTTAATGTTTCGTTGTTCCAGTCGCGCTTCTTTCCCGGTTGTGTCTTCGGATGATTTTGACGCAAGCGCTCTTGGCTCGCTCGCCGACGATATCGGATGCTCAGCGCGCAGGTGACTGGGAGAGTCTTCGCTCGCCGTGAAAGCTTCGGTGATGGATGCCATGTCATCGTGAATTTGCGCTGGCGTCAACTCTAGGCTAAAGGTTGGTTTTCGTCCTTGGTAGAGCCGATGGACGAGGGTGGAGCGAGAAAAGTATTTCGATGGACCTTCTTGGAGCAAACCATCCTCGCCGAAAATCGCTAGTGGCTTCCGAACGAAACCCGGATATGCGGTCACATCGACGCCCGAAGCTTCGTCGAAGTATGTCCTCGTTCGGCGTCTGTTCACGAATGACATGATTGAGCGACGCGTCGAGGGACACGTTATGCGAGCGAGTGAGTGTGGACATTTTACACGGGAAGGACGCAGTTCTTATTAAATCAAATCAGCAACGTTCATGGGCATCTCGTCAATCTGAGTCGAGTAGTATTGTTCGATGTCGCGCAAAGCGCGAACGTCGTCAGCCTTGACAAAGTTAATGGCCACACCCTTGCGACCGTAGCGACCAGAACGACCTATTCTATGAATGTAGTTTTCACGATTGCCGGGCAAATCGTAGTTAATGACTAGAGAGACTTGTTGGACGTCGATACCGCGAGCCCAAACGTCCGTCGTGATAAGCACCCGAGTAGTTCCACCTCTAAACTCGTTCATGATTTCTTCGCGCTCCTTTTGCGGCATGTCGCCGTGCATGGCGGACACCGTAAAGTTGTTCTGGCGCATCTTTTCTGTCAACCAATCAACCTTCTTCTTCGTGTTGCAGAAGATGACAGCTTGCGTGATGGTCAATGTGTCGTACAAATCACAGAGCGTGTCAAACTTCCACTCTTCTCGCTCCACCGCGACGAAGAACTGCTTGATTCCCTCCAACGTCAATTCGTCGCGCTTGACCAAAATGCGAATCGGATCCGTCATAAACTTGCTCGTCATCTCGAGCACTTCGTTCGGAAGAGTCGCGCTCACCAACACGACTTGCGTCTCCGGCGGAAGATATCTGTACACGTCGTAGATTTGCTCCTTGAAACCCTTGTTCAACATTTCGTCCGCCTCGTCGAGGACTAAAATCTTAATTCCGCGAGTGCGCAAGTTGCGTCTCTTAATCATATCGAAAACGCGACCAGGCGTGCCGCTCACGATGTGACACCCGTAGTCCAACTTACGAATGTCTTCTCCAATAGATCTACCACCGATGCACGCGTGCACTTGCACATTCATAAAGTTTCCGAGCGCCAACGCCGTCTTCTCCGTTTGCACCGCCAACTCTCGCGTCGGCGACAAAACCAACCCTTGAACCTCTCTCGACGTCGTATCCAGCATCTGACACAACGCCAACGAAATCATCGACGTCTTACCCGTACCGCTCTGCGCCTGCGCGATGACATCCCGTCCGGAGATTATCGGAACGATCGCTCTTTGCTGAATAGCGCTCGGTTTCTCGAACCCGTACGAGTACAAGCCTCGCAACAAATCCTCTCGAATCCCCATCGCGTCAAACGTCGAGCACGATTTAACCCCCTTGGACGTTTCAAACGAAATCTTCTCGTCATCGTCGTACGATTTCACCAGATCGTCTCCCGCTCGTCCGCCGCCCATCGCGTCTTCGCTTCGTCACTAAAGTCGGATCGCGAATCGAACGAGTCCCAGTCGCACCGCCGCCGATCGAATCGAATCGAATTTCCTTTTCACCCGCGTCCTCGTCGTCGACGATCGGTTTCGCGGTCGACCGAAGAGTTTTCGTCTCGGCGTCGAACGACGCTCACCGACACCGACCGTGCGGTTCGAGCCGGGCGTCGCGCGCGTCGGCGTGTGAGGCATCCGGTGTTCGTTGTCGAGGTTTCGTCCTCACTCGTCTCGCGACGTGCGACAGAATCACCGCACTTTCGCGCGCGGTGGCGTCGACGCGCCGCACGTCCCGGCCCGGGTCGTCGGCACGCGTCCGCGCATCGCATCCGCGCGTCGTTCGTTCGCTCGCTCGCGCGCGCGTCGCGGCGGAACGGAACGGAAGAGGGCGTAAAGGCGACGTCGTGATAAACCATTCGTCCACGCAGCCATGGCTGAACTATGGGAGGGCGTGTACTGCGTCTCGGTCGTCTTCGTCATGTTCGTCGCGCTGTTGCGAAACGTCGCCGGACCGGACGTGTTGATGCTCGGGGCGTTGGCCATGGTGCTCGCGGCGGGGATCGTGGATGTCCCCGAAGGGTTGAAGGGATTTAGTAATAAAGGCTTGCTCACGGTTGCGTGCTTGTTCGTCGTCGCGGCGGGGATATCGAACACCGGAGCTCTGGATTATTACATGGGCAAGGCGTTGGGAACGCCGAAGAGCCCGGCGGACGCGCAGTTGAGGTTGATGGTACCCATCGCGACGGTGAGCGCGTTTTTGAATAACACTCCGGTGGTGGCGATTATGATTCCAATCGTGCAAAAGTGGTGTAGAAAGTGCAAGATTGCGCCCGCGCAGCTCTTCATTCCGCTGTCGTTCGCGTCGATTTTAGGGGGGACGTGCACGCTCATCGGTACGTCGACAAATCTCGTCGTGGACGGGATGCGGCGCGAGAGATACCCGGACGAGACGGAGATTGGGTTGTTTGAGCTCTCCAAGTACGGCGTTCCCGTGTTGCTCAGCGGTTTGGCGTACATGTTGATCGCGGCGCCGTTTTTACTTCCAGGAGGTGCGAGCGATGACGATGATTCGGGCGATTCTGATCTCGATAATCTCACCGTCGGTGCAGTCGTCCCGCGGGGATCGCCCGTGGTCGACGCCGAGGTGGCGATTCTACGCGGTCTGAATGGTTTATATCTCGTCAGCGTGCAACGCGGCGACAGTCTGATGAGAGCGGTGCGCCCCGAGTTTATTCTCGAGGTGGGCGACGTGCTCATTTTCACTGGTTTGGTGGAGCGCATCGGGGAGGTTTGTGAGAAACACGGGCTCGTGCCGCTCACGCACGACGTAGAGGAGAAGATGCTCATGGAAGAGAAGAGGCGATCGATGGATTCGCAGCGAGCGGGGGTGCATCATCCAGTGGACGGCTCGGGCGACATGATTGGAAGCACGACGACGTTTCCTCCGAGAGTAAAGGCGAATGCGGATGATGACAAGCACTCGTCGCGAGACGACAGCGACGTGCAGGGATTGGGTTTGCTCCATCGCGCGCATGGAGACGGACTTCGAGCTGGTACCGTCGACATGCACAAGTATGAACACGTGCTCCGTTCGTTCATGTTGGCTCGCGACGGCGAAAGTGAGTCGCACAAAGCGCACGAGTCCCCAGCCATGGCTAAGGGAGCTATGAACCCTACGAGAAGAGGACGGGCGAGCTTAGACTTCAACTTTAGGCACGGAGATAAAGCCAAAGACGCCGGACGACACGATTTTTTAAGCGACAAGGAATCCTCACGCGGTGCGGTGGAGGTTATCCGAGCGAGAATCATGGAAAACTCGCCGCTCGTGGGAACGACGCCTTCAGAGTGCAAATTCAGACACAAATTTAAGGCTTCGATCATGGCTGTGCAGAGCTCAGATAAAGCTGGGGCATCCGATGGGGTACGAATGGGACACTTGGGCAAGACTGTGTTCCAAGCGAATGATATTCTCATGTTGCACGTCTCGCCCGAGAGCCCGCTGTTGCTGCAAAAGCGTGAACGCGAGGCGGTGGCTGAGGACAGATCGAAACGTGGTTTGCCGAGATCTGCATCCAAACGCACCTTATCCGCGGATGAAGGTGAAATGCAAGTCTTCACTGCCGGAAGTGATTTGGAGGTTCTGATTTCCGGACAGCAGACTGAACTCAACTACAACGAGTTTGCAATTCCAATGCGCGTCGTGAGTGGTGGCGCGCTCGATGGAAAGACTATCAGTAAAGTAGACTTGGCGAACGTGCCGGGATTATTCTGTACCGCCATTCAATCGAGCGCCGAGGGTGAAATGCGGGTTCCTGAACCCGATACCATCTTGAACGGTGAAGACATCATGTGGTTTGCGGGAGACATGCAAGGCATGCAAACGCTTCGCAGAATCCCCGGTTTAGTTTCCCAAGACGACCAGATCGACAAGTTGAATCACGTCAGGATGAGCGACAGACGTTTGGTTCAAGCTGTGATTTCTCAACAAAGCAAACTCGTAGGAACATGTGTCCGCGACACGCATTTCAGAACACGCTACGACGCCGTCATCATCGCGGTGCAACGCAGTGGTGGACGCATCCAAGCTCGAATCGGGGACATTGTTCTCGAAGCCGGTGATGTTCTCCTTCTTGACACGTCCACGAGTTTCCTGTTGGATCACAAGGCAGATCCCGCGTTTGCGCTCATTTCAGAGATTGAAGACTCGGCTCCGCCGCAGTTTGACAAACTCATCCCGTCTGTCGGCACCGCCGTGGTTATGATTGCCGTCTTTGTCGCGGGAGCTCTCGATCTTTTTGTCGCCGCGCTCTTGGCGTCTGGCATCATGATGGCGACTGGATGTCTCACTCAAGAAGCCGCTCGTGCCGCTGTGAAATGGGAAGTCATAGTCACGATTGCGGCGGCGTTTGGTATTTCCGCGGCGATGGAGCAGAGCGGAGTGGCAGCGGCGATCGCGTCGACGCTCGTCGACGGCGGCAACGCCATAGGTACCGGAAAAGCGGGTATCTTGGTCGCTGTGTACGTCGCCACCGTTATTTTATGTAACATAGTTGGCAACAACGCGGCGGCGGCGCTCATGTTCCCCATAGCCGCGGGCGCGGCGGACAAGCAAGGGATTGAAAACTCTCAAATGAGTTTTTTGCTCATGCTCGCGGCGTCCGCTTCCTTCATGTCGCCATTCGGTTATCAAACCAATCTCATGGTGTACGGCCCGGGCGGGTACGTCTTTGCAAACTTTTTAAAGTTTGGAGCGCCGATGCAAGTCGTTCAACTCATCGTATCCGTCTCCGTCGTCCTCCTCGACGACAAGTGGTGGATTGGATGGGTCGTAGGATTTAGCGTCGTCGTCGGTATTTACGTCGTCCGCCTAGTTTGGCCGCACATCCGTCGGCGATTCGTCCGCGACGCAAGCAGCGCGTCGAGTTCACGCAGCAGACTCGATAACATACAGGAGAACCTTTAGAGATAGCAGACGTAACGAGGATAGAGACCAAAAACCAAACCTCCTCACTCGACGACTCTGACGCACCCGCTCGACCGGTCGATCGATCGCGCGCCATGTCCAGCGCGGATGGTTCTCTCATCCTCGCCCGCGTCGGTCTAAACGCCGCCTTTATCGCCCTCGGGTACGCTTTACGAAGCGCCAAGGTGCTCACGGTTGAAGATGGACGAACCGTCTTCAGGTTTGCCACACACGTGACTCTCCCGGCGCTGTTACTGTACGTCATGACGCGCGCGACGTCCGTCGGAGCGAACGCCGGTGGTGGTGGTGCGCTCGCGTCCACGGTGTCGTCCGTGAGCGCGATCGTTCCGGTGTGCTCGCTCGCCGTCGGCCTGGCGTGTTCGTTTGGGGCGTACTTGGCGTATCGCAAGTTTCCGGCGCGAGCGAGAGGGTTAAACGTGGGAAGCGCCACCGGGGTGAACCTGGGCATGTTCGCGTACCCGTTCGTGGAAGCGATTTGGGGCGTTCCAGGGTTGGCGCTGTGCGCGATGTGGGACGCGCCGAACGCGGTGGTGGTGTTCGGCGCGGCGAAGGCTATCTTTGCCGCGGAACAGAAAAACGGCGACGCGTCTCGCGCGATTCACGATGACGGCGGGATTTACGACGGGGAGTGGTTGGATAAAAAGAAACACGGACACGGGGTGTACAAGTACCCCAGCGGTTCGACGTACGAAGGACAGTGGCAAAACAACGTGAAGCATGGCCTCGGTGTGTACACGTGGGCCAAGGGTGGGACGTACGCCGGCGAGTTCAAGCGAGGCAGATTTGAGGGGACGGGGATCCGCGTCCTTCGTACGGGCGCGGTAAAGGCTGGTCTCTGGGAGGATAACGAATTCGTCGAGGCGACGACGGTGAAGGATTGCGAGGGAACGATTGCCGCCGCGAATGCGGCGGTGACGGCGGCGCGTAAAGCAGCAGAATCGAGCAGTTTGACTATGAAGGATTTGTTCTGGAAGGTGGCAAAGTTCCCTCCTGTCATCGCCGTGACTCTGGCGAGTTTGATGAATTTCACCAGTACGGCGCTCCCGCAGACGGCTGCACAGCTCGTCGTGCCATTGGCGAACGCGAATAACCCAATCGTGTTGCTCACCCTCGGCGTGCTCTTCAAGCCGGCGATGGATCGGTTGCAGGTGCAATCCGTGGCTAGATTCATAGGCGTCAAGTACGGATTAGGTTTGCTTTCGGCGGCGGTATGCACGATATTTATCCCGCAAAGCTTTGCGTTGGCGCGTGGTGTGATTGCCGCGTTGTGTATCATGCCTGTTCCATCCATCGTGATGCAGTATTCAGCGGAGCACGAAAACGATGGACAACTCGCCGCCGCCATCGTGATGAGTTCGCAGGCGACATCCATCTTGATGATCTGCTGTTTCGCACTCATCGCGCCATACATTGCGAACATTGATCGCGTGGTATTTTCTGTGGGGCTTTTAGCGAGTGCCGCCGCGGTATCGATCGCCAGTGCGGTCGGCGTTCGAGCGCTCGCTCCGCCGCGAGCTGAAAAGACGTCGCAGAAGATTGCCACTGCACCCACTGCGAGCGCATCTTCGGCGTATAAAAAGTCGCAGCGACGCCGTGCGACGCGATTTCCACATGTTAACGCCGAGCGGACGCAACTTCGCGTCTTATCGGCGCGAAGATCGACGTTTGCCACCGCTTCGCGTTCGGGCGGAACGCGCCAGCGCTGCCGCGCTTTCGACGCTCGCATCGCAGTCAACGCGAGAATGTCGTGTGTGCGCATGTAAAACAAAAGAAAAAACACAGTAGGCATTATTGTAACGAATCGTGATTGTTTAAGTTTTCGTTTTTTGTTGCTTATTCCAATAGGGGCGTGAATACAAGGACGTCAAAATTACTCGGCAGTCATGGACTCCGCTTCCTCGCGGATGGTGCTGTAGAGCGCAGAGGACAGGTAACGCTCACCGAAGGACGGGAAAACGGTACCGATGAGCTTACCGGCGTTTTCTGGTCGCTTGGCGAGCTGGATAGCAGCGGCCGCGGCGGCACCAGAGGAGATACCAACCATCAAACCTTCTTGCAACGCGAGGTTCTTGGCCATGGAGATGGCGTCATCGCTCGAAATTTGCACGATCTCATCGATAATATCAACGTCCAAAATACCCGGGATGAATCCAGCACCGATGCCTTGGATCTTGTGCGGGCCAGGTCCACCACCAGAGAGCACCGGAGATTCGGTCGGCTCGACGGCGACAATCTTGACGTCCGGGTTCTTGCTCTTCAAGTAGCGACCAGTACCGGTGATGGTACCTCCAGTACCGACGCCCGCGACGAAAATGTCAATTTGACCCGCAGTATCTTCCCAGATTTCCGGACCCGTGGTCTCGAAGTGCACCTTCGGGTTGGCTGGGTTCTCGAATTGTTGCAGCACGTACGAGTTGGCAGTTTTGGCGGCAATCTCCTCAGCCTTTTGCACCGCCCCCTTCATACCCTTGGCCGGATCCGTGAGCACCAGGTTGGCGCCGAACGCCTTCAACAAGATGCGGCGTTCGAGAGACATAGATGCCGGCATCGTCAAGGTGAGGTTGTAACCCTTGGCGGCAGCGATGAACGCCAAACCAATACCCGTGTTCCCGCTCGTCGGCTCGACGAGCGTCGTCTTGCCCGGAGAGATCTTCCCTTCCTCCTCCGCGGCGGAGATCATGCTCCAGCCGATGCGATCCTTGACGCTGCAGCACGGTTCCATAATTTCAAGCTTGGCCGCAATCTCCGCACCGCATCCTTCGCTCACCTTGTTGAGGTAAACCATCGGGGTACAACCCACGAGCTGCGTCACGTTGTCCGCAATGTTCACACTGGACGCTCTCGGCGTCACCACAGCGCGAGCGCGCGCATTCTTCGCGTTTCGGCGCGGTGCGAGCGTCGCACGCGTCGCCACAGCCGTCTTAGAAGCCAACATCTCGTCCTGCGCGACGTCGACAAAACGAAACAAAGAGCACACACATAAAGGTCAGCATCAGAGGGAAACGAGGGACGCCGGCGTGGGATTCGATCCGTCCGTGAATCTTTCCGCGTCGGCGCGGGGCATCGCGCGCGGTCGACGACGGGTGACGAGCGTTTTCTGGTCACGCGTGACATCGAGGCGCGTTCGTCATCGGGAGGAGATCGCGTCGTACCTAGTTGAGAACGCGATGCGTCGACAGTCAATGAGGATGCGATCGACCCAATCCAACGACGGGCGTTTCGGCATTTTTATCACTTCTGACTAATTCAATTTTATACTGGTTTCTAAAGTCTAACATACGAGTCTATGGTTTTTTTGCTAAGACCTAGTTAAAACCCTAGGCATAAGTGGTCAGCGCTTCCGCGGGCGTCGGTGAAGCGCGAACGAAGAGGACGGATGCGACGCGAATCACGGATTGACGGAGGTTCTCGTCGATCGTCGGGTGTAATCTTTACTCACTTGAACGCAGAGACGGTGATTGGGTATGATGGAGCTTCCGATCGGGGCTCGGATGTCGTATTCCGCGCGTTGGGCGTGCGACGCCGAGAGGTCGACGAGACGAGGCCGAAGCGCCTGACGATGTTCTGGTGTTTGACACGGTACGGCGACCACGTGATGCGCCGCCGCTTCGACATCGCGAGAACGAATTTCTTCCCACACCAAGGCTTCTCTTAGGAGCGATTCGAGCAAATCCTGCGGTACATCAGGGAGTCGGCGATGCAGACTCGTCGCCCGCGCGACGGATCGCTCGGCGAATTGAAGCGCGCTCACGGCGAAGTCGTATTCATCCAGACGCACGGGAGAAGTACCCTGGCGAGTGAATACTTGCGAACATATCGAAATCGCCGATTCTATCGACTGCGTCGTCGTTTGAGGGCTGAGATCGACCGCCTTGGAGGAGGCGTAGAGGGCCAATGCGCCGCTAAACGCGCAAGCGACAATTTGCGCAAATAATTCACTCGCTGGAATCGTCTCCAGGTAATGTAAAACCTTCTCTCCTTCAACGATTGGATCAAAGAGGGCTTTTTGCTTGCTCACCGGTGCGCTGGGTGCGGTTTCCCAGAGTTTTGACCAAGTGTTTCCCTCTTGGCTCATGCGGTCCGAGAGTCGGCCCTTTGGCGCCGAGTCGTCGTCAGCGTCTTCAGAGGGAATCCAGTCTTTGGGAGAGTGCCATCTGACAAAATCGCCCAATACAGCGTCTGGATTAGCGGCTTTGAAAGCCGACATGTCCGAAACCAAGAGAGCGCTCTGCATGCGTTGACGCTCTCCGCGACCCGCGTCGTCGTCGCCAAAGGTTTGCATCGACGCCTCGTGCGCCATGAGCATATCCTCCGTCACACACGGCGGGCTCTGCGTGATTGGCTCGTTCATCAATTTGTGTGGATACGTAATCAAGCGCAAATTGAGCGTACGCTGCGCGCCTTGACCCTCCGCGTCAACCTCCATGTCCTCCTCTGCGCTCAAGTATTCGTCCGATTTGCTCTTCGTGCTACTCGCGCTCGTCGTTCTCTCGAGACGTTTCACCGGTCGATCGACATCCCGCGGGACTGACGGAAGCAAATCGTCATCCACTCCTTCCCAGCCATCTCCTGCGAGATCCCAGTCGCGCATGGACTGGGCGTTTTCGCGCGTCGTCTCCCCGACAACATTCTCGTCGGCGCTGTCATTCTTCATCGTCATGCAGTAATGCAAGAGTTGCAACTTTTGATTGAGAATGCACGACGAGTGATCGACCCCGAGATCCGCATCGTACGCGACGGCGGGAATCATGCGACCGCTCTCCCAGTACGTCTGTCGCAGCTCACGGACGAAGGATGTCCACAGGTAAGAAATGGCGCGCGCGTTTCTAAAGAGACACGCGTGCAACGCCAAGCGAGGAAGAAGGGTGCGCGCAGGGGCAGACTTGCTCGGTTCCCCGAACGACGCGTGCCCGCCGGCGCTTTGCTCGCCCGATGACGCGGTCGCCGCTGCAAATATGTCAAGCAATACGCTGCGAAGAATGCTCTCACTCGGAACCGGCGGCACGTGCATGTCGTTCTCGTCCCAATAATCGACGTTGACGATGGCAGACGCGTCCGCCACACCCGCCGTCGCGGAGACGATTTCAAGATTTTGTACCATGGCGTAAATGAGCTCGCTCAGAGACGACGTTTCGCTCGAAATCATCTCGTCGTCGTCCGCCCCCCAATCTCGCATCGCTTGCGTGAGCTCGCCTCTCAAGACCCAGCGAGGGGCGTCGTCGCAATCGAGTTCGCCAAACGAGTAAATGGAATCCAGGCGCTCGCTCACCCACAGCGCGTCGAGCTCGATCGTTCGCCACGGATCTTCCATGCTGACCCACTGCGCCCACGGGGTGTGGTCGTCCCACTCGTCTATGCGAATGCCGAAATCAGCATTGGCGAAATCTTCCTGAACGTTTCGCCTTCGAGAGGTCGTCAGCACCAGCGGCGCTCGCATGTCTTCAATGTCTGAATCCTCATCCGAACCATCTCCCGAGCGCACGTTTGAACCGAGCGCGCGTGTGATTCGCGCCGAAACGAGACACGCGTCCAACTCTTTCGTCTCCGCATCGATAGCCTCGGTGGAACTATTCATTCTGTTCTCCCGCACGAGCTTGGCGAACGCGTTTACGCACCCCGCAAACGTGCGCTGCGTCGTCTCCTCCCTCGTGCTAAATCGCGTGTAACTCGTCACCTCCGTCTCCAACACCGCGTCTCCGCGAGCGTCATCGCACACGTCACCGGTAAAATCCCGTTCGTGATACCCACGAGGGGTGACGACCGCCATTCCTCCTCTGACGACGCCTAGCGAGCTCAACGCGAGCGTAAACGCCGACCGCGTCGTCAGCGCCTCGTCTTCATCCACAAACTGGCCCGTGGCGCTCATGGGTCGAACGATGAGCACACTCGGGACATCAAAAAACGTTTCAAAATCCCACGCATCCATGTTTCGTTTGTTGGCGTTAAATTCAACGCTCGCGACTCGTCGACGACTGTTCGTCTGTTCTTCTAAAAACTTTCTCAAACTCATCGACGACGACGACGACGCCCCCGACGCGGACGCCGACGCCGACGCGCGCAATTCACATCCATACGCCTCTCTTCGCCAGTGTAACCCGTGTTCCGCGAACGCGTGCGTTCGAACGTCGACGACGTCGTCGTTCAACCACCCACCGAGCGTCGACTCGACGTCTCTCACGAGGCGCTCGAACGGTGATTTACACGAGTAATCCTCGTGCGCGGCGGACGCGTCCTCGTCGCCGTCCGACATCGCCGTCGTCCGTCGTCGCCGTCGTCGAACACCGCGGTCGTCCGTGTTCCGCGCGCGCGCGCGCGTCTGCAGAAAGTAACGCTCAATCGTAACGTCATTCACTCGCACGCGTTCGTCGAACCGACCGACCGACCGCGCTCGCACCCGCCGACGCCCGCCCGCGCTCGCGCATGCCAACATCGATCGCGCGTCGAGGTCTCGAATCGCTGCGTCGTCTCGCTCTCGGCGCGTCGGTGTCCGAGACGTTCGCGCGCGGGAACGCGCTCGCGTCGTTCGGTTGGTTGACGTTGGTTGTCAAAACGCTTTTTGGTGCGAACGAGAGAAGAGCGCGCGCGAGCGTCGCCCGCGTCGTCGCCGGGGTTTTAAGCGCGGCGTACTTGGTTCTTTTGTGTGAGTTCGTCGCCGACTCTTCGTCGCCGTCGCCGTTGGCGTCGTTTTCATCGCTCGAGGGGGTGTCGAGGTTGTTTCGCGACGAACGCGTCGTCTGCGCCGGGTGGTTGCACTACCTGGCGTTTGATTTATTGATTGGCGAACGGTTGAGCGCGATTGAGCGCGAAAACGGGGTCTCGAGAGTGTTTACGGTCGGTACGACGCTTCCGTTGACGTTTATCGCCGGACCGGTGGGGTACCTTTGGAGCTCCGCGTGCGTTTGGTTGACGCGACGACGACGACGATGACTGTCGCGACGAAACGCGGACGCCGCGATTACGTCCTCGTCGCTGGGTACCTCGGCGCGACGTCTCTGTGCGTTCTCATGGTGTTCTGGATATGGTACGCCCCGGGGTCGTGCACGCCGCTGCGAAGCGCGATGGATCAAGGCTGGTACCGCCAAAAATCCGGGGCGTTCGTACCGTTAAATTTGGTGACAAAGTACGCCAAACATTTCGCCGTGTGCGCGTCGCACGTCCTCCCCGCGAGCGGATGGTGCGCCATCGCGCCGTTTCAGCTCCACCCGAGCGCGAGGGCAAAGTTCCCTCGCGCGCACAGGGTGCTCGGAAGAGTCTTCTTCGCCCTTGGAACGAGCATGATTTACGGATACTGGCTGATAAATCGCCGAGGATTACACTTTCACGCGACGGATTTTCCAACCATTTCGCAAAACGACAAAATGTCTCTCTGGATTGATTACGCCCGTCTCGGCGTCACCTTTGTGCAGTTTGAACACGCCTCCGCGGCGTGGTTCTTTTACACCCTCTCTCGAGCCTACGTCGCCGTCGCTTTCCGTCGAAACTTTACCGAGCACCGAATTTGGGTATGGCGTCACGTCGCCGCCGGTTTAAGCGTCGCCGCCCAACGCGTTCTCATCGGCGTCCATCACGCCTTATTTTCATTCCTTCGCCACCCTGGGTTTTCCCACGGCGTCCCGGAGCTTCAAAAGCCAATTTTTGCCGATTCTTTAATCTACGGAGGCGCTCTTTGCGTTTTCTACTGCGAGTGGTGCGTCCGTCGGTCGACGAGTTCGTCGTTCCGACCAAAGCGCGCGTAGCCTCTTTGCAGTGTCAAACCCTCATCATGAGCATCATCATCATCGTCACTCACCGTCGTCATGGGCGTGCGCATCCGACTGGCGAGATTCGGAACGAAAAACCGCCCGCACTACCGCGTCTACGTCGCCGACTCTCGCGCGCCGCGGGACGGGAAAC